>Ga0194118_10006258_pt1 | contig 11947 bp, 12 predicted proteins | sample TA2MahsurfametaG_2_FD_148662 | JGI IMG/M metagenome (GOLD analysis project Ga0194118, IMG submission 148662) | Freshwater microbial communities from Lake Tanganyika, Tanzania - TA2015013 Mahale N5 surface | ecosystem: Environmental > Aquatic > Freshwater > Lake | place: Tanzania: Lake...
AAATTATAAAATATCAACCTATATAAATGGGGTATAATATTGAAGTCTCGTTTAATATTCTTAAAAATGGTAGTGTAACTAAACTACTAGAAGAGATAAAGCAATCCGCTGAAAAATGTTTTTGTGAAGGGTTTTACGAAGATTATGAATTTGAAAATAAAACCCAATTTCAACGAAGACACTGCGTAATATCGATTAGATTTTCACAATCAAAATTAAACAATATGAGAGAATTTTTGAATACAATTAAAAAGAATAGTATGGTATATGTTGAATTAATTTATGATGAAACAACCCAATCCGTTTTATACGCATCACAGTATTTTTTAACTCAAAAAATGGATAAATATGCGGCAAAAACATTTAAGACAGAAAAAAGAAAAAGAAGTTATTCGGATGATGAGATTATGATATTAAATTCTCTCAAGTAAGAAAAATAATATGTAACTGAATATGAAAATAATTTTCTAGAAGGACTTTCTCAATGAGCGGGTTTTTTTATTACTAGATTTACTAGTATATTTACTACTAGATTTATTCTTTTTATAAACTTTATGTGTAATGTGAGTTTTGCGTCGTCTATGTCTTTTTTTTGGTGTAAGAATATAATCATCCATTGTCTTTTTGTCAATAGTTAATGGAACAATTAATTCTTCATTTGGTGATGGACTTGAAATGCCTCTATTAATTAATTCTTTTATTGTTGTATCTTTGATTGTTGTAGGTTTTCTACTAGGTTCTAATTCAGGTATTGTAAATCGAGTAGGAAATTCTAAATAATGTTCTGGTTTATAATGTTCTGGTTTATAATGTTCTGGTTTATAATGTTCTGGTTTATAATGTTCTGGTTTATAATGTTCTACTCTATAATATGGTTCTTGAAAATCTAATTGTAGTCGTTTATCGATAGGCATATTTACACTTGGAATATTTAAAATATTTGCTAAATCTTCATTATCAAGACTAATATTAAATGTATCTCGTTTACCGTCAACATTAGAATTAATCGATAAATTAGCTATATCTCCATCATAATCAGCATCCCAATTAATTTGATTAAAGTGACTTTTGTTATTATCATGAACTATAGTTTGTGTAATACCTTGTTTTTTAATATAAGTATCTAGCATCTTTATATTAAATTTATATTATTTTTTTATGTTTAAGAAGATACAATAAAATATTCTATAATAATATGGAATTAAAAATATCAGAATTAGACAATGTAAATACGAAAAATCAGTATGATACATTTGATTATAACTCATATCATCAACAAAATGGAGAGAATTATTGGGAAAAAACACAAATCCAAGAAACTCCGATTAAAAAGAAAAAGGTTTCATTCAATGATATATTGGAAAATATGAACTTGGTTGTTAATAACCAAGGTGTTTTACAGTTTATGGCTCCTAACCAAGAACAACCATATAATCCTTTAGTATTTCAAAATAATAATCATGGTAATAATCATGGTAATAATAATCATGATAATAATTATAATTATAATTATAATTCAAACCAAATTTCTCGACAAAATTTTAGCGAACAACCGCCTTTTTTTCAAACCAATAGACAATCACAACAAAATATGAAATCACAACAAAGCATAAATTCAGAACCATTAGATATGTCAGTAAAACATAGTTACATTTATAATAAATATTTTAAAGACTATGCTGACCCAAATGTAGAAAAACCTTTGGTAAGAGTTCCAAAAACAAAAGAAGAATATTATCAGATGTTATTAGACGATAAAAAAAAGGCAATCGAGCATAAACTAAGAATGGAACAAATAAAATCAAAAAAACTATTATTTACTGCTCCGGAAAGTGGTATAGGAGGAGTCAATCCAAGGAATATAATACCAACTAAAAATAATTTACGTTCAATGAATTTTCGTTAAATTTTTATAAATCTCTAAAATCAGCTTGATAAAAGTCACGTTGAAAAGTTACATGAGAAATTTTGTCTCTACATAAAGGACAAAATGGGTTTGTATAATTTATAGAAATATGATCTATTATACATGTTCCACAAAATTTATGACCGCAATTTAACTGTGAAATATCTTCATGGTTTTTAATTTCATAACAAATACAACAATTTCTCTCTTCTTCTGAAACAATAATGTCGCGAACTTCAGTTTCGATGGACACTCGTTTGATAGATTGGCGTTCAAATGGTATATAATCATCTTCGTCTGAAAAATCCATAGAATTAGTCATAGAATTAGTCATAGAATTTTCATTGGATACTTGATAAATAGGACGAATAAAATGTGTATTAGTCAAATTATAATATGGAGTAGTATCGACAAACCATTCGATAGTATCCCGTTCAATAGTATCCCATTCAATAGTATCCCATTCAATAGTATCCAATTGATTGATTAAAGTTGTATGGCTATTTATCATAATATTATTATTTTCATCCATTTTGATATTTTATATATTTATTATCATATCTAAATTATCATCTAAATTATTTTATAAAAAATCTCAATTTTCTTTAAATCAGTTAAATAAATATATTAACGAAAACTACTTAAAGACAATATGACATATAAATATGTAAGTTAGGCTACAGCGAAATTTTTTCGAATTTTCAAAAAAATATCAAAGCCTAACTGTATCCCTCTGCTTAGCTCAGTTGGTAGAGCATTCGACTGTAGTAGTTTTAAAGTTATCGAAGTGTCAACGGTTCAATTCCGTTAGCAGAGAAAAATTTAATATGTATTATATTAAATACTTATTAAACTAAAACCGAATTACTTTTCATAATCTTTTTTACAAACTTCGAAATCGGTATACGGATCTGAATTGTCTGAACCTGATATACTATGTTTTTCATCATCTGAATGAATTTTAAGGTTGATAAGATCTTGCTCGCTATTCCCGATTCCTAATAATCTAACGATTTTTTTTGGTTTATTCAACCTTATTATTTTTTCTTCCTCTTCATAATTTATTTTATCATATTCTCCTCTCTCTAATTTATCATATACTTCCATCTTGTTATAAATTTGTTCTGTAATTCCTATATTTTCCTTTAAAAGAACGTTTGCTTTTTTAAGATCTTTAATTGTTTTTTGTCTTCTTTTGAGTTCATCTAATCGTTTGTTCTTTAATATTTTTTTAGTTTGCGACAAATCATTAATGAGATGGTCTATGTCGTTTGTTTCAGACGACTTTACGACAGCTTCATCTACCTTTTCCTTATAAGGATTCATTATGTCTTCTATAAATCTATTTATTTGTCTTGGGTCTGGTATTTTTTCTTTCACACCAAAACCACATAAAATCCATCGCCTGAATGTCATATTTTTATATTTTTCTGCGTTTTCCATTTCTTTCATAAACATTTCATCTATTACTGAAAAAGCGGATTTTAAAATAACAATATTATTCTCATGTCTCTTTTTATCCTCCTGACATTCTGTAATTCGTGCCTCAATTTTAGATATAATTTTATTATCTTTACCAGCACTTCTTTTGGCTTTTAAAACTTCAATCAAATAATTTTTTTCGTTTTTTAAGTCTTTTATAGCGTTGATTTTTTTCTTTGTTATGTCATCTATTTTTTTTATTATCAAAAATACATTTGTATTAAACATTATCGGGTATAATGTTCTAATTTTTTTTGGAACTATAAATTGATTTGTTTCTTTTATTTCTTCTATCTTTTTTTTAACATCTTCTAATTCCTTTTCAATAGTCTCTCTTTTAGTATCAAAAAGCAATGTTTGACCGGATAAAAATTCTATTTTAGTTTGTAATTTATCATATTGATGGGCGGTTATTTTATGTGCTTCTGATGCTGCGTCTAACTTTAAATAATTCACAATAGCCAACAAGAATGCTATTATACCATTTACACTAGCTATCAAGTAAGCACCCCAATAAAATTCCTTCACAATAGCAGACAATACTGTGGCTGCGGTAGAGAGAAAAATAGAAGGCATCATTAGTCTATTCAATTTATTTTCGCAATATGATTTGGATTCCATATAAATCAGTTTTTGACCTCTTAAATATGTACCAATTATATCTAGAGCACTTGAATAACTTGTTTGACTATCAAAATAATTTGTTTTTATTTCTTCTTCTATTTGTTTATAGGTGAATTTTTTGTATGTTTTTTTAGAACCGGAAGCATCTATTATATTACCTGAGGGGTCAGAATCATCTTCAGGAGCAGGTAATACACCTGGAATATTTGCTGGAGCATTTTTGGTTTGAACACTATAATGATATGCTTGTCTACTCATAGCTATTTCATTTTTCATCTTATCTATTTCATTTTTAATGTCTTGATCGCTATCTAGACGTTGTAAACCTTGTCTATGATTTATGTTTTCTAATTCTCTATTCTGATTAGCTATTATTTTATCCATATTATAAATTTCATCCCTCAATTGTTGCTTGACAAATCTATCATCAGCCTCTCGAATTTCTAATGCGTTTTTAAAATGTTGTTCTAGTTGATCTCTCTCCATTTCTTGATGTTTTACAAGTTGATGTAACCTTTCTATTTCTTGTTTTAATTGAATTGATTCATTTACATCATTCATTGGCTTTACATCATTCATTGGCTTTACATCATTCATTGGCTTTACATCATTCATTGGCTTTACATCATTCATTGGCTTTACATCATTAATTGCCAAAGGTTCTTGTATTCTACCCCATGCTACAGCACTCACAATTGTTTTGTCTAATGATAAGCTATCTGATGATAAGCTATCTGATGATAAGCTATCGGATAATAAGCTCAGTGATGATTCAATATCATGAGAAATATTCATATTCATATACATGTTGTCTTCTAATTCTTCTTCCATATATTTTAGAAAATAAATAAAAATCTATAGTTATTATATTATGCCTAAAACTCGTAAAAATGGTCGTGGTTCAAGAACTCGTGGTTGGAAGAAGGAGAAGCCTGGTTATCATCAAAAAACAGTGATGTTAAAAAATTGTGGTAGAAAATGCTTTTTAGGACCTGGTAAAAGTTACCCAATTTGTTCGAAAAATACCTGCAAGATAAACCCTAAGGGAGTTTATTCCGCATTTATCAGATCAAGACAATTCCATCGTAGAAATATTTCTCGTAGAGCAAATAAAATGCTTATTGATATGGGATATAAAAAATAAAATTGAAATTATATTTTTAAATATAAATATAATTTAACTAATAAAATGAAATTAAATACTTATTGTGATATTTGCGATGATTGGGGATGGTTTATAGATATTGAAAATAATTGTTTTAATGAAAATATCTCATTACAACCATATAGGTCGGTCGTTAAAAAATTTAATTCATGTGTAAATAAACCGCTCATAATTCAAGAAGATGAATATGAATATTATCATAAAAATTATAAAGATCCAGAAGAAATTATTTATAAAGAATGTCAACTAGATTATGATATAAATTTAGAAGGTTCAAACAATAACTATACCAATAACAATACCAATACAATATTTAATGTATGTTCTACAACGTTAATCAGCAGTTTATTAGCTTACTTTATATTCATTGTTTTATAGATGATCTATATAACCTGGATTATTATTTTGATAAGGAGGATTATAAACGAGATATTTTTCATAATTATTAATACCACAAACTGTATTACCAAACAGATTGCCGCTCAAATCAATATAATATGTTAAAATAGGCGGCAAAGTTTCCGAAATAGGTGCTGGATAAGTCTTTGGAATCAAATTAGCAATAACTAGAACATTCCCACTTAAATCCAATTTAGTATATAAATTAGAATATAATTGGTCGTGTTCAAATACATTCTGGCAAGGATAAAACGCCAAATTATTGGCTGTCTTTAAATCCATCAAATTACTTTGTGAATATATATTTTTGTTTGGATGACATATATTAGGAGCACAATATGAATATTTAATTTTTTTATGTCGTATATATTCACCAGCCTCTAGTGGCTCTTTAACTTGCCCGAAAGCTGGCTTCGCAGGATATTTAGCAAATGGTCTTGACATATATTTAATAAAGATAAAAATTGATTTAAAAATATTCATTATATGAATAGTATAACATAATCTAAAATGAATATTACATTACCAAGAATAAGAAATCCTTTCAAGTTTATATTCAGAAGTAGAGAGAAAAGCGGTCCGTCATTCACTGATAAAATAAATACAAATTATATGGAAGACGGTTCTGACATTAAATGGGAAGATACAGTTGAATTTACTTTTCCGATAAGGGGTGGTCGTGTTATTAAAGTTTACGATGCTGATACAATTACAATAGCATCTAAATTACCATATAATGAATCACCAATGTATAGACTATCAGTGCGTTTAAATGGCATTGATACACCTGAAATGAAAGGAAAAGATATTTCAGACGAAGAAAAAAATGCTGCGAAAGTGGCGCGAGATTTTGTATATAATTTGGTGTTCAATAAATTTGTCAGATTAGAAAACGTCCAAAGCGAAAAATATGGGCGTATTTTAGCTGATGTCTATATCGGCGATATTCATCTAAATGAACTTCTCATTAAAGACCGTTATGCTGTCAAATATGATGGAGGGACTAAGAAAAAACCAGTGTCATGGTCTAAGTATAGACTAACTGGTGAATTATAAATTGCGTGACTACAAGTATAAATATTATAAGAGTTATTTTATCATATTTATTTTTTTTATATTTATTTATTTTTATATTTATTTATTTTTATATTTATTTATTTTTATATTTATTTATTTTTATATTTATTTATTTTTTTATTTATTTATTTTTATATTTATTTTTTATAGATCGTATACCGTTATCAATGTTAGACAAAAACTAAAATCCATATTACTGAGGTCAACTATACGACCATATTCATCTAATAATTGAATATTCATAGTTTGTAAATTAATTGGTCCAAAATATTCACGGGGTAGAGTTGTCAGCATATAAGTGTCATTGTTTAAAAGAAAGAAATTCGGAAGAGGTAATGATATACGAGCTAATATATTTTTATTTAATATAGATGAATTAAATGCACTAAAAAAATTATTATTCACATTATTATTATAATCATCCACAACTAGAAATAAATATTTTGGTCCACTTAAATCGACTACAGCTTCGGATACATAGTTCAGATTACCAGTGTAAATACCATTTCTAAATCCTAACGCCCAGCCAAATTTTAATGGTAATGGTGTACTACGGTCTTCTAATCCATTACGGTCTGCTTGAAAATTTAATTCAATATATGATACTGTATTACTATCTGGAACTGCTGAATCTGTACCAACCATTGTTTGGCCGGTTCCTGTATGTACTCCAGTTAATGTTCCTGTTAAATTTACCTGAAATTTTATAAAAGCAAATGGCGGACCGGCCGACTTTAATTGTACGTTAATTATATCCATAATAGCAGTTTGTATATAGTTTCCGTTTGGTATATTAATCACTGTAGTGGCACTAGTGTCATCATTCAATGCTACTTTTATTGTAAAAAAATTATTTCCATATTGTCTTGTTATGGTATAAAATGTCATGGGTAATTGGATAGCATTTAACTGCATTATTAAAATGTTCTCAATAGTTAAAGGTAGATTGACATTAAAATTAGTCGATGCGGTTGAATAATAGTTATCTCTAAATCTGGAGTCAATATTCAATGATTTTCTCATCACTCTTTTTTTTATCGGGTTGATTATACCACGCATAAATTCAACTGGATGAGCGGGTGCGTAGAGATCACCTTCTTTTATTTGTACCATATGATCGCTACTATCCTCTAGATTACTCTTTATAAGGTCAGTACTACCACCAAAAGATCGAAACATACGTCCAGCTCTTTCCTGAATAGTTTCCACAAAAGGTTCTGCCTTTTTCTGAAGTTCTGCCACTAAAGGTATTGCTTTTTTCTGAAGATCGGTTTGAATATCAGATACAATAGGATGTATGATCTCGTTTAAAATTATATTTTTGGCTTTTGTAATGAAATCTATAGTTTCAACTTTAGTCTGTTTATTTATTTGTTTATTATTTATAATATTTTCTACTAATTTTGCTTCTTTCTTTTCAAGAATATTCTTGTCAAAATTTGATGGTAATTCAAACATTTCAATTAATTCCATTGTTGTATAATTTTCAATATTCAAATCAAAACTCATATATATATTATATTAATTTATTTAAGATATTATTAATTAAATATTATATATTTAATAAATATATAATGAAACCACTATATTTTCCATCATTTATTCCACCGCCACCATCACCATCGAGTGGTACGGGCTCAACTGGACCTACAGGAGAAGCTGGACCAACTGGAGCAACTGGACCTACTGGTGCTGCTAGTACTGTAACAGGTCCAGCTGGAAGTACGGGACCAACCGGAATGACTGGACCACCAGGTACTACATCAAATACTGGTGCGACAGGATCAACCGGTCCAACTGGAATGACTGGGCCACCCGGTACAACATCAAATACTGGTGCGACAGGACCAATAGGACCAACTGGTAATACAGGACCAACTGGTAATACAGGACCAACTGGTGCTGCTAGTACTGTAACAGGTCCAACTGGAAGTACGGGACCAACTGGTGCTGCTAGTACTGTAACAGGTCCAACTGGATCAATAGGAAATACTGGTAATACAGGTCCAACTGGATCAATAGGAAATACAGGAAACACAGGCCCAACTGGTGCCGCTAGTACTGTAACAGGACCAACTGGTGCTACTAGTAGTGTAACAGGTCCAACTGGAACTATGGGACCAACCGGTCCAACTGGAATGACTGGACCAACTGGTGCCGCTAGTACTGTAACAGGTCCAACTGGATCAATAGGAAATACTGGTAATACAGGTCCAACTGGAACAATAGGAAATACAGGAAACACAGGCCCAACTGGTGCTGCTAGTACTGTAACAGGACCAACCGGAATGACTGGACCACCAGGTACTACATCAAATACTGGTGCGACAGGATCAACCGGTCCAACTGGAATGACTGGGCCACCCGGTACAACATCAAATACTGGTGCGACAGGACCAATAGGACCAACTGGTAATACAGGACCAACTGGTAATACAGGACCAACTGGTGCTGCTAGTACTGTAACAGGTCCAACTGGAAGTACGGGACCAACTGGTGCTGCTAGTACTGTAACAGGTCCAACTGGAACTATGGGACCAACCGGACCGACTGGAATGACTGGACCACCCGGTACAACAGAAAATACTGGTGCGACAGGACATAGTGGTCCAACAGGACATACAGGTCCAACTGGTGCTGCTAGTACTGTAACTGGTCCAACTGGTAATACAGGTCCAACTGGATCAATAGGAAATACTGGTAATACAGGTCCAACTGGATCAATAGGAAATACTGGTAATACAGGTCCAACTGGATCAATAGGAAATACAGGCCCAACTGGTGCTGCTAGTACTGTAACAGGTCCAACTGGAAGTACGGGCCCAACTGGTGCTGCTAGTACTGTAACAGGTCCAACTGGAAGTACGGGCCCAACTGGTGCTGCTAGTACTGTAACAGGTCCAACTGGAAGTACGGGCCCAACTGGTGCCGCTAGTACGGTAACAGGCCCTACTGGATCATTAGGAAATACAGGTAATACAGGTCCAACTGGTGCCGCTAGTACTGTAACTGGTCCAACTGGTAATACAGGTCCAACTGGATCAATAGGAAATACAGGAAACACAGGCCCAACTGGTGCCGCTAGTACGGTAACAGGTCCAACTGGAAGTACGGGTCCAACTGGTACCGCTAGTACGGTAACAGGCCCTACTGGATCATTAGGAAATACAGGTCCAACTGGTGCCGCTAGTACGGTAACAGGTCCTACTGGATCATTAGGAAATACAGGAAACACAGGTCCAACTGGTACTGCTAGTACTGTAACAGGTCCAACTGGAAGAACAGGTCCAACTGGTCCTGCTAGTACTGTAACAGGTCCAACTGGAAGAACAGGTCCAACTGGTCCTGCTAGTACTGTAACAGGTCCAACTGGTCCTGCTAGTACTGTAACAGGTCCAACTGGAAGAACAGGTCCAACTGGTTCTCCCAATCCAAATGCTACTTTTATTGATATTACGGATACAAGTGCAAATTCAACTTTTTATCCCACTTTTGTAAATGGTTCAGGTAGTTCACGAACTTTAAATGCAGACATTACTAGTAATCCGTTAACTTATAATCCGTCAACTGGTGTAGTATCTTTCTCAAATCCTCCCATTTGTGATGTATCAGCTTCTATCACGAATCAATTATTGAATTGGAATAATTTTGTACCAGTAAATACTTTTCAGCCAGCTATAAGCGGTTCTATTAGTACTGGCTCCATAACTTACACCGTTCGAAAATGTATATATATAAGAATAAACCAGCTCGTTATAGCTCATTTTGAGGTTGGTGCTAGTAGTATATCAGGTACTGGTGGTGATGTAAGGATCTCGTTACCTTTTGTTGTTACTAGTTTTTGTGGGGCACCGTTTTCAATTAATATTTTTAATGGTATAAACATAGCTGCTGGTGAGTATGGTTGTGTGGGGCTTGGTGGGTCGGCTCAGGCTGGTTTTGCCTACAGGGCGTCCGGTACCACTACTAATTACTCTACTTTGACATGGTCAAATGTTCCTGCTCCAACTAGTGCGGCACCTTTTTACCTTACTTTTTCAGCTATTTACATTACTAATTAATAAATTCCTCAACTTATGACAACAGAATCTACAGATAACATCAGTATAAGAGGAAATACCAAATTAAAACTATCAAAAGGAAATGTTATATCGAAAAATAATTTGGTCTAACATTTAAACCAATGAAGATTTAAAACGGCACCCTTTTAGGGTGCCTTGTTATAAATTTCACCTGGTTCATCTGTAAAGATTTGAAATGCTGTCCCATTTCACAAGGCTACTGCGTTTCGCAAATCTTCAAGGGTGTAATTTCTTAAATAATAAAATTGAATTGCGTTTATTATTTAATAAATAAATACCATATACTCTTTACTATGAAGCCTGTATTAAATAACGTATTATGTGTTAGACATGCTGATCCACGTGATAAGCATATACAATTCTTTGAAGAAGGTCATAAATATATTGTTGATTTAGAAGCCGATACAAAATATACCTCTGTTACAACATGGATTCACGAACATTTTGACAAATTTGACTCCGATAAAGTGATTGAAAAAATGATTTCTGGACCTGGCTGGAAAAAAGGACATAAATACTGGGGCATGACTCCCGACCAAATTAAAGCACAATGGAATTCAAATAAAGATTCTGTTTCCGGCGCAGGAACCGACCTTCATTATGAAATTGAATGTTTCAATAATAATAAACGATTTCGATTTGAATATACAAATGCGGATTTATTTGATTTTTATAATGCGAATGAAGGAGAAAATTTGCCGAACAAACCTCTAGAATGGCAGTATTTCATTAATTTTATTAAAGACCATCCATATTTGAGACCATACAGAACTGAATGGACCGTTTATAATGAAGACATTAAGATTTCTGGCTCAATAGATATGGTGTATCAAAACCCGGACGACACATTATCTATTTATGACTGGAAACGCTCGAAAGGAATTACAAGAATTAATACTTTTAATAAATTTGCTTTGACACCTTGTATTTGTCATTTACCAGATTCCAACTTTTGGCATTATGCTTTACAGTTGAATATGTATAAATATATTTTAGAAAGTAAATACAATAAAACAGTGAAAGAACTATATTTAGTAAGATTACACCCTGACGCAGAAGAGAAAAATTATGAGCTGATTCAATTGCCGATTCTCTCAATTGAAATTAAAGACCTCATTCAAGAAAGAATTAAACATCTTTATTCGGAAAACACTTAAAAGAATTAAAATATAATAAAATATATGATTGACAAAGCTATTTTTTTTATATGGG
>Ga0194118_10006267_pt1 | contig 11935 bp, 11 predicted proteins | sample TA2MahsurfametaG_2_FD_148662 | JGI IMG/M metagenome (GOLD analysis project Ga0194118, IMG submission 148662) | Freshwater microbial communities from Lake Tanganyika, Tanzania - TA2015013 Mahale N5 surface | ecosystem: Environmental > Aquatic > Freshwater > Lake | place: Tanzania: Lake...
TATAACTGTTTATTATCCTGTTCTAGAAATGTTGAGTAATAATTATTTTACATTAAATGATAATGAATTGAAAATATTTAAACAATTACAATATATATTTAATGAATACTTATATACACCTCGTGCTTCTCCAATTAATATGAATGAATTATATCATGATCTTAAAATATTAGGTAATTTAATACATATTGTAGCATATGGTAAAAGACCTGCTAGTTCGTCGGAACGTTCTCTTATAGGTGGTATTAAAACGCGTAAAAATAGTAAAAAACCAGCTGGCTCACCAATATTTAAGAGAAAAAAATTCATAAAAAGATTTAAAAATCCATTTTTCTTGTCACTAAAATAAAAATCTAATCTATTAATATAATGAAAGATTTTAGCAAACTATGTACTCCAGCAAAAATTTACTTTGCTATTGCGGTTATAGCCACTATGTTCGATTTATATAATGGAGCTTCTATTATGTTCGCATTTTGGGAGATTTTTTTCGCCTTTATATGGACATTTATTTTAGGATGGTTATGCGACCAAGGATATAAGTCATTTTCTTGGGTTTTAGTTCTTTTACCATATATCCTAATGTTTTTGGCAAGAATGAATATTTATCAAGTTACTGACGAACAAAGACAACTTATGCGAGCAATACAATTACAAGGAGCTTACGGTCAAGAAGCGTTTAAAGTAGGTGGCAAAAAGGTTAATGTGAATATGAATATGAGTGACAAAATACCACCCATATCGGGACCAGGCGTTAGTACAGGTCCTATGGTTGGCGGACAAGTTACAATGTAATAATAAAATGTAAATAATAATTTATTGATGATATATTTTTACTTGACTATTAGATATAAGTGTAGAAATGATCTAGCAGAATCCCATTCAGTAAATACTAACTGATAAAAGCTATATTTTATATAAATAAAATATAATATATTTATATAAATGAAAGATTTTAGCAAACTATGTACTCCTGCGAAAATTTACTTTGGTATTGCGGTTATTGCTACACTATTCGATTTATTAAATGGTGCTGCTTTAATGTTCGCATTTTGGAAATTAGTTTTCGCCTTTGTTTGGACTTTTATTTTAGGAGGATTATGTGATAAAGGCTATAAATCAATTTCTTGGACCTTAGTTCTTTTACCTTATATTCTCATGTTTTTGGCATCGCTTAACATTTATCATGTTACTGACGAACAAAGACAATTTATGAGATCCATTCAATTACAAGGAGCTTACGGTCAAGAAGCATTTACTACTCCATCACAAGCAGCACTAGCAATGGGAGCACAGCAACAGCAAGCAATAATGGCAGCACAGCAAGCACAAGCAATGGCAGCACAGCAAGCACAAGCAATGGCAGCACAGCAAGCACAAGCAATGGCAGGAGATCAAGCAGCATATCTAGCAGCACAGAAAGCAATGCTAGAAGATCAAGCAAAGGCAGCAGATAAAGCCGAACTAGAATTACTACGAAGTAAATTACCGCAAGCTCAAAAAGACTATGATAATTCAGTCGGTAAGCACCCCTCTACTAGAAAAAAATTATTTGATACCTTAAAAGAGATAAAAGACAAAATAACCAAAATAACTGATAAATATAATGGTAATATTTAAACCAGTGAAGATTTTATAACTTGTAAAAACGGCACCCTTTAGGGGTGCATTGTTATAAATTTCACCCGGTTCATCTGAAAAGATTTGAAATGCTGTACCATTTCAAATCTTCAAGGGTGTAAAGTGTAAATTGTAATTAAATTGTCTATATCACGTGGAAACAAATGTCTAAACAAAACACCATAATAAACCGAAAATCCGGAAGTAGTAACCACTTAATATTTTATATAAAATTTTATATATAAAATATAAAACCAACCTATTATATGAGGTTGGAAATATTTGTATTAGGTTTAACAGCATTTTTTGTATATAATGCGTATAATGATGGAAAATATACAAAAATGTTATTATCCTTTAAAAAATACTATAAAATGATTTTTTATGCTGTTTTAGGAATAGGCATTTATTATATGTTAAAAAGAAATCCAAATAAAGGTCGAGATATGTTATTATATGCGAATAATGTTGTAAAATGTTTACCTATTGACAAAAATTCCATGGATATGTTGAGTCCTATTATTGACTTTTCCGGCTCATCCGAGGGAAGTTTTATGGAGACATGTAATGGAATACCCCCTCTAGGACCAGGCGGTTGTTGTTTAGACCCACGAGTTGTAACTGGAAAAAGTGCGCCAACAACAAATAAGCGAGCAGTTAGTACTATGCGTAAAAAATATGTTGCCTCAAATCAAGACTGGAAATGCGGTCACTGTCATAAACAATTAGATCATACATATGAAATCGACCACAAATTACGTTTAGATGAAGGTGGAACAAATGATGTCAATAATTTAGTCGCATTATGTCCATCGTGTCATCGTCATAAAACAGCTGAAGAAATAATGTAACAAAATCACTTAAATACATTTTGCCAAATATTTATAAGTAATGTCTAAAGGAGAAAAAGCAATCCTTTTTATTATATCATCTTGGTCCGGCTTAGGATTTTATAGAGGAACGAAAAGTTATGGTCACGATTATAAAAAAAGATGTATTGAATATGAGGAAAAGAAAAATAACAAATATTACACAGTGCAAAAACCTCAATATTTATACTCAAGTTGTATATGGGTTGGTTTATTTGGATTAGTAATATATGTTAACCCGTTAACTGCTTTGGTAATAATTCCAAAAGAAATCTATAGATTAGAGGTAAATGTGCGTGGATTACATGAAGAAAAGGAAAAAGATAAATATTATGAGATTTTCTAAATAATTATGACCGTTAGTAAATAATTATGACCGTTAGTAAATAATTATGACCGTTAGTAAATAATTATGACCTTTAGTAAATAATTATAAGCTAAAAAAAATTGAAATAATTTTATGTAATATTTTAGTATCAAATAAGTATTACATAAAATATATTGAATCAAGAATCTCAAACAGTTAATAAAATTTAAAAATTAAAATCTTAATTTAGTTTTGAAAATGAATATTCTACTCATTCTTCTTGGCTGCCATATTTCTAGTTTATTAAATAACAGAATAGATGCGGCCGTTGATTTTGTCGGTAAATTTAACGAAACGAACGTGGATTGGTTTTTGAGCGGCGGAATTAAAAATCCACACGAAGATACTGTAACAGAAGCAGAAAAAATGGCACAACAAATTTCTAAATTTGAAAAAATTCACACAGATGATATTAGAGGTAATGATTGGAATTATATTTACGATACTGTTGCTACAAATACAGCAGAAAATTTCATAATGGCAAGAAATTTCATAAATAAAGCAGATAAAGAATATGATGAAGTATATGTTATAACATCCGGATTTCATCAGAATAGAGCAAATAAAATCGCAGAAAAAATTTTGGATGTAAAACCGAAATGGATATTGGGTGACGCAAAACTGGCGGATTCATATTATTGGGAGGGAGTACATATTAAAAATGTAGATTCTGATGTGAAAAAAGCATTCAATAAATTTCCTGATTCTTAATATATTTAACCAATATTGTGTGAGAAATTATTGTGTAAGAATAATATTGTGTAAGAATAATATTATTCTATTATAATAATATATGAATAACACAAATATATCAACAATTAATGAAAATTTAATACCAAAATTAAAAAGTCCTGGAATATTTTATATTTTCGCAATATTAATTGTTTTTTTGATTATTATGATGTTTATGATTGTCTACGATGTCAGTCCATCATTATTAAAAAAACCTAAATCTATAGAACAAATGATATCGGATACATTTATCATATTATTTTTCTCTCTATTAGTTGTCGGAATCAGTATTTTATTTTTACCTAATCTTAAAGAATTAAAAGGTTTACTGGAACAGATAGGTAGTGTTACTTATGTTATTTTATATACTATATTTGCTATATTATTTTATACAATGATGCCTAAAGATATTTTAAAAGACTATTCCTATATTATTAATCCGGCCATATTAGGTTTAGGTGCTTTTTCTTTTTATAAAGGAACATTTGAAAATTATGTAGAAAAATTAAATATAAATTACGAGAGAATTAAATCATTAGTCATATTGTTTTGTTTAATAGCTCTTGTAATTACTTTTAATAGTATTAATTCAGGTGAATTATCTTCCAAATATTTTCAATATTCATTATTTCTTACTATTATTTTATCTGTTTTTGCGTTATTATATGTTATCATTCTTATGACATTACCAGGAGAACAAGGTGCTACTCAATCTAATATATTGCCAAAATTTTCTTATATCGGCGTATATGGAAGCATTTTATTTATTTTATTTTTAATAACTACTTTTATATTGATAACAACAAATAAAGATAACTTGTTCGATAACAAAGAAAAAACTGCTTCTATTATCATAATGTTATTAGTTATATGTATATTGTGGAGCACATTATTAAGTATAAATTCATTTTCTGATTTTACCAATAATATAAAAGATTCTAATAATCTCGATTTATTTAAAAACAGTTTATCGGTTATATTTGGTATTGTCATTTCTGGTATATTTATTTTTTGGATTACTAATACTATTGAAAAACTATTAAATGACTCTAGTAAGAACAGTTTTATGTTAAATGCGTTGATTGTTATCGTAATATTAGGTTTTATTTATAAAATAATAAACGCAAACTGGCCAGTAGGAAATGCCAAGAAAAATGCTTTTGTTTCTATAATATTTAATACTGTTTTATATATACCATGTTTGGTAAGCGATATGTTCGATGTGATTGGAAAAATGGCAGTTGGTGACTTTAACGGAACAAACGCTGGTTCATTTATGATGTTAGGAGTTGCTATTGCTTTGATTATCGCATATATTAAAATACCACGATTATTTAACTATATTAGTACTCAAGGAGGTAAGCAATTGGTTAACAAACCAGTTCTTACTGACACTGAATATAATCTCGGAAATTATCAAGAATTAAACGACAGCGAGCAATTTGATTATCAATATGCCATATCATGTTGGGTATATATTGAGGCTGTTGGTCCTAATACAAACGCCAGTTACAATAAATTTACTTCATTATTAAATTTTGGCAACAAACCTAACATCTTATATAATGGAAAAACACATACATTAATGATTACTATGCAGCAAAAAAACTTAAAAGATGTGACCAAAAATAAGTTAATTGATTTTGATGATAATGGCAATAGAATAATATACATTGATAAAAACTTTTTACTTCAAAAATGGAATAACATTATAATTAATTATAACGGAGGAACATTAGATATATTTTTAAATGGCAAATTAGTGAAATCTTCTATAGAAGTTGTTCCATATTATACGTTTGACAATTTAACAATTGGAGAGAATGGTGGACTTAAGGGAGGAATATGTAATGTAGTTTACTTTAGACAAGCATTAACTTCTCAAAATGTTTATTTCTTGTATAATACTGTTAAGGACCAAACTGTTCCAATATTGAACGATTCTAATGACACTATTATGGTAAACAATAATAACCAAGCATTTAGTTCAACAAAAAAAGATGCGAATCAATAACAATACTCAGTAATTTAACAATTTGGTTTAACAATTTGGTTTAACAATTTAATTTAACAATTTAGTTTAACAATTTAATTAAACAATTTAATTTAACAATTTAATTTAACAATTTAATTTAACAATTTAATTAGAAAATTTCTAAATCTATATTATACAATGAGTCCTTTAAGTATTGTAATTACAGTAGTTGTCGTAGTGTTTATCTTATTGTTGTTAAGTTATATTTTTACTGACCCATATACATTACAAAAAGTTCAAGGAGGTAAAACAGCTTCAACAATTAGCGCCTCAACTTTAGCAACAAATGGTTCGTCGCAATCTAGCAATTTCGCATATTCTATTTGGTTTTATGTAAATGACTGGAACTATAGATATGGTGAACCAAAAGTTATTTTCGGTAGAATGGGTGCTAAGTCTCAAAAAGGTAGTGGTTCTGTTCCTGGAATCAGTGGGTTTGATCCATGTCCTGCAGTTGTTTTAGGCGCTGTTGAAAATAACATTTCTGTTTCACTCGGATGTTATCCAGGTATTAACCAAAAACCTACTACTCCTGGCGGAAACACTGTCGTCCATACTTGCAATGTTGCGAATGTTCCAATTCAAAAATGGGTTCACCTCGTTGTAAGTGTGTATGGTAGAACTATGGATTTATATATTGACGGTAAATTAGTGCGAACATGTTTATTACCTGGAGTTGCCAGTATTAATAATAACGCAGATATTTTTGTTACGCCATCAGGTGGGTTTGATGGATGGACTTCCAGACTTCAATATTATCCTAATTCACTCAATCCTCAAGAAGTATGGAATATTTACTCTAGCGGTTATTCGGATTGGTCTACTATGTTTAACCCTAGCACATATCAAGTCCAAGTTGCTGTACTTCGAGACGGACAAACTCAAAGCAGTTTGACTATTTAGACCAGTGAAGATTTTATAACTTGTTAAAAGGGAACCCTTTAGGGTGTTATTGTTATAAATTTCACCCGGTTATCCCTTTGGGAAAAAGATTTTACACCTTTGGACCCATTTCAAATATTCAAGGGTCTAAATATTTAGATATATAAGTTTTATAAATTTTCTTATTTATTTAATATATACAATGAGCGACAATAAAGTATTTAATACATTTTCGGCAGATAGAGGAACTTTTGGAATAAACAGTATTTTAGAGTCAAACAATTTAGTAGCTAAATTCGCATTTCTTTTGCTAGTTATTTTTGCTTTTGTTCTTCTTTTAAGAATAGGTATATCACTTGTTACATATTTTTTACAACCAGATCCTTCTCCTCATTTAATCGATGGTATGGTTGATGCTAAACATATGTTAATTTTTCCACAAGATCCAACTGGTAATGATGCTGTTACTATTTACCGATCTGTTAATGAGTCTGATGGTTTAGAGTTTACATGGTCAACATGGATATTCATAAATAGTTTACAAACTAACCCGGGTATATACAAACATGTATTTAGCAAAGGAAATAGTGATTTAGGTACAAACGGAATGGTTCAACCGAATAATGCTCCTGGAGTTTATATTGCGCCAAATACAAATGACTTGATTGTTGTAATGAATACCTATAATGTTATCAATGAAGAAATTGTTATACCTGACATTCCAATTAATAAATGGGTGAATGTTATTATCAGATGTCAAAATACAACTATGGACGTATATATTAATGGAACCATTGCTAGAAGTATCGATTTGGTCGGCGTTCCAAAGCAAAATTATGGGGATGTTTATGTAGGTATGAATGGCGGATTTGACGGTTATATTTCTAATTTATGGTATTACAGTTACGCTTTGGGAACTAGTGAAATCCAAAGTATTGTCGGCGGAGGTCCTAATACAAGGCTACTTATTGGAAATGGACTTGTCGATAAAATGTATGATTACTTATCATTAAGATGGTTTTTTTATGGTTCAGGTAATGCGTACAACCCAACAAATTTAAGATAGATATAAGATATAAGATAGCAGATATAAGATATAAGATATAAGATAGAATATATAAGAATTACTTATTTATAGGTTATTTATAGGTTATTTGCCAAATTTAATAAATAATCTATATATACATGTCATACGACCCAATACCTCCTAGAGTATGGTCTAGAGTCCAAAATCCCTGTACGTTTATTCTACCAGACGATCAATATTTATCATCTTATATACCTTTAACAGGACAAACGGTATCACAGGGGCAGGCTGATTATGAAATGAAACAACTTTATAAAGGAAATATTCTACAATATAAAGGAAACAGTGCTAGATTAACCAAATCTCAAAAATATTCTCAACTAGCCAGATGTAGTGGTCCAAACCGAACAAAAGTATTTGCTACACAATCTGAAACATATACAAATCCTAATACGACAGGGTTGTTACGCCAAAATTTTATAACATATCCATTTCCTAATGATATAGTTGGAGCACCAAATAATATATCTGGACCTTTTGCGTATAACATTCCAAACCCAAATAACTGTCCTGGATTTTCTATTCAAGATGGTGGGACTTTAGTTTGTGGAACGTATGTGAATCCTTGTTCTGGAGAGATTATTAAAAACAAATTAACACCCCCTACAATTTGTAATCCTGCTTCAGCTTCAAATGTACCTGGATCAGCAATTTTGTGTTGGAATGTTAAAGCGCAAACATGGTTTCCTAGACAAAGATATGTTATGAATAACAGTACAAATAAATGGCCTATTAATTATAAGGGATTAGTTAGTGCCCTCACTTGTTCTAATTCTCAGCCAAAATTATCTTTACAAGGTTTTAATAACAACAATAATATTACTTTTAAACAAATGGAATATAATGATGATATATTTGATATTTATAACGATCTAATAAATACTGATAAATCTATAATAAATACTGATAAATCTATAATAAATACTGATAAATCTATAATAAATAGTTATAAAAATATAATGAATCGTGATACATATACAATAAATGATGATACATATACAATAAATGGTGATACAGCTACAATATATAGTGATACAGATCTATATAATAGTGATACATACAGCGTATATAGTGATAAAAATATGATAGATAGTGATAGAGCTACAATTAATAGTGATAAAAATATGATAGATAGTGATAGAGCAACAATAAATAGTGATAAAGCAACAATAAATAGTGATAAATATAAAGTATATAAAAATAAAAATAGTAATAAATATATGTTAAGTAATAAAGATATGTTAAATAATAAAGATATGATAAATATTATAGATACAGATATAACAGATATTCAAAATATACTTAATACTGACGCTATATATAAAAATTCTACATCATATGATATAAATATTGACTTGAAACCGAATTCTATATTTCCAGTTGATTCTTTCAATATATACGTAGACGGTATATTTTATAAAAATGTTGTAAATAATAAGACATATAAGTATACTATTACTAATTTAACCAAAGTAGATCATATTATAACTATTACATCGGTGACTAATGGTATAGAATCTACCATGTCAAGACCAATTTATATCAAATATACTCCAATAGATAGATCTCCCCTTCCACCTGTTGAAACTAATAATACTTGCGAATTAAAAGATATATGTAGAATAATGAATGAGAGGTTTAGTTCGTTGAGTAATTCTATATCGAATGTATTTTCAGCTACTACAAATATATCTGACAAACTTACAGAGTTTGAAATTCTTAAAGCTTTATTAAAGAGTGATGTTATAAAAGAGTTAGGTCAATTTATAGAAAAATATGTAATGTTAATGTATGAAGATTCGAATGAGTATATGCCATATGATCTTTATGTCAATTTTAAGGCAGCATTGGATAGATTAGAAGAAATACTTTTAAATAATCCAGAATTACTTATTAGCGAATTAGTTACAATTACTACAAAGAATATTGGTACATTATCAAGTAATAAATCAAAGCAAAATATTACTAACAAGGTTAATAAGATTCAATTTCTTTCTCCTGATTCTCTTAATATGGGAAAAGTATTTATTGATAATTACAAAGATATTCTTGCACTACTTAAGAATGCGTTTGACAAAAAAATTCAAGCACGAGCAGCTGTACTAGATTCAGCCGATTGGAGAAAAGATTCAGAAATATTGAATAATGCTATAAAATTGAAAGAATATGTAGAAAATTTAAATAAAACTATTAGTCTCTTTAATTTAGGTGTTGAAACAATTCCTGTTGAATTAAAACAACAATACATAATCTATCATAATTTATATGGTGTTCCTCCTAATTTAGAATATGACCCTAAATTAATGAGACCTATTTTAGAAGATTTAGGGTTATTTGATGGTAATGTACTGTAGAATTATTTTATATGTTAGAAAATTTTATTTATAAAAATTTTTCGAATCTAATCTAATTATTATTATACATAAAATAATAATGTATAATAATTATAAAGTATATTATCGTCTCAAGCTTGGATTCATACACATTTCATGACTCGGAAAAATATCTCCAGACATACAAATATCGTCTACACCAACTGACGCACAGCTTCTAAACCCTCTATCTTCTCCGATAAGACACCAACCTGGTTTGCCTGCTCTATGAACTGAACTTGATGCTTCATACGCTTGATAATCGTTTTCTGAAGATTGACGCATTTTGTTTGTATTAAGTGCTTTATTTAAGCTAGACTGATCGCCTTGCGAATATATATCAGATTGTGGTTGGCCTTTAATACTAGAAACTGCTACATTTGGAGTTATATCTCTAGATTCTACATTTGGAGTTATATCTTGAATAGCAGTTAAACCTGTATCGATAGCATCAGCTGTTTTGTTGACAATAGTTTTTGTACCTCCAACAACAACTTTTGCGCCATCCGCAGCAATATCGACTGTTTCACCTGTTACAACTGCTGTAGTTTTAAATAGCGCACCAACTAATGGATTTAAAGTATCAACGATAGTTTGTGTTCCTTTTGCTAGATAAACAAAAATATTTAATCCTAAAAATGCCAAAACTAGAATAATGATAATCCATGTAGTGAAACTTATATTTTTAAAACTATCAAAAAATCCACTATCATTAGAGTATGATGTAAAACCTGAGTCGCTTGACTTTGATAATATAGAATCCATTTATAATAGAAAAGAATATATTAATTTTTATTATAAATTCGCATATATTTATTTAAATGTCAATAAATACAAAAATTGATTCATATCGCCTAAAATTGTGTCACGAATATTGAATAAATCTGTATTGCTCATTGATAACATAGCTTTATTATCATTTAAACTGACTAAATATCCTTTGAATGCTTCTACTTCTCTCTTAAGTGCTTCTTGATTAGATAAATCGATAAGTTTTATTTGTTTGTTACTCATTAAATCTATACGTGAACCGCTCTTTCCTAAAAGAATTTCAATAAAAGAATCCATATTTGCGTTTATTTTGGTGTATAATTCATCCGTTGCTTTGTGTGTAGCATAGCTATGTGTTTTCCAGTGAAATAATTTAATCATCATAAGCATTTCTAAAAATACAACAGCGATTTCTTTTTGAAACGCAGGTAAAGACGAAGTTCCTGAATATCTTCGTCGAGTTCCACCTCGTCTTGATCTATAGCGTTTACTGCTCATTTATATAATTTAACAAAATAAATTACAGTAAACTAAAAAAAGTAAAGTAACTAAAAGCAGTCGTGTTTATTTTGCTATTTTATCAATAGTTGTTGCGTTTGATATATTTCGTATTATTTTGTCTTCTTTATCAGCATCAGTTGTCATAACTTCAATGACTAATTTCTCGTATTTATCTGAAATTTTTGAGGCGGAATTGTTGTATTCGGGATATTTCTCTCGAAACTGTGATAAAAGTTTAATATTTTTGTCAGCAACTCTTTTAACAGCTCTTCTTAGCTTTGTCTTGGTATCATCATCTTTAGTCCATTGGTTTTCATCTTTAACGTATACTGTTTCCCTCTTTTTATCAGTACAATGTACTGGGCGTAATGTAACATCCATCGCATTGAGGTTTGTAGTAATAATATTTGTAATACCTTCTACAAAACCTACTTCACCCAATTTTTCCAAATCGGTCAACTGGAGTTTGATGGAATTAACAAAATCAGTTATATTCATAGCATCTTTACATGTCTCATTTAAAAACACTTGTAGGTTAAATGTTTTGTTATTACTGTTGTTATTATTATTTGTATTATTACTATTATTCCCCACACCATTTTCAATCACCTTCATCATCATATTTTGTTGTTCCATAATGATATTTTTATAATCAGTACATTCTTTGATTAAGAACATAATAAGCTCATCTTTGTCAGT
>Ga0194118_10006277_pt1 | contig 11923 bp, 9 predicted proteins | sample TA2MahsurfametaG_2_FD_148662 | JGI IMG/M metagenome (GOLD analysis project Ga0194118, IMG submission 148662) | Freshwater microbial communities from Lake Tanganyika, Tanzania - TA2015013 Mahale N5 surface | ecosystem: Environmental > Aquatic > Freshwater > Lake | place: Tanzania: Lake Tanganyika...
CTATGGTGATAATTTTATAAAAAAAACTCGATTAATAAAATTAATATACAAAAATAATATAAAAATAATAAACTTCAATATAAAAAATATTAGACTCTATAAAATTCAACATGATCCATTAGAATGGTCCCTAGTTAGTTTTTTTAGAAAAATTAATTCAAATTTCGACTATGATATGAATATCTCCAAAAGAATTACAGGTCTGATAAATAAAATTAATTTCTAAAATAAACGAAAATTTCAACTAATTTAAAAAAAATATTTCTTTAAATATACTTTAATTTTTTTATTCAAAGAAGCAAATACAAAAATAAAATAATAAAATAATTTTACTAATTTAGATTGAAAATTACTAATATTTTTAAATTTAACAAAAGAATTGATAAGGATTTCTGCACTTTCGACATAACCTCTACTAATTAACGAAAAAATTAAAAAATAAATTTTATAGACATTGAGAAAATAAAAAAAATTAAAAATATTATTAATAATATATTTTTTATAAAATTTACTTTTTTCTTTGAATGCTTGATTTTGGTCAAGAACAGAATGTTGCTCCTGATGCAGCCTACTTACAAACAATGGTTGATTAAGATTCTTAAATTCTACATTTAGTAATAATAAACGTAGCCACAAATCATAATCTTGAATATGTCGCAAACTAACATTGAAACCATCAACTAAATTAAAAATATCTTTTGGAATCAAAAAAGTTCCCCCACTATAAATATCATTAAATAAAAATGAAAATTTTTGTGTTATAGAAGAACTATTAGAGTATCTATAAAAATTATATTTTTCATATTTTATTAGATAATCACAAGAAATTATTTTAATATTCTTATTGGTAATTAATTTATATTGTCTCATAATCTTATCTTTTAGAAAATAATCGTCATAACTACACCAATTAATATATTTTCCTTTTGAAAGTTTAATCGCTCTATTCAAGGAATAGGCTACTCCTGAATTTATTTTATTTCTAATAATTTTGATTTTGTAATTTACATATCTAGATTTAATTAAATTTAATATTTCCAGAAAATTTGCTGAATTGTCATCTACAACTAATATTTCTATTTTTTTGTAGGTCTGTTTAATTATTGAATCTAAACATTCTTCTAAATATTTTAATTTAGGGTTATAGGTTGTTACAATAACGGTGATAAGATCTTTTAGATAAATGCTCATTTAAAAAAAAATACTCTCCAATACAAATATCTAATAATTAAATTTAACGAATTAATTAAGGAACTATTTTTTTGGATAATTTTTAAAATGAAAGATAAAAGTAATTTATTAATAAATGATTTATTATATTTAACCGAACAATTAAAAATTTTTATCAAATTAGTTTTTTTATTGGTATTTATAAAATTAATAATCTTTCGTTCAATTTCAGTTTTTCTTTCTTTCTGGAAACAATGATTATATTTATTAAAAACTAAAATAGATTTACGTATTTGTTCTGAAAATCTTAGAGAGGAAAGATTATTATTGTGAATACGATAATTAATTAAATATTCCTGAAGATTTGATATAATTAATTTCTTACTAAAAAATCTCAACCATAACTCTAAGTCATCTGCAGGCTCCATACTGTGATCTAAAAATCCGCCAATCTTAAAAGCTGAAGCTCTAACCATAACTGAGGGATTAAAAACTGGGACTGAGAATTTCAATATCTTTAAAACAGAGTAGTAATCAAAGGGCATTAATTTTTTTTGAATAATTTCTCCAGTTGAATTAATTATATTAGCTCCTGTTCCCAAAACTGATAATTGAGGCCAACTTAAAAATAATCGCATTTGTTTTTTAAACCGATCTTTATGGCTGATATCATCAGAATCCATTCTTGCTATAAAAGCTCCTTTTGCAATGTTAAATCCTTTTTTAAAGGATTTCGCCGCACATATATTTTTTTTATTTTCTAAAAAAATAATTCTCTTATCTTTTTTTACATAAGATTTAATTTTATTTTTAGAACCGTCTGTTGAACAGTCATCTATTATAATGAATTCAAAATTTGAGTATGATTGTTTCAATATACTTTGAATAGAATCATCTAAATAATTTTCTCTATTATAAACTGGCATTATTACAGATATTAAATCTTTTTTATTAAGCATTTTTCTTTAGATTAATTGAAACTAGTTCAACATGCTTCATTAATAAATTAGTGAAATATTTAATTGAGAATGGATGAAATTTTTTACTTTTTAAAAATTTTTTAATGGATAATATATAATTCATATATTCAGAACTACTCATTGATTCTAAATATTCATACAAATCATCGTAAGATTTAAAATTTCTTATATCAATAAAACATTCTTTTGGAATATGATGAGTTATATTTGGTGTCCCCAAATAAATTGGAATAGTTAAAGAAAAAAAACAGTGGAATATTTTCTCGGTTAAATACCCTTTATAATATCTTGCATTTTCAAAACATATTGAAAATTTATAATTTTTTAGCAATTCTTTTTTAGGACCAGAATGCTCGCCTTTATAGGTTACGTATTTTTTAGCAAACAATTTTGTTAAAAACTTAAATCTATTCAATATACGAATAAATTTAGGTCCTTTAAAAACATAATTTGACCATCCATAGCCATAAAAATCTAATTTATCAGGATGATTTTTTTCAAACCAGTTGATAATTTCTAATCTTTTCCGGTACAGATCATATTTATGATCATTAGTTTTGTTGCTGCAAATTACAACGCAAAACTTATTTTTTTTTTTAAAATCAAATCTCTCTAAGATTGGATTGTGATAAGATGGGCAGTTAATTTTAAAAAACTTCTTATTATCTATTAAATTGTCATCCCACGTAAAAATTTTATTAAAAACTTCAAAAATTTTTTTTTCCCATGTTTCTGGATAAATGGTTGGGCACTCATAATTTAATAAAAATTTTGGCTTTGAAATTGTCAGAGCATATTTGGGTATATTATTTTTTATATTTGGATAATTTATAAATATTAACAGATCAACTTTATTAATATCTTTAATTTTATTTAAGATTCTTAGCTCATAACCTTTTTTTTTTGATTTTAAATAAAAATCATAGAAAGGTTTCATTGAGTCTTCGCCAAGACATGATCCTGTAAAAGGAGATAGCATAAAATTATTTTTATGAAGTGACTCGTGATAGTTCCAAACGCCTATTAACATGTTTGAAAATTTTTAATTATTATAAATTATAGAATCTGGTTTAGCTTTTTTTCAATACCCAATTCATCTAATCCAAAACTCTTTAATAAATTTTTTCTACCTCCATTTTCAAATACATATTTTTCAGGTAAAGACAAAGTATATATCTGTGGAAAAATATTTTTTAAACTGAAACTCTCAAATATGCAGCTTGACAATGCTCCATTGACCGACTGTTCGTCAACAACTAAAATTTTTGATACATTTTTTAGTTGATCAATTATTGTACTCGGAAATGGTTTAGAACAAATTAAATCTATCAAAAAACACTTTTCATTTTTTTTATCAAAAACTTTTTTACATGTGTGCACTAGAGCACCATGAGTTATGATTGCAATCTTACCTTTCTCTATTTTTCCAAAAACTCTATAGCCTCTTACAATGTCATTGTATTCAACCAAAGGATTTATATCTTCCTGCAAATCTCTATCTAGTCTAACATAAGAAAATTTAGGATTACTAACCAATAATTTAGCTATGTGACTCGCGCAAATTGGATCGCTAGCGGTATAAATGCTAGATCCAACTATTGATCTTAAACAACTATAGTCCTCTGTTGCATAATGAGTGGGACCTGAATCTGCATAACCAAGGCCTATACCAACGGACAGCAAAGTAATTGGCAGATTCATAATGCCAGGCCCACACTTAATTTGCTCCAAGGCTCTCAAAGACAAAAATGGAGCCATTGCATAAACAAAAACTTTTTTTTTATCCAATGCTAGTCCTGTTGCGATATCTATCATTGCTTGTTCTGATATGCCGCAATGATAGAAATTTTTAGGATAATCTTTTATTAATTTATCTAAAGCAATTGCTCCAAAATCTGCACTGATAAAAATAATATCTTTATTATTAGTAGAAGCTAACTCGGAATAAATAACGTCTATAAAACTATCTCTTTGATAAATCATAATATTTCTGACAAACAAAGTTCTACTTCTTTTTGATTAAGCTTATTCCAGTAATGCCAATTAGCTTTGTTTTCCATCAAAGAAAACCCTTTTCCCTTAGTTGTTTTTGCTAAAATAAATTTAGTCTTATTATTTTTTTTTAATAATAATTTATTAAGTTCATCAAGATCGTGACCATCGCACTCATCGACTTCAACATCAAAACTCTCTATTTTATTTTTTATTTTTCCTAAATTTAAACAATCTTTTGTTGTTCCTAAAATAATTAATGAATTAATATCAATTATTACCACTAAATTATCTAATTTATGATGAGATGCAAATAATAATGCTTCCCAAGTGGAACCTTCGTAAAGCTCGCCCTCGCTAATTACCACGTAAACTTTTTTGTCTAATTTATCAATTTTATAAGATAAGGCTAATCCACAGCCAACTCCGAGCCCATGACCCAAAGAACCTGATGTTACATCTATTCCTGGTATGGAAATATTACCAAAAACTCTTAGTTGGGACTGTGATATTCCCCAATTATTCCACTCTTCTTCTTTAATAATTCCAAAATCTCTGAGTATAGGGTAGAGAGCAACCGTAGCATGTCCTTTGCTTATTAGAATTTTATCAATAAATGTGTTTTTAATCTTATCAAATCTAATAAAATTTTTATAAAATAAAGTGACAACAATCTCTATCATTGAAAAAACAGAGCCGGGATGCCCCTGTCCTACTTGCACAAATTTTTCAAATAACTCTTTTCTATATTTTTTACAAACTACTAAAAGATCATTATCATTTTTGAGCATTTTCTACAATTTCTCTTTTGAGTTTAATTTTTACTATTTCTTTTATATTGTTTACGGCTTCTATTCCAAACTTATTTTGAATTCTATCTAAAAAGGGTTGATAGTTATGGTATTTAATAAAATTCTCATCTCTCAAACTAAGAATCTCATGCGCTTTCAACTCTTTTGTTGGCAGAGGTAAAGTTTTATATGAATGAAAAGAATAACCATCGTAAGTTTTTGGTAAATCAACTCCACTTTTTAAAGATTCATAATAAAGCTGAGTTCCTGGTAATGCCATAGCGGCATATGTATTCCAACCTGACGTACAAAGTTCTTTGCTCAATTCAAATGTTTTTTCTACTGTCTCTTTTGTATCACCTGGTAGACCGTAAATATAATTTGCCATAACTTCTATGTCTGCCTCATGAACTTTTTGAACAACTTTTCTAACATCGACATCTTCGAATTTTCCTTTGTCTACCTCTAACCTTACTGATTTTTCTCCACTCTCTATCCCCAAACAAAGCCACTTAATTCCAGCTTTCCTTACAAGGTTTAAAATTTCAGGTCTTTTTACAGTATCAATCCTAGAATAAGCCCACATTTTCAAAGAATCATCTTTATTTCTTTCTGCAAGCATTTCACATAATGGCACATAGTACTTAGGATTAAGCAAAAACATCTCATCAACTATTCTTATAGTTTTAATTCCCATATTTATTAATTTGTCAAATTCCTTAATTATAAATTGCGGAGACCAAAATCTCATCTTGCTATAATTACTGGCAACTCCAACTTCTTCTGTGTCATTTCTATTTATTAAATTTATCATGCAGAAACTGCAGCCAAACTGACAACCAAGAGATGTTTGTATAGCAGCATAGGGGCTTCTATTTTTATTAATATATTCAGCATGCCACATTGGAGATCGATAAAGATCTAATGGTTTTTCTTTAAAAGGTAATAAATCCCAAGCGTAACCTGGCAAATCTTGATCCATTAATTCATTTGGAACTACTTTTTCGGCTGGATTTATAATAATCTTTTCAGCATTTCTATAAGCAATGCCATTAATCGTCTTAAGATTTTCTAAATCGAAATTTTTTAAATTTAAAATATTAATCAGAGAATAAACGCCTTCATTTGTAAAAACAAAATCTATATTCTTTTCATTTTTTAATGTTTCTGCTGGTACAGCCTGCATGTGCGATCCAAGAAAACCAATGACAAAATTTTTATTTTTTAGCTTTATATAGTTGGCAAGATCTGTGGCTCCAGCCATATTAGCAGTACCGGCGTTTACATTTTGCCCATAGACTACAAAACAAATTAATCTTGCACTAATCTTTTCTAGTCTTTTTAAAACTTGATCATTTGATAATTGTTCAGCGTTGGCGTCGATAATGCAAACCTTTTTACCTTTTGACCTGCAAGACTCAGCTAATAATAATATCCAGGTTGGCGGCTCTATTGCTGAATATTTTTCTGACAACTCCTGATAATTCTTTTTACCACTTGATGAATTAATAAAAACAACATCCATAATATTAGTCAATTCTAGTAATATTCTTCCCTCTAATATACATAAATAATTTTTTCTCGAAGTAAAAAGGGAGATAAGATATAAATTTTATAAAAACATTTCTCAAAATAACATAGAATTTAGATCTTTTTTTAGTGTTTTTTTTATATTTCTTATTTTTATTACGCCAATAATAATTGTTAAAATACGTACTCTGGATTGGGGAAATATATTTAAATTTGTTATAGATTTTTTTAGCAACAACAAAAACCTCTACAGATTTATTTGAAATAAATGGTATCTCTTGACCTACAGTTTCATATTTATAAAGTTTAGATCCATATTCATAAGAAAATGGTGAATACTCTCTTAAAAAACAATTTTTTATTTCAAAACCATTCTTATCGAAAAAATCAAAAAAAATAGTAGGACTAAAACTATAAAAACCATGATCAATTAAATTGCTGCAAGTTGTTGCAATAATTATATAGCCGTTTTTTCTGAGCATTTTTTTATAATTATTGAGCGCTGTAGGAATATTAAAGATATGTTCTAACGTTCCCATATCAATAATATTATCAAATTTGTTGTAAAATTTTGTTTTTACGCTCTTATTTAAATCAATAATAACATCTGGATTTTCATATCGAGAAACATCTGATGTGACAATTGTTTTGGAACCTAACAAACTAAAAAGATACTGTGCGTTTATATTGTTATCGTACTTAGTATTAAACCAATCGGGTATTTTATTTCTTTTATTAACTGTCGTTGAAACTAAAGACGCTTCTAAATTATTACTTACAAAAATTTTTTCTACTTCATTTTCTGTTGCATAAACAGCATTTTGACTAACACTTAAAAGACTATTTTTAAATAAAGATAATTCTTTTTTTTTTAATTTACAAAATATATCAATATGAGGTTTTAAAATTCCCATTTTTAAATCTAAATTAAAACTTTTTTTATCTTACTATTGTCTATTTTAAAAACTTTATCACATTTTGTTAATGTGCTCATTCTATGGGAGACTATAATAATCGTTAATTTTCTTTTTAAAGAATATAACATTTTCATAAATTCAGATTCTGTTTTTTGATCCAGTGAACTTGTGGCCTCATCCAATATAAGAATTTTGGGTCGAAAATATAAAGCTCTAGCTATTCCTATTCTTTGTATCTGTCCTCCGGAAAGTTTAATTCCTCTTTCTCCAACGTTTGTATTTTCCTTTAATGGAAGTGACTTAATAAATTTATCTAATTGTGCTAATCTTACACTCTCAAAAAATATCTTTTTATTAATTTTTTGTTTATCAACACCAAAAGCAACATTAGATAAAATACTATCATCTAAAAGAAAAATTGATTGGGGTATAATTGCAAATAATGGATTATAATTTGACAGCACGTCTTTAATGTCAACATTATCAATGAAGATTCTTCCTTTATTTGCTTTTATTAAGCCAGAAAGGATATTAATAAAAGTACTTTTACCGGTTCCGGTCTTTCCAATAATTCCTATTGTTTCATTTTTTTTAATTTCAAAATCTAAATTTGAAAAAATTTTTTTATTATTATTATAAAAAAAACTTAAATTTCTTACTTTTAAAGATTTTTTGAAATTAAATTCTTTTTTTATTGGTTCGTTATTTAAACTTAAAAAACTTGAATTTAATTTAAATTGTTTAATAATCTCTAAGATTATAGAATTATAATGAACTAAAAATTGAGATGAACTTATAACTCTATTTAATGAAGGCATAATTTTAAAAGCAGACGCTCCGTATACGGCAAGCATAGAAATTATACTTAAATCTGCCTTACTGCTAAGCAAGAATAAAAATATTAAAAGCGATAAACTTATAACGCCTATCATTTCTAACCATAATTTTGGTAAGGATTGAAAAATTTCATACATTTTACTAGCTTGTGAATAAGAAAATAAATTATTTGAATACCTGTTTATAAAAAATTTCTCTTTAAGAAAAATTTTTATTTCTCTAATTGCAGAAAATCCTTCATATAAACTTTGAATTTTTTTTTTTTGATAGACTTGTCTAAAATTTCCAAAATTAATAATAGTAGATCTTGTACAAAACGAGTAGAAAAAATATGAAAACAATACTATTAAAAGTAAAATAATAGTTCCAAAAAATTCAAAATACATTAATAAAATTAACAATCCACAAATAGTTAAGAAATCAGTTATAAAAAATAATATCTGGTTTATTGATTCTGAGAAAATGGAAACATTATCGACGTTTCTAATCAAAACAGATGAGTTGTTTTTAGTAAAAAAAGAATAATCTTTATTAATATATATTTCATATAATTTTTTAGAATAAATATTTAGTATATTAAAAAAAAAGTTATATTTAAAAATAGAAAATAAAAGTATTAGCGCATTCTTTATAAAAAAAATTAGTACTAAAAAAATAATAAAAAAATTAATTAAATTAGTTTTATTTAATTCAAAAAGAAAACTAAAATAATTTAATATAAAATAGTATTTATCTATAAAATTATCCTGTGTAAGCAAAGCTATTAATGGCAAGATCATTCCAATGCTAATCATTTCAAGAAAAGTGTTAAAAAATATTAAAATTAATAAAAAAATAAAATTTATTTTTTGTTTAGAATTAAATGCATCAAAAACTTTTAAAAATAGTTTCATAGTTTAAATCTTTAAATCTTTTATATTAAGGAATTTAATATTTTTTACTTTGCTAAGATTTGATTTTGGACTTAGATAAAAAATATTCTTATTATTTTTATGCGAAATAGTAGAATAAATATTTAAATTATATAATATTTTATCTATAGTATCGGAAAATCCAGGCATATTCTGTCTATACTCTTTTTTTATAAAAAAATATTTTAGCAGTCTTGTAAGAAAATTCTTTATACGAATAATAAAAAATAAATAATTTTGTCTTGAAATTTTTTTTGCTCTTTTTCCAACAATATTGAATGTTTTGCTATAAAGATCCACTAATTCTTTTTTATAATTAGTGTTTATAAAATATTTTTGTCCTAAGTCACCTTGCTCAAAATAATTAGAAGACATATTTTGTTGATATTTAAAAATATTGCCGAATATTGTTTGTAAATTGTTAAAGAATCCTAAATTATTTTTAATATCTAATTTTTTTTTAGCTTCTAAAGGAATATCAATTCCTTGAATATATATAGGGTTGCAGCCTAAAATTAAAGACAAACAAAAAGCATATTCAAACACGGTGCCTCCTTGTTTTGCGACCAGATCATGTTTGTAAATTTTAGATACTAATTCCTGAATAGTAAAAAACCCCTCTCTATTACTTATCAGACTACAACATTTTTTATTTGGAATACAATTATAACCATTAAAATGCCTCTCATCGTACATTAACCAATTAATTTTTAGATTTTTATTTAAATAATTCTGTGACTTGTCCCACAATAATCCATAGAGTTCAGTTTGCGCAAAAAGAAAAGTGGTATTGCTAAAACTATTAATAATTTCTAAATGAAAATCTATTTCAGGCACTGGAAAATGGGAATTAGAACTGATCCAATAATTAGGTGTAAATAAATCTCTACCTCTTATTGCGGAATCTCCTACCGATATAATGATACCTTTGAATTTATCATAAGGAAAATTTGCCATTGTAGGACCTGGGCCAACAATAAGACAAGGTTTGTTGAGGTGCTTATTAATAATATCAGTAAAATTAATTTCCATTAAGAATAGTTTATTTATAAATGTAATATCATAAATTATAAAATGAATAAAAAATTAGATCTTGTAATACTTGCGGGCGGGTTAGGAAAACGTCTTGGAGTGATTACAAAAAAGACTCCTAAGCCTCTTTTAAAAATAAATGGAATACCTTTTTTAAGACATATAATTAACTATTATGCTCAATTCTCATTTCAAAATATTTATATTTTAGCTGGATACAAAGGAAGACAATTTAAAGATTTATTCCATAATAAAAAAATTAATTTAATTCCTATTAAATGTTTTATAGAAAATAAAAGAAAAGACACAGGTGGAGCTTTACATGTCTTAAAAAAAAAAATAAAAAATAATTTTATATTAGTAAATGGAGATAGTTTTCTCGATATTAATTTAGGGAAAATAAGTAAATTAAAATTAAAAAATTCAACTGGATTAATGGTTTTGATAAAAAATAATATTTATAAGCAAAATAAAAAACTATTAAATCTAAATATTGATAAAAATAATTTTATTGTTAACAGTGCAAAATCTAAATTGATGAATTCTGGTATATATCTTTTTAAAAAAAATATTTTAAATCATATAAAAAATAAAAGACAATCTCTTGAAGAAGAAGTGCTGCCTAAATTAATAGAACAAAAAAAAATTAAAGGAATGCTATCTGTTAATTATTTTATTGATATTGGTACTAAACAAAATCTTAAATTAGCGAAAAAGCAATTTAAAAAAAAATTCTATAAGCCTGCCATTTTCTTTGATAGGGACGGTGTTATTAATAAAGATTTAGACCACGTCTACAAAATAAAAGATTTTAAATATACAAAAAATATTTTTGCGGCTTTAAAAAGTTTATCTGATTATTTTATTTTTATAATAACAAATCAAGCTGGAATTGCCAAAGGACTTTATACAGAAAATGATTTTTTTAAATTACATACTAAAATTAAAGATGATTTAATAAAAAAAAATATTTATATCAATGAAGTAAAATTCTGCCCACATCATCCGAATGGTATAATAAAAAAATATACAAAAAATTGTCTATGCAGAAAACCTGGAACTCAAATGATAAGTGAAATATTTAATAATTGGAACATTAATTTAAAAAAAAGCTTAATGATTGGTGACAAAATTTCTGACATGTTGTGTGCCAAAAATAGTAATTTAGAATTTCAATTTATTCAAAAGAATATTGAAACCCAAGTTAAAAATTTTATAAAACTCTAGTAGTTATTAATAATATTTTTTTTACTAAATTTAAAAGACTTTATTAATTCTTCTATTCCTTCCTCCAGACTAACTTTAGCCTTGTAACCTTTTCTTTCGATTTTTTTATTACTCACAAAATAATCTCTTTGGTCTGGGTCTTTTTGATTTTTAATGATATAGATTTTTAATTTTTTAATTTTATTCTTAATTTTTCTTACAAGTTCTAATTTTGTAATATTTGCTGATGACAAACCCAAATTATAAATATTAGATCTAAGTATTCTAAAATTTTTAACAGCAAACAAAAAAGCTTCTACCACATCAGAAATGTGAATAAAATTTCTTCTAAATTGAGGTTCAAAAATTTTAATTTTTTTATATTTTAAAGACAAATAAACAAGATTATTAACTAATAAATCTGTTCTCATTCTATAAGAATATCCGAATACAGTTGCCAATCTAAAACAAATAGAATTCTTATGTTTTAATATTTCTTTTTCTGCTTTGGCCTTGGTGTTGCCATACAAGGATATTGGTCTGAGCGGAGAATTCTC
>Ga0194118_10006278_pt1 | contig 11921 bp, 10 predicted proteins | sample TA2MahsurfametaG_2_FD_148662 | JGI IMG/M metagenome (GOLD analysis project Ga0194118, IMG submission 148662) | Freshwater microbial communities from Lake Tanganyika, Tanzania - TA2015013 Mahale N5 surface | ecosystem: Environmental > Aquatic > Freshwater > Lake | place: Tanzania: Lake...
ATCGACCCTAGAGATCTCCCGCCCCGCCGCCAGCGCCGGTACCCTCGAGCGATGGCGATCGTGTCCTCCGGATCGGCTTCGGCCGGCGCTGCCGCTCCGCGGGAGCCGCGCCGCCGGCTGGTGGATCCGGCGCCGCACGATGGCGAAGAGTTGAGTCGCTCAGCGGATCGGGGTGCGGCGGAAGGTCCGATCCAGCGCGAGGATTCACTCCGGCCACGCCGCCTTGCTGATTACATCGGCCAGAGCGAGCTCAAGCAGGTGCTGGGCATCGCCGTGGAGGCCACCCGTGCCCGCGAAGAGGCGCTTGATCACGTGTTGCTCTACGGCCCACCGGGCCTGGGCAAAACCACCATGGCCTTGGTGCTGGCCGAAGAGCTCGGGGTGCGTTGCCGCATCACCAGTGCCCCAGCCCTGGAGCGCCCGCGCGACATCGTCGGTCTGCTGGTGAACCTCGAGCCGCGCGAACTGCTGTTCATCGATGAGATCCACCGGCTCAACCGCGTGGCCGAGGAGATCCTCTATCCGGCGATGGAAGACTTCCGCCTCGATCTCACCGTGGGCAAGGGCACCACAGCTCGCACACGCAGCCTGCCGATTGCCCCCTTCACGCTCGTCGGAGCCACCACCCGCGCGGGCTCGCTCAGCTCACCTTTGCGCGATCGCTTTGGCTTGATCCAGCGGCTCGAGTTTTACGGCCTCGGAGATCTGCAGGCGATCGTGCAGCGGGCGGCCGGCTTGCTTCAGATCGAGCTCGATGCCGCGGCGGCCCTCGAAGTGGCGCGCCGTTGCCGCGGCACCCCGCGCATTGCCAACCGTTTGCTGCGGCGCGTGCGCGATGTGGCCGCCGTGGGTGGCCACGGCCAGGTGGGAGCCGATTTGGTGCATGAAGCCCTCAGCTTGCATCGGGTGGATGGCCGCGGCCTCGATGCCAGCGACCGGCGCCTGTTGCATCTCCTTCAGCACGGCTACGGCGGCGGCCCCGTCGGGCTCGACACGCTGGCGGCTGGTCTCGGCGAAGATCCCGCCACCCTTGAAGCCGTGGTGGAGCCATTCCTGCTGCAGCAGGGTTTGCTGCAGCGCACGCCGCGCGGCCGTGTGATCACAGAAGCCGGCCTCGCCCATCTGCAGGCCCATCCGGAGCCCAGCGCCGCATGAGCGTGATTGCTGTGATCCTCAGCCTGCAGCTGGTGCTGGCCACGGCCCTGCCGCAGTTGTTTGATCAGGCGCTCAGCGCCAGCCGTGATGGCGATTTCGCTCGAGCACTGCCCCTGTGGGATCAGGTGCTTGAGCTGGCGCCGAACGACGCCGCCGCCTGGAGCAACCGCGGCAATGTGCAGTTGGCCCTGGGGAACCCCGAGGCGGCCATCGCGGATCAGACCCACGCCATGGAGCTGGATCCCGCCAGCGCCGATCCCCATCTCAACCGCGGCACCGCTGAGGAAGCCCTGCAGCGCTGGGATGCCGCCGAGGCCGACTATCGCTGGATCCTGGAGGCCAACGCGGCAGCCGGTGACTCCCCGGATGCCTCTGCCCTCTACAACCTCGGCAACGTGCAGGGCTCTCGGGGCAACTGGGCGGCGGCCCGAGCCAGTTTTGTGGAAGCAGCCGACGTGCGCCCCGGTTTTGCCATGGCCCGCTCCAGTGCTGCCCTAGCCGCGTTCCAGCTGCAAGATCTCGATCAGGCCGAAGCCGAGCTGCGCCGGTTGATCCGTCGCCATCCCCTCTTTGCCGATGCCCGGGCTGGCCTCACCGCGTTGCTCTGGCGGCGCGGCGCCCGTGGAGAGGCTGAAAGCCACTGGGCCTCTGCCTCCGGGCTCGATCCGCGCTACCGCCAGTCAGAATGGCTGCTGGAGATACGGCGCTGGCCCCCTGAGCCGGTGCAGGCTCTCAGCGATTTCCTCGCCCTCAGCAAATGATGAGCGCGGCTCCTGTGATCTCCACCCAGCTCACCCCTTCGCTTTCTGCCGCGCAGCTCAAGGCGGCCGTGGCGGACCAACTGCCGGAGCTGGTGGCGATCCGCCGCCACCTGCATGCCCATCCCGAGCTGAGTGGCAACGAGCATCAAACCGCTGCTCTGGTGGCCGGGGAGCTGCGCACCCTCGGCTGGCGGGTGCGAGAGGGCGTGGGCCGCACCGGTGTGCTGGCTGAGCTGGGCCCCTCCCAGAGCCGGGATGGGCAAGCCACGCCCCTTGTGGCCCTGCGGGTGGATATGGATGCGCTGCCGGTGGAAGAGCGCAGCGGTGTGCCCTTTGCTTCGGTGCATCAGGGCCTGATGCACGCCTGCGGCCACGACATTCACACAACCGTGGGCTTGGGGGTGGCGCGCATCCTGGCGCCGTTGGCGGATCAGCTCACGGCTCGCGTGCGCTTGCTGTTTCAGCCCGCAGAGGAAACAGCCCAGGGCGCGGCCTGGATGCTGGCCGATGGAGCGATGGATGGGGTGGACGCGCTCTTTGGTGTGCACGTGTTCCCGAGCCTCGCCGCGGGCAGCATTGGCGTGCGCAGCGGCAGCCTCACGGCAGCGGCCGGGGAGCTGGAGGTGGAGGTGCTGGGTGAGGGCGGCCACGGTGCGCGCCCCCACCAGAGCACGGATGCCATTTGGATCGCAGCGCGGGTGGTGAGCGGTTTGCAAGAAGCGATCAGCCGCCGCCTCGATGCCTTGCATCCCGTGGTGGTGAGCTTCGGGCGGATCGAGGGCGGCAAAGCGTTCAATGTGATCGCTGATCACGTGCGCCTGCTGGGCACCGTGCGTTGTCTGGATCTCGAGCTGCATGCGCAGCTGCCCGGCTGGATCGAAGACACCGTGAAGGCGATCTGCGCCGGCTACGGCGGTGAGGCTCGCGTGCGCTACCGCTGCATCTCGCCGCCGGTGCACAACGATCCCGAGCTCACCCAGCTGGTGGCCGATGCCGCCACCGAGCTCCTGGGCCGCCAGCAGGTGCATTGGCTGGAGCAACCCTCCCTGGGCGCCGAAGATTTCGCCGAACTGCAGCGCGATACCCCCGGCACGATGTTCCGCCTGGGGGTCGCTGGCCCCGAGGGCTGCACGCCCCTGCACAGCAGCACTTTCCGGCCTGATGAAGCCTGTCTGGCAGTGGGGGTCGAGGTGCTCAGCGCCAGCCTGTTGCGCTGGATCGAGGCCTGCGGTTGATGCCAGCTCGGTCCCGCTTCAACCGTGATCTCCTGGCATGGGCCACGCCGTTGTTGATCCTGTTGGGCCTGGTGGGGCTGCTGCTGCGGCAGGGTTCGGATCGCTTGCAGGCGGTGCCGGCCCTGGTGATCGGCCTGTTTTTGCTGGTGCAGAGTGGTTGGTGTTGGCGTCAATGGCGAAGGGCAATCCTTGCTGCGCTTAGTGACGGCAACCGCGAGCGGTGAGGCTAACAATCTATAAAGGTCCCACTATTTGGTTCCAATGGTGGCTCCGAAATTCAGAATTCACCACCGATATCGCTGGTGGCGGCGCCGCTATCAATTGGCGGCGGTTGAGCTTTTGGTGCTTGATGTGGATGGGGTGCTCACCGATGGTGGGCTATGGCACGGCCCCAACGGAGTGCTGATGAAGAGGTTTGATGTCCGCGATGGCATGGGTATCAAGTTGCTTCAGGAGGCTGGTCTAGAGGTGGTGTTTCTAAGTGGTGGTCATGGTGGTGCTACCGAGATGCGTGCTGCACAGTTGGGCGTACGTCACTGTCTTGTGGGTGTGAAAGACAAGTGTGTTGCCATCCACCAACTGAATCGTCAACTCGAAAGGTCAGCTCAGCGTACGTTGTTTGTTGGGGATGACCTGAACGATCTGGTAGTGCAGGGCCATGTCGGGCTCTTGGTGGCTACCGCAGACGCCGCTCTGCCCCTTCGCCGCAAAGCAGATTTGGTTTTGTCGAGTCGCGGTGGTGAAGGGGCAGTCCGAGAGCTAGCAGAGCAGCTGTTGAGGGCACGTGGCCTGTGGGCTGAGCTATGTCGTGAGGGGTGGCGTCAAAGAAACGACTAGTACTGTTGTGATGCGATGGCGCGGGCCTGCTCAAGTTGCTCGGCTGTATCCACTGAGAGAGATTCTTCCCCCACTGGGAAGCTGCCGATCTGAATACCAGCTTCTATCAGGCGTAGCTGTTCGAGTTTTTCAATTTTTTCCAGGGGTGATATGGGCAGATTATCCCAACGAGCCAATACATCAGCGCGGTAACCATAAATGCCCACATGACCCCAATAGGGGGCGTGCAAATGCCATTGTTGCGGCTCCACACCCCGCACATGGGGAATAGCAGAGCGGCTGAAATATAAAGCTCTACCATCCACGGCGAGCAATGTCTTGACAACGTTGGGATTGTGAACTTTTTCAGCTCCCATCCGATAAACTGGTGTTAGTACTTCTGGTTTTGGCATTTGAATCGTGAACTGATACGCCATCTCATCAATAACTGCTGGATCGATGAACGGCTGATCCCCCTGTACATTTATAACTACAGTGTTTTCAGCAGTGCTGCCTGCGAGACTCACGAGCTGATCTACAACTGAAGCTAGCCTTTCGCTGCCAGATTCGCAGGAGGGGCTTGTTAGAAGAGCCTTGACTCCCCAAGCTAAGGCGCGCTCGATTAGTTCGGGACTGTCGGTGCATAGGACAACCTCCGCTGGAGCTTTAGCTTTCCCGCATCTTTCCAGTACCCATTGGAGCATTGGTTTACCGGCAATGTTTGCGAGAACTTTGCCAGGAAGTCTGGAGGATTCAAGCCGAGCTGGTACAGCAACTATGGTACGCATTGATTGTTGTGGTGAACGGTGTTGTCGCCGAGGGCAAACCACATGCCAGCCAAGCCTTCGCACACGGTGCGGTACTCCTTTGACCAGTGGTCACCCAGTTCTTACTCTAGTAGCGCTTCCCCGGAAGTCTTGGCAGGCATTGCATATCCATCGGATCCATCCAGCAACGAGCTCTTGTACACACTCTTTGTTGCTGCCAATTCTAACGAAGAAGACACGTATCGTTTGGCTGGGCTTGATCATTTATCTCGGTTCTGGAAAGTTGGGTCGATGGTCCTTATTTTGTGAGTTCATTGCTTTTTTCTTTGGCCAAGTTGCCCGTTCCGTTCAGCAACTTCAAGATTGTAATGCGGAATATGGGTAAAGCAAAGGCCTCATGGTGTGTCTTTGAGTTGGTGCTTTCAAGGCTTATGCGATCCTTGGCAAGGTGGGTTGTTGTTATTTGGTAAGATTGTCCGCGCTTGTCGATTGAGCCTTGAACTACCGAGGCGAAGACATTTTTTTGTTATGATCTTGCTCAATGGTGTGGACCTTGGCCTGGATTTGAGGATATGCGAGAGATCCTGAACCGGAAGATTGATGTTTCGCCAAAGAAGTTGTCAAGTTGACCATTGTTGTTGCGTTGTTGGATTCACCGCATATATCGTATCGTAATATATTGGGCCACGTTGGCTCGAAGCGATGCTCTAGTGAAGACACTTGCTAAAAAGTTTAAGTATTATTGTTGATTCCATGTGCTTTCTTAAGCGTATCAGCTGGTCAACGGCAAATAAGGGCGGATCGGCAACCGCCAAAGTTTTGTAGTTGAAATTAGCCTGGGGCTAAGGATTGTGTATTAGCGATGGTTTGTAGCTCTTTGCTAGAGGTCGATCTGAGATATATACCAGTTTCTGCTGAGCTTTTCAGCGGTTCCAGACGCTGATGTGCATTCGATGCTCAGCGCGAGCCTCGATAGGTATATACATACTAAGCGATGTCTGCTGTTATCCGTACACCGGATGGTCGCCTGCGGCTCAGGGGCGTGGGTCCGGGATGCTGGAACAAGGCAGGGGGCTGCTAGCTCCTCCTTGTGAGGTGGGTATGCAAGTGAATTAGGATCACTACATGAGTCATTGTTTCCCGGGATCCGGGCTCTCTGCATGGAAGGTCTCACACACACTTCCCTGCAGCCGGCTCATCCGTCAAGATTAGGAGAGTAACCACGTGTCTATGAGTTTTACCCTGATCGCAGGGCCTTGCGTGATTGAAAGCCGTGACCTGGCATTTGAGGTTGCGGAACAGGTCAAGGCGATCACCGATCGCCTTGGTATTCGCTACATCTTTAAATCAAGCTTCGACAAGGCCAATCGCAGTTCTGGCGGCTCCTTCCGTGGGCCCGGTTTCGAGGAGGGCCTGACAGTACTGTCGGATGTGAAACAGCAGCTCGGCTTGGCTGTGCTCACTGATATTCACGAAAGCTACCAGGCTGCTCCTGTCGCGGAAATTGTTGATGTGCTACAGATACCTGCCTTTCTTTGCCGACAGACAGACTTGTTGCTGGCTGCAGCAGCCGCCACGCGAGGAACCGATAAAATCATAAATGTGAAAAAAGGTCAGTTCTTGGCCCCTTGGGATATGGAGCAGGTCGTGAATAAACTGCGTCAAGCAGGTGCCGAGAATCTTTGGCTCACGGAACGTGGGAGTAGTTTTGGATATAATACAATTGTTGTCGATTTTCGGGGCCTTCCGCAACTACAAGCCTTGGGTTGCCCTGTGATATTTGATGCGACCCACTCGGTACAACAGCCGGGGGGGCGCGGTAGCACTAGTGGAGGGCAGCGCGAGTATGTGGCACCTCTTGCTCGGGCAGCTATGGCAGTGGGTGTTGATGGTCTTTTTATGGAGGTCCATCCAGAACCGGATAAAGGTCTAAGTGATGGCCCAAATATGGTCCCCATCCATCGATTGGAAGCAATGCTAGAGCAACTCTTGGCAATCCGAACAGCTGTAGGTCAGCAGCCAGCCCCAAGTTTCTTGTAGTCAGGCTGACAATGTCGAACTCTGAAGTATTGAAAGAGGTAATCTCGCCCAGCAAACTTCGCATTTCGCGTCCTGATTTGGACTCATTTATTGGGGCGACAGCTGAAGAGGCTGAGCCGTTATTGCTTTCCAGTTTGTAGCAGGGTGACATGATTCTAAGGCATCTTAGTTCCGCGCGGTTGTGGTGTAATCGCACACATTCAGGATGGCAGACACTCGTACATGTTTGCAAATAGATCTGTAACTCTCTGTTCGTGTAGAGCCTGCGAATCCTATGGTCACTCACAATCTTTGGTACGCATAGGCGCCCCTGCTTGAAGCGTATGTACACCAATCAAGCTGGTTGTTGTGCTGCGGTGGTTTCTGTGCTGAAGCAAAATACTCTGATTTTATCCCAGAAACTCTACTCAAAATCTCTGAATTGGCTGCTAACGATCTTGATGGCGCTGTACGAGTTGAAGTTGCTGGGTTGTTCGCATGAATTGTTAGATGTGTCGATCACCTCACAGGCACCGGCATTGAGGGAGAGGCAAGCTTAGAGTAATCCCGACTCGATTACGATCTAGACCAACGTGTGCAGCCCATTCTTGAATGGTCTTCATGGTTGAGTCGAGTCCCTTTCGAATCATTTGACTGCCATCAAGTATTGGATGTTTTCGCTAGCATATTTCCAAAGACCAAGTCTTTTCTTTGGGCGCACTCGACCGAAGCGCCCTCGGTTGTTGATGTCTTATACTCATACTCCCTAGCTCGTTTAATGGCTATGAAACCAACTCTCAATTGCAATCTCTAGATTCGCTAACTCTTCTTTGATACTTTCACTGATGTCATCTCTTACTCCCTGCCTTGAGGAAGAAGCTGCTGCGATCTTGGCCGCTGCAAAACGCCTTCCTTCCGATCAAGTAGAAGCAGCCCTTACTCTTCTTAATGGGTGCTCCTCAAAAAGAGCAAAGCTTGTTATTACTGGTGTTGGTAAGAGTGGAATTGTTGCAAGAAAAACCGCCGCAACGTTCTCTTCTATAGGATTGATGTCTATCTATCTCAATCCTCTGGATGCACTTCATGGAGATCTGGGAGTAGTCGCACCCGATGATTTGGTTTTATTGCTTTCTAATAGTGGTGAAACAACAGAGTTGCTACAAATGATGCCGCATCTGAAGCGCCGTGGTACCAATACGATTGCGTTGGTTGGACGACTCAATTCGAGTTTAGCCCGCAATTGTGACGTGGTGCTTGATGGATCTGTTGACCGCGAAGTCTGCCCACTCAACTTAGCCCCTACTGCTAGTACTGCAGTTGCTATGGCTATTGGCGACGCCCTTGCCGCCGTCTGGATGGAGCGTCGTGGGGTTTCACCTGAAGACTTCGCACTCAACCATCCCGCTGGATCTCTCGGTAAGCAGCTAACTCTTACGGCTGCTGATCTCATGGTTCCTGTAGACCGTCTAAGGCCTCTTGAGCTATCGACGCCTTTACCAGAAGTCATCGCTCATCTAACCGCCGATGCTGTTGGCGCGTGTTGGATTGCGGATGCTCACAATTCTGCTCGAATTCACGGATTGATCACAGACGGTGATCTTCGTCGAGCTCTTCAAAGTAATGCATCTGATGGTTGGTCGCAACTAACTGCTGCAGATCTAATGACTATTGACCCGGTGACTGTTCCTCACGACACTCTCGCTATTCAGGCTCTTAAACGAATGGAGCGGAACCGTAGAAAGGCTATTGGTGTTTTGCCAGTTGTCGATGATAAGGATCGCATGCAGGGATTGCTGCGTCTGCACGACCTTATCCAGGCTGGTCTTGTTTAGCTCGGATTAGTTCTTGTCCTCAAAGTCTCACTAAGACTTGTGCTTCTCGTGCCTAATTGCTGAGCCCTCGATATGCGCCCCCGGGGCTCCATCATTACCCGGGAGAACAGTGAGCTGCGTCGGCTGATATCCACTCTGAAAAGAACCTTAGGTCCAAGAATATTGAGCAAAGGGTTTCTCGATTCTGCTATAGTCGGGTTTAATGCTTGATAAGTTCAGGAGCCTTTAGACCCCAGCAATGGTCAGTCTGCTTTGTGCATTTGAGTAATATTACTCAATCCGCTGACAGGCTATAGTCCAACTCTGGTTTGCCGCCAACCATTCGCCCTAGCAAGATAGAGCGCATCTGCTAGGACTATTCTTTGGCTAATCTGCGGATTAGATGAGTGATGCTATATTTCTTTTCTGGTTCATTCGATTCTCAAGCATGCGATTTACGAAGTACGTTAAGCATTTATTTCGGTAGGTGAACTACGAAGCTCCTGCCTAGTTCTTAATTCTCTAGGACAGAAGGTCTTAGCTCAAGATGTGTGAGAAAAGCTCCAGAACTTAGCTTCAGGAAGTTAAATGGCCAACTTCTTTATTGATCTTGGCAATTGTTTCAGTATTGCTTGTTATATGATATGTTGCGAAGATAGAGAAGTGCTCTTGTATTTATTGACTTTGTGAAGGCAAATCATCTTTCTTTGGCCATTTTCTTGGCCCCCAAAGCTATTAGGTTCGACTGACCGCCATTAATTTGACCCTCAAACTCTACCAAAGTCCAGGCATGGTGTTTTCAGCATTACAATATTTGATCCATGTAATGGCGACTTCCATGGGTTCCTTTGTTGTTCTTTGCAAAACCTTTATTAAAGCATCTATGGCGTTCTAAGCTAAGTAGATACTAACCATTTATGCCATCTGAATTATTTGGAAGGGCTTTAAGATCCTTGATACTATTATTTGCCCTCCGTAAGCGGCGATCTATGGCACTCTTTTAAAGATGATTGCTGTTGATGTCTAGGTTTCATTTACAATTGCTAAACTGGCTGCAGCACAGTCATATTTACAAGATGGTGAACCATCGTCTTTTCCTCGTTGCCCTGGTCTCTTTGCTTCTTTTGTGGTGAGTTCTACTTTGACTCTAAGGCTGCAAAGGGAGGCCATGTTATGATATAATGGTCGCGCAAAGGCCGTCTCTCTAATATCATGAGTCTAGAAATTGTTGCGAAGGCAACTAATATATCAAAAGAGTACGTCTTATATAGCAAGCCTGCGGAAAGACTGGCAAGCTGGCGAAAAAAAACTCTCACCAAGAATATAGCCCTGGATTGCCTTTCGTTTACTGTTAGAAAAGGGGAGACGTTGGGAATTATTGGTAAAAATGGCTCGGGCAAAAGCACGCTTCTTCAGATTCTTGCTGGCATTATACGCCCAACAACTGGTGTAATCAAGATCAATGGATCTATAGGAGCGCTGCTCGAGCTAGGAAGCGGTTTTAATCCTGACTTTACAGGCATAGAAAATATTAAGATTAATTCGGTAGTCACTGGCAGAAAATCAAGACTGTCAGATCAAGATATTAGTAATATAATTGAATTCTCTGGAATTGGCTCTGCTGTATATAACCCAGTAAAAACATATTCAAGCGGTATGGTGGTCCGACTTGCTTTTGCTGTCCATGCGATGTCTGATCACGATATTCTCATCATAGATGAGGCATTGGCGGTAGGAGATGAAGCTTTTCAAAAGAAATGCTATAACCGACTTCGTGAACTAAAAGAAAAGGGTGCGTCCATCATACTTGTTACTCACAACTGTCAGGCAGTTGTTCAGCATTGTGACCGTGTAATGCTCCTCGACAATGGCCGCGTCAGATGGACAGGACGGCCCGACGTCACCACTCTTCTTTATCAAAAGCTTATGAATAGTGCTGACGCTCACTGGTCAGACGCCTATGTTCATCTAGGTAGATCATTGACGAGAGTGAAAAAGAAAAATGACTATGCATCTCATTCTTCATCGCCTGATCTGTCCGCCAGCTCGTCCGTGCGAGATCCTGCCTTGCTCAGTGATTCAACATCTTGGTTGGATCATAACCTTGTTTCGGAAACCGCTTGTGTTTATCCTAGTAACGGAATGGAGATCCGTCAGCTTAAGATCTTCTTGACACAAGGTGGCGAGGTAAATACAATCCCCGCCGGGAAAGACTTTGTGATTGAATTAACAGCACTGACAGAGGATGTGCAATCAGGCCTTCGCTACACGTCCTATATATCTTCTGTGAATGGAGTTAAGATAGCTGGTCAAGTCTATCCAAGCATTCATGGCTATGATCCGTCTCATTTGTTGCCAGGTGCCTTGGTTACGGCGCGATTTCAATATCGTGGGTCTCTCCTTCCAGGGTTGTATTTCATCGGTGCTGGCATTCTTTCGGCTAATTGTGATGGCTTTGTTCATCGTGTGGTTGATTACTGCTGTCTAAGGGTTGTAGATTCAGCTGTTCGCTATAGTTTTGGTGTCTGTGACCTGTCTCAAGCGGCTCCAGTGGTTTCTGTCGCCTAAGTCGTTTCTTTGAATAACGACTTACGTTCACGTTAGTAAATTCTTAAGGCATCTCCGTGCAACGGGGGTTGAGATTCAACGGAGATGGGAAAGCTCTCGTCTTGCCTTAGTTTGATCCTGAGGCTAGGTTATGTTGGCTTTAACGGCTCCCTCTCGACGCCGTCTGACTGGCTTTGGAGCCTGAATTGAGGTGCTTGAGTACACCATCTCCATGCTCGTGCGGCTGTCAGAAACCGATGTCTTGCAAGCAACAAATTCGTCAAGGCTGCCAGTGCACTGAGCTTGCAGTGTTTCTTGGCGAGGCCATGCAGTCGGCTTTTCTGATGGCCAAGCTTCTACTTGATCACCCGAAATGGACACTTAACTTTAGAGCAGATGTGAGCTTTGATAGTTTCAATCAGATCTTGCAACCTCCCTTCTGGTGTCTCGGGTAGTGCTCACCGCTTAGCAGCCCACATCGCCACGCTGAATTCAGCTTTTGCTAATTCCATCTCGGGCTTTTTGGTAATGCCATGGTAGCCAGTGCCGCCATAAACGGCCTGCTGATCACCGTGCCAATGATCAGCAGCTGGGGTGAGGTCGTGCACATGGCAGCCGTAACTACCACCGAATGGATCAGGCCGGAGTCCTGGTCCATCGCTGCGTGGACTTTCCGCTTCGCGTGCCTGTGGCTACATGCCGAAAAACCACTGGTTGCCCTTTTGGGTCTGGTGCATCGCCGGATCCAGCTTCCCTTCTTTTTTTGTCGAGCTCGGTGCTGCAATTAGATGTTGTCCACGATCGCGCCTG
>Ga0194118_10006280_pt1 | contig 11921 bp, 9 predicted proteins | sample TA2MahsurfametaG_2_FD_148662 | JGI IMG/M metagenome (GOLD analysis project Ga0194118, IMG submission 148662) | Freshwater microbial communities from Lake Tanganyika, Tanzania - TA2015013 Mahale N5 surface | ecosystem: Environmental > Aquatic > Freshwater > Lake | place: Tanzania: Lake Tanganyika...
AATGCGTACTTGAAAAACCGGGGGAAAGGCGCGATTGAGTGGTGTTGAGCCTTTTTAAAGCAAAGATCTGATTCAATCTCGGGATTTACCCGAGCCAAAAAGCAAGTTAATGCCCGTTTGTGCGTGCACCAAGGTTGATCGCTCAGGTAAAAACAACAGAGACCAATTGTCGGAAATTAAATACCATTGAATAGGGCCTAGATTTAGACAAAAACCCCCGCCAAGATGGGCCCCTGATCCCTCAGCGAAAGTATAAGATGTCCGCAATTGCAACAGACGTCCTGGATTCCATTGAATGTAGGATGAAAAAGCCGACCGTACTTCCTTTTGTGTACGTTGAGTAGAAAAAATACCTCCAAATTGTAGGTGTGGGGAGGCTTTATAGGATGCTGCTAAATGAAAACCTGTGCGCAGGCCTGTTTGAAATGCACGTACCGTGGCTTTGTTGAACTTCAATAGATTGAGCAATGAATCTGCTGTTGATTTTAATTGCTCTTCCATGTTCGTTAGGCTATCCGCAGAAAGGCTATATTCGATTCCCGAAAAGGCGTAGCTCTTGGGGCCACCAGAATATGCGAAAACATCTTGCTTCCAAGTGATGCTGCCAAAATCTGTAAGGGATAAAGAGAACTTCAGTCTTTCGCTTGGCGAAAATGAAAGACCAAAATCATAGCCCATTCCTGTACCTCTATTGGATTTAATTAGATCTGATGATTCAATGACTACGTTTGATGATAGAGCACCCGAGTCATTCAATAAAGTAGGAAGTCCTGCTGTTCGTATCAGGGTATTCGTTTCGAGACGGATGCTGTCGGTTGTAGCATGCAAAATGATTTTGTTGTCGCGGCTATCGAGAGCGAACATCCCTTGTAGGTATTTGATTCTACCACCCACGCGCCATTTTTCAGAGATTGTGCGGCTGTAAGCGAAATGATGCTGACGATAAGCGATCGTACTGAGTCCTGTTGCGCTCAAATCAATGTTATTATCTCTAAAATAAGCATCTGTATTTCCGTTTTGGGCAAGACGAAGCACATCAACAGGTAGTTGAAGGTCCGTTTGGAACACTATACTGCTTCCCATGCCTAAATAGGATTTTTCATTGGGAGAGAACCCAATCTGAAGCAAATCGGCTTGGGCAGCCACTGCAAAATCAATAGACTGCCCCGACCTCCTTTCGAATACCGAAGTGAAATCAAGACGTGACTGACTGTTGTTGACCGGTAAAAGAACATCCGAAAGGGTAAATGCAGGGGCATGTAAACGAGCGGTTACTCCGGGTAGTGCCACAAAAAGTCGGGCATCTGGACTTAGTGCAGGGTTCATTTGCCAAGATTGGGGCAATACACCAAATTCATAGATGCCCTGTCCAAATTGTGCCGATGCCGGGGCATACAAAAGACCAAGCAAAAGAAATGACCCGAGACCCCTCATAATTAAAAATGATATCATTCCTTTCATGGCCTAGTATTGTGCACGCAGTTCAACGCCGGTTTTCAGACGCAAAAAATAATCATTGTAGAGTCGAACAGGAACAGTTCCTTGTCCACTTGTGTTTAATCGCACGCCCAAAACCCATTGAGATGCTAAACGTGCTCTTTCGATTTCTGTTCGGTCAATTTGCAGCGTTGACCTTCCTGTTACTGGACTCACCACCCTACCTTGGGCATCTGTGGAAGCAGGCGGGATCAATGTGATGGCTTCTTCATGTACCACAATACCCATCGAATCGACAAACATCAACTTTAAATCGAGCTGAAAAGGGAATGTGCTTGTCGCGTTGAAATTAAGTTGAGCGTCTAAAATATTATCGAATAGGCCTCTAGGCGCTTCAATGGTATCAGCAAATCCTAAGTTAGTCAGGCTCAATTCAAAGGGCAGGTCGAAAGTTAGACCTACCGCTAATTTACTGTCAGCTCGAATGAAGTTTATTTGAGAACCGGCATTCGGATTGGTCAACACACTTCCAGACAATGATATGGTATCGGGTGGAAGGCTGATCAAATAGGGTAAACGTGAATTGTTGCGGTTATACGATAGTGTAGAGACTGACGTTTGCCCAGGTACTGATGGATGTTGAATGATTTGTTGAGCCGGGTTGGCCGCCAAGCTATCAATTCTACCGTCTTCCGTGGTTGCTATCATTTCTAATGTCAAGGCAGAAGGAACGCCTACGGAGTTACGCGATTCGATTGAAAAAGATGGATTGGCTAAGAAGAAACTGCCCTCTATTTGCTTAAAAAAGCTCAAATCTAGGCCAACCCGCGTTCGCGGCAGGTCAATGCTCTTCTGTCCGAATGCTCCTATGACCTCTGCAAATTCCAATTGCTGAAGATCACAAAATATTTGAATGGATTGCGAAGAATCGATACTTACCCAGGACTGGCTGCTATCGATTCGTCCAAATACCCTGTATCGGAATCTATTCCAAGGTCGGGAAGGATCATTGTCTAAATAAAGCCTCGCTCCTGATAAGGGCAAAGTTGCCGATGATGTTCCTCCTGCTGTTATGGGTAAGAGCAAAGATGTAGATTGTCCTCCTGGCCCTATCAAATCAGGCAACTCAATAATAATTTGCCCGTTTAACGGCAAATTATGAATGGCCTGTAGATTGAGTTGACCAGATTGCCATTGGATTTGATGCAGTTGCATGCTGCTGTCTTCCAATGCGAATTCAAAAACAGCAGTATCGTCATCGAAGTTTTGTCCTGGAACTTTTCCAATACCGCGTACAATCGCGAGGGAATCGGCATTAAATTCCATTCCAAGATAAGAACTGGCTGAAATAACCGCATGAACACCTTGTGTGTTGGACTCTATCTTCGTTACATTCAGCTTGATACTCGAATAAACGGTCGATCCGGATAGGCTAATGCTGGAAACCGCTTGGTTGGATGGAGCCAAAGCCCCAAAACGAAATACCCCCAAACTGCGTGTTTGACCTCCTACCCAATCAAAGGTCTGCACTTCAATGACTAATGAATCGAGCTGCATTGGGAGCGCATTTTGAATGCTTAGGGTTAGCGTTCCTCTACTGAATTCGAGCGATTGGAGTGCGGGATTGGTGTCGGTTGAAAAATTCCCTGCAGATTGAGGGGGAATTGCAGGTAACGGCACTGAAATTCCGCTTTGAACTGCCTGTTGAATGGCATTTGCCGTAACTGAATCCAATCGACTAGCCAATTCACTGATTGGTATACTTCTTCGAAAATGAATTGAATCTACTTGAATGATTCCAAGATTTAAGCCTACACTTTGGATCGTTTGCGCTGGAATATTAAGATAATCTCTTGATTCTACCGACAGTAAAGTATCGTTTCGGTAGGCCAAACGTAAAAAACCATCGGTCGAATCTACGAGAACATCAGGATAATCGAGGACCACATCCTTCATATTTAGGTGAAATGTACCTACGGGTAGACCCAAGCCTGGCTCCCAGTCGGGCTTCACCCAGTTATCGGGTTGGAACCGCTCTTTCAGACAAGACGAAAGTAGAAAAATTATAAAAACACCGCCAAGAATTGGCATTCTGCATTGAATACTTTTGATATGTGATAATGGCATCACTCTTTCGATTTGGGGCATAACCCGTTGAAATAGGGGCATAACCCGTTGAAATAGGGGGATAATCCGTTGAAATAGGGGGATAATCCGCTGTATACAAAAGTACATAAATTTCGTCTGAATTGTTTTTTGGCTATTTTTGAGGCTGAACATATGACAAAACTATCTCAAAAGATTCTGGAGTTGCGCGATTCAGAAACGCTTGCAATGGCAGCGCGCAGCAGGGCATTGACCGCACAAGGTTTTCCCGTCATTAATTTAAGTCTCGGTGAGCCCGATTTTCCGACACCGCTTCACATCCAAGAGGCTGCACATGATGCTATTCGAGATAATTTTACTTTTTATACCCCGGTTGCAGGATATTCAGACACGCGCCAAGCAGTAGCGGAGAAATTATGGCGCGACAACCAGCTTATGTATTCGCCTGAACAAATCGTATGCAGTACGGGTGCCAAGCAGTCCATAATCAATTTATTGTTATGCATCCTCAATCCGGGCGATGAAGTGCTCCTACCTGCCCCGTATTGGGTGAGTTATTTGAGTATGATAGAATGGGCTTCGGGCATCCCTGTGGTTTTGCCCAGCGGTGTAGATCAATCCTACAAAGTGAGTCCGGAACAAGTGGAAGCCGCAATCACGCCCAAGACAAAAGCATTTCTGTTTTCCTCGCCCTGCAATCCGACGGGAAGTGTTTATTCGGCTGCTGAGCTTGAGGATCTGGCGCGCGTTTTTAGAAAATTCCCAGACATTATTGTCATTTCTGACGAAATATATGAATACATCAATTTTCTGCCGCAACACGACAGCATCCTTCATTGTGCTGGAATGCAAGAGCGGGGGGTGTTGATCAATGGCTTATCGAAGGGATTTTCCATGACTGGCTGGCGTTTTGGCTATCTAGCCGCAAGCCAAGAAATTGCCACCGCCTGCGTCAAGCTACAAGGACAATTCACAAGTGCCACATGCAGCATTACCCAGAGGGCGGCCATTGCCGCATTGACGGGCGACTTAGCACCCACGCACCTCATGTGCGATGCCTTTCGCAGACGTCGAGATCTGGCATTAGCGGGGCTGCTTTCCATTCCCGGCATTCGTTGTAATCGTCCGGACGGAGCCTTTTATTTGTTCCCCGATATCACGCACTACCTGGGGCGAAGTTTCAAGGGTCAAGCCATACAAGACGCGGGTGCACTGTGTGACTACTTACTCAACGAGGCATATGTGGCTTTGGTGGCTGGTGACGCTTTTGGGGCGCCTGGTTGCCTGCGCATTTCATATGCAACCAGTGAGGATCGGATTATAGATGCTGTTCATCGCATTGCCAAAGCTCTATCTGTACTTGAATGATGATTGAATCCGAACTCAACTACTTTTTTGAACGACTACCCGGGATCCGTGCGCTTGTATTGGGAGATGTCATGATTGACCGTTATTCGTATGTGAGACAGGAACGGATGTCGCCAGAGGCACCTGTTCCCGTTTGGGATGTTGAGCATCGGGATTCGCGATTAGGTGGCGCCGGTCATGTTGCACTCAATTTGAAATCACTCGGTTGCCAAGTGCGTTTGGTGGGCCTGGCTGGTCGAGATGCGGATGGTATTGTACTGCAGCGTCTCATGCGCGAACTAAATCTCGACGACCAGTTTATTTTTTCTTCCCCCACTCGTCGAACCACATTAAAACATCGAATCATCAATCGAAATACACACTTGGCGCGTATTGATGAGGAAGATACGCGCGACGCGGATTTGATGGAGGAGGAGTTGTTAAAAGCAGGGCTCATATCGGCTTTCGAGGATGTTGACGTACTCATTTTGCAGGATTACAACAAGGGAGTACTGAGTGAAGCCATGATTCGTTTTGCCCTTAAATTGGCGCATGATCGATCGATTCCTGTCGCTGTAGATCCAAAAAAGCGGAATTTTTTCGCCTATAACGACGTTGATCTGTTTAAGCCAAATCACAAAGAATTATGTGAAGCAATGAATCGTGTGGTTTCAAAAAAAGATCATGCGGGTCTTTTTTCGTTAATGGATGATTGCAGGAAACGCATCAGCGCCCATTCGATTTTGCTTACCCTTTCGGAGGAAGGCATTTTGTTTGATCAGGAACATGTTCATGGGCATTTACCGGCACAGTCTATGGAAGTCGTTGATGTTTCTGGCGCTGGAGATACCGTGATTGCTGTTGCCGCCTGCGCCCTTGCATTGAATTTACCGATCAAAAACATCGCTGCACTATCGAATTTGGCCGGTGGATTGGCCTGTACACAAACTGGTGTACGTCCGGTTAGCCATCAATCGCTCCGTATTGCTGCCCAACACTTGACTTTTTCTGTCCATAACTGATCATGAGGATCCTTCGTTTCTGTATTGATTTTTTGAATGCCTAATATGAACCAACAAGGGATTTGGGAACGGCTGCTTTTGAGATTCTACAGGAACTCAGAGCCAATACTTCGAAGCTTGACCGGCCTTAGGGTATTAGCCAGCTTGATTTCCCTCTTTTTGGTGGTTTATTACTATGGATTCCCGCATTCACCCGCTGGATCGGCCACATTGATTTTCCTAACACAATCCATGTTTGGTTTTTTTGTGTTTAGCTATCTCATAAGGGCATTTTTCTCGATGCATGCTTGGCGATACATCAAGGACACCCTTTTCGAAGCCATTGTAATTGGCTTTTTGTTGCTTGATGTTGTCGGCCTGCTTGCAGGTTATCCGTTTATCCAGAATTTTCTTAAAGCCATTGAACTTGAAAACCTGATTCCGGCGTATACTTTTTTCGTACAGATGTACCTGATGGTCATCGTACTCACTGAATCAACGCGGCTGGGTTCCGAAATTCTTACCATTCGCCTCAAACCGGCAACGACATTGCTGTTCTCATTTGCTCTACTCATTTTAGCTGGCACGCTTTTGCTGATGATGCCTGAAATGGGGGCTGGAGGCAAAGCGGCTACATTCATGCAAGCGCTTTTCACTTCTGTGAGCGCATCTTGTATCACGGGCTTATCAACTGTCGACATTGGGACCCACTTCAGTGCACGTGGCCATATTGTGATTTTGATGCTCATCCAAATTGGTGGTTTGGGCATCCTTACGTTTGCTACATTCTTCGCCCTGTTTCTTAAAAAAGGCATCGGAATTAATCATCAGGCGATGATTCGTGATTTTATGTCAGAGGACACCCTTTTTGATGCCAAAAGCATGCTGGGACGAATCATTTTTTTCACATTTTTCATTGAAGCAGCAACCGCAGTGGGTTTGTTCATTTTATGGGATGAACGAGCGCCTTTTTTCCATGACCCGGTAGAAAAGGCTTTTCAATCGGTATTTCACAGCATTTCGGCTTTTTGCAATGCCGGGTTCTCGCTCATGCCGCAAGGTCTGTATCAAAATTGGCTTAGGGATCGCTTATCGATCCATATGTTGTTGGCGGGTACTATTTTTTTAGGTAGTTTGGGTTTCCCTGCGCTTAAAGATATTTTCGAACTCAACAACATTCGCCAGAGAATTCGAACACCATGGAAACCCTGGAAGCTTTCGACACGCATTGCATTTTTTTCATCGGTTGCACTGGTCATTTTTGGAACACTGGTATTTTTCCTCACGGAGCGTAATGGAGTTTTGGACGGATTGAGTGTGGCTGAACGCTGGATTCACGCTATTTTCCAATCGGTTTCACCCCGCACTGCAGGATTTAATACGGTAGATATAGGTACACTGTCTGCACCTGCCGTTATCCTTCTCATTTTCCTGATGTTCATAGGGGGGTCCTCGGGATCTACAGCTGGAGGTATTAAGACCTCAACATTTATGGTCATTCTTCTCGCCATTAGTGCCACGATTCGCGGTAAAAACAGCCTTGAACTCGGAGGGCGAAGCATTTCTTTTGAATTGCTCAACAAAGCATACACAATTTTCGTATTCTCTGCTTCATTTATGCTGATTTCCGTCTTTTTCTTATCTTGGTTTGAGCCCACCGTTCCTGTTTTGGATTTGGTTTTCGAGGAGGTTTCTGCCTTTTGTACGGTAGGACTTACAAGAGGAATAACACCAAACTTGGGCATTCCTGCTCAAATGGTTCTGATGATCTCCATGTTTGTTGGCCGTGTTGGTACCCTCACGTTGGCTTTTTCTTTGGCATCGAGAACAGCCTCAACCGCGTATCGTTATCCGCGGTCACATGTCTTGGTGGGTTGATTCCGCTAACCCATGCGAATGGCCTCGACAGGGTCGAGGCGTGACGCACGAATAGCGGGCAGCAGGCCCGCAACGATGCCAATGAGCGTTGAAACCCCCAATGCTAAGATGATGTTTTCTACAGTGAGGCTTAATTCTTCTTCCATGATGGCGGCGGCCAAACGGGTCATACCTTCAACAAGAATTACGCCCAACACCCCCCCCATCAGACTTAGGATCATCGATTCCACCAGGAATTGCCACAAAATAAATGCATTGCGTGCACCCATGGCCTTCTGGATGCCAATTTGACCAATCCTTTCAAAAACCGAAACAAACATAATATTAGCGATTCCAAAGCCCCCCACCAGCATAGAGAAACCTCCGATCAACCACCCAATCAGACGCATGCTCGCAAACAGCATATCGAGTTGATTGGCCAGAAAAGAAACCTGGTTGACTGCAAAGTTATCTTCCTGGGTCGGCTTTAATCGACGAAATGCCCGCAAGTGCCCCCTCAATTCAGCTTTTAGTTCAGCCACTGGAACTCCTTCATTTGGCCCAGCTAAGATCAGGGGGTTTACCTCGTCTAAACGACTTCCTTTTACCTGGCGTATGAAGTTGAGTGGCACCAAAAACTGTTCATCCAGACTTGTGCCTAATGCATTATTGCCTTCTACCGCCAATACGCCCACAACCTTAAGCCGTTGTCCCATGACCTTCACCTGCTTTCCCAACGCGTTTCCATCTGGAAACAGCTCATTGGCGGCCCGTGCGCCAAGTATTAGAGAACGACTGCCACGATCCAACTCGCTGTTGTGGAAGTAACGGCCACTTTCCAATTCAAATGCCCGAAGGAGGTGGTAGTCGGGTGCTACGGCCTGTACCGAAACTGCATTCATACCCATTTCACCTGCGGTTGCGGTTCCGCCATCAAGGTTGTAGGTCATGGTGACTGCCCGGGCTGATTTAGTGCGAGAGCGCAGCCATTCCATTTCACGAAATTGTGCTGAGGGGCGATTCATGTATTTCCACCACGGGTAATCTCCACCGAACTCCCATGGCCATTTTTCGACATAAACAACATCGTCACCCAGATTAGCGAGGCTTGATCGGATTTTGCGGTTCCATGAATCCACGAAGGTGAAAACGGATATTACAGCGAAAATGCCTATGGTTATGCCCAGAAGCGATAAAAAAGTCCGCAACCGATTGCTCCATAGTGCATGCATAGCAAAGCCAACACCTTCCCCAGTGAGGTGAACAATCAAACCGAATGAACCAAAAATTGCCTTAGACACTGTTTCGTTTTTTTTCAACACAAACCTAATCAAAATGCACCGGATGACGAATGATCGATTTTACTCTATATTCGCACCCCGTAATGCATGATTTTCCCTTTTATCTGTTCTTTTCACTATTTGTATGAAATTATCTGAGTTTCGGTTCGATTTACCACCCAGTTTAATTGCAGCCCGCCCTTCGCCCAACCGCGATGAGGCCCGGTTGATGGTTATTAACCGCAAAGATGGTACTATTGAACACAAGATATTCAAAGATATCCTTCACATGTTCAACGAAGGGGATGTGCTCGTGCTCAACAACACACAGGTTTTTCCGGCCCGAATGTATGGCAACAAAGAACGAACGGGTGCGCTGATCGAAGTTTTTTTATTGCGGGAATTGAATGCTGAACTCAGGCTTTGGGATGTTTTGGTGGATCCGGCACGGAAAATACGGGTAGGAAATAAATTGTATTTCGGTGCAGATGAATCACTCGTGGCTGAGGTCATCGACAACACCACGTCTCGTGGTCGCACCATTCGGTTTCTATTCGACGGCACGAATGAAGAACTCACCCAAACGCTTAACGCAATGGGTGAAACGCCAATTCCTCATTTATTGGGTCGACAGGCCGATGAAGAGGATCGCACACGCTTTCAAACAGAATTTGCATCACGCATTGGAGCGGTGGCTGCGCCCTCGGCTGGCCTACATTTTAGTCGAGAGTTGATGAAGCGATTGGTGTTAAAGGGCGTTGACCTAGCCGAGATTACCTTGCATGTGGGCTTAAGTTCTTTCCGTCATGTTGAGGTGGAGGACCTCACTAAGCACAAATCGGAAAGCGAGTTTTTTGAAATTTCAAACGAAGCTTGTGATTTGGTGAATGGCGCTATTGCTCGGCAGAAAATGGTTTGTGCCGTAGGGACCACCTCCATGCGGGCGCTAGAATCGGCTGTTTCTGCGCATCATACTTTGAAACCTTTGAGCGGGTGGACGGATCGTTTTATTTTCCCTCCCTACCACTTCAATATTGCCCGTTCCTTGATTACCAATTTCCATCTCCCCGAGTCGATTATGCTGATGATGTCCAGTGCATTTGCGGGCACCGAATTCCTCCGAGAGGCCTATGCCGAAGCCATCAAGGAAAAGTATCGATTTTACACCTACGGAGATGCGATGTTGATTCTTTAGTCAATTTTCGGGGTCACCCACTTTAAATCGAATTGACCAGAGGGTATGTTGATGCTTGAAATAAAATTCTAGGTTTGCCCACTTTGAATCGAATTGACCTCGCGGTAATGTGAAGACAGGATGAGCTGAGGTGCGGCTGAATAAACGAGCGATCAAGCCAAAATTTCGTTGTATTCGCTGGTATTCGTTGGTATTCGCTAGTATTCGTCTTCGTTAAAGAAGAAGTCGTCTTTGGTGGGGTAATCGGGCCAAATTTCCTCGATGGTTTCATAAGGTTCACCGTCGTCTTCAAGCTCTTGGAGGTTTTCTATAACCTCAAGCGGCGCACCTGAACGAATAGCGTAATCAATGAGTTCTTCTTTGGTGGCAGGCCATGGGGCATCCTCGAGATGCGAGGCCAATTCTAGGGTCCAGTACATGGCTTCAAATTTTCTGCAAAGGTAAAATCTATTTTCAAACAACAAACAGGAATTTTCGCCCTTTTAACTCCCTATTTGGATGGACGCCAAGCTTGCTCCTCGACTCCAGCTGTGTGCATCAGATACCGTGCAAGTGTAAAAAAATAATCCGACAAGCGGTTCAAATAGCGCAGTAAGTCGGGCGAAACAGGCTCTTCGATGGAGAGTGCAACAAACAGTCGCTCAGCACGACGACATACACACCGACACAAATGGGCACTGGCAGAAGCAGGTGTTCCGCCAGGTAGAATAAAATTGGTGAGCGGAGCAAGGACCGCATCCATTCGGTCAATTTCCTGCTCAATTTTCTGTTCTGATTGCTCAGGCCATTGGGGAAGGTGATGCCGCACATCATCGGTTGCCGCTAAGTGCGATCCCATTAAAAACAAATCTTGTTGGATGGCATGCACAAACTCTGTACAGTCTAAGGGCATTCCCTCGGTTGTCAATTTACCCAACCAGCTGTTGAGTTCATCGACCGTTCCATAAACCTCAATGCGCAGATGCGATTTAGGAAGGCGCCGTCCACCGAAAAGTGATGTTTGCCCGCTATCACCGCCTTTTGTATATATTTTCATATCGGTTTATCAAATTCACTCATTGTTTTCCCGTAGATCCGACTCGATGTTTCCATCCCTCAACCGAACGATCCTGTGTGCATATCGGGCAATTTCTTCCTCGTGCGTTACCAAAACAATGGTGTTGCCTTGGGCATGAATATCGGCAAACAGGTTCATGATGTCGATTGATGTCTTGCTATCGAGGTTTCCTGTTGGCTCATCGGCCAACAAAATGGATGGGCGATTAACCAAGGCACGCGCAACGGCCACTCTTTGCCGCTGTCCGCCTGATAACTCGTTGGGCTTGTGTTTCATGCGCGAAGTGAGGCCCACACGATCCAACACCTCAGCCGCTCTGTCTAGCCGCTCGGTTCGGGAAACACCTGCGTAGACAAGGGGCAGTGCTACGTTTTCCAGTGCTGTTAGGCGCGGCAGCAAGTTGAAGGTCTGAAATACAAAACCAATCTCTCGGTTGCGTACTTCAGCCAGCTGCTGGTCGTTCATTCTGCTGACCTCCTGTCCACTCAAAAAATAGGCGCCTTTCGAGGGGGTGTCTAAACAGCCAATCAAATTCATGAGGGTCGATTTGCCCGATCCTGACGGCCCCATCAGGGCAACGTACTCACCCCTGGCTATGCTGAACGTTACCGAACGCAAGGCATGGATTTGTTCTTGCCCCA
>Ga0194118_10006282_pt1 | contig 11919 bp, 8 predicted proteins | sample TA2MahsurfametaG_2_FD_148662 | JGI IMG/M metagenome (GOLD analysis project Ga0194118, IMG submission 148662) | Freshwater microbial communities from Lake Tanganyika, Tanzania - TA2015013 Mahale N5 surface | ecosystem: Environmental > Aquatic > Freshwater > Lake | place: Tanzania: Lake Tanganyika...
ATTGCTTGTTCAAGTTTATTTAATTGTCAATACAATACAAATTGCGCATATACTGTTTGGAAACAACAAGGATATACTGCTTGGTATGGTTATCAAAAACACAAGTCCGAGTGTGATTCATATAAAATAAATTGTTAAAGCAATGTCTCATTTTTCTTTTCGGTCGGTGTAATAAAATTAATAAAATTAATAAAATTAATAAAAATAAAAATTAGTATATTTGTATAATTTAAAAAATAAATAATTTTTTTTGATTTTTTCTAATTGTTAAAAAAATTGAAATTATTTTTTCACAAGAAAAAGAAGGTATTAGATATATAAAGAACACCAGCAAAATAATAGGAAACCCTAAAACTTAACTAGAAGCAGAAAATGAGCCTTTATGAAATTGGATTTGCGATTGAGTATTACTATGATGAATTAAAAGCAGATTTAATCCGTGGATTACAGAATATGGGAGTTATCTAAGATACGCAGTTCTCTACAGCGAGAGAAACTAAAAGAATAAAAATAAAAATAAAATTGTTTAACTGTATATTTGTATATTTATATAATTAAAAAATTAATTAAATGTTTTTTTTATTTTTTATTGGTTGAATTTACACCTTTTAAGATTTAAAATGGAACAATATATTTTTCTAGAAAACTAATAAAAATGTAAAACAACGTGAAAATAAAAAAGGGTTAAATTTCCCTTTAAATATTTAAGATTAAATTAAGTTAAATGAAATTAAAAGTTATATAATTTATATATTTTAGAACCCATTATCTTCGTCCTCTTCATCAGCTTCCTCAGCATATCTAATACACATACTCTCATATTCCTCAGCATCAGCATCTTGTCTATCCCAAATAGTAGTTTCGTGTTGTTCATCATCATTATCATACAAGTAGTTACCGTCATCATCATAGCATCTAAATTGAATGTAATTCGTAAACTCATTTTTGCCGTGATAAGCAATACAAGACTTACAATGAGCGCCAACCTTGTAAACATACGAGTCACAAAGAGAACAATGGGAAGTAGTAGTAGGTAATTGTTCATCGTCGTCATTATTGTTGTTGTGAATACTGTCATAATACTGCTCCATCGTAGGATAACACTCAGAATCATCATTGTCATTGTCATTGTCATTGTCATTATCAATAGAGTCAGTATTGTCTTGAGTTCTATTAGAATGGTCAAAATGTCTATAAAAGTTGTCACATACCTTACAATCAGCTTTTCTATAACAAGGATAACAAAACACAATTGAATAATCTTGACATCGCTCATTACAATATTCATCCGCAAATGGAATATCAGGGTTGCCACAATGGTGACAAGTTTTCAAATAATCAACAGCCTCAGCAATAGATAAATGGTTTCTGTCAGCATACTGAATAATATAATCTTCGTGTTCATCAAACGGCGGCCTAGGTGCTTCATCTTGTTCATTAATTTTAGGTTCCTTAGAAAGTGCTTCCAATTGAGCGTCAATATGTTCCAAATGTTTATTAATTTTAAGCATAGCAGGTGGTATAATGCTAAGTTTGTTTGTATCTGGATTAGGAATATAATAGTCGTCATTACAACTTCTGTTATTTAAAAAGTGCGCCATATTGTAGTAGTTCCGTGATAGTTTTGTCGTTCGTGTTGTTCGTTAAATTAATTTAAAATGTAGGTGTGTTAAGCCTTAATGAAATAATTTTTAACGAAAAAATAAATTTCAATTTTTTGCGAAGAATGAAAAAATGGAAAAAACTGAAATACAATTGTGCGTCCGGATTGTGCGTCCGGATTGTGCGTCCGGATTAGCGCATTTGTTAGTTCATCGCCTTTTTTATACTCAAATTAAGAATCAAAATAGAAGCCAATGTATACAATATAGTATATTATGTAGTGTATTATTTTTTTAGCAAAGCTTATAACTCATTTCTAATGTTTTGCCACTGGTTTCTTATTTTTGTTAATTGTAAACAAAAGCAAACAATTTGTTAGTTCATCTTTAAAAAAGAGCCAATTTAGAATCAAAATAGAAGCCAAAGTATATAATATACTATATTATATAGTGTATTATTTTATAACTCATTTCTAATGTTTTGCCACTGGTTTCTTATAAGCTATACTAACAAATATATCCAACAATTTGTTAGTTCATCTTTAAAAAAGGACCAAATTAGAATCAAAATAGAAGCCAAGTATACACATAGTGAATATTATAGAGTATACTGTATAGCACAGTGTGTCCGGATTATGAGTCCGGATTAGCACATTTGTTAGTTCATCGCTTTTTTTAGACTCAAATTAAGACTCAAAATATAAGTCAAAACATAGACTACAATAAATATATAGAAACTATTTAATATTATAAATATAATGAGCAACCCAAATAATGAAAATATTTGTTTTCTGTTAGAAGAAAAAGAAGATACTAACAAATCCGAACCAAACTTTAATTTAGATCTATTTTTAGACGAAGTAGAATCCAGTGTAGATGAAAAAATATATGAGATGTACACAGTAAAAGAGTTGTTAAGAATATGCGAATATTATGGTCTAGATAAGAATATAAAATCAGCAAAATGTAGAAAATGTGATATCATAACAACACTAGAATTTTTTGAAGGGCAACCAGAAAACGCTGTTCAAGTATATACTCGTAAAAAAATGTGGTCATACATGGAAAAATTAGCAGCGGATCCAATCATGAAAAAATATATATTGTGGGGCTAATATAAGAAAAATAAAAAAAAATTCCACTTAAATTAATTAAATTATAAAATAAACAATACAATTATGGTATAATTTCACTAGAAATAGCCTTCTTATTAACTTGAACAGTATCAACATATTTCTCAAGACTCCTTGTATCCTCAATAAATCCTCCCATTTCAAATCTAAATACAAACACTTCCTTCTTCTGACCAATGCGATGACAACGGGCAATTGCCTGCTCTTCAACCGCTGGATTCCAATGGGCACTCACAAAATATATCTCATTATAATTCTCCTGTAGATTTAAGCCTTCACAGCCAGTTTGTATCTGTAATATAAGAACCTCATTTTTCATAGTCAAAATATCATTCCGCTCGCCATTACTAACCCGTCCATCAAATATAGCAATCTTTGTAATCCCAATAGCACATAATCGCTTCTCAATTATATCTATTTCGGCTTTAAAATGACAAAACACGATTTTTCCGTTTCCATTATCTTTTCGTTCTATCATCTTCTCAATAAACGCATCCATTTTACTATTATGTTTTAATGCTTCATTATAAATATCAAAACATATATATTTTTTATCATATTTCATCCAATCACACCACTCATCTAATTCTTTAATAACTTTTGTCATCATACTAGGTAAAATACACATCTGACGGGAACGTATATATATTGGCAAAGGTCCTTTATCATCATATAACATTCTACATAAGTATTTGTCTTTTCTTTTCTCTGGATGTCCTTCAAATCTAAGCCAAGAATGTAATTCCTCTGATAATTCCTTTTCAAAAGTATTCTTCCAAGGAACTATTTGTTTCTCACTAAATACATCTGGTATTTTAATTCCGACTTGTGTTTTGGTGCGTTTTAAAACATATTTTTGGGTTAATATAGCGCGATTATCTAAATTTCTATAGAATACAGGTGGCATTTTTAATACTGAACACAAATTATGAAAATCCCGACTGCTATTTTGTATAGGAGTTCCAGAAACTAGCCAGCGTATATTAGCATTTAACATTTTAACACTTCTAGAACGAGAATTTCCGTTTCTCAAATGATGCGCTTCATCAAATATAATGCGCGACCAATGAACTTTATGTAGGTCTGTTATAACTTTCTCAGTCAAATCTGGAGCAATTTTAATCATATCTAGTTTCTTTTTTGATATAGTTATTGCGCCATAAGTAGTAATTACAATTAGTGAATTATTGAGCTGTTCAACTGTAATTTTTTTTTTATTTGTGCCGTGATATAATAGTGGAATATGTCCGGTAGTCCTGGAAATCTGATTAATCCACTGGTCAATTAATATTGGTGGCAAAACAATAAGCGTTCGTTTAACATAATTACACAACATAAGACCAATCATCGTAATAGTCTTTCCAAGTCCCATTTCATCTACTAAAAAGCCGCCTCTAATATACGCATCTTGTTCATATTTGACAGTTATTTTTTTTCTTTTCTTTTCTGGGTCCTTTTCTCTTGCTTCTATTTGCGCTAACTGTTGTAATTCATATATATTTGGCGGATTTAATTCATTTTGTAGACACCATTTGACGCCGTCATATTGATATTGCTTCCTATCCATTCCACTATATTCCAAATATTTATCAAATCGTTCCATTCTTTCATTTATTATATTATTATCCATAGTCAAGTAATCTATTTTTTTTTAAAAAGTGAAGCAGTCTATAATTATCCTACTTTCAAAAATTTGTGAAAATATATTTCAATTTTTTACAAAAACTAACAAAATGGAAAAATAGAAAGTCCGGATTATAAGTCCGGATTAGACGCGCCGCCAGAAAAAAAAACACTCATTTAATTAAAATTATACAAATATACAAATATACAAATATACAAAATATTCTTTTTACCATTCCTCATCAATCCAAAGAGCTCTCTTAGCTAAATTTTGCGACGTATAATCAACTGGAGCAGGTACAGATTCGTGTTCATAAGGATTTTCTTCATAATTATCAGCATCAACTAAATCATCATACTGAGGAGGCTCCAAATCATAATCATCTAGGTTAATACTAGAACACATTTGTTTGTATACGGGCTGAGCTATGTGAGCAACAGCAGCAGCTCTAGACGCCCAACTGACAGCAGCACAATTACTTTTAGACACTGTCTCAACTTGTGTCTCAACTTGTGCCTGAATTGGCATATCTTCATCATCACTATCTTCCATCAACGCAGCAAATTTATTTGTTTCTTTTTTATCAATCTTCGCTATAACTGGAGGCGCTACAACAGTGCGCTTTGTTAAATCTTTATTGTTCTTCTTCAATGTAGGACAGTATTTCACTGTGTGACCAGATTTGTCGCAATATCGGCACTGAAGCGCCAACAAAGTAGGGCAGGTAACAGGAGCATCAGGACTGGCATTTAATCTTACAAAGTGAGCAGTATCAGTCTTTCCGGCATCAGCACAAACTTTACAGAATGGCTTCTTATTATTGTTATTATTATTGAAATTCTTGTTGTTATTGGCAATAATTCTGGACATTTTCTTTTCTTCTCGTTTCTTATTAAATTTAATTTGTTAAAGGATATGGTTAGTATCTAATAAATTCATTTTTTTTCAAAAAATATTTTTTCAATTTTTTTCAAAAACTAATTAAAATGAAAATATATTTATTAGGTTGATTGACAAAATAGATGTCATTATTTTATCAATCATTTCTATGTTTTTGTTACTCATTTCTTATTTTTGTTATTGATAAACAAAAGCAAACAATAATAATATAAAGACATAGTTATAGTATAATTATAATAATGTCTGAGTTGAATATAGTAGACTTAATAGAGAACAACCCAATAACACGGTTAACAAATACCTACCAGAATAAGTTGTTAACAAAAATAAAAAGCAATTTTAATGATACAGAACAGCAATTATTTATTTCATCATTCTACTGTTATTTAAACTATAATAAATGTGATTTCATAATTGACCTAGATAATATATGGAAGTGGTTAGGATTTAGTCAAAAAATACGAGCAAAGGAATTGTTAGAAAAAAATTTTAAACTAGATATTGATTATAAATGTTTGCTTTCTCTAGACCGAAACCAAACAAATACAGGGCGTGGTGGTCACAATAAAGAAAAAATAATGTTAAATATTAAGACCTTTAAATTATTATGTTTAAAAGCAGGGACAACAAAAGCAGGACAGATACATGAATATTATTTAAAGCTAGAAGAAACATTACAAGAAGTAATTGAAGAGGAAAGTAATGAATTGAAACAACAGTTGGAATCAAAAGAACTTCAAATTATAAATCAAGAAAATAAAAATAAAATAGACCAAATTGCTTTAAAGGAAAAAACAATATTAGAACATTTTCCAAATAACACACAGTGTATTTATTATGGAACTATAGATAACCTGAGTAATAATGGTGAAAAATTAATCAAATTTGGAAACTCAAATAATCTAAAAAATCGTGTATATGCTCATAAATATACATATTCAAACTTTTGTTTAATTAATGCGTTTAAGGTTGATAATAAATTACAAATAGAAAATGCTATAAAAGAACATAAATTATTAAATGAAAAACGACGTGAAATTACATTAAAAAATAAAAAATTTAATGAATTACTTACAACTGAAAATATGACATTTAATGACTTAGACAAAATAATAAAGGAAATTATTAAAAACATAGAATTTTCACCCGAAAACTATATAAAAATATTAGAAGAGAATAAAAATTTAAAAAAACAAATAGAACAAATTAATGAAACAAATCAAACTAACAATGTTATATTATTAACATTGGAAAACAATAGATTAAAAGAAGAAAATATAAAAATAATGAAAAAATATAATAAATTTAAAACTCAAAAAGGCTTGTGTGATAATAATGACGAAGAATACTCAGGAAATACTAACACTATAAATGATATTATAGATAGTTCTGATAACATAAATAATTATCAAGAAACAATACATAACTTAAAATCTTACATAAAAAATAAAGATGGAACTTGTACTGTTGGTGGTAAAATATATAAAAGTTTATATGGTTCAAGAAAAGATGTATGGGAAGGAATTGCATTTCAAACAACAGGTAAGTTAATAAAACAAGAACTTATTTTGGGTAAAAATGGTAAAATAATTTCAAAAACCAAAAGTATACAATCATTTAAAACAAATAATTTTTTAAAATCTTGTAGTTTAGATTAAAAGGTAATGGCGTCATTTTTTTCCATTTTTCATAAGTAATCAAAAAAATTGAAAAATATTTTTTCACAGAAAATTATGTTATTAGTTATGCCAATAACCCTAAAATTAAATTTTAAACCGAAATCAAACCAAAACCCAAGTCAAACGTAGTTTTAAGAATGAACAAGTCTGTTATGAACGCTATTGAGATATTATCTTCTAAATATAACTTCTCAGTTGAGGATGCTGTTAATATTTTGACAATGAATAATAAAAAGTCTAGATCAAAGGCTAAGGTAGTTGAGCCTAAAAGAGAAGTTGAGGATTTGTTTGCGCAGTTAGTAAATGATACTGAGGATGCTTTTGATGTTGCTGTAAAGGAAGCATTAGATAAAAACCCAATAAGAAGTATTGAAGAGGATAATGAATTACAGAAGAGAAATGAAATCGTATTAGATAATATTTGTAAAAAAATAAATGGTGAGTTTGTGTCTAAGTCTGAGTCTACTGAGTCTACTGATAAGAAGAAGACAAAGAAGCCTGTTCTAACTGCTGAAGAAAAGGAAGCTGCTGCTGAGGCTAAGAAGCAAGAGAAGTTGGCTGCTGCTGAGGCTAAGAAAGCTGAGAAGTTGGCTGCTAAAGAACAAGAAAAGATGGCTAAGGAGTTAGAGAAACAAGCTGCTAAGGCATTAAAAGAGTTGAAAGCAGAGGAAGCTAAGAAGGAGAAGATGGTTAAGGAAATGGAGAAATTAAAGGCTAAGGAGTTGGCTAAGATTAAGCCTACTAAGGAGGAGTTGGCTAAAAAGAAGGAGGAAGAGAAGTTGGCTGCAGCTGAGGCTAAGAAGTTGGCTAAGGAACAGGAGAAGTTGGCTAAAGAGGAAGCTAAGAAAGCGGCTGCTGAGGCTTTAGCGCAGCAAAAGGAGTTAGAGAAGAAGGCTAAAGAAGAGGCCAAAGCACTAGCTAAGATTAAGCCTACTAAGGAAGAGTTAGCTAAAAAGAAGGAGGAAGAGAAGTTGGCTGCTAAGGCTGCTAAGGAACAAGAGAAGTTGGCTGCTGCTGAGGCTAAGAAGTTAGCTAAGGAACAAGAGAAGTTGGCTAAAGAGGAGGCTAAGAAGGCAGCTGCTGAGGCTAAGAAGAAGGCGCCTAAAGCTAAGGCTTCTAAACCAGAGCCAAAGGTTGAGACCAAAGTTGAGGCTAAGGCTAGTGAGGAAACTCCTGTGAAAGTGACTGTTAAGAGAATTAAGATTGGTGACCAAGAGTATTTGAAATCGCAGTCCAATATTTTGTATAATCCTGAGACTAAGGAGGAAGTCGGTATGTATGATGAGGCGACTAATAGTATCAAGCCTCTCCCTGATGATGATGAAGAGGAGTTAGAGGAGGATAACTACAGTATGTAAATGTATAAATAATATAACCTGTATTTTGTATAAATTGTGTGTTTAATTAATTAATATAATGTGTTTTTTTTTGCTACTCATTTCTAGTGTTTTGTCACTCATTTCTTAAATACCATATTTAGCACATTTACATACAAATAGCACTATATATACTATTATTTTTGCTAATCATTTCTACTGTTTTGTCACTCATTTCTTAGACGCTATATGGTGTGTATACTGGACACCTAAATGATGCCATTGTGACGCTAATTGGACGCCAAATATAGGAACCGGATTAGACGTCCGGTATAGACGGCGATAGCACAGTGATACAGTGCTGTCAATTCATTTCAACACGGCGACAAATTGGGCAACAGTTGTAAATCATTGGTTACAGATCAACTACCGCATTAGACACAGATCAACTACCGCATTAGACACAGATTAACTGCCACATTAGACACAGATTAGCTACCGCATTAGACACAGATTAGACGCCTATATAAACTATAATAAAGTATTTTGTATTTTATTATAAACAAAATTTGGACAATTAGGGCTTATAACCTCAACGATGCTAACGTTACGCTCTACCAATTGAGCTAATCGCCCGCAATTATATATATTAAGTTTTCTTTAAATACTTTTTTTCGTAAATAATATATCTAAGGATTAAAAATTATAGAACTGCCATTTGAACCAACTAAACGCAATATACGGTCATTGCCAAGATAAAAAACATACACAACATCTTTCAATACAGATAATGTATTGCCATAACTTATGCCTTTACTATCCCATAAACCAAAGACACCATTACCATCAGAGCCATACACAAATCCAATTCTAGCCGCATTATTAGGACCACTATAAATTTTACCATTAGACCATATTCGTGTTCCAGAATCAGATAAATATATAGCCAATGAACCATCTATTTCTAATCTCAAATAATACAGACGATTTTGAGAATATATCTTAGTATATTCTTCTGTATCATCATTACTAGATGGTATTTTAAAGTTATATTCATTTGATACTAATTGATTTTCTGGAATATCTGATGTATCAATTGTATATCCAGGATAAGCTATAATCTCTGAATACGATGTTCCAGAAGTCCATGTCTGAATACCAAAACTATTAGCACTAGACCCGGCACTAGAATCATAAATAGCCAGTTCTCCAGTATTTCCTAATACTAATTTATAGCCAGGAACACCAGCATTACTAGTTCCAAAATTAAACTTAATACCACTGCTATCACGCACTCTTAATACACCATCAGTATCAAATGTTACATAAACAGAACTAACAAATGAACCAGTATATTTATACAAACAATAATATAATATAGCAGTATTAATATCTTTACTAACAGTTATACTAGTATAAGTTGTATCAATAATGCTATTTATATTTAATGAACCATTATCAAGACTAAGAGTATAGTCGCCACTAGAAGACGTTAAAATACGCCCACCATAATAAGCTGAGCCACTAGGCAACAAAGTATTTTCAAATGTGCCACCAGTTGTTAAATATGATGGTAAATATGATGCCAAAGTCATAGCAGAACCAGAACTATTGTTTCCAATAATAGATAGCATATTTGTATCACTTAATACTAATCTAAATCCAGTATAGTTTGTATATCCAGATATATTGTTAGTTACATTATGTAAAATAGTTCCCATAATATTGTAAGCAACAATAGCTCCACTAGTTGTTAACATTAAATATGATATTGCGTCATATGAAGTTAATGTAGTATAACTAGATGTATAAAATGTATACACTGGTTTTGTAAATCGCGCATCAAAAACACAAATAGACTGTGTCTTAGCTACAGTATCTACAATAATACCAAAGAATGAATAGCCAGAAGGTGACCATAAGAATGATTCAAGTTCGCTTTCATCTTGTTGCGCATACAAACAAATATTAGACTTTAATATACCATTTCTATCATCAGGAACAATTAATAACGCATCTACACTACTAGAACCCTTACTAGTAAAAATGGGTGTGCCAAGATTATTAATTATGCTCAATGTACCATCACTTCCCCCTGAACCATCATCATTAAATGACAATGTATACGGACCAGGACCAGAATTCAAAATATTAGTAACTGAATAAGCAGTAATATCAGATATACCAGGAACAGTTACTGTTGTATTATCTTGAGCCAATACAGTAACATTTTGAGTCATTAGATTTCCGGTGCTAGCAGAAATAAATAAATCACAACTACTAATATATTTTGGAATACAAATAAATGATAAGCCACAACGTCCACTGCTATTATATGCTTGAAATCTAAAAGTAGTATTACCAGGTTGTAAAACAAAATCATATTTTAATAAATTGTTCCAAGAAGATGAACTATTGCCTCCAATAGAAACACAATAGTTTCCATTAATAAACAATTCACACGAATTAACAACACTAATCCACAACTGCGCCCAAAATGGTTTTCCAGTAGTATTATTATAAGTATAATAAAAATTAAATGTTCCAGAAGTGCCGCCGCTGCCTGTAGTAGAATTTGCGCTAACCCACACAACCTGAACATTATTTGCTATATTAGACCCATCAGAGAATGTATTTATAACATTATTATAAATATTTGACCAATATCCGCCAGCAGCAGAATTATTTGTATAACCATTGCTAAATAATGAACCAGAATTATAAACAGATTTAGAAGTTCCTCCTGATGTTGTAGCAGTTAGTCCTGATTGTCCGCTATAAAATAATGGCTGACATATATTTTTAAAAGATGTATTGTCAATCCATTTATAATTGCCATTAATATAACTCATAATACCCAAAGTTCCAACATCCATAGACAAGTAGTAATATCCATTAGTAGAAATAAGTCTTGGAGGTACATATTGATTATAATATTCAAAAGCCTGAAATACACCACTATTAGATACCCAGTTTTCTGTTTGCCAAGAGCCAGACCCCCATAAAAATATTACAGAACCATCATTGTTATTCTGATAAAGACATAAATTACCATCATCTTGCATATTAAGCGCATATGAAGATATATTTGAATTATCGCTACTATTATCACTACTACTACTATTAAAATTCTGAAATAAATAAAATATTTCTTGACTTATACTAACAATTCCATTTACTACATTTTGTATAGAAACATCAATATATAAAGAACCAGTGTCATTATCTATTTTTAGACCATTACATTTCTGAATTGTCTGTCCAGAACTAAGAGCTAATCCAGATGACGTCCACATTTGTCTTCCAGTTCTATTATCCTTAACATAAACAATACCATTTTCACCAATACTAGCAGAAAAATATCCATTACTAGATGTTAAATTAAACAATTCAAACCCCGATACAGGCATAAAATTTTTTAAAGCACCAGTAGTAGCATCAGGGTCAGTAATTAATTGAGAGCGCAATTCAGGCTTTTCAAAAATAATCTTTGAACGCACTGTAGTGTCAGCTTCATCATAAAATACTGCTTTGATACTTTTATCACTATTAACAAGAGCAATAGTAGCAGTCGCACCACTATATAGTAAATTCACAGGATTATGAATTGTGACATAATCACCTTGTCTAGGAACAACTGAAGATAGACCAACAAGACTATTTCCA
>Ga0194118_10006290_pt1 | contig 11911 bp, 13 predicted proteins | sample TA2MahsurfametaG_2_FD_148662 | JGI IMG/M metagenome (GOLD analysis project Ga0194118, IMG submission 148662) | Freshwater microbial communities from Lake Tanganyika, Tanzania - TA2015013 Mahale N5 surface | ecosystem: Environmental > Aquatic > Freshwater > Lake | place: Tanzania: Lake...
CGAAACTTCTCACCGCCGAGGACCCGGTCGAATACGATATCGACGGTATCATCCAGATCCCGATCAACGAAGCGATCGGATTGGATTTCCCCCGCGTGCTCCGCGCCTTCCTCCGCCAGGACCCGGACCGCATCATGATCGGCGAGATGCGCGACAAGGAAACCGCCACCATCGCCATCCAGGCGGCGCTTACCGGACACCTCGTGCTTTCCACCCTCCACACCAATGATGCGCCGGGTGCCGTCACCCGCCTGATCGACATGGGCTGTGAGCCGTTCCTCGTCGCCGCCTCTCTCGAAGGCGTACTCGCCCAGCGCCTCGTCCGCACGATCTGCAAGGACTGCAAGTCTCCCTACGAGCCCACTGAAGCCATCCTCAGCCAGCTCGGAGTCTCGCCGCACGAACTCGGCGACAAACAATTCCACACCGGTGCCGGTTGCGACAGTTGCGGCCAGACCGGCTATCGCGGCCGCCGCGGACTCTACGAACTCCTCAACATCACCGAGCCGATCCGCGAACTGATCACCGGCCGCGCACCCTCCGTCGTCATCAAGCAAAAAGCGGTCGAACTCGGGATGAACACGCTCCGCGAGGACGGGCTCCGCAACATCTACCAGGGTGCCACAACCATCGAGGAGGTCCTCAAATACACCTAATCCCGGGACGTCCGGGCCTTGTGGTCACAGCCGAAATTCCAGCTTCCCACCCCGGCCGTTTTCCGGTTTGCTGATCCAGTCATCGCTTCCCAACCCGAGTTTTCCACATGCCTAATTTCCAATACACCGCACTCGACGCCAAAGGCGAGCAGATCAACGGCGTGGTTCCCGCCGCGACGGAAGCCGATGCGATCCAGCAGCTCCGCAGCCAAGGACTCTACCCGACCCAGATCCAGGAGGAAGGGAAGGGGGGCAAGGCCAGGGCCGGCGCGTCGGCGAAGGGCAAAGCCGCCGCCAAAGGCAAGCCGCTGAAAAGCCTCCTTGGCGGCCGCGTGAAACCGAAGAACCTGATGATCTTCACGCGCCAGATCGCGACGCTCATCGACTCGGGCCTGCCGCTGCTGCGCAGCCTCACCGTGCTCGAAAAGCAGGAGCCCAACCCGGTGCTCAAGTCGACCATCAACAACCTTGCGGAAAGCGTCCAGGGCGGATCGACCTTCTCCGAGTCTCTGGCGATGCACCCACGCATCTTCAACAAGCTCTACGTCAACATGGTGAAGGCCGGCGAGCTCGGCGGTGTGCTCGAAATCGTGCTCAAGCGCCTCGCGGAATACGAGGAGAAGGCCCAGAAACTGAAGAACAAGATCGTGTCGGCGATGGTCTATCCGGTGATCGTCATGTTCATCGCGGTCGCCATCCTCATTTTCCTGATGGTCTTCATCGTCCCCAAATTCAAGGAGATGTTCGCCAGTACTGACCAAGAGCTGCCACTCATCTCGCAAATCGTCTTCGGCACCTCGGAATTCTTCCTCTCCCGGCCGCTCTTCCTGCCGAACATCGTCTTCGTCTTCATTGCCTTCGGGATTCTCGCCTTTCTCTTCAACATCTGGGGCAACACCAAGGGCGGACGCCAGACGATCGACGCCCTCAAACTGCGCCTACCGATCCTCGGGGATATCCAACGCAAGAGCGCTGTTTCGCGGTTCTCCCGCACGCTTGGAACCCTCGTCACCTCGGGCGTGCCCATCCTGCAGGCGCTCAACATCACTCGCGACACCGCCGGCAACGTCGTGCTCTCGCAGGCGATCGAGAAAGTTCACGAAGCCGTCAAGGAGGGCGAGACCATCGTCACCCCGCTGCAAGCATCGGGCGTGTTTCCCACCATGGTCATCTCGATGGTCGATGTCGGCGAAGAAACCGGCCAGCTTCCCGAAATGCTCCTGAAGGTGGCCGATGTCTATGACGACGAAGTCGACAACGCCGTCACGTCTCTCACCTCGATTCTCGAGCCCATCATGATCGTGATCCTCGCGCTCATCGTGGGATCGGTGGTCTTCGCCCTGTTCCTCCCGCTCATCAAGATGATCTCGACGATGGGCAACCAGTGAAGCCCCGGCTTCGCCCAACGCCCCGGAGATCGATCCGTATCAAGCCATGAACCGCCAGCCTCATCAAGCCGTCCGCGGATTCACCTTGGTCGAGCTGATCGCGGTGATCACGATCATCATCCTGCTCGCAGGCTTGGTGGTCGGAGGCATCTCCTACGTCAGGGACCGCCAGGACCGCGAGAAGGCCAAAGTCCAGATCGCGCTGCTCTCCCGCGCCATCGAGGAATACAAGCTCGACATGGGGGTGTATCCGCCGTTCGAAACGCAGGACACGCCCGCCGCCGGCGATATTTCCGAGGAGCTGTACACCGCGCTCTTTTACGAGGGATATCAGGCATCGGAATCCTCAGGGACTACAACCGCTCCGGAAAAAGCATCCAAAATCTATCTCGCGGAACTCGATCCCACCACATCCAGACAAGGCTGGGTGAAAAAGAGCACCGGCGGCTCGCCCGATCCCGATTTGAAAATCACCGATCCGTGGGGCAATCCCTACTATTACCGCAAAGGCAGCAATGCGGAGAATCCGGATTTCGATCTTTGGTCGGCCGGCAAGGACGGCAAGACCAACCCCGCGAACTCCGACCTCAGCAATGAAGACAATCGCGACGACGTCAGGAATTTCTGAAATTGCCGCTGGCATCGTGTCCTCCGCGGATTGGCTGGCTGCTAGGAATTTGCTTTTGGGGTGAAGGCCGTTGAAAGAGCCGGTGGCCGGACCGGAGGCGGGGAAAAGGGGGTTGGCCGATGTCCTCGTCTTCAACGGCGCGGGGATGGAGCCTTGGCTCGATGACCTCATCAAACAAGCAGCCAAGAAAAACCTTAAGAAAGTCGATCTCTCCACCGGCATCACCCTTCTCGGCGGCTCCACTTCCCTTGATGGCGATGACCATCATCACGATCACGGCGACCATTCAAACTGCGACCACGGCGAACACAATCCTCACTTCTGGCTCGATCCCGTCCTTGCGATCCAGCAAGTCGAAACGCTGCAGGAGGCACTTATCTCTGCCGACCCCGAAGGCGCCGGGATCTATCAGAGAAACGCCGAGGACTACATTGCCAGACTCCGCGCCCTCGATACCGAGTTCCAAAACATTCTCGGCCCGCTACCGGGCAAGAAACTCGTCACCTTTCACGACGCTTTTCCTTACCTTGCCAAACGCTACGGTCTGGAAATGGTCGGATATCTTTCCAGATTTCCCGAGCGGGATCCCGCACCCGCCGAACTGGCCGCTCTCATCGATGGCATCCGCGAGCATGAGGTGAAAGTCCTCTTCACGGAGGCCGGCTACGAGCCCGCACTGCTCCAACGCGTCGCCAAGGACACCGGAGCAAAGGTTTCCACGCTCGACACCCTCGAAGTCGGTGAACTCGGTCCCGATGCCTATCTCAAGGGCATGCAGAAAAACCTCGAAGCCCTCCGCACCGCCTTCGCCCAATGACACCCGACATTCCACTTCTCGAAGCCCGTTCGCTCAGCCTGCGCTATGGCACGCGCGAAGTCCTCAGCGACTTCTCTTGCACCATCGATCAAGGAGAACTGTTAGGCATCAGCGGCCCCAATGGCTGTGGAAAAACCACCTTGCTGAAAGCCTTGCTGGGCATTCATCGCCCCGCCTCCGGCAAGATCCTCCGCCACACTCTCGCCAAAAATCCCGGCTACGTGCCTCAGCACGCGCCGATCGACAAAAACTTCCCGCTCACCGCCTCCGAGTATCTCGCCATCCACTGCCAAAGCCGTATCCCGTGGATCGGCGGCATCCCGCGCAAGCTCCGCCACGGCATCTGCGGAAAACTCGACTGTCTCGGCATCTCCCATCTCGCGAATCGCCAGCTCGGCGCACTCTCCGGCGGAGAACTCCAACGCGTCCGCATCGCCGCCGCCCTGCTCGATGAGCCAAAACTGCTCATGTTAGATGAGCCCTCCAGTCATCTGGACTCCGCCGCGACCGGGAGCCTCAAGCAGCTCCTTCTCCATCTCCACAAGGAACACTCGCTCACTTTGTTGGTTGTTTCCCACGACACAGCATTTCTGAAGGGTCTGACCACCCGCTGCATCGATCTCAGAGCCATCGCAGAGATATGCAGTCCCAGTCCGTCATGGGAAACCTCTGCCTCGCCCCTAACTACCAGCGCTCTATAAGCGGCTTCGTGGGCTCTTTTACCCCTAATCAGTCTCACCGACCTGCTCCAATACGACTTCATGCGCCATGCACTGATTTCCGGGTTGTTGCTGGGCCCCACCTGCGCCCTGCTCGGAATCTTCGTCAATCTGCGTGGAATGTCTTTCTTCAGCGATGCGCTCGCCCACTCCGCCATCACCGGCGTGGCGCTTGGCTTCATGATCGATGCATGGACTGGCTGGACGCTCGATCCCACCATCTACGTCCTCATCTTTTCCTGCATCCTCGCGCTTACCATGGGATGGCTCTCGCAACGAACCCCACTTTCCCGGGATACCATCACCGCCTTCACCTTCACCGGCAGCGTGGCTCTCGGTGTGATCCTCATTTCCCTGCTTGGTAAAAGCCGCATGTTGGAAGGCCTGCTCTTCGGCAGCATCTACTCCAACGGCCCAGCCGACATCGCCCGCCAAGCCGTCCTCGCTACCATCGTTTTCCTCTTCTTTCTCACCCAACTCCGCCCGCTCACGCTCGCCACGCTCGACCCCGAACTCGCACGGGCCCGTGGCATGCGCCCGGCCCTGCTCCACTACGGATTTTCCCTGCTCGTTGCGGCCACCGTCGCCGTTGGCCTGAAAATGCTCGGTGCGCTCCTCCTCAGCGCGCTTATCGTCATGCCCGCCGCCGCAGCTCGTCTCGCCTCACACAGCCTTCGCGGCCTCATCCTGGGTGCCTGCCTGATCGGCCTCATCGCCCCTCCCATTGGCATCTCCGCTTCTGCCGCCCTCAATCTCCCCACGGGTCCCAGCATCGTTCTGGTCCACGTTGCCGCATTGGCCCTGTGCCAAATGATTCGATGGCTGGGCCTTAGATTCACTATCGCAAATAACTTGCATTAACGAATCGAGGCAAGTTGACTCCCCCTGTCCACGCGCAATCCCGTGCAGAAAACAACCATCGCACCATGACGCCCGCTCCCATACACTCTGAGATCCTATTTTCCCAACGCACCTCCGTCGAGCAGGTCGAGGAGGGAGACGAACTTGCGCCCAAATTCGATGAACACGGCTGCATCCCGTGCATCACCACGCATGCAGAGAACCGTGAAATCCTCATGTTCGCCTTCATGAATGCCGAAGCCTTGCGTCTCACGATGGCATCCGGTCTCGCCCACTACTGGTCACGATCACGCCAAGCACTTTGGAAAAAGGGCGAAACGTCCGGCATGTTCCAACATGTCCAGCGGATGCTGATCGATGATGACCAGGATTGTGTGATCCTCGAAGTTACCCTCGCCGCTCCGAGCATGGGGGGGAACGAAGCTTCCTGCCACGTCGGATACCGCTCGTGTTTCTACCGGGAAATCCCCGTTCGCCCCGATGCTGGCTCGCCCATCAAGCTGACCTTCACCGAGACATCGAAGTCCTTCGATCCCGCTGCGGTGTACCAAGGAACACCCAATCCAACACGCCTCTGATCTCCAAAGCCATGCAAGTCTTTCAATCCTATCACGAATGGCGCAGCGCCATCACCGGACCCTGCGGTCTCACACTCACCAAGGAATACTGCGAAGAACGCATCGCAGCCCTGATGGATGATAAAGCACCCGGCACTAGGCCTTTCATTGAGACCTACGGGCCCGAGTACCGAGATCAAGTGATCTCATGGTTCCGCCAAGCCATCGCGTCATGAATCACCGGACATTCACCCGCGTTCTCATCGTCGGTGCCGGTCCCGCCGGCCTCGGCGTTTCCGCCGCACTCAAGTGCGCGGGGGTGAACGATCAACTCGTGATCGATGCCCGCGAAATCGGAGCGGCCTTCCGCCAATGGCCTCGCGGCATGTCACTGCTCACCCCTTCCTTCTATTCAAATTCTTTCGGCCTCACCGATCTCAACGCGATCGACCCGGAAACATCGCCCGCCGACTTTCTCCGCACCCAACACCCGGATGGTCCGGGCTATGCAAAATATCTGTCATCCGTAGCCGAATTCCACCAACTTCCTGTCAGCATCGGAATTGAAGTCCAAGCCGTGGATAAGACACCTCAGGGATTTGTCTGCACCACACCGCACGGAACCATCGAATCCGAGTTTCTGATCTGGGCAGGCGGCCAGTTTTTCCACCCCAAAACACATGATTTCCCAGGCAGCGAACTTGCGCTCCACAGCTCGCAGATCGCCGATTGGTCCGCTCTGGATGGCGATTCCTTCGTCATCATAGGCGGCTACGAAAGCGGAATCGACTCAGCTCTCAACCTCATCGCTCTCGGCAAATCCGTGCGCCTCCTATCCCGTGGGGAGCCCTGGAAATCCGATCACCCGGATCCTTCCCTCTCCCTCAGTCCGCGCACGCTCGACCGCCTCCGGGAGGTGCTTCGAAAACCCGAACAGGCAGCCCGCCTGGAACTCATTCGCAACACGGACATCCAGCGCATGGAATTCGGCGAAGGCTTTTGGACCTTGCGCGATCAAGACGACATCCCGCTCGCTTCCACCACCCGCCCGATCCTCGCCAACGGCTTTCGATCGGGCCTGGGCCTGGTATCACACCTATTCGATCACAACGACCATGGTCTTCCGGTTTTCACGGAAGAGGCCGATGAATCCACGATCACCCCCGGACTTTTTTACACCGGTCCCTCCCTCATTCATCGCAACTCCCTGTTCTGCTTCATTTACAAATTCCGCTCCCGCTTCGGCGTGATTGCCGCGGAAATCGCCCACCGCCTCGGCTTGCCGGATGTGGATGATAAACTCATACCCTACCTCGATTCCGGCTTCATGAACACGGATCTCGACTGCTGCACGGATTGCCAGTGCGCCATCGCCCCGCAAAGCGATGCACCAGAACCCACGATATTCAGCAAGTCCCCATGACCATCGCACCAACAGTCCCTACACATACAACAACCATCCTGCTGGGACTGGAAAACGTCGGCAAAACCCAGCTCCTGGCATCGCTGGTCGGCAAGCTTCCATTGCCCGAGAATTTCCGCGGCTCCACACTTGCGTGTGAAACGTACCGCGATGGTCCAACCAAGTGGATCGACACACCGGGTATTCACAGGGAATCCGAGACCGCCACCACTCGCACCGCCCTGGAGGGCATCGAACAATCCGATCGCATCGCCCTCGTTGTCAGGTCCACCCGCGCCAGCGAAGAACTCGCCACCCTGCTGCCCATCGCGGCCGGAAAGCCCGGTTTCGTCATTCTTACCTTTGCCGATGAAATACAAGCCCCCGATCAAGCCACCTTGGATCTAACATACATTCAGGAGGCGCTCGGCGTTCCTGTATTTCTCACCGATGCCCGCAAGCCGCTTTCCGCCGTTCTCAACTCGTTGCGCGCTCTTGTAAACGCGCCTACATCCGAACTCACGAACTTCCCGGTCGTGCCTCCCGCGCGGATCAAACTACCCTTCACACATGTAACGCCGCGTCTTACATGGCTCGACAAACTGGTCTCCCTTCCCTTGGTCGCTCTCATCCTCCTGTTTCTCCCGGCCATCATCGCCGTCATGCAGGCAAACCGCCTGGCCGAAGCGCTTTTTGACACCGTTCAAACGCTCCTTGCTCCCGTGCTTTCGCTCATCGATGGATGGCCGTCTCTACCCGCAGCACTTTTTGGCGGAGACTACGGCTTGGTGTCCATGTCTCCATTCCTCATCCTCTACGCCGCGCCCACCATCCTGGTCTTCTCTCTCATCCTCGCCATCTACAAATCCACCGGCCTCATCGAGAAAATCTCCGTCTCCCTCCACCCCTACCTGCGTCCCTTCGGCATTGGCGGGCGCGATCTCGTTCGCGTCGTCATGGGCTTTGGCTGCAACGTCCCCGCCGTCATCTCCAGTCGCGCCTGCACCTCCTGCTCGCGGGGTGCCTGCATCTCCGCCATCTCGTTTGGCTCAGCCTGCTCTTACCAGCTTCCCGCCACGCTCGCTGTGTTTGCCGCAGCAGGCATGTCCGGCATGGCGGTCACTTATCTTGCCGTCCTTTCCCTCACGACTCTCATTTACCTGCGATTCACCACTCCCCGGGCACTGCGTCTTGCCACCAACAAACTGCTTCTCCCGGAAGCGGACCCGCTTCGTCGCCCGTCATGGAGCGCCGTATGGAGGGAAACATCCGGCTCACTAAAACAGTTCGTTGTCATGGCATTTCCCATCTTCATCGGCATCTGCTTCGCGGCCGCCACCCTCGCATGGCTAGGCGTGCTCGACTGGCTCGCCAAAATGCTCGCCCCGGTCATGGCATTACTCAATCTGCCCGGCGATGCCGCCACTGCCATCGTGCTCGGATCCATCCGCAAGGATGGTCTGGCCATCGGCCTGTTAGATAGTGAGTGGGGCGCGCTCAAGGTGGCCCTCACCACACCAGCCCAAGTCCTCACCGCAGTCTATCTGGCAGGTGTCCTGTTGCCCTGCCTCGTCACACTCTTCACCATTGGTCGTGAAATGAACTGGAAGTTCGCGGCCCGCCTCTGTACCCGCCAAATGGCGTGGGCAATCGGGTTCAGCCTCATCATCGCATGGGGAGGTCATCTGTTATACTAACCATCCCGTTTCATCACTTCAAGCCGCAGCCACCCGGAAGGCCATGAGCACTCCCGACATTCCACCCAACATCCGTCCTCTCTTCCAGTTGGAGAAGCTCTCTCCCGTGATCTTGGAAAAACCGCAGGAAATCGAAGACCGGAAAGGTGAAATGAAACGCATCGTAAAGCGACTCGCGGCCATCATGGAGGACCACCGCCTCTCTGCCGTATCCCTCGGCATCGTGTTTCATGGCGAGGATCTGCGCTCCGTCATCCATGCCTTGCGTGACCACGCGCGCGGCGGGTCCGGCCTGCCGATCAAGGGCACCCGCGATGAGATCCATGCTTATGTTCTCACGCGGCTTTACGAAGAGCTCGTCGAAGAACCCAGCAACATTCTTTTCACGACCATCACCGGCCCCGATACCACCCGCTACGATGCCATGACCCCCTCCTTCTGGATCGAATGCCTCGATCACATGGAGAAAACCTACTGCTTATAATTTCGATCAACCATGAATACCGCCCGCAAACTCCCCGTCACCGTCCTCTCCGGCTTCCTCGGCTCGGGAAAGACCACGCTCCTCAACCACATCCTGCGAAACCGCGAAGGCAAAAAAGTCGCGGTCATTGTCAACGACATGTCAGAGGTCAACATCGATGCCGATCTTGTGCGAAACGGCGATGCCGCCCTTTCCCACACCGAGGAAAAGATGGTGGAGATGTCTAACGGTTGCATCTGCTGCACCTTGCGGGAAGACCTGCTCAAGGAAGTTGGGAACCTCGCCCGGGAAGGGCGCTTCGACCACCTTGTCATCGAGTCCACCGGAGTTTCCGAGCCCATGCCCGTCGCGGAAACCTTCACCTTCACCGATGAAACCGGAAAATCCCTCTCCGACATTTCCTACATCGACACCATGGTCACCGTGGTCGATGCACCGAATTTCCTTCGCGACTACTCCACCACGCAAACACTCCAGGAACGCGGGGAATCCATGGGGGAGGGGGACGAGCGCACCATCGTCGATCTGCTCAACGACCAGATCGACTTCGCCGATGTCATCCTTGTCAACAAAACCGACCTCGTATCTGAAGAGGAACTCAAGACCATTCACGGCATGATCCGTGCGCTCAATCCCCAAGCCGTGATCCACGACACGGTTGGATCGCAAGTCCCTCTCGATCAAGTCATCGGCACCGGGCTCTACGATCCCAATCGCGCTGCCAAACACACGGGCTGGCTCGATTCGCTCGTCGAGCACACCCCCGAGACCGAGGAGTACGGCATCTCGAATTTCATCTATGAACGCCGCGTACCCTTCCACCCGCAGCGCTTCTTTGACTGCCTGCAAAAGGAATGGCCGGGAGTCATCCGCTCGAAAGGGGTTTTCTGGCTCGCCACACGTCTCAGGCAGGCCGGCTTCTGGTCACAGGCGGGATCCATCGGCCAACACCAATGCGCCGGATACTTCTGGGCCGCCATACCACGAAACCAATGGCCGGAAGACACCACCCACATCGACCGCGTGTGGAAGGGCAACAACGGCGACTGCCGTCAGGAGATCGTCCTCATCGGCCGCAACATGGATCGCGAGGCACTGACTACCATGCTCGACGATTGCCTGATGACGGAAGAGGAACTGGCCATCGACGAGAGGAAATGGCACAAGAGGTTTCCCGATCCATTTCCCAAATGGAAGACCGGCTGGCTCGGTTTTTAGAACGTACCCCCGAGACCAAGTTCCTTCGGTCGAAGAGTGCTCCAGATAAGCGCTCTACGAAATGTTTCGATTTGTAACTCAACCTCAACCAATCCGAAACAACCAGAAAAACACCCTATGCTCACACCCCAACAAATCATCGACACCTACTACCTCGAAACCCGCTGCCAATTGCTGGAAATCGCAGCCACCCTCGACCGCCACGATGCCGCCGCCGCCCGCGCCGGCACCCCCGCGCCCCATCCCGAAAAACTCGAAATCCTCCGCCAAGCCCTCGCCCTCCTCGCCGATTCCACACCCACCACCGACCGCGCCGAAAAACTCCTCATCCACTTCGCCAAAGCCTAAGCCATGCACATCATCCAGCCCCACTACCACGCCATCGCCCGCACCGCCCAAGACTACGAGCGCATGGCCATGTCCGGCGTCGTCGCCGTCTGCGAACCCGCATTCTGGGCAGGCTTCGACCGCCGCTACCCCGAAACCTTCATCGACTACTTCCGCCAAATCTCCGAATTCGAGCCCACCCGCGCCGCCCAATACGGCATCCGCCACTACTCATGGGTCGCCGTCAACCCCAAGGAAGCCGAAAACAAAGCCCTCACCGCCGAAGTCCTCCAAGCCATGCCCGACTTCCTCAAAATGCCCAACGTCCTCGGCGTTGGCGAAACCGGCCTCCACAAATCCACCCCCAACGAATGCGATGCCCTTGCCGCCCATGTCGAACTCGCCATGGCCCACGACCAGCTCGTCCTCATCCACACCCCCCACCTCAGCGACAAAGCCCACGGCACCCGCCGCACCCTCGAAATCCTCGCCGGCCTAAATGTAAAACCCGAGCGCATCTGGATCGACCACGTCGAAGAACAAACCGTCAAATCCGTCCTCGATGCCGGCTACTGGGCAGGCATGACCATCTACCCCATCACCAAATGCTCCCCCAAGCGCACCTGCGACATCCTCGAACGCTACGGCATCGAACGCCTACTCGTCAACTCCTCCGCCGACTGGGGTCCCAGCGACCCCTTCACCCTCCAGGAATGCATCCTCGAATACCGCCGCCGCGGCCACACCCTCCAGGACGCCATCGAAGTCTTCCACAACAACCCCTGCCGCTTCCTCGGCCAAAACCCCAAATGGGACATCAAACCCATCAGCATCCAAACAGAAAACTAATGCCTCTCCGCCTCTACGACACCCTCACCCGCGAACTCCGCACCCTCCGCCCCATCGACGGCCACACCCTTCGCTTCTACTGCTGCGGCCCCACCGTCTATGGCCCCGCCCACATCGGCAACTTCCGCACCTTCGTCATGCAGGACGTCCTCCGCCGCGTCATCGAAGCCGATGGCACCCCCACCAAACACGTCCGCAACATCACCGACGTGGACGACAAAACCATCCGCCAATCCCAGTCCGAAAACCTCACCCTCACCGCCTTCACCGCCCACTGGACGGAAAAATACCACCACGACTGCGCCGCC
>Ga0194118_10006298_pt1 | contig 11900 bp, 10 predicted proteins | sample TA2MahsurfametaG_2_FD_148662 | JGI IMG/M metagenome (GOLD analysis project Ga0194118, IMG submission 148662) | Freshwater microbial communities from Lake Tanganyika, Tanzania - TA2015013 Mahale N5 surface | ecosystem: Environmental > Aquatic > Freshwater > Lake | place: Tanzania: Lake...
CGGCATATTCGATTTCAAGCTGCGCCATCATCGCGGGCGTCTTGCCATACAGGCAGCGCCCGGTCGCCTCGGTGCCGGTGCCGGTGAGCAGGCCGAACCCGACGTAGCCCGCGTACCAGCCGTCGGCCAACCACGCACCAATGGCGTTCGCCCCGTCGCGCAGATGCGGGGTCACGTCATAAGTCCGATAGTACGCGCGTTGTCGGTAGTCCGTCCATCCGGGCATGAACCACTCGTCGCCGACGCGTCGCCCGTTCATGTGGAATTCGCAGATCCCGAGGGCAGTCGCATGAAGCATCGCACGCTTCACCGGTTTGTCCGCCCTGAATTCCCTGCGGTACTGCCGCGCCGGCGGCAGGAACAACGGCTCCTTGAGATTATGAATCGGCGAATCGTCGCGAATGCTGATGTACCCGGCTTTCCAATCGGCTTCTTGCAACAATCCCATCGTCCAGAATGCCGGATTGCTCCAGGGGGAAACGCTGCCGTCCCGATCCCAAACGCGCACTTTCCAATAGCAGGATTGACGTGAAGCAAGCTGCGCGCCGGCATAAGCCACATTCACATTCGCATCACCCACGACCTTGCCGCTGTCCCAAAGGTCGCCCCGATCTTTCTCCAGCCGTTCGGCGCTGCTCGCGACGAGGATTTGATACGCCGACTGCGATTGCGCGCGTCGATTGGATTCGAGCTGCCACGTCAGACGCGGCGACGATTCGTCGATGCCAAGCGGATCGACCCGGTATTCGCAGGTCAGCGCGACCGGCTTGAGGTCGGCGGCCATGAGGGAATGGGACATGGTGACGAAGAGGGTAAGGTAACGCGCGGCGGCGCGGCAGATGCCGTGGACTGTGGAAATGAACATGATCAGGAAATACCGGACGGGCCGAGACTGCTCGGCCGCCTGCCTCCCTGCAACCTTTCCCTGCCCCGCGCGCCGCATTCCCGCGATTGCCATGGCCGCGCGGCCGACTATGCTTTCGGGCTGATGAGTGACCTGGATCCCCGCCTCGAACAAGCCGTGGCCGATGGCCTCCTGTTGGCGTCCGCCCGATCGAACATCCGAGCACTGCTCGCAGGCAGCATCCACCCGGTCGCCAACGAAGCGGTGCGGGAGCTCGCCGAGACAGGCCAGTGGCAGGAACTCAACGATCGGTTTTACAAAACCCTGGCATTCGGCACCGGCGGCCTTCGCGGACGCACGATCGGCCGGATCGTCACGCGCGCCGAACAAGGCGAAGGCGGACCAAACGACCGGCCCGAACATCCGTGCGTCGGCACCGCGACGATGAATGGATACAACGTCGGGCGGGCAATCCGCGGCATGGTGGCCTACACGCGTGGATTTGTCGGTTTGTCGCGCCGACCCAAGCTCGTCATCGCGCACGACACGCGCCACTTCTCGCGCGACTTCGCCGCCCTGTGCGCGAAGGCGGCGTCCGACCTCGGATGCGACGCATTCCTTTTCGATGGTCCGCGCTCGACTCCCGAGCTGTCCTTCACGATCCGCGAACTCCGCGCCGATTGCGGCGTCGTCATCACCGCCAGCCACAATCCGCCTCATGACAACGGATTCAAAGCGTACTTCGACGATGGCGCGCAGACGATCGAGCCGCACGCGTCGGGCATCATCCGCGAAGTGAACCGCATCGAGTCCGAGACGTACAATCCCCTGCCGGAGTCCGAACGCGGCAGCATCACCGTGCTCGGCGCGGAGATGGATGCCCGATACATGGACCGGCTCCGCTCGCTGCTGATGCGGCCGTCGTTGCTTGAAGGTCCGGCGACGCGCGTGGTCTTCACCAACCTCCACGGCACCGGCGGTCATATCAACGTTCCGATGCTGCGCGGGCTGGGCTTCGAGGTGGACACCGTGCCCGAACAAGATGTGCAGGACGGACGGTTTCCGACAGTCGATTCACCCAATCCGGAAAACGCGCCCGCCTTGAAGATGGCGACCGAGCTCGCCTTGGCCACCGGTGCGGAAATCGTCATCGGCACCGACCCGGACGCCGACCGCATGGGCGTGGCGGTGCGCGACGCGGCGGGCGGCATGCAACTGCTCACCGGCAACCAGATCGGCTCGCTGATGGCGTGGTATCGGTTGAAGACCGCGTTCGATCTCGGCTGGCTCACCCAGGCGAACCGCAGCCGGGTGGTACTGGTCAAGACCTTCGTCACCACACCGCTGCAACAAGCAATCGCCGACGGGTTCGGCGTGAACGTCGTCGACACCCTGACGGGCTTCAAGTACATCGCGGCCAAGCTGCGGAAGTACGAAGAGGCGATTCCCGCGGACAAGTGCGGCGATTATCGCGCGCTCGACGAAGAACAGACGCGCCGGTTGCGGCTCGAGTATTCGCGGTTCTTCATCTTCGGCGGTGAGGAAAGTTATGGCTATCTCGGATCCGACGCGGTGCGCGACAAAGATGCCAATGGTGCCACCCTGATGTTCGCCGAGGTGGCGGCTTATGCGAGATCCATCGGCAAGACCGTGCCGGAGCTGCTCGACGACATCCACCGAGAGTTCGGCTACCACCTGGAGGCCGGGAAATCACTGGTGATGGAGGGAGCCGACGGAGCATCACGCATCCAAGCGCTCGCCGATGGTTACGCTCTGCACCCGCCCGATGTCGTGGACGGCGCGAAGGTCGTGCGCATCCGCGATTTCGCCCGACAAGAAATCTTCGACCAAGAGGGCGATGCTCTGCCCAAGGAAAAAATGCTGATCCTCGATCTCGATGACGGACGATCCTTCGCCGTGCGTCCCTCCGGCACCGAACCGAAGATCAAATTCTATCTTTTTGGCAAGGCCGACCCGGACGTGCCGCTCGATGTGGCGCGCAAACAGGTCGCCGACGGCCTCGACCGGTTGTGGAAATGGATCGAAGCCGATGCAGCGGCGCGCTGACCAACGCGGCGACGGGTGAGATCAAGCCATCGCTTCCCGATCCAACGCCGCCGTCACCCGCTCGATCTCGTCGGAGAGCTGGTCCCATCGGCTGTACCCTTGCCCGAGCTCGCGCACGATCCCGGCCAGCGCGACCGAGACATCACGGAACCGCTCTGCGTCGGCGGCCGTTCCAGGATCGGACAACGAGGCCCCCGCCGCGGCTTGTTGTTGTTCGAGCAGGGCGATCCGCTCCTCCAGCGCGGCAAGCTCGCTTTCAAGTGGCTTGAGCATCCGGTTGCGACGGTCTCTTGCTTCGGCACCGGCGCGACGTTGATCTTTCCTCGACGAAGACTGCGCGGATGGCGGCTTCGACTGCGTCGCGGGTGGAGGAGCCGCCGACCTCTCCGCGGCGGTTTTCTCCAGGTAGTAGCCGATGTTGCCATGGAACAGCCGGGGCGGATGTCCTTGACGGAACTCAAGTGTCTTGGTGACCACCGGATCGAGGAACGATCGATTGTGCGAAACGATCAGCACACTGCCCGGATAACCGCAAAGCGCGCGCTGCAGCACATCCTGCGACTGCATGTCGAGGTGGTTGGTCGGCTCGTCGAGAATCAGGAAATTCGCGGGCCGCAGCAACATGCAGACCAGGGCGACACGCGACCGCTCGCCGCCGGAAAGGACGCCGACCTTCTTGAAGACATCGTCGCCGCGGAACAGGAAGCATCCCAACAGGTCGCGTGCCTGATGAGCGGATTCACGCGAGGCCGCCGCCTCGACGGTCTCGAGCACCGTCAGATGCGGATCCAGCTCGTCGGCATGGTTCTGCGAGAATGACGAGACCGCGACCTTGTGCCCGAAGGCATGCACGCCGTCATCCGGCGCTTCCTGCGCGGTGATGATGCGGCAGAACGTCGATTTCCCGGCACCATTCGGTCCGACCACCGCGATTTTCTCGCCGCGGACGATCTCAAAATCGAATCCGCGGAACACTTCGAGCGCACCATAGCGCTTGGTCACGCCCTCGAGTTTCGCCACCAGGTGACCCGACGGCGGCGGTACGGGAAACCGGAAACCCATCACCGCATCAGCTTGCTCGGGTTCGGGCACCGGCACGATCTTCTCGAGCATCTTGATGCGCGATTGGACCAGCGATGCCTTGTTTGCTGAGGCCCGGAAGCGGTCGATGAATCGGCGGATCTGGGCAATTTCGCGCTGTTGGGCGTCGTACTGGCGCTGCTGTGTCTCGCGCCGCAACGCCGATTCGCGCTCGTAATAGGAGAAATTTCCGGCATACTCCTCAACCCTGCCCTTGGTGAACGCCAGCGTGCGCGCGCACAGTCCGTCGAGCAGTCCGCGGTCGTGGGAGATCAGCAGGATCGCACCAGGATAATTCCTCAGGTACTGCTCCATCCACTGCTGGGTGTCGATGTCGAGGTGGTTGGTCGGCTCGTCCAACAACAACACCTCCGGCTCGCCGAGAAACAACCTCGCCATGGCGATGCGCATCTGCCAGCCGCCGGAGAACTCGGAGCAATCGCGCGTGAAATCCGCGGCACGAAACCCCAATCCCTTGAGCACCGATTCAATCCGCGGCTTCATCCGCGATGGATCGGCCGCCTCGAGACGAAGCTCCAACCCGCCGATCTCGTCGAGCGCTTCGGCATACGGCGATGACCTCGGGTCGAGACGCTGCAACTCCTGCGACAACCGCTCGATTCGCTCGCGCAGGCCGACCATCTCGCCAAATGCCGCCTCGGCCTCCTGCCAGACGGTGCGCCCAGTGACGTGAATCCCTTCCTGCGGCAGATAGCCCGCCCTCGCGCCCTTTGGCATCACCACGCGTCCTGAATCCGCCGGCAGCAGACCGGCGATGCACTTCATCAGCGTGGATTTGCCGGCACCGTTGTGACCGGCGAACGCAATCCGCTCGCGCGGCCGCACCGTGAACGACAAGTCGTCGAACAACACGCGCGCACCGAACGTCACCCGCAATGACTGGACCGAAATCACAAGCGGCGGAGCTTGCACGAGGGAATCTCGGGGTCAAGCGAAGCCGTACAAGCGCACCACGCTTCAAATCGTCACCTCATTTGATGATGCGGAAACCGCGTGGTGGTTCTTCAAGGGCTGCAGAAGCAACCGTATGGTGTCGGATATGGCGCGCCATCGGCGATTCTTCGACGATTTCGCGAATGAATTCGCCCATCTCTTCGTCATCTCCGCAAGCGACCAGCTCAACCGTGCCATCAGTCAGGTTCCTCACCCAACCGCTCACTTCGAATCCTTTCGCCGCCTCCAGCACCGTATGGCGGAATCCGACTCCCTGCACCCTGCCATCGAAGATCACGCGTTTCGCTGTCATCACCGGACGTGATCCTGCACGGGCGGCGCGACCAGGTCAAAGGGAAGTCCGTCCAGAAACATCTGAACGGCGATCAAGATCAGCAACAACCCCATGAGCCGTTCGAGTGCGCGCGTTCCCTTCGCGCCGAGCCTGCCCAAAAGCCACGGGGTAAGCAGCAGCACGATCGAGCTGGCAGCCCAGGCGATCAGCAGCGCGCTTGCCGGGGCAAAGGTCTGCCCCGGATGCTTGGAGGCGATCAATAGCAACAACGCGATGGCTGAAGGCCCGGCGATCATCGGCACCGTCAACGGGACGATGAACGGTTCCTCATCCTCCACCTCATGGAGAATGGATTTCGACGGAAACACCATGCCCAGCGCGATCAGGAACAGGATGATGCCTCCGGCGATGCTCAGTGACTGCGGACGAATGCCCAGCGCGTCGAGAATCCACGATCCGGCGAGAAGAAAAAACAGCAGCACAAACAACGAGATCAGCAATTCGCGCAGCAACACCTTGCGCCGACGGTGCTCCGGCAGTCGCGACAGCACGGTGTGGAACATCGCCATGTTGCCGAACGGATCGAGCACCAGAAACAAGGTGAAAGCGGTCGCGGCGATGTCCATGGCGAAGGGTGCATCAGAGGCACTGACGCGCCAGCTCCGCGGTCGCGGTGTTGAGGAAGCGCACGCGGACGGCCGAGGGACGCGACACGGCAAGATGACGCCTGGCGGGTGAAACCCGGATGTCGCCGGTGCCAACGGGCGCATCGGATTGCGTCATTGCGATCACGCGCGACTGCGCCAGCGATTCGAAGCGGACAGCATCCTCCGCGCTGGCAAATGCCACCTCCCAGACCACCGCCGACGATGCATCGCCATCCGGAATGAGCCGGTAGCAATCGCCGGTCCAGGCCGCAGCCAGTGCGGGATCGCCTCCAGCCAACTCGATCCACAACCGCAGACCAAGCTGACCTGCGGATTCGGTGAGATAGGACTCTTCCTCCGTCGCGGGCGCGGCGAAATCGATGCGGACCAACGGCGGTGCCGCAGGCTGGATCACGGCCCGGGTCGTCTGCGGCGGATTGCGCAGCACGTCGAGCAACACCTCATTTCCCGCAAGGTGATGGGTGTCGGCAAACCCCTTGCCCTCGACCGACGCAAAGGTGATGATCCCACGGATGAACGCTGGCAGCGATGCGAACAAATGCGTAGCCTCGGGATTCGGCTGCATCGGCAGGAATCCGTGCTGACGCGCGTGCGCCGTGAGGAACCGGGATTCAACTCCCGCCGCCGCACCGTGATGCAGGGCCTCACGCGCGCGCGCCGCGTCATCGCCGGGATGTGCGGGTGATGGTGGAAAATGCTGATGCAGCAGCGACCGCGACAGCAAACGCAGGAGAATCGCCTGATCAGGAATCTCGCTGATTTGGAAGCGGTCGGTGACCCACGCATCACCGCTCACATCGTCGAACCATCCGCGCGCACCAACGGCACGCACCGAAGTGAGTTGCCACAGCAGGTCGTCATCCTCGCCGATCCAGCCGAGCAAGCGCCAGGCCTCCTGACGATCGTCGATCCCCGCCGGACCCATCCGGCTTTCAATCGCGGCCGCAACCCGGTCGCGCAACTCCTCTCCCGCGATGCGATGCACCACCGGGCCATGCAGAAACGCCAATCCGAATTCCTTTTCGACGTGATCGATCCACTCCCGCGGTACGGCAAATTCCCCGCCGCCCTGAGACAACGATCGCAACGATTCATTCTCGCGCCGCAGCAGTTCGTTTTCCTCGATGACAATGCGCAGCCTGCTCTCCATCTCGGCTTGGGAATCCGCCGACGCCGCGGCTTTCCAATGCAATCCCTGCAAGACTCCGCCAACCCCGACGGCTCCACCGATCAGCCAAGGCAGGATCTTTCCGGGCGCGGGCATGATGGCGTGAAGGGGAATCGGCAGCGACCAAAGGGTCAGCGACCTGAAGGCCGACCAACGGACTTGCCTGAAGACGTCTCGTTGAACGGGTTGGTTTCCAAGGCCGAGGATTTCGTTCCGAACACCTCTTCGAAGGTCTTGCCGGGTAGCAGGTTGAACACCATCGGCGCGCTGCGGTTGCCCTGCGCGTCATACACGTAGCAAACCCGCTGCACCGGTGTTTCCTGACCGGTCGCGGGATCGATGCGCTTCGTTCGCGCATCAAACATCCGCTCTTCCACGAGCTGACCATCAGATTTGCGATAGCCGTAGCTCACCTTGAAGAGCAGCGTGTTCGCACCGTCGTGGATCCGGCAGCTCACCGGATTGCCATTCCGGTCCATCCGATAGATCGTCACCATGTTCAGCACACCATTGGAGGTGAACTTCTTTTTGGTGAGCGTCCGGTTGTCGGGCGAACGGGTGAACAAGGTGCGCGCTCCGTCCTCATGGCGCATGACGCGGACGTTCGGCCCGTCCACCGCGTCGAATTCAGACGAACGCGCGTGCACGTGGGCGGTGACCATCACCACAGCCGCAACAGACATTTTCCAGATTGCCCGCAACCTCATCGACGGCGACACTACGTCTGCGCGGACCAACCCGCAAGCCGCCAATCACCCACATGATCTGGAGAAGCAGGCAACGCACACTCGACCTGTCCCGGCGCGCGGCAATCGTGGGCATCCTCAATGTCACCCCCGACTCGTTTTCCGACGGCGGCAGACATGACACGGCTGATCTCGCCCTGACCCATGCCCGCAGAATGGTTGCCGAGGGCGCGCGCATCATCGACATCGGCGGCGAATCCACCCGCCCGGGAGCGCTGCCCGTGACGGCCGACGAGGAAATCCGACGAACCCTGCCGGTGATCCGCGCCCTGCGGCACGAATGGGACGGCTGGATCTCCATCGACACATCGAAAGCCGCTGTCGCCGAAGCCGCCATCCAAGCCGGTGCGGATGTGGTCAATGACGTCAGCGGACTGCGCGCGGACCCCGGCATGCCGGCCCTCTGCGCGGATGCCGGCGTCGCCGTGGTGGTGATGCACATGCAGGGCAGCCCACAAACGATGCAGCAGGCGCCGCAGTACGACGACGTCGTCGCGGAGCTGCGCGCGTTTTTTGCCGAACGGCTCGAATCACTCATCCGGGCGGGACTCGCCGCGGAATCGATTTGCGTGGACCCAGGAATCGGATTCGGCAAACAACCCGGGCACAACCTCGCGCTGTTGCGCTCGCTGGACATCCTGGCTCCCGTAAATCAGCCATTGATGATCGGGCTGTCGCGCAAGTCGTTGATCGGTGCCATCTTGGGCGACACCAACCTCGCCCTGCGCGACTGGCCGACCGTTGCGCTGACGGCCGCCGCCCGACGGAAGGGCGTGATGCTCCACCGCGTCCATGCCGTCAAACCCTGCCTCGATGCCGTGAGGATGATCGAAGCCATCGATGGCTGATGGCTTTCACCGCCATGGAAAAGCCTTTGCAACCTGCGGGTTTCGAATTCTGTCAAGATTTGCAGCCTGACCCCATTTTGGTCGGGACCGGGGTCAGCCGGGCTTCGTCATGCGGCGGAGTTGATCATGGAGCATGGCGATCCTGGTCTTGACGCAGGGGGCTGACAGCAATTCATGGCGGACGTCGGGTTGATGAATCAATTGTTGTGCGATCAGGTCACAGAGCATTTCGGGATCCTGCGCCCGATCGAACATCGTCCATACCGCCGTGCGGATCTCCGCGGGCATGGCTTCCAGGGCGTTTGCAACGGTCCTGCGCAAACGCAACATCGCCGCAGCGGCCTCGAGATCCGGCAGCGGATTGGATTCGATCGGTCGGATCTCGGCGAACGGATAGTCGCGACCACCCGGCCAGTCGGAAAACCAGACCCTGAGCACTCCGTGCAACAGGAGTTGGGAGGTCCCGTCCTCCAGTTCGTGAGAAGCCCGAACCAAGCCGATCGTCCCCACCGGATGGACGCTGTCGGCCGGACAAGCAGTCTCCTCGCCTCGCAGATTGGCCACCGCGAACAGGCAGTCCCCCTCCAAGGCGTCGGCAAGCATCCGACGATAACGGGGCTCAAAAATCCTCAGGGGCAGGACCCCGTGCGGAAACAAGGTGCAATCGGGCAGAAGCATCACGCCGCACCGCTCCGGAAGGTGAATCGCAGCCACTGCTAGGGAACGAACCACCGGACCCCCGGCATGGCAAGCGGGATGACGAACGGAGCCGGATTTGTCCTTGTCGCAAATTCATGAACAACCGATACAGGTCGCGTCGCTCGAATGAGCGCAGATTCCCGGAACCCGGAAACCACGACATGATCGAAGTCGAAAACCTCACCAAGCAGTTCGGCTCAAAGCGGGCCGTCGACCACCTGACGTTCACTGTCCGCAAAGGCGAAGTCCTCGGATTTCTCGGCCCCAACGGTGCCGGCAAGTCCACGACCATGCGGATGATCACCGGATTCATCCCACCCAGCTCGGGCGACGCACGGGTCTGCGGTATCTCGGTGATCGACGATCCCACCGCCGCAAAGACCCGCATCGGCTATCTGCCGGAATCCGCGCCGCTCTACAACGATATGACCGTGACCGGTTTCCTGCGTTTCTGCGCCGAGGTGCGTGGCATCCGGGGCAAGGAGCGCAATGAAGCGGTCGAGCGCGCGATTGAAACCTGCTTCCTCGGCCAGGTTGCGCTGCAATCGATCGACACACTCTCCAAAGGGTACCGCCACCGGACCTGCCTCGCCCAGGCATTGCTGCACGACCCGGAAGTGCTGGTCCTCGACGAACCCACCGACGGACTCGATCCCAATCAAAAACACGAGGTACGCCAGCTCATCAAGCGCCTCGGAGCGACCAAGGCGATCCTGTTTTCCACCCACATCCTCGAGGAAGTCGAGGCGGCCTGCAGCCGGGCGGTGATCGTCGATCGCGGACGCATTGTCGCCGACGGCACCCCGTCGGAGCTGCTCGAGCAGTCCGGCACCGGTTCGCTCAATGATTTGTTCCGCCGCGTCACCACCCGGGACACTGAGGCGGCCGCCTGATCTGCCGGACGCGCCCCGAACGGACACGCTACACTCCCCTCACCCCCTTCCTCCGTCCACCATGACCTCACTCACCATCTACAAGCGCGAACTCGGCAGTTATTTCTCCCAGCCGACGGCCTACGCGATCATCGTGATCTTTCTAGCCCTCTCCATGGGGCTGGCATTCAGTTTCGGCAATTTTATGCGCATCGGCGACGCCTCGCTCGAGTGGTCGTTCTTCTTCTGGCACCCCTGGATTTACATGCTGCTCGCACCCGCCGTGGGCATGAAACTCTGGGCCGACGAACAACGCAACGGCACCATCGAGCTGCTCGGCACATTCCCGCTCTCCACTTGGAGCGCGATCGTCGGCAAATTCCTCGCCGCCGCGACCGTCTGGCTCGCCGCCCTGGTGCTCACCTTTCCGATCGTGCTCACCGTGAACTACCTCGGTGATCCGGACAACGGCGCGATCCTCTCCGGCTACCTCGGCAGCTTCCTCGTCTGCTGCACGTTTCTCGCCATCACGATGCTCGTCTCCGCTTGCACCCGCGACCAAGTCGTCTGCCTGATCGTCTCGGTCGCGCTGTGCGTCACCATGGTGCTCTGCGGCTACGACGACTTCACCCGCGAACTCGGCAAGGCGGTATCGCCCGCGGTCGTGAACGCCGTCACCTCGATCGGCGTCTGGGAGCACTTCCGCTCGCTCAATCGCGGATTGTTCCGCCTGCAGGACATGGTTTGGTTCACTTCGGCCATCGTCGTCTGCCTGCTCGGAACCAGCGCCATCCTCTCGGCCAAGCGTGCCTGAGCGAATCGAACAGAAGCCCGATCCATCTTTCTGCCGTCGGATTCCCCGTTCAATCCAACATTCCAGCCCTCTCCCCATGAAAATCACCCATCCCGTCACCCGCGCCTCGTTCGCGATCGCCGCGCTGGCCCTGGTCGCCATTCTCGCCAACTGGCTCATCTCGCTGACCAACCTGGGCAACCGCGGCACCGACTTCACCGAGAAGCAAATCCACACTCTGTCCGACGGCACCAAGGCGATCCTCGCCGAGCTGCAGACCCCGGTCGCGGTGCGCTACTACGCATCGCGCAACACCGACTACATGCCGGAGGAACTCAAGGTCCACATGCGTCGCGTGGACGATCTTCTCAAGGAATACGCATCGCTCTCGAATGACAAATTGAAGATCGAAAACCTGGATCCCCAGCCCGACACCGATGCCGAGGACTCCGCCAACCTCGATGGCATCAATGGCCAGCGCTTCGACGATCAGAACCTCTATTTCGGCATCGCCGTTTCCTGTCTCGACCAGACCAGCGTAATTCCGTTCCTCGATCCGCGTGAGGAAACCATGCTCGAATACCAGCTGTCCAAGGCGATCGCCGAGGTGAGCACGCCGGAAAAACCCAAGGTCGGAGTCATGAGTGCCCTCAACCTCAAGGGTGGCGGACCCGCCATGCCGGGCCAGCAGGCCGAGCGGCCATGGGTGATTTACCAACAACTCAAACAACAGTACCAGGTGATCGACGTGCCGATGGATTCGCCGCAGCTCAATCCCAAGGATCTCAAGGTGCTCGTCCTCTTCCACCCCGCCGGCATCACCCCGGAAGCGGAGTACGCCGTCGACCAATACCTCCTGGGCGGCG
>Ga0194118_10006304_pt1 | contig 11894 bp, 14 predicted proteins | sample TA2MahsurfametaG_2_FD_148662 | JGI IMG/M metagenome (GOLD analysis project Ga0194118, IMG submission 148662) | Freshwater microbial communities from Lake Tanganyika, Tanzania - TA2015013 Mahale N5 surface | ecosystem: Environmental > Aquatic > Freshwater > Lake | place: Tanzania: Lake...
CCCCAAAACCCCAAAACCCCTTGATATATAATGACAAATTAATAAATATTAATAATTATTTAAGCCTTATGGCACGCCTCAATTCAATTCTGCTTAGTTCCGATTTCTGTGGTGCAGAATCAGCCAAATAAATCAAATCTTGAATAATCTTCCTCTGATGCATCTTTATTGTTCTCTTAGCAGGGTTCATCCGCATGATTGTAATCTTAACTCTTTTTGCCACTCTCTCCATTAGAGTCTTAATCTTTGCTGCCTTCGGACGCCTAATCATCATCAGACCCGCTGCGATTGTTCTCTTCTTCCTCATCATCAGACCCGCTGCTATTGCTCTCTTCTTTCTAATCATCAGACCCGCTGCTATTACTCTCTCCTTCATTACTTAAAGAGCTGCCACTATTTTCGGGGCTAGATTCGCCTTCGCCACTGTTCGAGCTACCACTTTCCCCTTCACCGCCACTATTCCCTTCACCGTCATAGTTTTCACTGTAGTAGGACCGATAACTATTGTAGAAGCCTTCTATCGATCTTTCCTGTTGATAGCTGCTGACTGATTGTTGCATGTGTTAAGATTCGGACTACATTCCCTCAGTTGGACTATTTTCGATCTCGCCTTCACCATGATCGCTCTCCCCGTCCCTATCACTTGAGCCTGAACTACTGGCTTAGCCTGAGCTATCTCTCTCACCATTGTTAGCCTCTCCCTCTCCGTCCTCATTGCCATAGTAGTTGCCGTCGTGATCTATCTCGCCACAAGTGAGAATTGCCGTCCTAAACTTCTCTTTCATGATCTCTATAGTGCTGTAGTCTGGAACATCCACCGACTCTCCACAAGTGTGACCTATAGGGTAACTTTCGTCTCCTGAGTAGCTCTAATGCAAGTAAATCCTGCGGTTAAGACCAAGTCTGCTCGAGCCTGTAATGAATTTTATCAGCTACTGAAGCTCTTTATTTGTAAAGTCTCGACACATCTAGATAAACTTGCGTCCAATCACCTTCATCTTACTATCGTCTTCATCGTAGCGAATCTGCTTGATTAGTACGTCTACGTTAATTCGTGGAGTTGAAAATGAAACATGAGGCGCTGATTTTACAGACAGCACTCCAAGCAACTACTTCGACACTATAGCATTGACACCAGCGATCATCGCATCATAAATCATAGAGTCTTACTCAACGTACTTTTCGAGGTAAAGCTTCGCGAAAAGTTCCCTATTTTCGCCAGTGACCTCAATCTCTCTACCACCTTCGCAGAGCTCTTGTTCTTCACCATCGCCGAGATCTGCTGCAAACATGCTTGGATATTCGCCTTTCATTATCATTTAAACGACTTGGTACCTGTAAATGTCCACTTCTTCTAAGTCTTCAATCACAATGGGAATGCCAAATAGCCGCTTCCAGAAGATTGGATTCAAATCTAGCGACAGATTGAACAGCGTGCTAGTAAGTGCCCATCCAATCATCTTACCGATAAGCTCAAATTGTCTCAAATCGTGAGTCGAAGTCAACAAGCGGGGCTGATGGCTAGTTACGTCTGGGAGTGAGTCCATGTTGCTTGTGGGTTTAAAGAAACGTTCAGTTATTTCTGTGCAAATGTTCTCCATAACGTCACGGAATGGACCACCAGCGTCGTAGGAGTTTTCTCCGACAAATTTGGATCTGAAAGGTGCCAAAACTGAGGGGTCGCTCGGACTAAAGATCTGAGTTGACTTCTTGTGTGCTTGTTTGTAGAGCTGGTCAAACACCGACTCACCATTCAATCGTTCAAAGCGCAAAGTTCTCTAGCCCCAGTGATGCTAAGTCGGCTAGATCTTCTGCACTAGGTACTGGATCAGGAACACCACATTCGGCAATGCGAATTAGTCAACAAAGGAGCGGTAGTGGTTCATACAAGTGTATCTGCTGTCATTTGCCATTGCTAGCACTAGTGTCCTCTAGTTGAACAGGAAAATGTTTGTACCTATAATAGCCTCCACTAGTTGGGGGTCGTAGCCCTCGTAATCACTAATTTTTAGATATTTTTGTAAGGGAACATCTTTTTGAAGTACTCGATTCTTAATCTCTTTGAATTTGGCTCTCTTAAAGGCTGTATTTAGAAATTCAACACATCTTTGCACTTCGTTATCGTCAGGCTCCCTGATAGCCTCTCTAGCTTCGTGCTATAGAACTAAACCATACTTGATTTCAGTGACTTTCTGCTAAGATGGGACAACCAACACTTCGTACCCGTATTTTTTGTCGCCACGTTTTAGTAAATTGATTTGAGGACCATATAACTCGACAAGGTCCATAAGAATTTTATTCTTATCTGTTTCATCTAAAAGTTTAAAGCTTGCTTTAGTTTAAGTGACCAAGAACCCACCTTTAATTTTAAAGAGTTCTTAGCATTTTTCTCCGCCCAAGTCTTTACATTTTTAAAGTTGATTCTGACTGTCAATATAGTAAATCTTACCATTGCCATTGATGCAATGGACTCCATTGCTAGTTGACAAAATTCTTTTAAACTTCTTGTCACAAATTTTCTATGTGAATTTTAAACTAGATGGGCATAAATTATTTGTAAATGACAGCTTTGCTGCGTACAACTAGTAAGTTTGATCAGTGAGCTGGATCTCAACGACAGCTTAATCATTATTACCATCTAAACATTAAATGTAAGAGGTGACCCTTTCGAAATTGTCAGGCACATTTTCCATCTGTCGAAAAAGTGACTTTCCTTTAAAATAGTCAAGCTATATCAAAGATCGCCCTTTAAATGCAATAAGCCATTTCCCTTAAGACCTATAGACAAAGTCGTATTAACCTGCTTTATCTCCATGCTTATTGTTCATTGTGTAGAAGTTTGCTTGTAGATGCAAATTTTCACCTTTTAGTTAGCGTGGGTTGTCTACGTTGTCAAGCTATGCCTGTAAGGTTAGCTCTTCTTGACCTTTTTCTGCGATAGTGATCGTACAGTCAGATTCAAAGATCACTTAGCCAACAAACCTAACCTCTGTATCTTGTGCTGTAAAGCCGCATCCAACGATTAGATTTAGATTCTCCAAAATAGAAAACTCAGTGACAATCAGTTTGACAAGCTTGCCTGTAGCGTTCCTGTAGAATGATGGCTCCATTTTGATGCCATGCTCACTGGTGTCAAACGTGTAGATCTTATTCTCGTCAGTGATTATTCCGCCCATTTACGTATGCTTAGGGTGGTAGAAAACTTAGATTACCTTACCAGTAAAACCTGTGAATTTAATCAAGCCTGACACAACACCTTCAGGATAATCAAATACTTGATAAACTTCCTAGCCACCAAAAGTTGATATGATAAAGTTCTCGTCTGAGGGCAGGATCGAAATATCGACCATACGACTCTAAGACAAAAACTCTTTCAACTGTACAGTTAAGACGCGGTCACCCTTACCGTTGCATCTAATGAAAAACGGCGACTACCGAGAGAAGTTAACCTGTTCGGTCTCTCTAGGTATTAGCATCTTTAGTGGCTCCTTGTGCGTGAAAACTTGCACATTTGTGCTGTCCGGACTGCCCGGCTCCGTTGTATAAGCCAGCAGACTGCAACCTTTGCCGTGCACTTCTGCATGCAGTCCTATCTCCGACTTGATCTCACCCTGATCAGCTGCTGTAATCGGAATCCATCTTCCAAACTAGCCCTGCTCTTACTTGTGGAACTCCTTGGGTTTCTGTAATGGGTCATTTAGATTTTTAGCGAAACTAAGCACGGTTGATTTTCTAGTCAGGGGGTTTAAAAGGTTTTACAATTTACGCATGTCTTTCAGTTAGTCTTAAACTTCGCTATCTTTTTTCTGCGACTAAAATTTTTCTCCTGCTTTCAACAGACTGCATTCGAGTGATTGCATCACGTATTAGAACTAGTAAATATATTTGGTACCTTCTCTAATCTTTTTAGAATTTTAGATAGATCGTAACTTTTACATGACCGGTTATTAGTTATCGAGGTACTCAAATAGTGTTCTGTCGTTGGCACAGTACTCAAAAATGGTCTATACGATGCTGAATAGCTTTCGCAGTTTTCCCATGTAGTAGTTGCTCCTATCCAACCACACTATCAAATTAAAAGCCACATCGACGAGTGCTCGTATGAAATGAATTGAAAGAGATGGCGTGAGTAAAATTAGTTTTGCTGCAACGAAGAACGAATCAGTTGGAGAACGCGTCCAGTATGCATAATCTAGCACTCTTTGCGCATAAGTGATCTGGAAAGCATTTGGCGCCTCACTCAAAATCTAGAGCCATCGTTTCGTTAGGGAACACTTTTTAGATAGGGCGTCCCGATTGTACGCTTTTCTGTCTTGGTAGTACTTGTTGAGTTGCCAGAGCATTTCAAAGTTCGTGAGAGATTTCGCATCGATCGCCCCAAACATTAACTCTTGTGCACGCCAATACAGCAGCTGCTCAGGTTTTGCTTGTGACGAGGTCTTTCGGAAGTGTATCTTTTCCTTGTGATTAGGCTTAAATTCCTAAACAAAAATCCAACTACAATTCCTCCTCTCCAAATTGATTGCGTATTGCTACTTAACTGTTGATTCGTGGCTGCTCAAAGCTGTGCGTATCCAATCTAAATCGTTTGTTTAAACTAGTTATGATGCTCTCTCTAGAGCCTCCTAATCTTTTTTCTTGTTTTACGCGCGTCTCTCTTAGGCTTCGATCTTGAGTTAGGGGTCTTTGATCAGTGCCTCTCTTATTGAGTTGGGATCGAGTTGGAAGACATCCATTAAGTAATGAGTTTTAACTTTTGTATCCTAAGGTAGGACCGTCTGATTAGTAGGTTTACGGTAGAGTCGCTTCACAAGGGATCTCTTTTCAGACTACTCCGGTAGTTGGAGTGGTCTCACTTGCTCCTCAGACTTAGGTGGTCTGTAAAGACGTTTTACTAAGTTTCTGGGTTTCGTAGAAGGTTAAAACATTTTAAGTGCTAATTTTCGTTCTGTTTAATCTGGGTTATACAATTCTGAAAGATCAACTTTTTCTTGAAGCTTCAAGACAAATTCGGACAGAAGTTCCTGATTGTCTCTCAGTAGCTAGGAGTAATTTTGCTACTATTTTATTAGCATGTTTACGAGCAAGACCTAAACTATAGGGTCACTACTCCTCGTAAGCAACGAGATGATTTGATCGTTTGGCGGCAGTGAAATAGCTGGCTCAAATAAAGTGACGACTTTAACTGGGTTTTTATTGCCAGTGATTTCTTTGTTAAAGCTTGGGCTATAATAGTTCGTTACCTGCTGAGTGTTGGCGACCACATGCATAACTTTGAGCTCCTCCGCGATCACTAAGTCTTTATTTATTAGGCGAACTGTGTCACCGACGACTGTCTTACTCAGCTCAGCACCACTGTTGCTCAGCATCAACACTAGCATCTTGTCCGTATCATCCAGCTAACTTAAACGAGATAGGTGAGTATCCAGAGGCTAGCTGATTTACAGCACTCGGAGTGATCTGATCACGATCTTCACTGTGTCGAACTTGCCTTGGTCCGCGTTTTGCCTGGCGTAGGCGTAAAGGAAGTCTGCAAGATAACCATCAAATTTAAGTTTGACTTGAATAAGCGGCTAGGTCGCCTCGTCAAATTTGATTGGTACTCTAAGTTTGATCAGATCCTCAATTATGCTCAGAATAGTGTATTTACTCTCATCCGACAGAATCAGCAGCAACTAGAGCAGCGTGCTGATATAGTAGGGGGAAGCGACCAATTTGAGTATTGTGGCTGCCTTGGGCGACTAAATACTCACAGAGGAGAGAATTTTGATGCAGTTCAGCAGATTGATTAAAGATGAAGACTCAGCGCCGATTAAGAACGCTTATGTGAGCTGCGATCTCGTTTACTCAGCCTACTCGTCACTCATGACGGTGACGGTCTGCTGTTGTAGTTGTGGTTTGCTTACGATATCAGGTAATGGCAGCTAAAGGTACTTGATAACTTTTGCACAGCCTTCACACATGTCAAATTGACATTCGTAGCAATACCAGAATACACCAGTCTCATACTTGTACGTACCCTTCCGACAAATGTTTGAAGTGGGAATTCGGTCACATCGATGACGGCGCTCTTGATTCACCCGAACCAATGCGTGTCTATGGCAAGAGAGTGTCTCCTAATCTTCGAGTTAGATCGTGCTCAGGATCTCGTCTGGAATCAGCTGAACCAGAGTTTATTTGTTAGTGATTCTGTGAAGTATCTAGGCATCAAAATTATCTCGTAGCTTCTTTATCTCTTGCTTGATTAGTTTGAAAGTCTTTAGACATATGTGACACATATCATACTAACAATCGTTGCAGCGCCAGACGGGACAATCATTAGGATCTGTTCCTCTTCCACGCCTTGTTTATAATATTGAACAGAATCCGGCCCCTGGGAACTTATTACAATTGTAAGACCAGTAGTTTACGCTCTAGCGATTAGTTACGTGTTTAAGCAGATTATAACACTTGTGCGTGGGATCTTCAATCGGCTCATCTTCATCTAGTTAAACATCCTTTATAATATCAAGTAACAAGGGATGTTTGATTTATTCAGCTGAACTTAAGTTTAAAAAGTCGATCATGTCGAAGTGTTTCTAATGAAGAAGCCTGATACACTTACTTGCCTGCAGACACATAGTGCACAGGTCAAAGTTTGCATCTCGATTACCCCAACCCTCTTCTATAGTAGTGTCGGTTTATCGGCTCTTACAAGGCCGACCATCACATGACCAAATGCCAGGTCGGAAACCCGTATGATGTTTAGTCAAGGGATGCTACTTTTGCATGCAAAATTCTTCCATTTCAAGCTGAATACTTGTGTACATCTCTGGTTGGAGTTAATCGATCTGCTGCTCAATAGGGAGATTCTTTAATGTTTCCCAGTCGATTAGGCTCTCATCGATATCATAGCTGGCTTGGTTTGCTTATTTTTGATCAAGTTTGATATCTGCAATCTCAATAACTTCATCCTCAGCTCCTGCGCCTGAATCTGCTTAATGATCCAGTATTGCCTAAATCATAATCAACTACTTGTCAACACTAGCGTCTCTAAATCGCTACAAAACTTTTTTGTCACTAAAAGAGTCCAACTCTGCTTTCTATTGCTAAACTTTGTCGAAGTATCTAAAAATTACGCGCATCGCACTATCAATCAGCAGGCTGCTCGCTTCCTCGTCAACCATCGACTTGACTTTCCTCAGACTTGGGACCAATTTAATAACAGTCTCGTTGCCATGCTGCTTCAGCTGTATCAGGTCTTGGGTGCCTGGCTCTGTAATCCGAGCTAAGACAGTCAGGTAGACCTCCATAAACGTATTCAAAAGATCCTTCGAGAAAAGTTGATTTTCTGGATGGACTTTGCCCCAACTTACGCTGATCAGTGAGTCTGAAGGCTCTCGACCTGATAAGAAGCTAAAAATGTTCAGTTTTCTGTAAAGATTGGTGAAGTCCCTCGCTTGGTACTGCCACTGCAACGCATACAAAAGAGTGTAGCCCTCTTCGGGATCCTTTGTCACTTAGAGTCGCTTGCATAGTTTGGCTATGATTTAGAACATGACTTCTCTGAGCTTTGACTCGAGCTGTTAGTTGCAGCCGCCAAGGATCCCATCCAAGTAGTGGCTGAGGCCTTTCTTTTCTTTCTAGAGCTCCATCAGACAATCGACCACATCCAAGTAATGCTAAGTCTCTGCATCTTCCCGCATAGTGGCATTAAGCAAGCAAAGTCCTGTGTAGCGTCTTAAAGCAAGAATAAAATTATTTTCGACTTGATCTTTTATTTATTGACACTCGACGGGCGCTTGGAGACATGATAGGACTGAAGTGATTTGTGCTTCTCTCTTCTCGTTGTTAATTGATTCAATTTGCTGGTCACGGCGTGCTGTGTCAATATTTTGAGTTTGATCGCCGAAACCTGATTATGATCTTACATAAGAAGGTTTCCTACCCAATGTCGAGAGTCCTCTACTGATTTGAGGTTGGTTGGAAATCTGCTTAGCCGGTTCGAGCTTAATTAAAAACTTGGCCTTCTCTGCCACTTTGTCATAGATCTCACCCAAATGTAAACACTCCTAAGTTTCACGCTCTGTCTCATTCGTAAGCTCTTTAAACTTATCTGCAACGCTCTGGCGCTTAGCTGAGAGCCAATTTCTCATTTTGGTCGCACATTGCCAGATTTTCTTCAAGGTTTAAAACTAGGCTATTTCCATGCAACACTCCATGATTGCATCATCCCTTTCTTCACCTTCTTCTTCTGGGATGTCAATACCGTTTCTGAGCTCAATTGCGTCAACTACCTCTTCGAGACAACCTTGTAGGTGTTGGTCCAGCTTTAACATGACTGCGAAGGCGGCCCTTGTGAATTTAGTGCCTTCTTCCCCATTTAGAGCCGCTGATAAGTTTTACTTCACCAACTGTTTTTGGAGTAGCTTTATAACTCCGTCAACAAAAGAATTTCTTCCCTAATAAATCACTGCCAAATAGATTGATGACTCTTGCTGCTCCACTTAAAAAGTTGGCATCAAATCTGGCTGATTGATCAGTCGAGCACAATCTTTAATTTGTTGCAAGGTCTCACCACTGCAAAAATTAAGGTCATCCGAGCGGATCCCCCCTGACAACAGCTCACTCTACGTGACTAGGTGAGCTTTCTGGTCGTAGCGCTCGTTTGCTTTGACATCTTGCACGCGCAAATACTCCTTAACCACCTTACTGTTGAGGACCCACTCGATGATGCGTCGCTGCTGGGGAGTCAGCTCGCACTTGAGCAACGACATTAGCTACTCAACGATCTCTGTAAGCAGTGGCTCACTGCTGTTGTAGAGCATGGTTATCAGTAGCGTCAAGTCTTAAAATCTGCTTGTTTAGCGTAGTTCAGTGTAGCTATCCAAGAAGGTCTAAATTGCGCCGTGTCCAATCTATTAACACTTAGCTATGATCATTTACTGCTCAGTTTTGCTTTCTTCATTCACAGTTTTCGCAGCTTTTCTCACTCTATTAAATGACAAAGTCATGACGGGTAACTGCTGTGCGACTTTCGCTGAAACCTCCTTAAATACTTCACTGTCAACGAAGGACTCCACATCAAGTTTAAAAATGGTCGCCATGCACAAGTTATCCTACAAGTTCTCTTTAAGTAAATTAAGCAGGGTAGAGTTCAACTCAAGTTACAAAAACTTAAAAACCTTTTGGAAGTAAGTTTTGCTCGGATACAGATGCTGCCACTTTATTGTTTTTTCCCAAAGAGTCGACCTGTCACGTTAGCTGTTATGTTTGATTATGGCAGCGATGAGAAGAGCCCACGACTAGTTGCTCATGAGTGATCGCTTTTGGTGTAATTATTTATTTACTTGCTTGTCAAAGAAGCTTATCTCGAAATCGCTATCTTCGCCTTAGGCCACAAACTGTTTGACCTTAGACTCGCTTAGTGCGATCTCCTCGAATGTATAGAGTGAATCTGCGCTTAGGCAGATGTTTTATTGGAAGTGGCTCCAGTGAGTAAGAGTCTCCTCGTAGACAGTGGGTTGTATTTCCTGTTAGACAAACTCCTGTGTGTAAGCCTTAGTCTGATCCTCATCGTATAAAATAACCTAGTCGAGCTAAAGCTCCGGATTTTCATCGCCATCTTTGTCGATGTAGAGCATAATCGCATTCGTACGTTAAGGACCCGTGTACTGGATCCAATGGGCGTGTCTCGCTATCCGTTGCTTGTTTGTGCCCCAAGTAGCAAACTACCACGTACCGTCTGAACCAGCCACATAGAGGAGAACCCGTTTGGGATCTCTGTGCTGGCAATCGTTTGCTGTCTTGAATCCGAAGCCACTGAAGGAGACCTGCTTCTTAAAGGTGATTTTTATCCAGGACTTGCCGCCGTAACAGTCAACAGCGCACCATTTGCACCAACTATTGCTTTGCTCGTCGACAAGATTCTAGGGGTACTCTCGTCCAGTTCCACCTCCCCCTTAAATGGAATATTAGCACTCGACATTAGGCTCGAATTCAGCGAGACTTTTTTATATTAAATCTACGTATTTGGTGTCTTAAGGAGGCTATAACAATTTTATGGTAAGGTCGCACTCACTATCAACCACAGTCAAGCTATCCTGTAATATTTTCAATTTATAAGACTTTTGACCTCTAGTGACCTCCAGCAACTATTTTTCCTGGTCATAGGCCATGGATCCTTCCTCGGTAAAGTTCCAGACTGCCTTTTACTTTTACAGATTTCTGAAGTAAAGTTACAAAATCTCACTTCTACCATCAGTCGTCCATACAAACAATTACTACTCAGAGAAATACTAAGTTTTCAGTTAAGGACAAGGTGGTTGCTCAAACACAACTTCTGGAGCTTATTTATCTTGAAGTACCCTTTGTTTTTTTTATTTTCCTGAGCTGGAAAATTTTTACTGGTCATACTAGCGTTTCAACTTTCCACTGAAGAGTTTTATAAATTAAATGCTTTCAAAACCGTCTTTGGCCTTAGCAACATAGACTGCCACACCTTATGAATCCATGATTTACAAGTCGATTATCTCGTGTTCCACTTATAAGCTGAAAGTCGTTTATAGATGCAAGTCAACTATAGTTGTCTGCAACAGCCAATTGTCAGCATTCCTCTCCACTAAAGTGACACACGGCTGCCCTTAGACTGTCCACTCCTTCACTGCCTGTGTCTTGGAAGTTATTAAAGACAGTGATTTTTCTGAAAGCTTTAACTCGTGGTTAGAGTCCATGGTCTTTGTTACAAAATTGTAAACTATTTGCTCTTTCGTATTTAAGTTTACGACAAGTAGACAACATTCCTCCTTGAGACAGATAATCTAAAGGTGAATTTTTTAGGTAGGTTGGCGAATCTATCGGCTGTAAGTCTCAATCCAAATATCCTCTCTGTTCAGCTCGTGGCAGCTCAGAGTGTCACCTTGAAGTGCAGCAGCGACTCTGTGTTTTGCGCTAAATTACACAGTGCCATTAGGCAACTTCAAATCACCTGCCAAAGACACCTTTCTTACGGTGAGTGGTATCTGGAGCTGAGCAGCGGAGCTATCAAGAGCATCACACCATATCTCGTCTCCTCTAAGCGTCTAACTCTCATCCGTGAGAAGCAGATGCATCGCTTGGTAAAGGTACGAAACGTTGCCTGTCAAACTTGCAAAGCGCACCAGGATACTAGCCGAGCTAGTCAAAGCAGCGAACTGCTTGATGACCTGGTCCAAAGAGTGGTGCGAGCGCGTGTACTTTGCAGATTTCACAGCGTAGAGCTGTTTACAGGAGCTGTTGAGACGCAGGTATAACTCCAAGGACTCGTCAGAGTAGGCAGCAGCTGCTTTCATTTGCATTAAGTCGCAAATGATTTAGTCTCTGGTGTGGGCATGTTGGTCCTCTGCATCAAACTTTAGCTTCTGATTCCGGCTTTTAGGCATCCACTACATGCGGTGTTATAGCTCGAAAATAGTGAACAGGACATTTTCAAAGTACTTATGCATCGTATACTCGAAGCCCTTGCTTGAGTGGACGGGGCGGTTGGTCGTTAGTCTTGGCGTGTTCTGTAGGTTCAATAGTGACAGCTCGGGTGAGCTGAAGCCAGCGATTTTGAGTGCGTAAAGTTTTGCCTCTTATCTCGTATCTTTCTTTGGTTTAGGTGGTGGGCAGAAACCCTAAAAAGGCTCCAAGCTGAGGATCCGCCGTATCCCTTGTGAAACTTTGTTGTCGTCGAGAGCATCAGTCAGACTCAAATTCTCCAACGACTCAAAGATTTTCTCTTGCTCCGGCGGCTATGATTCTTTGGTGTTCTAGTCAATTACTCTGTCGCGATAACAATAATATCTCTTGGCGAGCTCGTCAAACGACTCGATATAATTCATTAAATTATAGACACGTTAAATTCACGGGGTTTTGGGGTTTTGGGGTTTTGGGGG
>Ga0194118_10006305_pt1 | contig 11894 bp, 10 predicted proteins | sample TA2MahsurfametaG_2_FD_148662 | JGI IMG/M metagenome (GOLD analysis project Ga0194118, IMG submission 148662) | Freshwater microbial communities from Lake Tanganyika, Tanzania - TA2015013 Mahale N5 surface | ecosystem: Environmental > Aquatic > Freshwater > Lake | place: Tanzania: Lake...
CGCAAACTCGGAACCAAGAAGAAAAACATGTCTCCATTGCGTACCTTTTATGGGGGCTTGGGTTCCTTGGAATCTGTGGGCTGCAGAGGATGTACCTTGGGCAGTACGGGCTAGGAACAGCAATGCTATTTACCTTTGGCCTGTGTGGTGTAGGCCAACTCGTGGATGTAGCTGTAATACCTCAAGCAGTCAGAGAAGCGAATGGCAAAGACGGAGCCTCAGAGAAAGCTGCACCTTCGAAGACTCCCGAAGTTACTCGCACTCAAGTCATAGAGTCTAAAGAAGAACTTGATGAACTTGACCTTGAACAGGCTTCAATTGAGGAGACAATGAAGAAGCTGAGGGACTAAAACACTCTTCTAAATCATCGCGAGTACCTAAGCTATCCAACTCTTCCTGAGTCGCGGAGGATGTACGAGTCACCTGATCTGTCTACTGTAGCTAGCACAGAGATCGATAACAGGTTGTCACCGGATCCACGATAGAGTTTGTTTCGTTCAACGAAACGTCTGATTGTACGAGCAGGATCAGCAGCATTTGGCAATAGGTTAGGTATTAGATATGTCTCGTCCAAATAGGGTACTGCAATAAACTCAGACTGTGACCTCTGATCGGATTGATCCTGATTGCCATCTATCGAGAAACGAAGGCCATCTTCCATGCCTTGCCGTGATTCTAATGTTTCAGTAACAAAATCGTGAGCAAAGGGTTTAATAAGCTCGTAGTCTGAAGTTGCGACCGCAAGCTTGATCAAATCGACATCTAGTGCCGGCCTTGGCTTTGGGACAGAGTTAGTGATAACTGGTTCCGTAGGCCTGGGCGTCTGTTGAGCCGGCGGGGTAGAAAAGCTAACCGAAGGCTGAGACTTCTGACTTATGACTGTTAACTCGGTTTCAAGGCTGTCAAGACGAGTTGCTAGTAGATCGATTTTTTGGATGAGAGGGAGTAGCTGTCTATTAAGTTCCGACGAGCTCTCAAGTGAAGGATTAAAGATCTGGTTTAAGCCTTGGGTTTGGAAGCTAACGGGCTCACTTCTTTGCCGTTGAGAGTGTCGTTGACGAGACTGGCTTGGGAAGACAAGTCTTACGATATGCTTTTGGCCTAATACTACCAAAAGGAGCAAAGCTAATGCACCAATTGGGACAATGTTGTTACCAATTACAGTGGTAGCTTGTCCAAATATTCCGCCATCAGGGTCTGACGGGATACTTGGACTGCGAGGAACATCTGGTGGTGGAGGATTAGGAGATGAGCTACTATCAATATTTTGATATTGCTTAAGTTGCCCGCTGTTCGCAATAAGTTGCTCTAAGTCATTGCCCTGAAAGGTCGCAAAGAACTCACACGACGAAGATGAGCGCTCGCCAATGCAATCATCCTTGTTGGGCGAATAAAAATCGGCACTAATAGGATATTGTGCACCGGCTAATTCGAGATACAGCTCGCCAGTCCTCTCTTTTGATGTGGCCGTTACAGCATCTGTGCAGCTCTTGGATTGAAAACAGTCAGTAAAAGCCTGATCGGCTTTCAGTCTGAAGTTCTTAATTACGGTCATTGTCAAGTAGCGATGAAATTGGATCGATGCTGAGGGTTAGGACTTAGACCACTGCTTCGCTAGCACTCTCAGGAGTGCCTTGTGGGCAACGACGAAACCTGGATCGGGCTCGTAACTCTGCCTTGAACCGTCGCCGGTTGATCGCCTGTTGTTGAGAAGCTGTTTGACCTCATTCTCCAGTTCGAATTTGATCGACTCAAGTGCCTCCCCAGCGGTCTTTGCTGGGATGGGACTGATGATGTCTCTGGAGCCACAAGCTCGAAGTGCTTGGTTAAATGCTTCAATGAAGTTACCAATCTCAGAGAAATCATCGATTTCGATGGAAAGGATTTGTTGGCACTCCTCTGGGAGCTTTAACTCATCCTCTGGTCTGAATGTGATCGTTCCTATATCAGTGCCAAATTTCATATTAATTCCTGCATATGCCTCAGGTGTTGATGCTGATAGCCCCTTCAGTCTTGTGCTATCGACGATAAGTCCACCGGCTGCCTCCTGCTTTGGATTTTTGGAAAGGACTGTATCTCTTCTTCTTTGAGTATCGTACTGTCCAGCAGCAGAAAGGATAAAAGATAGTACTTTGTTGATATCAGATGATTCCGAGTACTGTCCGTCAGGCTCAATCCAGTTAATGAATCTAGAGCCATTGCCACCAAGATAAACGGGTGTGGCTTCTTGTTGTTTGAGATACCGAAGAACGAGGCCAATGTAGTAATAGAGTCCACCGTAAGCAAAGGCAAGAAGACCTCTGAACCTCTGTATAGAATCCGTCTTCTCGGAATTGCGGATCCTCTCTAGGACACTGCTTCCCTTAAGTCTTAGATAGCTATCAAGGTAAGCATCAAAGTTCTCGCCGCTTTCTTTGAGGTCAGCCAGCAAAGACTCCGACTTTTCATCAGAAAGCCCGAAGACCTCACCGATCCTGGAAATATTCCTCCGCAACGTGTGGTGGAAAATATCTCTACCAGCGAATGGGATTGAAAGCTGGTGAACCAGCGTCATATCCTTCCAAATACTGATGTCCGAAGTACCACCGCCCACGTCTAGACAAGTGGAGTAGACCAGCTGCTCGCCAAGCTCATCGGCAAAGTATTGGGCAAATGCAATGCTTTCCGTCTGAAAGGCCGTGGAGGCTGTACCCTCAGTTCCAAGTTTGTGCCTGATATTACTGAGACTTGCAGCCGCACGCAGAGCTCTCTCCCATGCATTTTTATAGCGACTTACTTCGGACTCGGAGAATGCAGTTGGGTACGATGCCTTCCAAGTGATTTCACTTACGTCACCTTTGGCCGCGTGCGCACTGACCATATTGATCAGAGACGTCAAGAAAGCATCCAAGTATTTTGGCTTGGTCCACTTAATATCGCTGACAACAAAGTCACTCAGTGGCGGCTCATCAAGTGATGGGACGTAAATACGGGCCTTAGTGATGAAGTCTGGAGTTGTCTCCGTTTCACTTGCTCCTCTGACTGTCAATAGCGTTGCCATTGGCGGGTTAGACCCGTCTTGTGGCGCTGTTAGGACTGAAGGAACAAAGAAGTCTTTGTTCCCGGAGAAGTTTTCAATGGTCTCTGTAACGTTCAGAGTTAGCATTGAAAGTTCTAAGCGTTCTCTCGCTCCTGCCTTTGATACGTGGAGGTTGGTGAATGAAGTTCCGAAGTCCACACCAACCGTCCATTTCCCAGCTCTGCCCGAGGAGATTTGAGGAATGATCACTGGAATGATTCCGAGGTGATCACCTCTCTTATCAATTAGTCTGAGTACATCTGGGTGGCTCGACGTTTGCCAGACCCTGTAGATTGTGCCTAGCCCTCCATCTAATATTGAATCCTTCGAATCCCTAGTGGGCATCTCGACGGCAAATGCGTAGGAGGAGTTCGAGCGTTCCTTACTCTCTTGAACAGATAAATAGTATTTGGACCATCGACTCTCGTTTGGCAGGTTTGGCCATAGAGCAATATAGGGTAGCTGGCCTTGGAGTTCGTCTTCGGACTTAATAGGATAGTCCTTTGAGATGGCAAGACGTGTCGGCTGGTTATTCAGTCCGCTAATCTCAAGTTCCAATGAGACCCTTACGCCACTACCCTCTGAGGTAGCGACTTGAGACATCTTTAGGCGGCTGCGCAGATCAGTGCTTCCGAAGAACTCTGCTACGTCCGGATTTATAGGAGGAATGACTGTTCGGGTTTCCCGATCCGGCTGAATTTCATCAATCCAACTACCAGTGAGGATTCCTGAGCCGCGGTACCAGCGAAGTCTAGGGAGAAAGAAGTCGTCAGCACTCCAGAAGGTCCCCTTGGTATTCGTAGATGACGAACCTTCGGGTTGAAATGCAGCGAGGGTTGTCGCTCCTTCAACACAAATATTGTGTGTCGGCTGATTGAGAACCTGGGGAACAATATCCTTGTCAACAAAATAGAGGGGCTTTTTGTGCGGCTTAAGCCCTTGTTGAACTTGAACATTCGAGTTTCTCTCAATAGCTCCAGGATCGATCACCTGGGCCAACGAGTCCAGTGGCTTGGGATTCAGAGCTACACCAAAGATTTGAACACTCGTTGCTATCGTTGGTGCTGTCGTAGCCGCAACACCCATCGTATCGAGGTATTCATCGAGGATCGTTCCGATCCGATTGCATAAATTCTGGTTAGGACTATTAGATATAAGGACAGACTGTTTAATATTCCCTAGCCACGATGCAAAAGCGGACTTTTCTTGTTGTCCAAGATGGTGTTTGGGGTCACCGAATCGACAGATTGTCTTACCCCGTCCACCGGGACCAACGATTGGCACCTCCTCAATCCAAGGAATTAATCCCCCAAGTTGTGGCTGAATGGAAATGGACGGCACCGCCAGGGTTGCTGGTGATGTGAAGCCCAAAGAACACCCATTTAGAGTAAACGTATAGATAGTCTCCCAAGGATTTGCACCTGTACTCGAAAGAAGCACAGAATCCTTCGCTGAGGGCAACAGGCCTACTAGCGAGTCAGCGAAAGGATTAGACTTTGACAACTCAGCTAACTTGACTTGCTTCGCTTGGATTGGCAAGTCCTTGACCTTTGCAAAAGCCAGGGCAGCTAGAAAACCAATGTATTCGTGAATTAGCTCTTGCCTGTTCGGATATTGGTCCGTAAGAAATACAGACTGAAACAGTAAGGCTCTTGCCCATGGGCTGGGAATTGAATTGATGTTTGTTCTGACTGCCTGCTCGTATTTCAGAGCTTGTGCAATTGTTCCAAAGATTGACTTTGAGCTTATGTTCCATTGGCCTTGGATCGGGCCAGGGGCCAATGTGTTACGGAGCTGGGGGAGAAGAGGGCGCATGTCTTTAGTTGTCAGATGATTTCGTACAGGTTGTTAATCAAGCCAATCACACCTTCAAGTCGATGTTTTCTGTCTGCAAGATTGTTCTTAAGTAGATCGATGCTGTCTCGCCACTTCTCTCGTTTCGCCAATGTCTGGCCTATGACAAGTTTTTCGAGGGATTCCGCATACTGCCTGCTCGTATCGGGTTCGAGCCCTTGATAGGCTTTAAACACATGATCTCTTATATCTGCTAGCTGTTCCCTGGCTGAACCTGACCAGCATATCTCTTGAATCCACTGCATAAAGTCGACTGACCATTTGTCAAATGCAGCTATTTGCCTACTTTCAGCTTCGCTCTCCACATCGGGCCTGTTAGTACCGTCTTTCAATGCGAAGAATCGGTCAAACCATGGAGCTCCCTTAGTGAACGATTTCTTCGAGTCGAATCTTTGTGACTCTCTTAGTTCATTGTATAAGTTAAAATGCCACGCATAGCAGGTCCTAATCGCTGACCGAAGTGACGTCGAAGTGCCTTCGCCGGGCAGATCCTCCCAGGTCATTACATTGTCATCAGAGACTGTTAGGTAAGCGCCATTGCCATACCCGACACCTGTCTCTGCGCTGACTGCTGCAGCTGCAATCAACTCAATACAACTGGACGGGTTATTCTGCCTTGGTCCACCAGTGGCAGGCTGGTCATAGCGCTGTTTTGTGCCATCTCCAACAAGATAAATACAGTTAAAGCTATCGCCAGCAAGTCTTGCTAGATACTGCAAAGCTGCATCTGTATTTAGCGTGAAGTTCTTTGCTTCCGCGTAAATATCTTCGTCATCTGGTATGTCGAAGTCAAAGTATGGCAGCAACACTGATGCTGTGATTTCCACTGCATCACGTACACCCACTAGCTCCCTTGACAGAAGCGTACCAAGTGTTGGCAGGCCTGAGGATCCAGTACCACCAAAGATACTACCGAATAAGTGAATACGCGGCTTATCACCGTTAGCACAGTCAGCTTGTATATCGTTAATAAGCTCAGGCCACGGACCCTGACTGAATCCTGTAGCCCGTATCCTGCTAACTACTGCTGACCCTATTGAGGGGCGACCACGGAATCCAACAGAAAGATCAGCCTGTTTTTCTTCAGGAGAAACGAGACAGTCATATAGTTCGCCTAAGCCGGCATCAACCGCTCGCATTCCCGCCTCGCGGTAGATATCGCTTAGGGTCAACCGGTCAGAGTAATCGCCGAGAGGATTCCAGTAGCCATAGTTCTTTACTGGTCCACTAAAGAGGCTGACATTTGTCTCACGCAGAATGGCTCCAGCTTCTAAGGCACATTGCACTGTTTCCCGTGCTGACTGCAGATTTCCGTTCGATGCATCAGCATCTACGAGAAGCACTCCTAATCGAACATCTTTACCGTATGCACCAGCACACTGAAGGTGAACGGTTGACCTGATGCACTTGGCTCCAGTGCCACCAATGCCTATGACGTAGACTTTCTTCATCACCGCTTCTCCGAGATTGTGTTGAGTTCATAGCTGAAAGGTGGTATGAACCTCAATGTTCGTTGACTAAGAAAGCAACTTGGCAGCCAGAAGAGCAACAATCCATTGAGGAGAGTCAACGGAACCAAGAACTCATAAGGCGGTGCATTGACGACTAATGTTCCCCCCGGGGCAGCTTGGCTTGCTGTTGCCTGAACAACAGTGAACTGTATGAACAGAATCAAGGAGACAATGTTGCTGAAGATTGACATGCCGAACAGAGTTAGCCACAAACCAAGTGTCTGCTTGGCCTCCAGACAGTTCTTGCAGCGCTTGTTAAAGCTGTAATAAATCCAGGCGAGAAGGAAGCCCAGATATACAACTGTACTCAGTGAGGCCGATGGCAGATAGATTTGCTGCGCCCACTGCTCCGGAGCCTGTAGTGCCACTGGTAGGACATTTGCGATCATGAAGGATGTAACCAGCATGATCCAAAAGATTCCTAAGGTGATTGCAAGACTGCCCAATAGATACCTTGTCTTCATCTGCGCAATCAGCACCCCGACGTTAGATCACTCTTTCATCATAGGCCTGTTTCGACAGCAAAGTCAAGTCGATCGTCGATGGCTGTACTATCTGTGAACCTTTCATGAGTCCCAGAACTCCTATCCCTTAATGGCTGAGCAAATGCGGGCAGTACTGTATCTAGTCCGATATTTACTTTGTGCATACTGGTCAGTCTCGGTACGAATACTCTTGATAAGCGCCAAGAGGCGTTGGGTCTTTGAACCATCAGTCGTGGTCCCAGATGTATTCCAGTCTTGCCACCTTATTTGATCTAGGCTTGCTTCATCTGCGCTGATGTCTAAGAGAGAAATAGCGCCACTTAGTGGCGCTATTTCAGTACTTATGCTCATCCCCGCTTGACTAATTGAACCATTCACCGCTGGTGTACCAACAGTCGCAAAGTATTCACTGCCACTTATGGTCCTGGCTCCATAACCGAGTATCGGTGCAGTTGCAAGCCTCATGCTGATCTTCGGAGACGTACAGCCACGAGACCTCAGTGCTTGAATCCACCTGAATGATGGATCCTGAACTCTCAGTTTTCCTGATAGCCCCTGACTAAGGGTAAAGACTGGTGCCACACAATTCTGCGGAAGTAAGACCGTCTTTCCTGCGTCAATGAACGAAGTCATTCCACTATTTGGATTTGAGGCGAAGCGCGAGACCTGTATATCTTCCCCCAAGGCCCTGCCCTTGACCAAACGACTGACTATCTTTTCGGTCTTATCAGTAGGACCTGCTGCAACGACATAAAACGGTCTAGGACCTGTGTACTGAAACGACTGAAAGTTTCCTTGAACTGCTGGAAAGACACCCCCATTGAACTGGCTTCGAATACCGACGATGACCAGCTGATTTGCACGTTCTTTACCTCTTCGCCATGGAAGGATACCCTTGACTCCGCTGTCTATCTGCAGCTTTGGCTTGATTGCTGATAGTATCTGCTTGATTGAGGCGTTGTCTGGTTCCAAGTCACTAATTAGTATGTCAACACTATCTGGATCATTACCTACAAATCTCTCTACGGAACTGCTTACTCTTGGCCACTTCCCTGGTAGCTGATCAAAGAATTCAACTCTCCTTGCAGCTAATACTGAGTTCACATCGACACTGCTTGACTTTGCACCAGGCCCAGCTTCTCTTCCAATTCTCCTGACAGCCGTTGAGCTCGACGCATACCCCAGTGCAGAACTTACTCCAACCGCCGTATCCAGCTCCTCTAAAACTCTATGGAATGCAGATTCGCCAATCACGGCAAATCCTTTCATTGACCCACTTCCATCAATGGCAACATTGATGGTTCCCTTGCCGCCACTTTCCTCGGCTGTAGCCTGAGAGTTGAAGCCAGGACAGGCTGTCTCACTTGAGCAACCCAGTAATAGCATGCATAAGCCAAAGCACGTCGCGCAACTTGCTTTCATTCGAGAATCGCCTTTCTTTTCCATGCTAACTCTCACAAACAAGCAATCCTTTGCCAAGGATCTCCCATCGCGCGCCTCGTTGTAGCGCTTGGAGTCTCACTGGCTTCTCAATAAGCGCCGACGACCATCTACCTTCTGCATCTTTTCCGCTACTAGACAGGTCGAATACATCCTTCAAAAGTGGCAAGCGCATGTACCTGTCGTAGGATATATTCTCGAAGTAAGCCCACTCAGATCCATTTGTAAGCCTGATCACTCGGAGATATCCCGTTGTGCTTCTTCGCAGCCTGAGAGTTTCCACCTCCAGGTCATGTTTTTCAAGCTCTGCTTGGACAGAAAAGGGTCTAAGCCATTTTGGGTGCTGAGCGATCAAGGTGCCAATCTCTGCCTCGTCTGCATCCAGCTCGAGAGTTCTATTTCCGACTTGACTATTCTCACTATTGCCAACAGTAAATACTGGGACGCCATCGAGGCTGGCTCCTGATCTCTTCAACTCCAAGCCTTCGACGCGGGTCATCAACTCATCAACGGTTTCCTGAGTAGCGAGAAGTTTCTCCCTGACATAGACAAGGGTATCAGCCACCTCCTTAATATTGCGGATATTGGACCTAATGATCTCCTTCAGCTTTGTTAGATCTTCAGCCATATCCTAAAGTATTTCCTCTATCTTCCTCCGCATCCATTTTTATCTTTCGGACTGATATAAAACTATACAAGCGGGTCTGGTTCGGCTATGCTTGGATCCACGAGGCCGATGGTACCAATGCGTCGCATCCGCACACTCCTTCTTTTGGGCATCCTATTTCTAGGCTCTGGCTGCTCCCGCCAGGCCTATAGCTCTCTTCCTCGTACACGCACCTTTGTGCCCCCTTGGTTCTCCAGCTTTCCGCCTTTGCCCAATAGCTACGGTTTCAAGAATCTTGGTACGGCGTATAGCCCTACGACTTTATACCTCAGCGATAATCTGGCTGATGGCGGCGATGTTATTTCTGTTGCCCTCAATGGCCAGGTTGTTCTCAATAATACTCGCATCCATACCCCTGATAATGCACCTCCCTATCCTCTGTCCCTCGCACTTAGGGAGGGGAAGAATCAAGTTGATATAGCTTGTAGTCTCGATCCTGACGGTTATGGCTGTACGCTTCAGGCGGAAATATCCTCCACCACTGCAGGCCAAGGTCTGACAACAATCAACGAGAATTATATCCCTCAGGGTCAGTTTGCCAGTTTTATTGTTGAGTACAAGCCAGCGCAATGAAGCATCTATGTCATGTTGGTGTGAGGCTCCGCGGCTTTCACCAGAAGCCCAATTCTGTGAGTGCTGGCTCCTTAAATCCATTGGTGCCAGTCTTGGCCGCTTTTGTATTCTTCCTACTCTTTGTTGGAACCTCGCTCTGGTTTATCGCGCGATCTCGGTTTGCAGGAGTGAATCAACAAGGCGCTATCTCCTCCGGGTTCCCCACCGCGCCTCCACTTTCGGGAAGTGCCAGTTCGCCTCCCGGCACTGTCCCGCTTAATCCAGGTTTTCCCATCGCGGGTGGTGCAAGCAGTCCACCTGCTTCTAATACGCTATCACCATTTTCTTCACCTTTCTCATCCGGTAGTTCCGCCTCTCAGCTCGATGTGGCTTCTGCCAGACAACTAGTCGAGTCCTGGTTGCAATACAAAAAGACAATCTTCTCCTCTCCATACGACACAAGTCGACTTGACCAGTATGTGGTCAATCCAGGTCCACTTCATTCTGACATCACCAGGCCACGCGGATCGGTTGACTGGTTGCGCTCCAACAATTCCTCGTATTTCTATAAAGACCTAAGCATCTTGGACGTTTCGGACTTCCGACAGTTCCCAGATCGAGCGCATTTAACAGTTAAGATTCTAGAAGATCTCGAGCTTCGGACTCCTTCGGGTGTTGACAGAAGTAAGTCGGGTCGAAAGACGCAATCATGGGTCTACGAGCTGAAGCTTCACAACGGGAAATGGCTTGTCTACGATTACAGAAAAGATAATTAGCCTATCTTGGCTTGATGATGTGTCTTGCTCGTTTGATTTGAAGTTTAAGTAAAACCGCCTGACGTGATGCCTGCCGGCATATCATTCTTCTTCGACACCACCCAAGGGAATCAGCTTTATCTGCTTCCGGCCGAGCTTGATCTCGAACTCGTCACCGGGCTTGAGATCGAGCAAGGCGGTGTAGGCATTACCTACCAATAGGTTGCCATTGAACTGGACTTTGGCGGTGTAGCTGAGTTTGCGGCCACCTTTTCCTCTACCCACACCGTCGTTGCCAAGGCTAAGACCTTTGGCTTCTAGCAGTGCCTCATAAAAAGCGGTGAAGTTCAACCGCTCGCCGCCATCTTTCTTGGTGCTCACATAGCCGCAGCTACGCACCAGATCAGACTTGGAGGAATCGCCAAGCTCTTTGACTTTGGAGAGCAGTTCAGATCCGGTGAGCATATAGAGAGGAATGGATTGATCTTGCTGAATCGTAGCCTTTTCAAGTGTTGACCTCTAGCTGATTGGGGACTAAGGCAAGCCACAAAAAAGAGGAGGCTTCCTCAGACCTCCTTAGGACTAAACGGGTCATCATCTGCAGTTCAAAGGTTGAACCACAGCTCAGTTACGTGAGAGCTCAACTCTCCTGGAGCAGACGCTCCAGCCTCACCAGCTGATAGCGGTTCGCTTCTGAAGGAACAGCGTTGTGCATCGCCCAGCATTGACGCAGCTGCGCTTCAAGGCCTTGGCGCACATGGTGGTGGCTGTGGAGCGCGATGGCAGAGGAGGCGGAGTGAAGGTCATGACGAAGGACCGGTAACTCATCAAAGGGTTCCCCGCTCCACCCGATCTGCTCCTTGAGCGATCAGATCACTCGCTTGATCTGAATCCACCAGCCGCTTCCTGGGCCCTCCACCTGCCAGCGGCGCCCCTAGTTGCGCTCGGAATAGCGCAGTGATTGGCCGCTACCGATGGCCGTGCTCACGTAGCCCCCGTTCACCAGATCGGCTTCGCCATTGTGGTCGTGCATCAGGAGATGACGGGTGGATGGATCCCAACCGATGACCAGGCTCCAGTGCCCACCGCCTCTCGGTGATGAGGGTGGACCTTTATGGAGCCAACCCACGGGGCAGGGGTTTCCGAACTCCAGTTGATGGACCAGGTCACCGATGGCGCCATCGGTTCGGAAGCGGGCCTGAATACCGAGGCTCTGCAGCGCAGCCACCTGAGCGCCGGCATTGGTGGTGTCGCCATGGCGCTGCACCAGCGCGAGGAATTGATCATCCAGCTGACCGGAACCATCGAAAGAGCCTGGCCTGAGTAAGGCTGCCGCCATGGCGCAGGTGGAGGCAAAACACATCCGGCTGCTCTGCCCGGTGACGCTGTCGTTCTGGCTCAGGTAGGGAACTGGCAGTTGAATCGCCCCCTGCTGCGGTGCGGGTGCTGCCATTGCCTGCTCGATGGCTGTGGCGTGGGCCACTTCTGCGGCGCGGCGTCGCTTGAGACCTTCAACTGGTCCGTAGGGGCCTTTGCACTAACGCGGAAGCTCTTCTTTGAGTACCCCCGCAG
>Ga0194118_10006306_pt1 | contig 11893 bp, 10 predicted proteins | sample TA2MahsurfametaG_2_FD_148662 | JGI IMG/M metagenome (GOLD analysis project Ga0194118, IMG submission 148662) | Freshwater microbial communities from Lake Tanganyika, Tanzania - TA2015013 Mahale N5 surface | ecosystem: Environmental > Aquatic > Freshwater > Lake | place: Tanzania: Lake...
GCACGCTGTCGAGCATCGATTGGGCGAGGCGCAGGTATTCGTTCTGCACCGCTTCCACCTCAGGGGTGGATTCCATCTCGAAAATCGTGCACTTCTTCAGGCGGGAGCGACGGATCGCATCGAGATCCGGGAAGTGGGCCATCGTTTTCATGCCCACCCGCTCGTTGAAGCGATCGATCTGATCGGTGTCTTTGGAGCGGTTGGCCACCACACCGCCAAGGCGTACTTTGTAGTTCTTGGCCTTGGCCTGGATCGCGGCAATGATTCGATTCATCGCGAAGATCGAATCGAAATCGTTGGCGGTCACAATCAGGCAGTAGTGGGCATGCTGCAGGGGTGCAGCGAAACCTCCACAGACCACATCGCCCAGCACATCAAAGATCACCACATCGGTGTCTTCCAGCAGGTGATGCTCCTTGAGCAGCTTCACGGTCTGACCGGTCACGTAACCGCCGCAACCGGTGCCCGCCGGAGGACCACCGGATTCCACACACTGCACGCCGTTGAAGCCCTCGAACACAAAGTCTTCAGGGCGCAGCTCTTCGGTGTGGAAGTCAACGGTTTCGAGGATGTCGATCACCGTGGGCACCATCTGCTTGGTGAGCGTGAAGGTGCTGTCGTGCTTGGGGTCACAGCCGATCTGCAGCACGCGTTTGCCCAGCTTCGAGAAGGCTGCTGACAGGTTGGAGCTGGTGGTGCTCTTCCCGATCCCTCCTTTGCCGTACACGGCGATCACCAGGGCACCCTCTTCAATGTGAACAGAAGGGTCCTGATGAACCTGAACACTGCCCTCACCATCGGGGCGCGTGAGCGTGGTTGTCATAGGGAGAGTGATCGTTCCTCCATCCAAGACCTGCCAATGCAAAGTCGACGAGGGAGACGTGCAAAGCGAAACATCGATCCCAAAGCTGTGTGCATCCACACACAGATTGCCTGAGTAGGAATACTCAATTACGGCTGAAATGCGCCTTGGCTTCGTACAAGGCCTCACTGTCAATCACCGCCAGGCCCCGCTCGCGGGCAAAGGTTTCGGTGTTTTTGCGCACCTTGCCGCGCACAAAGAAGGGGATCTTGGCCAGTTCCGCCTCCCCCTCAGGGCTCCAGATCAGGCCGGCAGCCCCAGCAGACACCGGCGCCAGCGCCGGTTCACTGGGCGCCGCGGGCGCCCCATCGCCCAGGTGACTGCGGTGGCCATCCACGAATTCGAAGTCGTGGCGGAACATGCCGATCAGGTGTTCCTCGAGGCCCATCATCAGCGGGTGCACCCAGGAATCGAAGATCACATTCGCCCCCTCAAAACCCATCTGCGGGGCATAGCGGGCCGGCACATCCTGCACATGCAGCGGCGTGCTGATCACGGCGCAGGGGATGCCGAGCCGCTTGGCGCTATGGCGCTCCATCTGGGTGCCGAGCACCAACTCAGGGGCGGCCTCGGCAATGGCGGCCTCCACGGCGAGGTAGTCGTCGCTGATCAGGGGTTCGACGCCGAGCTCAGCGGCGGCGGCGCGCAGCTCGCGGGCTATTTCCCGGCTGTAGCTCCCGAGGCCCACCACCTGGAAGCCCAGTTCGCGGCTAGCGATGCGGGCGGCGGCGATGGCGTGGGTGGCATCGCCGAACACAAACACCCGCTTACCGGTGAGGTAGGTGGAATCCACAGAACGGGAATACCAGGGCAGGCGCGAGCGGCGCTCGGCCTCACACACCCCATCAGCCCCAGGCTGCAGCTCCGCCGGCAGCTCGAGACCCAGCACGCTGTGCACCTCCCGCAGAAAAGCCACGGTGGCGCCGATGCCGATCGGCACCGTGCGCACGCAGGCCATGCCGAACTGGCGCTCTAGCCAGCTGCAGAGCGTGGCTGCCACTTCGGGATAGAGGCACACGTTGGCGTCAGCCGTGGGGATGCGTTGCAGATCCGCCGGCCTTGCCCCCAACGGCGCCACCACTGACACATCGATGCCATAGCTGCCCAGCAGCTGGGTGATCTCGCGGATGTCGTCGCGGCAGCGGAAGCCCAGCAGCGAAGGGCCGAGCAGGTTCACCCGGGGGCGGCGACCCTCAGCGCGCCAGCGGGCTGGATCCGGCTTGGGCATGCCCGGCGCCGGCAGTTGCGGCTTCAGCAGGGTGCGCACCAATTGATAGAAGGTTTCTGCCGCACCCCAGTTCTCCTTTTTGGAGTAGGCGGGCAGCTCCAGATTCACGATCGGCAGCGCACCAAAACCCATCCCGGCCGCCAGGGCACCCGGTTGGTCTTGGATCAGCTCAGCGGTGCAGCTCTCACCCACCAGCAGGGCCTCAGGCTCAAAGCGGGCCACCGCATCGGCAATCGAGCGCTTCACCAGCTCCGCGGTGTCGCCACCGAGATCGCGGGCCTGGAAGGTGGTGTAGGTCACTGGGGGGCGCTTGTCGCGCCGCTCGATCATCGTGAACAGCAGATCGGCATAGGTGTCGCCCTGGGGGGCATGCAGCACGTAGTGCACCCCCTCCATCGAGGCAGCGATGCGCATCGCGCCCACATGCGGGGGGCCTTCGTAGGTCCAGAGAGTGAGTTCCATCGGGTCAAGCCTCAGGCGAAGGAGAGAGCGGCGCGGCGGCGCAAGGGGCGAGCGAACAATTCGGCCAGATCAGCGGCCTGATCAATGCCGTGGATGGGGCTGAACACCAGCTCGATCGACCACTTGGTGGCCATGCCTTCAGCCTCCAGGGGATTGGCCAGACCCAGACCGCAGACCACCAGATCCGGGCGCTGCTCGCGCACCCGCAGCAACTGGTTCTCCACGTGCTGGCCTTCGCTGAGCTGGGTGCCGGCGGGAAGCAACTCCAACTCCTCAGCCATCAACTGGCGATCGAGGTAGGGGGTGCCCACCTCCACCAGCTCCATGCCGCACTCGCGGCTCAAGAAGCGGGCCAAGGGGATCTCCAACTGGGAATCCGGCAGCAGGAAGAGGCGTTTGCCGGCCAACGTCTCCCGCTGGGGAGCCAAGGCACGCTGGCCCCGCTCCACCAGGGGATCGAGCACCGCCGCCACCTGGGCCGGAGCGATGCCGAAGGCCGCCGCCGCCGCCGCCATCCAGTCGCGGCTGCCCTCCACCCCGAAGGGATAGGGAGCGCGGATCAGCTCGGCGCCGCGATCCACCAGGGCCCGGGCGGTGCCGCTCAAAAACGGCTGGGCGAGCAGCAGCTTGGTGCCGGGCCCCACGGCGGGCAGCTCGGTGGAGCGCCGCGGCGGCAGGCTGGCCACCCGCTCAATGCCGAGCTTGTGGAACAGGCCGATCAGCCGGTCTTCCACCGCATCGGCGAGGGTTCCTGCGATCAGCAGCTGCTGCTCACTGCTGGCGGGCATCAGCGGGATCAGGGCCTGCAGGGCACCGTCTTCCCCCTGGGTGAAGGTGGTTTCGATGCCGCTGCCGCTGTAGTTGAGCACCATCACCCGGCCGGCGTGCTGGCGGTTGAGGCGCTCGGCAGCTTTAGCCAGATCCAGCTTGATCACCTCGCTGGGGCAGCTGCCCACCAGGAACAGGGTGCGGATCTCAGGGCGACGCTCCAGCAGCTGGGCCACCAGGCGATCGAGCTCCTCATTGGCATCGGCCAACCCGGCCAGATCCCGCTCGCCGAGGATCGCGGTGCCGAAGCGAGGCTCGGCAAAGATCATCACGCCGGCGGCGCTCTGGATCAGGTGGGCGCAGGTTCGTGAACCCACCACCAGGAAGAAGGCATCCGGCATGCGCCGGTGCAGCCAGACGATCGAGGTGAGCCCGCAGAACACCTCCCGCTGGCCGCTCTCCTTCAGGGGTGGCGGTAAGGCTCCTGAAGCAGGGGGAGGGCTAAGGGCCATGGGCGGGCCAGAGACGAACCTCCCACCCGGGTTAGCGCTGACTAGAGCCGCTGGGGAGAGGGGCCCTACAAGCCGTCACCTTCGGGTGAGGGATCAAGCACAAAGCCCCAGTGTTCAACTGGCCGGGAGAGAGCGCAGGGAGTCTTCCGATCCCATCACCACCAGCAGCTCGCCATTGGCGAGCACATGGGATGCGGGCGGATTGACGTGCAATTTGCCGGCGGGACCAGCGGCGAGCACGTTGACGTTGTAGTGCTTGCGAAGGTTGAGATCCCGCAGAGAGTGCCCAACGAAGGCTTCGGGCACTTTGATCTCCTCGATGCAGCTGCGGTCATCGAGGCGGAGCTGCTCCAGCAGGTTGGGGCGCACTAATTCAATGCCCAGGCGCTGGCCCATCATTTTTGAGGGGAACACAACGCGATCAGCTCCCACCCGCTTGAGCATCTTCATGTGCAGATCGCTGGTGGCACGGGCGATCACCTGCTGAACGCGGGTGCCTTGGGCGTCCTTGCAGATCAAGGTGGCCGTAATGCTGGCTTCGATTGGCTCACTCATGGCCACCACCACGGTTTCCATCTCCAGCACCCCCGCCGCCCGCAGGGCCTCCTCATCGGTGCAATCCACCACGCGTGCCTCGATCGAGGGATCGATCTGCCGCAGCTCATCAATGGCCCGTTGGCTGGAATCGATGGCGAGCACTTCTGCTCCAGCCCGGAGCAGCTCAGCGCAGACCGAGGAACCAAAACGGCCCACGCCGATCACGGCGTAGCTGCCACGACGGACTCCCCCCTCAGAGGACCACTGCCACCACTGATTCACGGCCGGCTCACGCGTGTGCTCCCGTTCTAGGTGGTGAAGGCCTCAGACATACAGATCCTCCCGGGGGTATCCCACCCTCGATTGCGGGCGACTGCCGTAGAGGGCCGAGAGCAGCAGCAGGATGCCGATCCGCCCAACGAACATCCCCACCATCAACACCAACTGCCCCCAGCGGTTGAGGTTGGCGGTGACCCCCAGATCCAGACCCACCGTGCCGAAGGCCGACACACAGGTGAACAACTTCTCGAGGAAGCTGAATGACTGCACCTGGGTCTGATTCGCCGAGACGCCAAGACCCAGCAGCAGGGCCATGAACACCACAAACAGCGCAGAGGCGAGGGTGACACCCACAGCACGCAGCACCGTGGAATCAGGAATCTGGCGGCGGTGCAACAGCACATCGCTGCGGCCCTGAAGGGTGGAGCGGGTCGCTCCCATCAAGATCGCGAAGGTGGTGGTTTTGACTCCGCCGCCGGTGCCCCCCGGGCTGGCACCGATGAACATCAGCAGGATCATCAACAGCAAACCCGCATCAGTGATCTGGTGGGCAGAAAGCGGAATCGTGTTGAAACCGGCCGTGCGGGTGGTGATCGACTGAAACAGGACGATCTGCAGGCGTTGCCAAAAGCTGAAGGGCTGCATGGCCGTTGCCCCATAACCGAAGTGCTCGGTGATCCAGAGCCCCACCGCCCCGACCACGATCAGCAACACCGTGGTGCGAATCACCAAACGGGTGTGGAGGCTGAGCCGCCTAATCCGCCGGAGGCGGAAGCGATTGATCCAGATGTCATTGGCCACGCGCCAGCCAATGCCTCCGATCACGATCATCAGGGCGATGACTCCGGTGACCACTGTGTTGTCGCGGTAGGGCTCGAGGCTGTTGGACCAGAGCCCGAAGCCGGCATTGTTGTAGGCACTGATCACGTGGAACATCGAGGCCCAGAGCCGCTGACCGGGCTGCTCGATATCGGTAAAACCAAAGCTGTAGAGCACAGCGGTGCCAACCCCCATCACGCAAAGGGCCACCAGCAAGATGCTGTGAAAGGTCGGCCCGATTCCGCCGACACCAAACTCATCGAGAGCTCGCCCTTTGTCGAGTCGGTGTCGCAAGCCTGAGCGCCCCTGCACGAAGCCCTGCAGAAAGGTGGTGATCGCCATCAGGCCCAATCCGCCAGTGATGATCAATCCGGCGAGAACCACCTGCCCCACGAAGGTGAGGTCACGGCCCACATCGATGATCGACAGTCCGGTCACCGTGATCGCCGAGGTGACGGTGAACAGGGCCTGCCAAAGCCCCACCTCATCTGTTGAGCACAGGGGAGTGGACAGCACCAATGTCCCCACAGCAATCACCAAAAGACCGGTCACCGCCGTGAATTGCGGCACCGTGAGCTGATGGCGCCAGCGCTGCAGCGCCCTGACTGGATTGCTCGGAGACGAGTTCATCTCGCAAACCGTAGGTAAGGTCCGGTCCAACACGCACCATGCCGGGCCTGATGAATCCGATCGTTGTGCTGCTGAGCCTGGCGGCGCTGATCCTGGTGGGCTCAGCCCTGGCCTCCAGCACCGAAGCCGCAATGCTGACGGTGAATCCGATTCAGGTTCACACCCTCAAGCAGCAGCGGGTGCCAGGGTCGCGGGCACTGGAGCGGATCAAGGCCCGACCAGGCCGATCACTAGTGCTGCTGGTGGTGCTCAACAACCTGTTCAACATTTCCGGCTCGATGCTGCTTGGCACTCAGGCCGATCATGTGTTCAAGACCATCCCGGGAGGAGCTTGGGCCCTGGCGGCCTTCAACGGGGGGTTCACGATCGCGGTGATCCTGCTGGGGGAAATCCTGCCCAAAACGATCGGCAACAGCTTTGCGATGCCGATCTCCCTCACCGCTGCTCGCTTCCTACTGCTGCTGGAGCGCCTGACCCTGCCCCTGCTGCTGGTGCTCGAAAAGCTGATGCCCTCGATCACCGCCGAGAGCGAACTCACCACCAACGAGCGAGAAATCCACCTGATGGCCCGGCTGGGTTCCCAGCAGGGGAACATCGAAGCCGACGAGGCCGCCATGATCGGCAAGGTCTTCGCTCTGAACGACCTCACCGCCAGAGATCTGATGGTGTCACGGGTGGCGACCCCATCCCTCTCCGGTGCAGCAACGCTGGATTCCGTGCGCCAGCAGATCCTCCAGGCCCCTGAGGATGCCTGGTGGGTGGTGCTCGGTGAAGAGGTCGATGAGGTGCTCGGCGTTCAGAGCCGGGAGCAGGCCCTCAGTGAACTGCTCAACGGCAGTGGCAACCGCTTGGTGAGCGACCTGTGCGAGGCCCCGCACTACGTGCCGGAGATGATCCGGGCCGATCGACTCCTCACCAGTTTCCGCCGCGGCGATCGCACCTCCGTACGGGTGGTGGTGGATGAATTCGGTGCCTTCGTGGGGCTCGTGGGCGCCGCCGACATCCTTGGCGTGCTGGCAGGCTGGAAGCGGCTCCCCAACGACGGGCAAGACAACTAGCTGTGGGCGCTGCGGCGGTGATGGTGCTCCAGCAGCCACCAGTAGAGCCCCCCGAACAGCAGAGCACTCACCAACCCCACCAGGGCTGAACCAAGCAGCAAGCGGGAGCTGATCGCCAATCCCAGATCCCAGATCCCGGATTGCTGAATCTGCTGCAGGGTGGGCAGGGCCGGTCCGGGACCCAGCACCCGGCAGCCAACGGCGTAGTTGAACCAATAGAGGGGCACGTAGGTCAGTGGGTTGCTGATCCAGGTGCCCGCCGCCGCCAGGATGTGATTGCCCCGCACCAGGCTGGCCAGGGCGATCCCGAACAGAGTCTGCAGCCCAAAGATTGGAAAGCACCCTGTGAACACCCCTGCCGCAAGGCCACGGGCCTTCTGGCCGTGACTGGCCTCGTGGTGCCAGAGCCAGAGCAGGCGCTGTCGCAGCCGGGTTCGCCAGCTTTTGGGGGCATGGGGGGCAGCGCTGGAAGCGGGCCGCACGAGCATCACGAGTTCAGATTTCCAGCATCCTCGCCGCAGGAACCCTCAAAGCCCAAACCAACGGCAGATCAGGAAAGGCACGAGCACCGTCATCGCTGCGGTGAGCGGCACGCCATAGCGGGCGACATCGAGAAAGCGATAGCGACCGGGGCCGAACACCATCAGGTTGGTTTGATAGCCAACGGGGCTGAGGAAGCTCTGACTGGCCCCGAACAACACGCAATAAATGAAGGCCATCGGCGGCTGCCCGAGCCCCTGGGCCAACTGCCCCGCGATCGGAATCAACATCGCCACGGTGGCGGCATTGCTCATCACCTCGGTCAACAGGGTGGTGAACAAGAACACCACCACCAAAGCGGCATACACGGGCCAGTGATGAAGACCCGCCAACAGGCCCTGTGCCAGGGCCGCCGCCAAGCCGGTTTTGTCCAAAGCCACACTGAAACTGGCCAACGAGCCCAGCAGCAGGATCACGTCAAGGCGGATCACCCGTTGCAGCTCACCGGCCCGCAGACACCCACTGGCCACCATTGCCACGGTGCCAAGCAACACCGAAGCCACCAGGGGAATCACCTCGAAGCTCGGCAACAGGATGACCAGAGCGGCAATCAGCAGGGCCACCCGCTTGCGGCTCACCGTGGGGAGATCCTTCTCGAGCTGCTCGAGCACCACCAAGTCGTTGTTGGCCTGAAGGCCTCGGATGGCATCCTTCGGGCCCTGCAGCAACAGCACATCACCGTCACGCAGCTGCACGCGGCCCAGCCGTTCGCGCAAGACCTCGTTGCCGCGGCGCAGGGCCAGCACGGTCACGTTGTAGCGCTGCCGGAAGCGGAGATCCCGCAGGCAGTCACCAGCCAGGGTTGAACCGGAAGGCAGCAGCACCTCGACCATGCGCTGGTTGTTCTGCTGGTCGGGCAGCGCAGACTCCTCCGGGGTAGGAGCCAGCATCACGGTGTGGTCCTGCTGCAGACGCAGCAGATCCTCACGGCTGCAGCGCAGCAACAGCCGATCGTCGAGCATCAGGGTGCGATCAGCCAGCGGTGGCAGGAAGCGCTCACTGCCGCGGTGCAGTTCGAGCACATCCACGTCAAAGCGGCGTTGAAGGCGACTGGCATGGAGTGATTGGCCAATCAACTCCGAGCCCAGCGGAATCTTCACCTCCGTGAGGTAGCCGCTGTTGGAGAGATCGGCGATCAGGTCATCGTCGTTCCGGCCGCGATCCGGCAGGAAACGATCCGCCAGCAGCACCATCAAGCCGCCACCGACGATCCAAATACCAATGCCGATCGGCGTAAAGCTGAACAGCCCGAAGCTGCCGTAACCCAGTTTGCTACTCACCTCACTGGCCAGCAGGTTCACTGAACTGCCCAGCAGGGTCATGGTGCCGCCGAGCACCGTGGCAAACGACAGCGGCAGCAGCACCTTCGAAGGAGAGACGCCTCGGCGCTGACACCAGCCCTCGATCACCGGCAGCAGGCTGGCCACGATCGGCGTGTTGGGCACGAAGGCCGAGACCGGACCGACCGCCGCCACCATCACAGCGATCATCCGCTTGGGGCTGCGCACCGCATCGGATCCGATCAAGGCGCGCAACCGATCGAGGCCTCCGCTGCGGAACAGACCAGCGGACAGGGCAAACAAGCCCATCAAGGTGATCAGGGCAGGACTGCCAAACCCCTCCATCGCTTCAGAGGGCTTGAGCACGCCAGTCGCGATCAACAACGCGGCCGCCAGCAGGCCGGTGAGCTCAGGGGCCAGCCAGCCGGTCACAAACAAAACGACCGAAGCGGCCAGCACGAGCAGGGTGATCAGCGCATCGGGCCGGATCAAGGCATCCAGAAGATCAGCCATGGGCGGGAAGGACCGGACAGCAGCATACAACGGTGATCAGATCGGATTTAAGGAGATAGCAATCCCATGCCCTTGCTGAATGGCTGAACTGAATCAAGTCAATCCCGAGTCATTTACCGTACTTTGGATGCACAGCTGATCCGAATTCGGATTGAGGGCTTGGGTTTCAGCGCCAAAACCACCTACGCACTACTCGCCTTGCTGGAGCTGGCTGGTGTGCAGGCCAGTGGCGACAGGCTGCAGGTGGGCGAAATTGCGGCCCGGCAATCGATTCCGGAGCGCTACCTCGAGCAGATGATGAGCGCCCTACGCCGTGCCGGCGTGGTCCGTAGCGTTCGCGGCGCGCGGGGCGGATATCTGCTCGCCCGGGCTGCCAGTGACATCTCTGTATCAGACGTGATTCACTGCCTTGAAGGGGAAGACAAGCGGCCCCTTACCAACGAGGGCAGCAGCGAGCTTCAGGTCATCAACTCACTGGCGAATGAGCTGAGTCTTCAGCGCGATGCGCGCCTCAGCAGGACAACCCTGGCGGATCTTTTGGCTGAACGAGACGCACGGATCGCCAGTCAAGCGATGTATTTCATTTGAAGCCTGAGAGCAGAGCGTGCCTGAACGGCGCCAACGCCGCCGACCTCAGATCGACGCGAGCAACGTCATCTGATGCAGGCCCTCAAGGCCCTGCCAAGCCAGATACACACCCAGCAACAGCGCGAACGCGCCCACCAGCCATTCAGCGCGGTGCACCAGCCAGTCGTTGATCCGCTCGAGGCGCTGACGAAGGCCTTCACCATTCACAACCCAGAGCAAAGGCGGCAGCAACAGCAGCGATGCCGTCACGGCCACAAAAACCGCTCCCACCTCCAGATCGCCGCGCAGGCTGGTGTGATTCGTGAGAAGCATGCCGCCCTCTTTCACGTAAAACACCAGGTTTTCGGGGCTCACCAAGGCACAGCCGGCCCCGAGACCGAGCAGGGGCAAACCTTCCATCTCGGGAAGGCGGCTCATCAGCTGCATGGCCCAGTTCTCCTCACCCATCGCCACTGCCGGGGTGAGCTGAAACAGGCCGAGCCCCACCAGCGCGCCGGCACCGATCAGATCGATCAGGATCTGGCCGCGGCTGCCGAGATGCATGGCCCAGCTCAGCCGCCCGCCGATCAGCACCACGGCGCTGAGGGCACCGCCATTGGCCAGCACCCAGCCGGTGAGGAAGGTGCCGCAGCGGCGCAGCGGTTGGGTGCCGAGCAGCAGCAGCGCCACCAGGGCGATGTTGAGGGGGCTGAAGGAGATGCCCAGGCCGAAGGCGAGGGTTTGGGTGAGCCAGTGAAACGGCAGCATCTGGGGGCAGTAGATGGCTCAGCGGAGGCTCATCTTCAAAGATCGAAGGCTGGAGCCGTGGCTCTCAACCCTCTCTCCAACCCTTTCTGTGTTCACGCTCCCTAGCGTTAAGGGATAGCCATTCCATCTCGCGTGACTGATCCCCAGCTGCGACTCGGCGCCAGCGTGAGGAGGCGTCAGACGTGGATTGCTGCAGCGCTTCTGGCCATTGGTGCCGTCAGCATCAGCGGCTGCCGCCCGCCCGATACCCAGGCCCTCAAAAAAATTGCCTGTGAGCAAGCCGCCGCTTCGCTCGATATGCAGTCGGTGAGTCAGATGGATGCGCTGCGTAAAGCGCTTGGAGTTGCACCGGATGTGGATCCAATCAGGGCCTGCACCGAGCTCGGGGCCAACATGAAACCAACCACCCAGCCCGCAGAAGCTGAGGCTGAAGGCGAAGCTTCGAACTGATCGGCGGGAGCCGCGAAGTTGAGCAGTCGTATGCCAAGGGCTTGCAGGCGCCGCCGGCGCAGTTCGTCACCAATCCGCAGCACGAGCGCAGCCGCCATTCCTCAGCCAGATCAGTTGAGTTCAGCGAGGATGGCCCTCTAGCAAGTAGCTCCAGAAGGTCTTGGGCAAGTCACCAGACGTTCAGTGGCACGCCTTCTCGCCTGAAGTCTGCCTGGAGCAGCTGAAGGCCAGCCGCGACGGACTCACCACGGCAGAAACCGCACGGCGGCTCGCCGAATCCGGCCCCAACAAGCTCGAGCTCTCGGAGGGGCGTAGCACCTGGGAGATCCTCTGGGATCAGTTCAGCAACGTGATGTTGCTGATGCTGCTGGCGGTAGCGGCCGTTTCAGCGGCGGTTTCGCTGCATCAGCAGGAATTCCCGAAGGATGCGATCGCGATCCTGGTGATCGTGGTTCTCAACGGCCTGCTGGGCTATCTGCAGGAAAGCAAGGCCCAACAAGCCCTACTCGCCCTGCGCGACATGGCACAACCGCTGGTGCAGGTGCGCCGCGATGGCCAGTGGCAGCGGGTGGGCAGCGAAGAGCTGGTGCCCGGCGATCTGATCCGGCTGGAGGCCGGCG
>Ga0194118_10006314_pt1 | contig 11877 bp, 9 predicted proteins | sample TA2MahsurfametaG_2_FD_148662 | JGI IMG/M metagenome (GOLD analysis project Ga0194118, IMG submission 148662) | Freshwater microbial communities from Lake Tanganyika, Tanzania - TA2015013 Mahale N5 surface | ecosystem: Environmental > Aquatic > Freshwater > Lake | place: Tanzania: Lake Tanganyika...
ACATCTTTATGAAAAAGAATTGCGGGTCGCGAGAAAAAAATCGTCTTATTGGACAACCTTCCAAGGCGAACTCGACCTTGCCACGCAAAAGCACCGAGATGAAACCATGATTTCGCCGGAATTCGGCGGCAAACGGCTTGAGCTCACTATGAGTATGCTGGGTAAATTCCTCACCTTACTCACCTACGCTTATTTTGCGAGCAGTTTCAACGTCCGCACTTCCCAGGAAGAAGAAGACAAGATCATCGGCTTGATCATGATACCGTTGAGTCTGATCTTTATTGGCGGATATGCGCTCCGCGATGATGCGCGCATGGTAGGGCAGGTGCCCTACGGTATCGCGAAAGGCGCTGTTCGCGCCTGCAAAGGTAAGCCGACTGAGCGCAACAATGTTGGTGCAGATATCAAAGAAAGTACGTCCACCACGGTACAAATGCCGAAGGTTGTCACAGATCCTGATGACGAATCTAATCATCGGCTCGCTGAAGTACCATCGTCTCATCACAGCCCCAAGGGGCGGAGCGAAAGAGTCGCATCAGTTTCCGAAACGCCCGGCCTCACTTCTCCGAAGCAGAAGGTCATTGCCAGTAACATCTTGGTTCCGGAAGAATCCGGCGAAAGTGATGGAGACAGCAGTGAATCCTCAGCTTACGTCTGACGATCTAATCAAAGCAGTATCGATCAGCTCTATCCAGTGCCTGACCGGCGTATCGGTACCTGACTGTAGGTGAGTCAAGCAGCCGATATTGGCCGACACAATCACCTCGGGGCTCATCGCCTCGAGGTTTTTTATTTTGTTATCACGCAGTTGATAAGATAACTCCGGCTGAGTCACAGAATAGGTACCGGCCGAACCACAGCACAAGTGGCTATCGGCGCATAAGCTGACATCGATACCGCAGGTACGCAATACAGATTCCACCTTGCCACGAATTTTCTGTCCGTGTTGCAAGGTGCAGGGCGGATGATAAGCAATGCGCTGAGTGATTTTTCCAGTCAATTGTTTGGCTAATTCAGCTTCAAACGCCGGCATGATTTCCGAGAGGTCTTTGGTCAGCTCCGAAATACGCTTTGCTTTTTCTGCGTACAACGGATCATCTTGTAGCAGATGACCGTATTCTTTCACCGTCACGCCACAACCTGAGGCTGTCATGACGATGGCTTCTGCACCGGCCACCACATATGGCCACCATGCATCGATATTGCGCCGCATATCGTCCAAACCACCGGCTTGATCGTTCAAGTGATAACGAATCGCACCACAGCAACCTGCCTTTGGCGCAATTTGTAACTGAATACCAAGCTTATCCAACACGCGCGCAGTAGCGGCATTAATGTTGGGCGACATCGCCGGCTGTACACAACCATCCAGCAATAACATCTTGCGCGCGTGACTGCGCTGCGGCCAACGACCCGCATCGCGTCGCTCGGGTACTTTATTGCGCAGCACTTCGGGCAGCAATGGACGCACCGCCTGACCAAGCTTCATCGCAGTACCAAACAACTGCGGACGTGGTAGCGCCTCTTTAAGTGCCGTGCGCACCAGTTGCTGAGCAAACGGACGCTGAACCTGCTGATCGACGACATCGCGTCCGATGTCAATCAGCCGTCCATAATTCACGCCAGATGGGCAGGTCGTCTCGCAGTTACGGCAAGTCAGGCAACGGTCAAGATGCAGCTGGGTCTTCTCGGTAGCAGGTTTACCTTCGAGGACTTGCTTGATTAAATAAATCCGACCACGCGGACCATCGAGCTCATCACCTAATAGCTGATACGTCGGGCAAGTCGCAGTACAAAACCCGCAGTGCACACACTTACGCAAAATCGCGTCGGCTTCCTGACCTTGCGGCGTGTCTTTAATGAAGTCGGCGAGATTGGTTTGCATGGTCAAAAATCAGAATACATGCGGCGCGGGTTGAAGATACCGGCCGGGTCGAAAGCCTGTTTGAGATTACGGTGGATACGTGCTACGGCTGGCACCAGCGGATGAAACACGCCAAGCGATTTATCACCACCTTTGTACAGCGTTGCGTGACCACCTGATGCTGTGGCAGCGGCGCGTATGGTCACGGCGTCGGCATTTGTTTTCAGCCAGCGCTGCGCACCGCCCCACTCAATCATTTGCTCGCCCGGCAAGGACAAAGGTGCTGCAACCGTCGGCAACGACACGCGCCAGATGGCTTGCTGCGAGTCCGTAAAAAAAGCGTGAGTCTGCTCCCGCAGGCTGTCCCAGAATTTTTCTGACTGTGGCAAATCTGAACCACCCATTTTTGTAGTAGCTGCATCAACTGCCGCCTGTGCACCCGACAAACGAACCGCCAACTTGCCGTCGACCCAACACGATGCCGAGATGGGCAAAGGTTGACCACCCCAGGCATTCAAGTGCTGCAGTGCTTCTTGCTGACTCATGGCGAATTGCATCGAGTGTTGTGCAAAAGGACGTGGTAGCACCTTGACCGATACCTCAAGGATCAGACCCAAAGTGCCGAGCGAACCACACAGCAAGCGCGACACATCGTAACCAGCAACGTTTTTCATGACTTGGCCGCCAAAGTGCAGCGCCTCTCCTTTGCCATCCATCAGCACGGTGCCAAGCACAAAGTCACGTACCGAGCCCACCGCTTGCCTGCGCGGGCCAGATAAGCCGCTGGCAACAATACCGCCGAGGGTGGCCAAACCATCAAAGCGTGGCGGCTCGAATGCCAGCATCTGGTTTTTTTCTGATAGCGCGGCACCGATCTCACGCAAGTTGGTACCTGCACGCGCAGTGATCACCAGCTCGGTTGGGTCGTAAGACACGATACCGCTGTAAGAAGTGGTATCGAGCAGCTCACCATTCAGCTCCTGCCCGTACCAGTCTTTCGTTCCATTACCTCGAATACGCAAAGCACGGCCACGCTGTGTAGCGTCGACAATTCGTTCTCGAAACTGCTGCAGTACCTGATCCATGATGAATTGATTTTGGGCGATCTCAGCGGCGAGACAGCCTAGAAACGAGGCAGGTGAGGAAACTTCAGCGCGCCGCGTTGGACGTGCATTTTTCCGTATTCGGCACAACGCTGCAGCGTGGGGATGGCTTTATCTGGATTCAATAAAAACGCCGGATCAAATGCGCGCTTGACCGAGAAAAACGCCTCGCGCTCTTCAGGTGCAAACTGCACACACATGGAATTAATTTTCTCAATACCGACGCCGTGCTCACCGGTGATGGTGCCACCCACTTCAACGCATAATTCCAAAATCGCAGCGCCAAATTTTTCAGCGCGTTCAAACTCGCCTGGCGTATTCGCATCGAACAAGATTAATGGGTGAAGATTACCATCACCAGCATGAAATACATTTGCGCAGCGCAGACCGTAGGTCTTTTCCATTTCTGCGATACCTAGCAGAACCTTCGCCAAGTATTTACGGGGGATGGTGCCATCCATGCAGTAATAATCCGGTGAGATTCGCCCAGCCGCAGGAAATGCATTTTTGCGACCCGACCAAAATCTGATGCGCTCTGCTTCGCTGCTTGATACTGCAATCGCTGTCGCACCTGATGCATTCATCACCTCAGTCATGCGTGCAATTTCTTCTTCCACTTCTTCTGGCGTGCCATCAGATTCACACAGCAGGATAGCTTCCGCGTCGGTGTCGTAGCCAGCGTTCACAAAGGGCTCGACCATACGCGAGCTGGTCTTGTCCATCATCTCCAAACCCGCGGGAATAATGCCGGCAGCGATCACGTTAGCAACCGCATTACCACCCTTCACCACATCATCAAACGAGGCCATGATCACGCGCGCTTGCTGCGGCTTCGGCACCAACTTGACAGTCACCTCGGTCACCACCCCCAACATGCCTTCGGAGCCAATGAACACCGCGAGCAAATCAAGGCCGGGTGCGTCCAGGCCTTCATTGCCGAGTTCGACCACTTCGCCGTCAATAGTCACCATGCGCACTCGAAGCACGTTATGCACCGTTAGGCCATACTTGAGGCAATGCACACCACCGGAGTTCTCCGCCACATTGCCGCCGATCGAACAAGCAATCTGCGATGAGGGATCGGGTGCGTAATACAAACCATGCGGACTTGCAGCCTCCGAAATCGCCAAATTACGCACACCAGGTTGTACAACGGCAGTGCGTGCGTAAGGATCAAGTTTGATAATTCGATTCAAGCGCGCGGTTGACAGCACCACACCATCTGCAATCGGTGTTGCGCCACCAGACAAACCCGTGCCCGCACCGCGCGGCACAATCGGTACACTCAATTGCTGACAGGCCCGCAATACTGCAATCACTTGCGCTTCGTTCTCCGGCAACGCAACCACCATAGGAAGCTGCCGGTAAACTGATAAACCATCACACTCGTAGGGGCGCGTGTCCTCTTCCTGATACAGCACTGCATGCGCGGGCAGGGTCGCGCGCAACGCGTCGACGACGGCGCGCTGGCGCGCAAGTGGGAAGATCGGTTCTTGGGGTGCGTTCATCTAGGAAGGGCAAATACCAGCAAAGAGCTGTAACTCGGCTGGTTGATAACAGCCGCTAGTCTATCGAATGCATCAGCCCTGAAACGCTGATTTGAGCGCTTTTCGGCTGAAAAGGTTTGGCGGGAAGGTTGAAAGTTTTTGTGACGAACGGAATACCAAGCATCTTGATGTGGTCATCAGCGGCGCCGATGACCACCCATAAGCAGCCCAGACCACACTTGTAGCGCGCTGAGCAAGCCGCGCCAACGGCGATCGTAAAGATACAGGCCAGGAGAAGAATTACTCCGAATCAAAATCTTCGTTGTCGCTTGATGAACTGGCATCTCTAGAATCTAGCTCGGCGTCATAGTGGCTGATTTGGCGAAATGCATCAGGCGGCAACGCGCGGCATGCCTCAACCATTGCGATACTATTTGCCTCGACATCTTCGGCAAGTAGTCCACCATACTGGCTGATCACGGATGTGACTAAATAATTGACGGGTGACATCAACTCAGCAAGTGCAACTTGGTCATTTTTACAATTGATATCGCTGTCTTCACCAAAATCATTCCAGTCGCGCTTCGCAATACTAAGCCCAAGATCTTGCGGTAGCCGGTTGATCATACGTTGCGCAACACCTTGTTGTATCCAGCGATGAAATGCGGCTTTAAAGTCGGCGCAGGTCATGCCCGGCTTAATCAAGTTTATCGGCATAGCGCTAGCCATAACCTCATCGCATACCGTCTCCAGTGTGGCGCCGATCTGCTGCACGATCTTCATCGGAAGGCCCATAACCGTTCCATAAATCAGATTTAGCTTGGTTATATCGACTGAGCCGTCTGTCCTAATGCAAGCGAGTGCACGGCTATAAAACCCGACAGGTCCATTAAATTGTTCTTCGAGCACAGCGAGCGATGCGTCATGAATGACCGTCGCCTGCGCAATCGATAGCGAATCTCGAAGCGGGTTAACCGCGTCGGGATGAAGACATTCATTGAGGCAGGCGATATAGCCCAATCGATTAGGACCATTGACCGCACTCAGTCCGCTCAACTATAGAAAATCACTCATTTTCTGCGCAAGCTGGATCGCAAGCGGCGCTGCCAAACCATTGCGAAACAAATCTACCGCCATCCGGCCCGGTTGGCGTGATTTGGGTCTCACCCAAAGCCCACCAAAAACTGGGCTTTGGGTGACACCAAGCGCCTTGCAGTAAACAAAGTCGATGATTTTTTGCATGAGCCCTCGGCAGTCATCAACATGTGTGCAAACGGGCTAGTCGATAAATCCGGCCCATACAGGACAAGCTGAAATTCCTGCGCGTTTGGCTTTTCCGGCGACGGTAGACTAATTCCTTCTTTTGGAAAGCCGCCTTTGACTATTGTCGCCAAGGCCTCGGGTGAAAGCTTGCCTTGCTCGTCTCGCCAAAACGGCGACTCTGAAAACGTATCGATATCATCACCCAGCCACTCCACCAGGGCGGTAACTAAACGGTAATCCCCCGCTTCACCCGCTCTGCGGAACATGTTTGCTTGGCATACGCGCGCGAATTGTGAAGGCTTGAGATGGGAAATCAGTACAGCAACGACCTCTGCACTGGATGAATTTTTTTTCAACGGCATGCTGCTTAGCCAGATACCATCCCAGTCCAATTGCTGAAGTGGGTAGCTTTCTTTCTTCAGTTGTAATAATGAATTAAGTTGCTCTTCATCGCCCCGACTAAGCACGCTAGCTATCAGGCTACCGAGCTTCAATGACACAGCCCGCCAGCCCTCGACACCACTTTGCACCAGTCGTCTCAACAAAATGCCGTTTCCTGCCTGGATCGTGTGTCGGTAAAGCTCTACTTGCATGTTAAAACGGGCAAACAGACTGGTAAATCGATCAAACAGTTCGATATCCTGTAAACGCATAAAAAAATATTTTGGTAATTCGACATCCAATGGCATGCCTGAGTCTTCTTCAACCAGGCAAGGTACGAGGCCTTCATTCAGCATGTGATGTACCAACTTGAGGTCGCCCTCCTGAATCGCTTTTTCGACCCTAACCCAATCATCGCTTAGCTTATTCAGCGCTAAAAGCTGCGACTGCCGATTGGTGAGCGTTGGATCTGTGCTGTCCAATGCGCTATCGTCTGCCGGTGGCGTGGTCAGCGGCGATGCCGTAGCTGCGGTGGATCCCACCGTAGGCACATTAGGTTGCGCGACCGGCTGTTGTGGCGGCGGCGCATCATTGGCGTTTAGATTATTGGGGGTGGGAGCCAAGCCGGCTCCGAAGTTGACACTCATCGAATTCTCCTGCTTTCAAGTATGCGTGCGGGATGCACGCATTAACGACCACTTGAGTAGCAAGAGACGAGGTAACGTTCGTTACGAAGGTCTTGAGAAAAGAATTGTTCGTTACGATGCGCGAGTTGAAAGATACTACGCGCTGGGTTCGATTATTGATCGCAAAATCAAAGATTACCGAAGGTGTCTCTCATCCATTGAAGTAAGAGCGCAACTTCGGGACGGTCTAATACCTGTTTTTCATAGACAACATAGTAAGAATGGGGAGGTGCTATTGATTCAACATCAAATACGCGAACCAATTCACCCGAGGCAAGCAGTTCGCGCGCAAAATGCGCGCGCGCCAGACCCACCCCATGACCATGGCGCACCATCTCTTGCAACAACCCCAGATCATCAACACGAATACCGGCCGTTGGCTCTGGCCAATCCAAGCCAGCGGCTTCAAACCAGGGCTGCCATGGCTCGAGCGCAGACCGGACCAGCGTTGCGTTTTTCAGATCAGCAGGTTCGTTCAACGGATCGATCTGCGCAAGATACTTGGAGCTAGTAACCGCGAAGGTTGGCTCGGAGAACAATAACTCACACTGCAGATTCGGATAGCGGCCCGGGCCGAATCGCACCTCGAGATCACTTTCAGCGAGTGCGAGGTCATACAAGGGTACCGAGAGAAAAATTTCGACTGCAATATCAGGATAAGTTTCAGTGAATGAGCCGATATTGGGTGCCAATAAATACCGCGCAAACGTCGGTGGCACAGTAATCTTCAGTCGAGGCTGTACCGAGGCTGCACGACGCGGCATAGGAAAATCAGTCAGCGTGCGCAGTGCTTGTCGAACCACATCGAGATAACGACGACCGAACTCGGACAAGCCGACATTGCGGCCATCGCGCACAAACAAGCGCTCACCGACAAATTCTTCCAGCAAACGAATCCGATGCGAGAGCGCCGAGGGGGTAATACAGAGTTCTTCGGCAGCCAGCGCGAATGAACCATGGCGCGCAGCCGCCTCAAAAGCGGATAACGCATGAACCGGGGGGATACGTGTTGCCATGGTCGAGGTTGGTTTAACTGCGTTACCAGCGCAATACTTTGCCTGGGTTGAAAATATTATGCGGGTCGAGCGCGTGTTTGATCGTGCGCATCACGTCAACAGTATCTTCACCACTCTCTTGCACCAGAAAATCTATCTTGTGCAAACCAATACCGTGCTCACCGGTACACGTACCCTGCATGGCGATTGCGCGCGATACCATGCGTGCGTTCACGGCTTCAGCACGTGCGACATCTGCAGGATCATTGGGATCGATAATCATCTGCACGTGGAAATTACCGTCCCCCACATGACCGATGATGCCGTGCATGACACCCTCGCGCTCGAGATCTTCTTTGGTCGCCATCAAGCACTCAGTGAGGCGCGAGATCGGGACGCAGCAATCGGTAGAAATTGCACGGCTCCCAGGTCTTAATTGCAGCAAGGCGAAATAGGCATTGTGCCGCGCTTGCCAGAGGCGGGATCGATCTTCTGGCCGAGTGGCCCACTCAAAACCAATCGCACCATGTTCATCGGCGATTTGCCGTACCGCCTCAGCTTGCTCCTTGACCCCATACTCACTGCCATGAAATTCGAACAGCAGCAGTGGGTTTTCAGGCAAGTTCAATTTATCGTGTGCGTTCAAGGCACGTACACTGGTCTCATCCAGAAATTCAACCCGTGCGACTGGCACACCCATTTGTATGGTCTGAATCACCGTGTTTACCGCACGCTCAATACTGGTGAAAGAGCACACCGCCGCCGAGATGGCCTCGGGTTGCGGATACAGTTTCAGCGTGACCTCGACGATGATGCCAAGCGTCCCCTCGCTACCCACAAATAGACGGGTCAAGTCGTAGCCCGCCGACGATTTTTTAGCGCGGGTACCGGTCTTGATAACTTTGCCATCTGCGGTAACGACAGTCAGCGCCAATACATTCTCGCGCATGGTGCCGTAACGCACAGCATTCGTACCTGAGGCGCTGGTCGCAGCCATACCACCCAGTGATGCATCCGCACCGGGATCAATTGGAAAGAACAGGCCGGTGTCTTTGATTTCGGCATTCAATTGCTTACGCGTGACGCCAGGTTGCACCGACACAGTCAAATCTTCCGCATTCACAGCAACCACTTGGTTCATCTGTGAAACGTCGATCGATAAACCGCCTTGAACCGCAAGAATATGGCCTTCCAGCGACGTGCCCGTGCCGTAAGCAATCACCGGAAAACGATATTGATTACATAGCGCGACTGCTGCAGAGACATCATCCACGCTATGAGCGAATACCACCGCATCTGGCAGCATGGGGTCGTAGGACGATTCGTCGCGTCCGTGATGCTCACGCATCGCTTTCGTGGTGGACAGTCGATCACCAAAGCGCGCTTGCAAGGCCGCCATTAGATCGGCCGGCAATTCGCGCTTGAATGATGGGGGGGCGGGGTGATTCATGGAATTTCTCCGAGGCAACGACATTGTACTCTGACCAGCAGGGTTATTCGGCCACCCCCAGCGGCGCGGCGCCGGCCAGATTGGTACTTTTGCCGTATCCTTGCGCCGGTTTCAAGGGGCATAACATGGGCAACCGACTCTCAAAAATTGCGACCCGCACAGGGGATGATGGCACCACCGGTCTTGGCGATGGTAGTCGAACAGACAAGCACGCGCTGCGGGTACAAGCCATGGGTGATGTGGATGAGTTGAACTCTCAACTCGGCCTGCTGCTATGCGACGAGTTACCGAGTTCGCTACGCGAAGAGCTGATCACCATACAGCATGATTTATTTGATCTCGGTGGCGAACTGAGTATTCCCGGCTTCGTGATGATGAATGACGGCCAAGTCGCACGTCTCGATACGCTGCTCGAAAAATACAATGCCACACTGCCACCGCTGAAAGAGTTCATCTTGCCCGGCGGCTCGCGGGCAGCGGCACAGTCGCATGTGTGCAGAACGGTGTGCCGACGCGCCGAGCGCAGTATTGTGGCGCTGGCGCGCGAAGAGACCATACACGTCCGTCTGGGTCAGTACGTCAACCGCCTGTCTGATCTGCTATTCGTACTGGCGCGCGTATTGAACCGCCATGCGGGCGGCAACGATGTGCTTTGGGAAAAAGGGCGTAATCGAGATAGCTAACTGTTCGCCACCAACCGTGGCTCTTTGCTGCCAAGACGCTGTCTTACCGATTTGACGATGCCCGCCGCATCGAGCCCGCATTGCGCAAGAAGTTGTTGCGCATCGCCGTGGTCGATGAACTGATCCGGCAAACCAAGCTGCAACACCTGCTTGACGAAACCTGTGGCCGACAATGCCTCGGAGACCGCAGAACCGGCACCGCCCATGACTGAGCCTTCTTCAATCGTCACGATCAAAGTGTGGGTGGATGCCAGTTGTGTCACCAGTTCGACATCCATCGGCTTCACAAATCGCATGTCGACCACGGTAGCGTTGAGTTCGTCAGCCGCCTTAAGCGCCGGCGCCACCATGGTGCCAAATGCCAGCAAGACCACCTCGCGACCCTGACGACGCAGCAAACCCTTGCCAATGTCTAGCGTATCCAGATCCGCCTCGATGACAGCGCCCGGCCCCGAGCCACGCGGGTATCGCACCGACGCCGGGCCAGGGTAGCGGTAAGCAGTACTCAACATCTTACGACATTCGTTTTCATCGCTTGGCGTCATCACCACCATATTCGGAATGCATCGCAAGGAAGCGATATCGTAGTTACCCGCATGCGTGGCACCATCGGCACCCACCAATCCGGCACGATCCAGCGCAAACGTGACATCCAGATTCTGCAACGCCACATCATGAATCAGTTGATCGTAACCACGCTGCAAAAACGTTGAATAAATCGCGAGTACCGGCTTCAAATTTTCGCACGCCAGACCCGCTGCAAAAGTCACCGCGTGTTGTTCGGCAATACCAACGTCATAGTAACGGTCGGGGAACTGCTGCTCGAACGCTACCATGCCCGAGCCCTCGCGCATGGCAGGCGTAATGCCCACCAACTTTTCGTCGGCAGCCGCCATGTCGCATAACCAGTCGCCAAACACTTGTGTGTAGGTTTTTTTAGCCGGCGCTAAGGATGGCTTGATGCCCTCGGCAGGATTGAACTTGCCAGGCCCGTGATACAGCACCGGATCAGCCTCGGCCAGTTTATAGCCCTGCCCTTTTTTGGTTACGACATGCAGAAATTGCGGGCCCTCGAGGTTCTTCAAGTTTTGTAATGTCGGCACCAGCGCCTCAAGATCATGTCCATCGATCGGGCCGATGTAATTGAAACCAAACTCTTCGAACATGGTCGCTGGCGTCAGCATGCCTTTAGCGTGCTCTTCAAAGCGCTTGGCAAACTCGCGCATCGATGGTGGCAAAACCGATTTACCGACATTTTTAGCCGCTGCATAAAACTTACCCGACATCAGTCGTGCTAGATAACGGTTTAATGCCCCGACCGGCGGCGAGATCGACATGTCGTTATCGTTCAGCACCACCAGCATCTTGATGTCTTCATAAATGCCCGCGTTATTCATGGCTTCAAACGCCATGCCAGCAGACATTGCGCCATCGCCAATCACTGCAACCGAGTGACGATGCTCACCTTTGGTACGCGCAGCGAGTGCCATACCCAACGCCGCCGAGATCGATGTCGATGAATGCGCCGTACCAAAGGTGTCGTACGGACTCTCATCACGGCGGGGGAAGCCCGACAAACCACCGAGTTGTCGCAGCGTGGGCATGCGATCCCGCCGACCCGTCAAAATTTTGTGCGGGTAAGTCTGATGCCCAACGTCCCACACAATCCGATCATGCGGTGTGTTGAATACATAATGCAGCGCGATCGTCAGCTCGACCGTGCCCAGATTGGATGACAAATGGCCACCGGTCTGGGACACCGATTCGAGCAGATAGGTACGAAGCTCATTCGCAAGCTTATGCAGATCAGCGCGCGACAACTTGCGCAAGTCTGCCGGGTCATTAATATTTTTTAGTAGTTCCATCGTTATGCCTTCCTCTGTACGATCAGATCGGCCAATTCTCGAAGTCTGATCGCCGCGTCCCCGAACGGCTGCAGAGCACGGTAGGCATCCTGCCGCAACT
>Ga0194118_10006315_pt1 | contig 11872 bp, 13 predicted proteins | sample TA2MahsurfametaG_2_FD_148662 | JGI IMG/M metagenome (GOLD analysis project Ga0194118, IMG submission 148662) | Freshwater microbial communities from Lake Tanganyika, Tanzania - TA2015013 Mahale N5 surface | ecosystem: Environmental > Aquatic > Freshwater > Lake | place: Tanzania: Lake...
CTTCCAGGGGATCGATCGGGACGGCGTTGGTCATGGGTTGCTCAGGTATTGCTGAATCCACCGGCGCAGAGGGGCGACCTCACCCTCTCGTTCCGGCTCGAGCAGGTGATTCCGCAACGCATCCACCAGGCGCTCTGCAGCCTCCACGCTCTGGCCGCAGCTGGCAAAGGCTGGATGGCGCTTCAGCTCAACGGCTGCGGCCGTGGCAATCGTGGTGGCGTGTTGATCAGGCTTGAGCAGCTTGCTCACCGTGCCCTGGCTGGAGCGGCACCGCTTAGCCAGCGGACGTTGCTTGAGCCCCTCAGCCCAGCCAGCCCAGAGGCAACGCAGGAGATCGCGTTGCCGGCCCTCCACCGAGACGACATCGGGCATGTGGGCATCCATGGCGCGCTGCAGGGCCTGGTCGATCAGGGCGCGGAGCTCAGCGGGTTCAAAAGCCGGATCGGGGTCGGGCTGCGGAGCAGCCACCTGCTCAGCCAGCTCCTGGTCGATGGCGGAACTCTGCTGCCAGCGCCCGCTCTGGAGCCGGCGGATGGCGGCAGCAATCGCCTCCAGCTGCTCCATCGTGCGGGCCTCGGGCTGCTCAGGCGCGAGCGCCTGGAGGAAGGGAGCATCGGGCTGCCAGCCGGAGGCCTTGCCCGTGGCCTGGCGATAACTCTGCATGGCCTCGCGGTAGAGCGGCTTGTAGGCGGCATGGAGCGCAGCGGCCACCTCAACCGTGAACCCACCACCCCCGAAGACCTCCCAGCTCTCTCGCACTCGCTTGGCGGAACTATCGGCAAGCAAGGCCCAGTCGGAGATCAGCAGCAGTCCGTGCTCGCGGAAATAGGCCTTGAGCTCGTTGTGGCACTGCAGCTTGAGCCGGGCCCAATGAGGCAGGCCGCATTTCTGCGGGTCGTAGGTGCGGATCACCTCGGCGCTGAAGGGGCTGATCAGCCCTTTCGGCATCGATGCGATTTCTGCATACACGAAGGGGACAGTCGTTTCGGGGCCAGTGCGAAGCGTGAGGCTGCCGGTGTCGTCGAGGGCATAGCTGGCCATGGCGGTGAGGTTCAGGCCGTAGGTCTCCCGGTACTTGCTGTGCGTGACCCGCAGCCAGGCCTCCAAAGGGTGGCTGACGCGGCAGCGGAGGGCGAGGAGAGGAAGTGGATCCGGAGCTGCAGTGGCAGCGATGATCAACTGAAGGTCAACGCGACGACTGGGCTCAAAGGGCTCTGACAGAGGGCTCCCGACCACCTCGACACATGCTCTGCATCGCAAGCCATCAATGACACCACTTACTTGGAGGTATCGGAGCTCGGTGTAATCCCGCATCCAGTGCTAACAGATCCAACACCAAAGAACCCTATTATCATATGCCTGATTTCTCCCATCAAACTCGCTCTTACGAGAGACGTCAGGCTTTAAGCACTCTGCGGACAGCGATTGACGAGAAACAGATGACCACCCAGAGCTGAGACCAGAGCGCCAAGGCCGCAAAACCTCAACTAGCAGACACCACACAGGCCAATGACAACCATTAACTATGCCCCAAGGCAGAGGATCAGCAGCAACCGCGGCACTTACACTTGAATCCACGACCGATAGAAAAGAAAGCGACATGCTTTGGTGGCACCAGACAAAGGGCAATCCAGGCCAAAGAATATCCCGCAGATTATTTCCCTTAGGGATGGCAATGACCACTGTATTAATACAGCCTTCATCTCTGGCAAAAACACAAACCAGTCCTCCCATCGCCACACAGCAAATCAATCAGGACAAGAAAAATCCTGACTCATCGGACGAGGCCACAGCACCTCACGCAAAGAATTACTGGATATCGAACACAAGGAGCAATCAAAAGAGCAAGCCCTCAGGCTCGCTCAAGAGCGATCCCATTATCAGTCATCTAAAAGAAGAAGACAAAGAGGTTTTAGACCATTTCGGAATCGAAGCACCAAAAATACTTCAGAAGTATGCGAACTTTCTCTGTGCAATATTGACCAGGTATCACCTTAAGGCAAGGTGTCGAGCGGAAGAACTCCCAAGCTTGCTTGACCAGACTTTCACCGAAGGCCCCTATATATTCGGAGAATACTTTAACTCAGTCTCAAAAGAAACCACAGATGCATTAACGACATTTGGAGTCAACTCATTCGGACGCCTCAATGCCTATGCACTCTACCTAGAGGATCTTCTCATATCAAGCGGAGAATCTGGATATCTCAACGAGAGAAGCGTTCGAGATATCTATAGGACAATTGCGGAGCTTGGAGGAACTTATCTACAACAAGACTGGTCTCAGCCCGGACTGGAGAAAGCCAGCGGATACGATCCAATAAGGAGTGTTTACACGCTCATTAGTAGCGGTCAATACGACAAAGCAATTGATCTAGCAAGAGATAGCAGAAAAAATCCTCAAATAAATTCTGTTGGAGCCATGAGGCTCACCGAGCTAGAGACACTTGCATTGATACGGAGCGGGCAAAAAAAAGATGCCGCAAAATCCTATAGATCTTTCTTCGAAAGCAGAAAGAGAGACGTCTCCGCGCTAGATAAGCTGAAGATCATGCTCAATTTGACTTTAGTCGAGTATTTAGCAGAGAATTTTCAAGGCATCACAGACCTAATAGAGGACTCGACGAAACTGCGCCACGCAATTGAGTCAGACTGGCTCCGAGAAGTTTCACTGCAAAGAAACAGACAGTTTCTCTATAATGTGAATGAGATGCAAAAGGCAATCTATACCGGCCTATCCTTAAAAGATGAAGCAGCAATCGAAGCTGTTGCGACGATGATAACTAGCACCCGATTTATAGTGGGAGAAGTTGAATTCCTTCAACTTAGAGCCATGAGACAGATCCCAGGAGGGCGCGCAAGCCTCCAGAACTTGTCAGAGGCGACATCAAAAGCCAGTCATATGTTCGCAAATAGCAATGAAAGAATAAAGGCTGGCAGACTAATGGAAGACCTTACGCGCGATCTACTGGCCAAGTTGCCGACCGATGGCACTTCGCTGGTGCATGCGAGACAAATCAAGAACCAGTTACTTCTCCGGGAAGCGGTGGCAATTTTTTTCAAGTACAATGAATACGCAAATCTCATGCCCTGGGGAAATAGTGAGGCAGAAAACAGCTATGGGGTAATTCTGATTTCAAGAGACTTACCAACCCAATTCGTCCGAATAGGCAGGGCAACAGACATTGATTTATTAATCGCGAGAGCCATTACTTCATCTGCCGAGCTTCATACTGATGCGGAGAAGCTGTTAACAGAGACCCTTGAACAAGTCCTTCTGCCGATAGAGAATTTATTGGGTCGCGAAGAAAGAATATATATTCTCGCGGATGGCGAGGTTAGCAGGCTGCCAATAGCCATAGGCGGCACTCTATCTAAAAAGATCCGAAACGAAAGGAGATTTCAGCTGATTACAAGCACCAAGGACCTAGCCAGATTTAGATCCGAATCAACATCCAACCAGGAAATGCCGCTAGTTATGGCCGCACCATATTTTGGCAAACAAGTCACGAATGTCGAACGGAAAAGACAAACACAGTTGCTCGGCAATCAGGGAAGAATGCCAGAGCTATTAGGCAGGAGTTGGCCGTCACTTGAGAATACCCGAGAAGAGGGCAGCGCGATTGCGAAAATAATTGGAGCCAGGCTTTTAACTGGGAAAGAAGCTACTGTCAAAGCCCTATCAGAATTGGGCAATCCAAAAGTTCTGCACATAGCCTCACATGGCTTTTTTCACGAAGAACAGCTTGAGAAAGGCACTCCCGATGCGTATGCAGAATATGCGAGCAATGGTCTTCGCAGTGGGATTGTACTAGCAGGTGCTAATCAGATTTCTAGCGACTCAGATGACGACGGCTATCTCACAGCTACAGAAGCATTATTTCTTGACCTCGATGGAACCGAGCTGGTAGTACTCTCTGCCTGTTCGACGGGAAGGGGTAACGTCCAAACCGGTGAAGGCATCTATGGCCTGCAGCGATCTCTGACTGTTGCTGGTGCAAGAAGCACCCTACTCTCCCTGTGGAAAGTAGACGACGCAGCCACAGCGGAATTCATGATTCGCTTTTACAAACGCATCAGGGAAGGGGAGTCTCGAATTGATGCGGTGTTAGAGACACAAAAAGATTTTCGCGATGGTACAGCAGGCAATGGCCAATGGAAGGAGCCCTTCTATTGGGCAGCATGGCAGCTAGTGGGCGACTGGCGCCCGATCAAGGGTCTGTGATCCAAGGGAAGCTGTCCCGACAGCGTGGAATCAGCCCCAGCATTCTGGAACGAGAGGTGGGAGCACGGGAGCAGAGTTGCTTCCACCCACCAATAAATCTATGCTTATCTTACTAAACCCAGTCGACTTGCAGGGCAGAACTTTTGGTGATTATTGTGCAAAACATAATCGAGGCTATGCGCCAATAATAACGAGTAAGCCAGAGGCAATGCCGGAAACATCCTTCCAAAAGGGCCAAGCCATGCCAATACATTAAGCACTAAATACACTATTTGCCAGGCAACAGTCCGGCATACTTAATACCCTCTGACCCTTTCAAGAAAAAGATCGGAGAAACTTTGCCAGGGCCACACAGCCTAGAGATCAGATTAATTCACTTAAGATTAGAATGCTTTCCCGCGCAATAGAGCCCTTCGCACGATTTAACTCTCGCGAAGTTTCCTGTACTACATTTCTTATCTTCCTAGCCATCGGGGAGTCTCAAGGTGGACTTCTCCAAACAGACATAGCCAGAAAGCTGAACATACCTAAGTCGACAGTTAGCAGAAACTGCAGCATCCTGGATTCACAGACTCAAAAAGGTGAACCAGGAATGGGTCTGGTGAGGCGTGAGCCGTGGTACGCTGATCAGAGGATCAAGCTTGTGAAACTGACATCTAAGGGTCGTGAGCTATTTGATGAGATTCTCAGCCACTTAGGCTAATATCGCTCTAATCTCTACTCCTTAGGCCTGGGCACTATATTATAGTCATAGTGTTGCAGCTGCAGCAGGCATCGACGCAACAAGCACACCATTTAATATAGCATTTTTGGATGACGGAATAGAATTATTCAGAATCCAGATTTCTGGAGTCCATGACTGACTCCTTCAGAAGACTGGCAAATGGAAGACCGAGATGCACTAAAAACTTTCGCCAAACGTGTAGATCACCCTACACACCATTCGGAGCAGCGATGTTATTAAAGTTCCCAAAAATCAATTGATAGCGAGAAAGATGTAAGCATCTGGGCAGGTCCATGGCCAATTTATCTGGATTTCCCGATCGACAGCAATTCGGCTTAGTCCGGCGAGGCAGAGTCAGTGACTTAGAAAAAAAAGATCAGTAACCATGGCGAAGCATCCTAATCTTTGCCTCAATTGTCATCACCAGTCGTTTGGCTCCTGCCAACTCCGTTGGAGAAGCTTTCTTCTCAATAAGTTCGTGCAAGCAATAAAGGGCTTGCACGAGCTCTGTTTCTAGGTCCTCTCGTACATGACCTGATGTGAACTGTCTAAGCGCCAGAGGCTCACGGTCTGTGCCTGGCAACCCTGATGAACTTTCTCCTGATTTTTTGCTCATGTCGCTGCATCAAAGGCTCATCATAGCAATTATGCTAGGAATCAACATCGCCTCTTGCTCGCGAGAAAACAGTGAGTCCTTCTACGGCGATGTCGTTTACGACCAAGGACTTCACGAGCTCCACGCCCTTACTTCGTGCTATGGAGATATATCATCAGGAGTGAAGAAATCGCTAAGCGAATGCAGCGCATACGCTCAGTTTCACGCAAAGCTCTACTCGCATGTCCCTCAGGAACGAGCTGATCTAGCCGCCTGCGCGTTCGCAAGAAGCAGCCTAGGGCACGCATTGGCTCGCTACCCGAATTATGAGCGCTTGAAAGAAACTGAGATGGAAATAGTTAAGAGAAATTGCAGCGCAGACCTGATTGGCGGTTGAATTGAGATCTGCTAGTAAGTATTGAAACTTGCGCACGGCCTGTGGGTTTGTCTATTTCAAGGGTGCTGCTTCAGCGTCTGAGTGAGAGAGAGTTGCGTTTAAGCGCGGCATGCAGATGCGTGGTGTGTAGCCTGGAATACGGCATCGGTTTGATTATCCAGAAACAAGAACGCCAAGTGTGAGCTAACACAGCTTTCCTTCCTATTCAGGCCTCTGATAGCTGCCCTGCTCATCCTGCTTTGTCCTGGCCAGCGTTCTGGGCGGCTTGTTCATGACAGAACCCCGAACCTGAACAGGCACTGAGGCCCTTTTGGAATCACCCCAGCGGACCCAGAACGAGAGGTGGGTGTACCCACCAAGGACGTTAAGCCCTCCGGAACCATGAAAGCCATCCTCGGCCTCTTTGCCTTAACCGCCTCGGCTGCAGCCCTCCTCGCCGGCGGCACCCCTGCTTCCGCCCAGTCCTACTTCCCGCAGTACAACTCCCGCCCCAGCAGCAGCTTCACGGGCTATTCGGGCACTCGGTACAACGTCTACACCCCGAAAAGCAATTCCTCCGGCTCCTCCTTCGGTAGCAGCTTTGATCAGCCACGGCGCTCCAACAAGGGCTGGGGCCATAGCTCCGGCAGCTATTTCGGCTGGTAATTAGCTGATCGATTGACGCCTAAGGCGAACTGCGATATGGGACAGCAAGAAATTTCTTGCCGCCGGCCGAAACGAATGCCACCCCTCCTGGCCTACCCATCTGCAATCAACACAACTCCGCAACTCCGCAACATAAATCAGAATGGACAACAAAGAGCCACCAGGGCTAACTCAAGAGCAGCTCAACGAGATAGCCGCGGCATATTACGCTCAGCAGATCGAGATAACTGAGCTAAAGCACAACTTTAACACACGGCTTCAGAGCAAAATTGTCGGTCAATTCATCGCCGCAGCCATTCTGCGGCTTATCCGATAATTCGAAGCCTACAGCTCCTCCATACTTATTATTGTCAAATGAAACTCTTCGCAATCTTCGTCGCCTTGTTTGTGGTCAGTTCTCCTGTATTCCCTGCGCCTTCCGAAGCGCTGACAGCGCGTGAGCAGAGCATGTATTACCGCTGAAGCCTGATACTCCTTGACACCATCACTCAAGCCTGAGAGATAGAAATCTTGCGGCCTCATCTTATGCGGTGGCTTTTCTGCCTAGGGCCGCCGCTTCTTTCTACGTTGACCGCTGTCAATCTGAGGATCAGATAATTATCAGAGATCTCACTGCCACTCCTGCCCACGAAAAGAGGCACCTTTAGGGCAAGTTGGCTTGATTGAGTCCTCCAGAAAGGCTCGGGCTTCGATCGAACTAACCATTAGTCAACTAACAGGTGCATACAGGAAGCCGTTCGTAGGTACGGCAACATTCAACAACTCCCATCCTTCTTCTTGATGAAACCCCACTTATTTTTCACCCTTCTGGGCTGCACCGCCCTCGGCTGCCTGATGTCGCTTTCGGCGGAGGCCTCCTGTTACGGCAGTGGCTTCTCCCGCTTCTGCGACGGGATCGGCGGACCCGGTGCCACCTATTCCAGACCCTCCGCCAATGGCCTCACCGACTACTACGGCAGCAATGGCCTGAACAGGACTGTGATCCGCTCCAGCCCGAGCTCCTTCGGCAGTTCCTTTGGCCGTGATCTCCAGATTCTGGAAACGCTGCGCTACTGATGACCGCCACCACTTCAGGCCTTCAGGAGCGGCTGCTCGCCCACCTGGAACAGTTGGCCCGGCCACGCCATGCGCGCTGGGATCCGATGGGATTGATGGCGGTGCGCACCTACCTGCTCGATCAGCTCGGGGCGCTCGGATCCGTGGAGGAGCATCGCTTCAGCCACGGCATCGACACCGGCGTGAATCTGGTGCTCAAGCTCCCTGGGCAACGCTCTGAACTGGAGCCCATCCTTGTGGGCGCGCATTACGACGGCCCGCTGCAGTCCATCGGTGCTGATGACAACGCCAGTGGTGTGGCTGCACTACTGGAGCTGGCGCAGCGCTGGGCTGTGCGTCCCCCGCGCCGGCCGGTGTGGCTGGTGGCCTTCGATCAGGAGGAATGGGGCATGGTGGGCAGCGGTGTTCTGGCCAGGGAGCTGCGAGAGGCAGGGCTGCCGCTCCAGTTGATGGTGAGCCTGGAGATGCTCGCCTTCACCAGCGAGGAGCAGAGCTACCCGCACGAGGCGATGCGGGCGGTGTATGGCAATCGCGGCGACTTCATCGCCCTGGTGGCCAATGCCGGCTCCGCCCTGATGCTCCCCGGCCTGGCCCGGGCGATGGGGCGCCATGTGTCCACCAAGGTGCTGCCGGTGCCTGATGGCGGGCGCGCCATCCCGGATGTGCGCCTCAGCGACCACAGCCCCTTCTGGGATGCGGGATACAACGCGCTGATGGTCACCGACACCTCCTTCATGCGCAATCCGCACTACCACCAGATGAGCGACACGATCGACACCCTCGATCTGCCCTTCCTGGCCGCTGTGGTGGACGGACTCGATGACGCCTTATCTGCCCTCTGACGCGATGGTGATCCTTCAGGACGCCGGCGAACAGCTGGCAGAGCAGTTGCTCCACACCGATCTCTCACGCGAGGAGGTCATCACCGCACGGCTCTCCGATCTACTGCCACCCGCACCTGAGCACACAGAAGGGTTTGCCGCTGTGATCAGCCGGCTCTGCGCTGTGATCCCCCTGTGCTGCCTGAAATACGGCCTAGTGAGCAATCAGGACCTGTCCGATCTGATCTACCGCTGGCTGGAGCAGGAGCAGGTGGATCCGGCTATCCATGCCCACGTGCTCAACTTCTTCCGTGGCTTCTGCCGCGTCTTCTTCCACGCCACCTCCGCACCGGCCCCCGGCGAGAGTCGGGCCTTGGATGACGTTCTGGCCCGGCCACGCCTGCACGATGTGAACCAGCCGAACGCGGAAGCCGCTGAGCTCGCCCGCATCATTGCCACGCGCTCCGGCCTCTGGGAGCAGGTGGGCCTGCAGAAGGCCGCTGAGATCCCGGTGAATTTCAACGATCTCCTGGCGATCCTGCAGGAGTCCTATGCCCAGGGCGAGCTGGAGCGCGCCGTGGAACAGGAAGACGAGGACGCCGATGCGGGCTACATGTACGCAGCCTTCGTGATGGTGATCGAATGCATGACCCCCGAGGAGCGGCTGGACCCAGCCCTGCTGCTTGATCACTACGACCTCGCCCGCCGTTACCGGCGCCGGGCCCGCATCGCCGCCAACGCTGAGATCAGCCTGAGCATGGTGGATCACTGCCTGGCGGCACTGGCGGAGTTCCGCCGGAACTACCAGCTCTACCTCCAGCGAACGATGGGCTCGTGATTGCGCCTGCGGAATCAGAGGCAGGAAGCCAGAACGAGGAGGAATACACAAGGACAATGCCATCCCCTCATGCAAGAAGCAGCCAAGATCAACCAAGAGATTAATTGCCTGGAAGCAGAATGGAGAAAGCATCGCTATGCCGCGATTTCCCAGAATGAGCCTCCTCAGGGATTCAATCGCAAGCAGGCAAGCAGGCTAGAGGTGCAGATACAGGCCCTTAAGAGGCGACAACACCAGCCCCCTAACCAAACCCATTCTCTATGGAAAGCTCTAGGCCTTCTGACATATGGCGTCTTGATAGCGAGCCTTACAAAGACAGCTAACTTTGAGGCTTTGACCAAGGCTCTCATCACACCCACACGCACGCCATCGACTCAGGCGCAAGGGGAAGTTTCAGCAGAAAAGCCCGCGCAAATACCATCTTTCGAATGGCCCCAAAAAGATGCCATACCCACCGCTCCTGCAATTCCAGACCCCGCGCTTGCCATGCAGAAGAGGTTCTTTGGCTCGAAGTTAGGGGGCGCGTTCACAGCGCTAGATGAGGGTTTCTCGAATTTTCAGCGATTGAGTGGAACCCTTGCGCGAATCCAGGCGGTCGCATTGAAAAGGCAGTCCATGGCTCAAGAGCTTCCAGCAGTCTGGATCAATCGCACAAGGGAAGACTGCTTCAACAAGCGCTCCATAGGGGTTTACAGCCCAAAGTGCCAAGTCATCAAGCTGGATTACAGCGATGACTTCCTAAGCTATGAGCATCCAACTGAAATGGGAGTTACAATTGCGCATGAGTGGGGTCATCACCTGATCAGCCTTAGCGGTATTTCTATGTCGCCGACGGAGCAGGAAGTGGTCAGCGATTGCTTTGCAGGAGCTGTATTTAGCTATTACGTTAAACATGGACTCATTGATCTCCAAGACGCAACTCATGCCATTGGCCTGGTTAAATCTGTGGGCAACAATTCAGCGCATGGCCACCATCCAAATCAAGAGACGCGTGTTCGCTCTTTCGCAGGTGGCCTTTTCAGCGTCGCCGATCCTTCTCACCCCACTGGGCAGGAATTCATGGCATCATGCCCCAGCCTCAGTCAGATCATTGATGTTGCCAAGATCCGCGAGATGGGCCTGAGCTGGAAATCATGAATCAAGAACAGTCTTCCACCTGCGCCTCCTCAGACCCAGCCCAGAAGGTGCGTGTGACAATCGAATTGTCACCAGAAACTCTGGCCTGGATCGACGACCTTCGAGTGCAGCTTGGCTTTCGGAATCGTGGCATCATCATCGAGCAATTGCTACTGGAGCTCCAGCCCCAGGAGAGGAACGACAATTCAAGGCAAGGCCATGTCTTGAGGAAGCTTGCCAAACACGCTGCTCAGTTTCTCAAAAACCTGAGAAACCAGCGACTTCCGGGCAAATAGCCCAGAAGCAGTGCTACGAAGCAACCAGATCTCGATAGGTCTGGGCATAAAACGATGCCTTCAGCTTCAAAACCACCACCGGATCAGATCGCTGCCCTCCAACTCCACATCACCCTGAAGGACATCGAGCCACCGATCTGGCGACGCCTGTGGGTGGAAGACACGATCACCCTGGGCCGTCTCCATGAGGTGCTGCAGATCGCGATGGGATGGCAGAACCAGCATCTGCATCAGTTCATCCAGGGAGAACGCGGCGCGGAGCAGCTGGTCTACGCACCACCAAGCGACGACGGGTTTGAGGATCCGGAGTTCACGGCCGATCAACGCGATGAAACCCGCGTGAAAGCACGCACCATCCTTCCGCTGGTGGGAGATGCCGTGACCTACGAGTACGACCTGGGCGACAGCTGGCAGCACACGCTTCTACTGGAGCGGGTGGCGCTCGTGGATCCACGGGAGCAGTGGCTGCCCTGGTGCCTGGATGGCCGCCGCTCTGCGCCTCCAGAAGATGTGGGCGGCACAGGCGGCTACGAGGAATTCCTCGAGGTGCTGGCCAACCCAAACGATGAGGATCACGCCTCCATGCGGGAATGGGCCTCCGACTTCGACCCCGAGCGTTTCGACCGCCAAGCCGTGAACACAGCCCTCTGGTGGTGGGCCAAGGCCCGCGGCCGCCATCGCAGGCTGCGACCTGATCTCAGGGATTAGGAAGCGCCCAATCCACCTCCAGAACGCTGGCAGGGGCTGACGCTGCAGCCGATCACCGGCCCATAGACGCCAGGCAGACCGCAGTGACCTTGAGGCTCTCCTGAGCTTCGCCAGAGGCCAATAGACGGCACTCGGCGAAGCCGCTACACGCAGCAGGAGGGAAAGTCGCAGGGAAACTCCCAGCCCCGAATCAGTGGGTCAACCCACTGACCAGAGATCAGCGGGTCGAAACCGGATTTTCTATATTTCAGTTTGCAACGGGGAAACTTACAGGGAAAGTCGGGGGCCCACCCCTAGTCATACCAAGCGATCTCAGCGAAAAACGATTGATTCGTAATCAGTAGGTCGCAGGTTCAAATCCAGTCACCGGCTTTTTAAACAGCCCCGATCCACCTGGAAACCCCTGCCGCGAGCAGGGGTTTCTTGTTTTCAGGGATAACCATGACAAGGGCAT
>Ga0194118_10006322_pt1 | contig 11866 bp, 6 predicted proteins | sample TA2MahsurfametaG_2_FD_148662 | JGI IMG/M metagenome (GOLD analysis project Ga0194118, IMG submission 148662) | Freshwater microbial communities from Lake Tanganyika, Tanzania - TA2015013 Mahale N5 surface | ecosystem: Environmental > Aquatic > Freshwater > Lake | place: Tanzania: Lake Tanganyika...
AGAAAAAATTTTGGGTGAAATTATTTAAATTTACAACGGGTTGAACCGGGAATACCCTTATAACTCGGCAGAATGAGAACTGAAATTCTCAGGGTGAAAATCCTCAATCCGATCTATATGAAAGGATGAAACTACACTCCCCCATTGGTACCAGTGGGGGTTTTATAATTAAAAAGATAGAGGATCCTTTACCATTTTTTATTTTCCATTTGAATTTGACTCAATATTAAAAAGTTGAAGAGGATTGTAAAACTGAAATACGCCCCCCTTTAAAATCAATTGGTCAAAAGTGTAGAAAAATTTTTTGGGTATAAATAGTTATATTTCTGATTTGTCTTTATTTCACATTTTCTTCCCAAGGAACAATATTGTCAGTACATCAATTATTGACTTTTTCTATCTAACTTAGCAGTTAAACTTTAATTTTTTTTAAAGAGTATATGCTCAAGGACATTCTAAAAGTAAAGGGGGTTAAACAAAAGTGGTTAGCACAAAAGTTAGGTGTTAGTGAGGTTACTGTTAGCAATTGGGTTAAAGAAAAGAGTACCCCCAGTCCCAAAAACATGGAGAAAATCTGTGAGATTTTAAATATTTCAACTCGTGAACTGATTAATTAATGACGAATAATATTGATAAATATGATTTCTCATTTACCGCATCTTCTTTGCGGTTAAATGAAATGTTATTGGTATGTAAGTCAATTATCGAAAACAAGGAATTGGATGTGGTTAATGATCTAGGTGGGGGAAAATCCTCCACGGGAAAAAGGATGTATTCCGAGTTTAACAAACGTATTTCTTCTTTATCCAGAGATCAATTGGAATTATTATCTAACTCAGATATTTCGACACAAAAACAACTTACCCTAGTGTCCATTTGTAAATGTTATGGTTTTATTAGGGATTTTATAATAGAGGTTGTCCGAGAAAAATTCTTGGTATTTGATTACCAAATTACGGAAGGTGAGTTCATTTCGTACTACAGACGGAAATATGATCAACACGAGGAAATGGAGACATTGACGGATCTTACAGAAAAGAAAATTAAGCAAGTCACCTTTAAAATTTTGGAACAAGCTGGAATGATAAACAATATCAAAAAAAGAGAAATTCAACCACAATTTCTGACTACAGATTTAATAAGAGTATTAGTAGAAGATAATCCTTTATGGTTAAAGGTTTTACTTGTATCTGACATAGACATCGAAAGAATTACAAATTAAAATGGAAGATTTAACTAAAAAATTTGGACACTTATATGAGGTCATCTCTTCTAAACGCTTTTTAAATAAAGAAGCGTTAGGAGGTGAAATACCGTTCTTTATAACTGCCTACAATCCAAAACAGGAGTTGGAGATTCTGAAATCAATTAAACTACTCAAGAATAAACTGGAAACGAATGGTGTTACTGTTTTAGAAATCAATTTATATCAAATCGTTTGTGAAATTCTAAATGAAAAAGGTGGTGTAGACAGAATGTTTCAGATTGAGAAGTTAAAGTCCAAAGATAAATTCTTAAGTGCTTTACAATCTACACTGAATATTCACGAGGTCCTCATGCCACGAATTAAATCATTGATAGAATCAACCCCCACCAACGTTTATTTCCTTACCGGAATAGGTTTAGTGTTTCCATACATTAGATCCCATAATATTTTAAATAATCTACAGAACGTAGCCAAAGATTCACCAACAGTTACTTTTTTCCCTGGTGAATACAATGGTCATTCTCTAAACCTATTTGGTTTATTAAAGGATGACAATTATTACAGAGCCTTCAATATTGACCTTATAGACCCAAAATCATGATTATTAAAGATTTTTTTGAAAAAGACATCAACCGAAACATAGAAACTGTCATCAAAGCGGATGATAGAGATAATATTTCGACAGAGGTTGCTGAATACGTTATTACTAATGAAATCGGAAAAAAAATTCGAGACCTATTTCATAATTATACCAATTATAGTGGGTCTAATGGGGTTTGGATTTCCGGTTTTTTTGGTAGTGGTAAATCTCACTTATTGAAAATCATCTCTTACGTACTAGAGAACAAAGAGTTTGAAGGGTATAAAAGTGGGGAGTTATTCGCTGAAAAAATAGAAAACGATGAAATGTTGAAAGCTGATGTAATTGCTTCAACACGAATCCCTTCTGAGTCAATATTATTTAATATCGACCAACAAGCACAAATTACTAGTAAAACCGATGCAAACGCTATTCTATCTGTGTTCTACAAAGTGTTCTACGATCATCTTGGTTATTATGGGTTCCAATCTCATGTTGCTGAGTTTGAGATGTGGTTAGATAAACAAGGAGAATATCAAACCTTTAAAGACAAATTCAATAAATTATCCGGGAACGATTGGAGTTTATCTAGGATTGATTACTTTGACCCTATTGTAATTGAAAATATTGCAAACGTATTGGGGGATATCTTCAACACTGATTCATCCAAATACCTGAATATTCTAGATTCAATTGAGGATAAACATAAACAATCCATAGAAGATTTCTGTCAACGTGTAGGTGAATACATTCAATCAAAACCAAGAGGATTCAGACTCAACTTTTTTGTGGACGAGGTTGGACAATACATTTCAGACAATACTAAACTGATGTTAAATCTTCAGACGATTGCTGAAACATTGGCTACGACCACAAAAGGAAATTCATGGATTTTGGTGACATCTCAGGAGGACATGGAAAAGGTAGTTGGGGACATGAATAAAAGTCAACAAAATGATTTTTCCAGAATTCAAGCAAGATTCCAAATTAAACTTCCCCTTACTTCTGCTAATGTTGACGAGGTAATTGAGAAAAGACTCTTAAAGAAAAATTCACAATCGGAAAATCAACTAGTAGCGATTTACCAAAAAGAACAATCAGCACTTGATACATTAATAAGTTTCTCCGATTCTGGTGTTCAATTTAAAGGTTTTAAGGATACAAAGGACTTTGCAAATAAATTCCCTTTTGTACCATATCAATTTGATCTGTTTCAGCAATGTAGAATCGCTTTATCTACCCATAACGCTTTTCAGGGTAAACATGCCTCAGTTGGTGAAAGAAGTATGTTGGGTGTATTTCAACAGGTAATACAAAACATTGAAGAGAAAGGTACAAACTCTTTAGTAAGTTTTGATTTGATGTTTGATGGGATTAGAAATGAATTAAAAAGTCAAATTCAAAATACGATAACATTATCGGAAAGGTTAATAGACAACACTTTTGCTATTCAGGTATTAAAGGCACTATTTCTGGTGAAATATTTTGGGAACTTTAAAACTACCAAACGGAATATTTCTGTTTTGATGATAGACTCAATGGATTTGGATATAAAAAAACATGACCAAAGAGTTGAAGAAGCACTTAATTTATTGGAGAACCAAAGTTATGTTCAGAGAAATGGTGAAATCTATGAATTCTTAACTGATGATGAAAAAGATGTTGAAGAGGAAATAAAAAATACTGATGTAGATGAACAAGCAGTAACAAATCTTCTAAAAGAGATTTTTTTCGATGAAATTATTAGAGATAATAAAATACGATACACTGACAATAAACAAGATTACGAATTCACCAGTAAAATTGATGGTACAATTCTCGGAAGAGAAAAGGAGTTGGAAATAGAGATCATTACAGGGAATTACTCAGACTATACCAACATTAACGAAATCCAACGACAAACCATAGGTACTTCAGGAGTAAAAATAGTTTTACCATCTGAAGTTAGTTTTATTAAGGATTTGAAAATGTATTTGAAAACGGACAAGTACAACAAACAAAATCAATCTACAACAAATCGGATTGAGGTAAAACGTATTCTACAAGAAAAAGGAATTCAAAACGCTGACAGACGAAGAAATCTTGTTTTAATTGCAAACAGACTTTTGGCTTCAGGTGATGTTTATTTAAACGGTGAAAAATTACAACTAGGACAATCTAATGACGGTAAAACCCTTGTGTTAAATGCGTTCCAGAATCTGGTTAAAACAACCTATGTAAATCTTCGGATGTTGGGGTCTACCATTTATACGGAGGATACAATAAAACAAACCATTCATGGAAGACTTGATGATTTATTTGGTTCAGATGATACCACAATGGGGGAAGCTGAAACCGAAATCATAGGTGTAATTAACCGAAGAAAAGGTCACTCCGATAGGACTACGTTAAATGACCTAAAAAATTATTTCTCTAAAAAACCTTACGGATGGTATCAGAATGCACTTTGGACCGTACTTGCTCTTTTGTATAAAAGGGGGAAAATTGAATTAAAAAAGGATGCCAATATATTGGAGGACTCTGACGTACTTCAGTCACTTTTAAATTCATCTTCCTATATGAATGTTTTGGTGGAACAAAGGGCGACGATTGATCCACAGATAATCAAGAATTTAAAACAGATTTACTCAGAAGCTTTTGACCAGACATGTTCATTCTCTGATGCCAAGGAAGTTGCTTCAGACTTTAAGGAGAAACTTAAAACCATGTATCAGGAGGTAAGTGAAATATTAGCAAGAAAAGATGAACTCCCATTTGTGAGTTCACTTGCTGATTTTAAAGAAAAACTGGGTAAATGGGTTGAACGTGATTACAGTTTCTTTTTAACCGGGATTAAAGAATACGAAGATATCTTATTAGATACCAAAGATGTTGTTTTAGATCCAATTAAACGATTTATTAATGGTGATCAACTGAAAATATATCAGTCTATCAGAACCTTCGTTAAAGGGGATCTATCGAATTTAGATTATGTGGAGGGAGATGAGTTTCAGACATTAAAAGAACTCTTAATTAACCCTAGTCCTTACAACGGAACAGTTATTCGTGATGCCAAGTCTGCGCTTGACAGTTTAACCAATAAAGTCATTGAAAAAATTCAAGAAGAAAAAGGTAAGACCATCTCCAAGGTTCAGAACATAATCGATGACATTAAAAATAAAGAAGAGTTTGTGAAATTAGATCCTACAAACCAACACAAAATCATTGAACCGTTTGAGCAGGAAATACAAAAACTACAATCTCAACGCTATATTGGAAACATGAGGAATGTGGCTAATCACGTTTCAGATGTAATCTTCCCAAGACAATTAAATGAGATGATTCGATTGAATGCTCCGAAAAATGAAACAACGGGACAAATTAGTGATCAAACACCACATTACATTAGAAGTACATCCATCAAGGTCAACTTTTCTAAAACTGAATTAAAAACCGAAGAGGATGTTCAGGAATATGTGGATGAATTAAAAAAGGCACTACTAGAAAAAATTAAGGATAACAAAAGAATTTCTCTCTAATGAATACCAACCAACTTAAACGATTTGCCCAACAATTACGGATCAAACTGATTCAGTTGATTAGTACAAAACTGGATTATGTACTAAATTCTGACTCACCGGAACTACGGGAAAAAAGTGAACAAATAAAAAAGTTAAATCAAGAACTTTCAAAATCCAGTAAAGAACAGGTGATTGACAAAGTTGCTTATACTTGGTTTAATCGACTTATTGCCCTTCGTTTTATGGATGTTAATGACTACCAACCGTTGGGGGTAAAAATACTCTCCCCAAAGGAGGGTTATACACTTCCAGAGATTTTGGATGAAGCCAAACAAGGTCATATTTCAGAGGAATTAAAAGTAAATCGTCAACGTATTTTTGATTTAATTGATGGTAAAATTCCAAGTGCTAACGGTCAAAATGAAGCTTTTAAAGAATTGTTGATAGGTGCCTGTAATCATTTGAATAAAGTTATCCCATTTCTGTTTGAGAGAATCACTGATTTCACCGAATTATTGTTACCTGATGACCTTACATCAGAGTTATCCATAATACAGGATATACGTGATGGAATGAGTGTTGAAGAATGTACTGAAGTTGAGATTGTTGGATGGTTATATCAGTTTTATATTTCAGAGAAAAACGAAGAATTAATTAGTTCAAAAAAGGTTTATAAGAAAGATGAGTTAGCACCCGCATCACAGTTGTTTACCCCAAAATGGATTGTTCAATATATGGTTGACAATACCCTTGGTCAAGTATGGTCTGAAATAAATCCAGCAACCAAAGTTACTGCTGATTTAGAATTCTACATAAAACCAGTTTATTTGGATCAAGTTAAAAATAGAGAAGTTAAAAGTATTGAAGAGGTAAAATTCTTCGAGCCTTGTACTGGTTCTGGTCATATACTTGCTTATGCTTTTGATGTATTTTATAAAATATATGAGGAACAAGGTTACAATCCAATTGAAATACCAGAACTAATCATTACTAAAAACTTATTTGGGGTTGATATAGACCAACGTGCTTCACAATTAGCTTCTTTTGTATTGTTGATGAAAGGAAGACAGAAAAACAGACGCTTCCTTCGAACAGTTGAAACTAAAAACATCCAACCAAATATTTCTTTTTACCAAGATTTTGAATTTGACAATAAGTTTAAAAATGCAACCGCTCTAGGTTCTTTGATTAGAGTTAATGCTGATGAGTTAAAAAACTTAGTTACAGAAAAAAACTCTCTATTTGGTGAAAGACAAGAAGAAGTTAAGAAGTTATATCAGCTATTAGGACAGCGATACGATGTGGTAGTTACCAACCCACCCTACATAAGTTCTTCACGTATGGAAGGAAGTTTAAAGCAATTTGTAGAAGCAACCTATCCAGAAACTAAGTCAGATTTATTTGCAACGTTTATTTTACGATGTTTAGAGCTTTGTAATGAAGACGGATTGACTGGTTATATGACACCTTTTGTTTGGATGTTTATTTCGAGTTACGAAAAATTGAGAGAAATAATCATTGACAAACACTTCATTAACAACCTCATTCAATTGGAATACTCTGGTTTTGACGGGGCTACCGTGCCAATTTGCACGTTTACTTTGAGAAATAAGTACATCCCAGAAGTGAAAGGAAGTTATATCCGTTTAGCTGATTTTAAAGGTGCTCAAAACCAAGCTCCAAAAACACTTGCAGCTATCAAGAACCCAAATTGTGGTTGGTTTTATGTCGTAAACCAAAAGAATTTTTTGAAAGTACCTGGAAAATCAATCGGTGCATATTGGTTATCATTGAATGCGTTAAAATCATTTTCCGAAAGTAAAGAATTTGGGGAAGATTTCACAATAAGGCAAGGAATGGCAACTGGAGACAATAGTAGGTTTATTAGATATTGGAATGAAGTAGAGCAAATAAAAAGTTCTTATCATTCTTCTTCAAAACATGATGCATGGAAAAACAATGAAAAATGGTTTCCTATTGATAAGGGAGGAGGATTTAGAAAATGGTATGGTTTAAATCATTCCGTTGTTTCATTTGATAAAAAAAGTTATTCAATCCTCAAAACTATAGGAAATCGTTGTCCGTCCGAGTCATTGTATTTTAAACATGGTTTTACATGGGGAAAAATAACCTCAGGTGATTTCTCTGTTAGGTACAGTGAAACAGGCAGTATTTTTAGTGATGCGGGTATGAAAATTGTTTTTGAAAGTGATGAGATTAGTAATACGATTTTAGGATTCTTAAATTCAAAAGCCTGTCCAATTTTTTTAAGTTGTATTTCGGAAACTTTAAATTTTGAGAAGGGAAACATTGCCAAATTACCTATCCTTAAAAAGGATGATGATAAAATTGATTCAATTGTTGCTGAAAACATAAAATTGTCGAAACTTGATTGGAATTCCAGAGAAGTATCTTGGGATTTTCTTCAAAATGAACTCGTCAAAAACAAATCCCAAGACTTCGAAGAAACCTACGACCTATACGAACAATATTGGAGAAATAAATTCTTCCAACTCCATAAAAATGAAGAAGAACTTAATAGGCAATTCATCGAAATCTATGGATTGCAAGAAGAGTTAACGCCAGATGTTCTCTTGGAAGAAATTACCATTCTTAAAGAAGAAACGAGCATTGAAAATGGTCAACTGGTTTTTCATGCAGATGAAGTGTTTGCCCAGTTTATGAGTTACGCCGTAGGTTGTATGTTTGGTCGATATTCGTTGGATAAAGAAGGTTTAATTCTTGCCAACCAAGGTGAAACTCTTGAAGACTATTTGGCAAAAGTCGCTAAGACCAAGGACCAATTAAGTTTTACTCCAGATGATGACAATATTATTCCAGTGCTGGATGATGAATGGTTTGATGATGACATCGTTGGTCGTTTTAAAGCCTTTTTAAAAGCAAGTTTTGGAGCAGATAACTTTGATAAAAACTTAGCTTTCGTAGAGGAATGTTTGGGTAAAGATGTGCGTAAATATTTTGTAAAAGACTTTTACAATGACCATATCAAACGATATAAGAAAAGACCAATTTATTGGATGTTCTCTTCACTAAAAGGCTCTTTCAATGTATTGATTTACATGCACCGTTACACACCTGATACACTAAATAAAATCTTGAATGGATACTTAATTCAATATAGAGAAAAATTAAACACTCGTATCGAACACCTAGACCACATCATCGTTACCGGTAACTCAGCGGAACAAACTAGAGCACAAAAAGAAAAAGACAAACTCAAATTGGTGATCCTAGAACTTATCGATTACGAAAGAGATATCCTTAGACCATTAGCAATAGAACGTATCAACATCGACTTAGATGATGGAGTATTGGTAAACTACAACAAGTTTGGTAAAGCTATTCAAGAGGTCTCAGGACTAAACGACGCCAAAACGAAGAAGAAAGTGAAAGAATTTGATTGGATTGATGTAACGGAGATTATATGAACAAAATAACTGAAGCATTAGAAAAACTTTTCACAAAACACAGAGTAATATTCTGGTATGATGAAAAGCAAGAATTACTCGATCAATACACCGATGTAAACCTAGTTGATGTTATTAAATTACACGTTCAAAATGATGAATTCCAGGTAAAACATAACGTCGTAATTCAAAATCCAGATAAAAACTTCCTTTTGTATTTCACTCAGGAGAAACCAGATAATGAGGACAATTGGTTGTTGGATTTAGAATTGGCACATCATGTCTTTCATACTGATCAAGAAGCAATGTTTCTTCAGGAAATGGGATTAGGATACCACTTAAAAGAATTAGTGTCTTCTCACATTGAATTCTTCAAATCCAAAGAAAGAAGAGTAAAATTAAAGGAATATTTAGGTGATGGGGATAGTTTTAATGATATCCGTTACAAGATGTTGGCAATAACGTTTGGGACAGAAAACATTAATCTTGCAACCTACATTCATACCCATGGGTCTTCTTTTGTAGATGGAAACGAGAAATACGAAAAAGATTTAGATCGGTATAATTTATCCGATTTTTATTGGAGTGAAATCCACCGAAAATTCAATTATCAGAGTACCAACCCTACGGTTTATGATTTTTTACTAGAGGTTTTTAATAACAATTTTGTTCTCGGTACAAAAACCAATATATCTAAAGAGTCACGACTGTTGCTTTCACTTTGGAAAGACACTATCAGGTTCAGAGAGTATTTTGGATCATTATCTGAAAAAATATCAATAGATACAGACGTAGAGGGGAAATTAAATCATTCAGAGATTGATGAAATTTGGAATGATGATTTATTTAAATTGGTAGATTATAAAATTATACACTCTTTAGTCATTCAAATAAGTAACGAAACCATTTCCGTAGATAGGGTAAATCAGATTGTAAAACAAAGAGAAAATAAGTATTGGTTTCGTGAGGTAGATCACCTATACAATTGTCTTCAAGTAGCTTCACAGTTAATACAAAATATCCGGAAACACTCTAACAAGACCTATAATACATTTAATGAGGGGATTAATGATTATTCTAATCACTTGTATGAAATTGACTTACAATATCGTAAGTTCATCTGGAGTTACCGTAAGTCGGGTCAAAATAGAATCTTATCCGAATTAGCAAATAAAATAGAGAAAATATACTCGAACGATTGGTTGTTGACATACAATGATAATTGGCAAACAATAATCGATCAAATGACCGGTTGGGATATTGATTCAACTTTAAGTCAAACCAATTTCTTTAACCGAAATGTAAAACCTATTGCTGAAAAGAATCAGAGAATTTTTGTAATAATTTCGGATGCGTTAAGGTATGAATGTGGTGTGGAATTAACGAAAAGACTTCAGTCTGAGAATAGGTTTGAAGCACAAATTCAACCTATGGTTTCCAATATTCCGTCATATACTCAATTGTGTATGGCTTCCCTTTTACCTCATTCTCAATTGAGAATTCAGGAAGGAACCGATCTTGTAAATGTGGATGGAATTTCATCAAGTGGAATTCAAGGTCGATCTAAAATATTACATACTCTTTCAGGTGACAGATCAACAGCTATTAACGCTACGGATTTCATGAAAATGAACTCCTCCAAGGAAGGTAGAGAGTTTGTAAAGAACTACGATATTATTTACATCTACCACAATAGGATAGATAAAACAGGAGATGATAAAACCACAGAGGAAAAAGTATTTGATGTAGTTGAGGAAGAATTAATATACTTACTTGAGATACTGAAGAAGATCAATAATATGAACGGATATAATATGATTATTACTTCAGATCATGGATTCGTCTATCAACATAATGAATTAGATGAGAGTGATTTTACAGAATCAACTTATTCTGGAACTCTTTGGAAAGAGAATAGAAGATTTATTATTGGTAAAGAGATAACTTCAGACAAATCAACAAAACATTTTAAAGGACAGGATTTAAATTTAAATGATGATATTGATGTTTTGTTCCCTAAATCAATAAATCGTTTGAGAATTAAGGGTTCTGGGTCACGTTTTGTTCATGGTGGTACAACTCTTCAAGAAATCGTTGTACCATTAATTAAAATAACAAAGACAAGACAAGACACTACATCACAAGTTGAAATTGATATAATCAAATCCACCGATAAGATTACAACCAATATTCTTCCAGTGTCATTTATTCAAATTAATTTGGTTTCTGATCAAGTACTCCCAAGAACAATTAGAGCTGTAATAAAAACCGAGGATGGTGAAGAAATCTCTGATCAATTCAGATTTAATTTTGACATTGATAATGGAAGTGAAAGACAAAGAGAAGTAAAACATAGATTCCAATTAAGTTCAAAAGCTAGTGGAAAATACAAAAACCAGCGAGTGAAACTTGTGCTTGAAGAACCTCTAGAAGGAACATCTAAATGGAAACCATATAAAGATTACTTCTACACATTAAACATCTCATTTACTAATGATTTTGATGAGTTTTAAAAATGAAAGAACTAGATAAAAAACTAAATGAAAATTTTGCGGGAAAGGTTGTCCGTAAAGACCTCACTAAATTGGTAAAGGGAAACGCTATTGTCCCCATTTATGTCCTGGAGTATTTACTTGGACAGTATTGTGCTACGAGTGATGATGAGACAATAACAGAAGGTGTTGAAACTGTAAAATCCATAATATCGAAACATTTTGTTCATCGTGATGAAGCTCAAATTATAAAATCAACAATCAGGGAAAAGGGTTCTCACAGAATCATTGATAAGGTCTCGGTCAAATTAAATGATAAGGATGATCAGTATGAGGCTTATTTCGCTAATCTTGGTCTAAACCGAATTCCTATATCTGATGACGTTATCAGACAACATCAGAAACTGTTAAGCAGTGGTGTTTGGTGTATATTAACTATGGGTTATGTATCTACGGATGAAAAAGGAACTGTTCCCTGGGTAATTGAATCGATAAAACCTATACAAATCTCAATAAGTGACTTAGAAGAATATAAAGAGGGTCGAAAACACTTTACAAAAGAAGAATGGATTGATGTTCTATTACAAACAATGGGGTTAAATCCAGATGAATTTACCTTTCGGTCCAAATTATTACAACTAACTAGATTAGTACCTTTT
>Ga0194118_10006323_pt1 | contig 11863 bp, 13 predicted proteins | sample TA2MahsurfametaG_2_FD_148662 | JGI IMG/M metagenome (GOLD analysis project Ga0194118, IMG submission 148662) | Freshwater microbial communities from Lake Tanganyika, Tanzania - TA2015013 Mahale N5 surface | ecosystem: Environmental > Aquatic > Freshwater > Lake | place: Tanzania: Lake...
GATGATTTGATTAATAAAAGTAAAAAAACTGAAAGACCTAAAATTTCATCACTATATGGAGTATTCATTTCCGTTTTAATGATTCTTATAGTTATTATTCTAATTTTAACAATGTATTCTCAAAGAGGAAGTGGGGATACTGGATCTCAACTTATGACATACAGTATAATGTTAACAGTAATGATAGGTTTATCTGTAATATTCTCATTCTTATCAGGAGTAAGACTCGATTACGATACCAAAATAGAAATCCTAAGCTACACAATAGCTTACGCAGTAATATTCGCAATATTAACATCAATATTTGTCTTCAATAATTTTTCAATTAAATCAGCAGTAACTTCGTCAATAATATTCTTTGTCTGGCTCAGTTTATCTCAATCAATTTCTAATTTTCTAACATATAATCAAGGATACGTAAATAGAACTTAATCATTTGAAATTACCTCAACATACTTTTCATATAATTTTTTCGTAGGTACAAGGTAAGGCTTGTATGATAATAACAAATTCAATGATTTATTAATGGTAACATCACTAATATTACATTTTTGTGAAACTTCATTTCTATCTATGTTCAAATCATAAATAGTCGAAACAAAAAATATACATCCAACTGCTACAGAAATAGGAGTATTTTTAATAACAATCCCTAACTGTTGAGCAACATAAGCAACATAACAACAAATCTTACGATATGTATCTGCAATACCAAATTGAATGCAAATTCTATTAATCTCATCTTCAGCAGAAACCGGTTTCATCTTTGCATAGAACTCTGGCTCCTTCTCAAAAATTTGCTCTCGATAAAAATTAATTCCCTTTGTCAACTTCTTCTTACCAATATTAAACTGCTTACTCAATTTTTCCTTATCCAAAATAATATTTCTCCTTTCAGATGCAAACAAAACACAAGCAGCCATATTACTATGTTTCTTCGAACCTCTCTTGTTACCTCCATCCTCACTTATAATTTTAAAATTGTTCTTCGACTTGTCAATAATTGCTTCACTAACAATATCGTCAGCACATGTATCCATATGCTGAAAATTTTTCAATAATCTTCTCTCATCATAATCCATCGAATTATACTTATGATACCTCCTAAAACTCTGATAACCATGTCCTCCAATAACAGTAGACAAAGATGCTTTCATAAAATGTTCATTTACTGGCATTCCAACTCTTGATGGGTCTGCTTGTCTCCGAATATCATCACACGATGGAGACCTCCATTCAGGACCAGATTCAAGAATTTCACCATTATGTCTACCACAATTACAACAAATGTAAGCACCTTCTTCAGTATCCGCGACACATTCAAATTTACCACAAAAATTACATAAATTATTAACCATTATGAGCCTCTGCTCGGTAACATTGCGTCTTAAAAAGGATACTATCTTCTTAGGTTTCTCATCTTCTTCATCAAATGACTTCAAAATTTCCTGGAATTTGCGGGCATCCAGGTCTCCCATCCTCTGATAAATGTCAGTTGCCATATTATTTCACAATTTCAATAGATACTTTAAAAATCAATTTTTTACGCATTCTAATTTATTTTTATTAATTTCTTTTTAAATCGAAAATTTTCTCCGAGTTATTAATGATAACAAATAATCAGGCAATTTTATTATTCTTTTTAATAATATATTTTCTTCCTCAATTATTTTCAAATGTGTGGTTCAAAAATTTAGAAATGGGAATTCCAGTTGCCAAAAATTATATTCAAAATTTTGTTTCCTCAATTGTCTTAATTGGACTTGTAGTTTTTTTTGGTAGTCCAAACTTAATTAACATTTTTAATTATCCACAAATACCAATGATAGTTTTTGCAACTATTCTTTTTAGTTTTGCATTTGTTTTGGTTTATTGTTTTGCTAAAAGAGCAATTGATACTCAAGTTGAAAAAGATAAAGCGAGAAATATTAATTCTGGAAAAAAAATTTTAATGATAATTATCATTGTTATTTATGGATTATTAGCAGTCATGTATTTACTTAATTATGGTTTCAAATTAGAATCTTGGAAAGATAGGAGTTATTTAGTTGTTGCAACAATTGTAATAAGTTTACTCTACTTTAGTTTCTATTATTTTAAAGATGATACTTACTATGAAAATAAATTTGTTTTACCATTGTACTTATATCCCTTATTATTCTTAACCCAAGGTGTAGGTTATACAATGTTTTCAACAATTTCATATTTTGTTATTTTCACGACAGTTGTAGCAAGTTGGGGATTTTTTGGTATAGAATGGTTTGTTGGTCCAGCAAAAAAATACGAAGGAAATATTAACAGAGAAATGTGTAAAGCTTATTTGGGAATTTCTGACGATGATACTGCCATGAATAATAATTTACCAAATCAAACTCAAATCAACACAAGAAATATTAATTACATGTATATTGCAATGGCTTTAATTTTTTGTACGTTTTTAATTGCGATAATTATGTCATTTGTTTCTCTTAAAAAAATAATAAATAGACAATAATAATGCCAGTTGAAATAATAAGTGGCTTATATTTGGGAAATAAAAATGATGCATACGATGTAAAATTTCTTTCATCCAGGAATATAAATGTTATTATAAATTGTACAAATGAGATTCCATTTTTAAAGGGATTAAATACGTTAGAATTGATTAGAATTCCAATTAGAGATGATTTTCCAGAGGAAGAAAAAGAAAAATTTAATAGAGAATATTATTATCAATTTGATTCTCTTTGTAGAATGATAGATAGGAAGTTAAGAAATAATAAAAATATTTTAATTCATTGTAGATATGGTAAATATAGGTCAACATGTTTGGTTATTTCATATATAATGTTTAAAACTAAAATGAAGTTAGAAAAAGTATATGAAATTATGTCGTGTAAGTATCCATTGGTAAAGTTAAAGAAGCATTTATTTTTAGAGGCATTAAAAATGTACGATGGAGATTTGAATCCAGTTTAATATTCTTTTTTTTGAGTGAAAAAAGAATCTATCTTTATTTTAATATGGGAAATGTATTAGGAACAACAGAAACAGAAGTTAAAGAGGTAAAACAAGCCCAGGCAGAAGATAAAATATTATTTGATAAAATTTTGAAGAAATCCCAGGAATTGTATAATTTGAATAAAGAGCAATTTTTGGACCCAAATTTTTGTGAGCGTATTGCTATAACTTATAGTAAAAAATTGTATCAATTGCCAGTGGAAAAGATTAGGACAATTCATGATAAAGTTGAAAATTCAACTGGAGAAAAAAATTTAGAAGTTACCATATCTTATGACCCTTTAAAGGAGGAAAAGTTTTTGGTTAATGAATTATCTGGTAGAATCCAGGAATATTTCAAGGGAAAGAAGTTAGTTAATAATTTAGATTATAAAGGTTTGAAAATATCTTTTCCAGATATTGCTTATGTTCAAAATAGAGTATTGTATTTACTGGATAATATGCAAAGGAGAGAATTAGAAAAGAAGCAACAAGGTGGTCATCCTTTATTTTTAGATGATTTTGGAGGAAGAAGAAATAATAATAACAATAATAACTTTTTTAATAACAATAATAATAATGAAAATCGATTTATAATCAATGAAAATGAAGAAGAGGAGGAAAACGAGTATGAAAGACCTAGATTTGAGCGGGAGGAGAGACCTAGGTTTAATAAGAGAGAAAGATTTGATAAGGGTAATCGGTATGAGAAGAGAGATAAGTTTCAGAAGAGGAATATTCCAGCTAATTTTAAGTCTGTTATTAAGAATGAGCCACCAAAAGAATTTACAGTACCACTTTATAAAGAAATCCAGGAAAAGTTGAAAACAATAAAAACGAATAAGCCAGGAAATATTTCAGAGACAACTCCAGCTGAAATAAAAGTAGGAAATATTAGAGAAAATAGTCCTCCAGAAATTAAACCAGAAAATATTACTAAAAAGAAAAATGAAACAATAAAAGAAGAAGTTAAAAGTATTTTTGAAGCACCAGTTGCATCTTTTACAAATATTTTTAAACCAGAAAAAATACAAGAAAACAAATTACCAGAAAAAATACAAGAAAACAAATTACCAGAAAAAATACAAGAAAAGAAATTTCCAGAAAAGAAATTTCCAGAAAAGTTGCCAGAAAAGAAATTTCCAGAAAAGTTGCGAGAAAAAGAAACGAAAATGAAAGATTATTACGCAAATGAAGATAAATATTGTGTTGATGAAAAACAACCATGCAAATTATCCAAAAAAGAAATGTGTGAAAAAATTATTTACCATTTTATTGTTCGAAATAACTTAATCGCAGCAATTACTAGTGTTGTTCCAACTCCAGATAAATTAGGAGAATATACTGGCAGTTTTACATATTCAAGATTGGAAAGTTTAAAGAAAGGAACATTTTGTTTACCACCATATTATAGTGATATCCAGGATGTAGATGAGAATCAACGCGTTTTAAAGATTTTGAAATACTTAAATTATCTTGACCCAAAAGATTGTACAACTAATGGTGGATTTTTATTAAAATTAAGTGATAATAGAATGCGTGAATTACTTTCTGATGAACGAATTGGTAAAAAATACTTTGAATTTGGAAGAAAAATTAACCAAATATACCAGGAATCATTAAATGCTCTTTATAATATCCTTATCCAACTTGAAAATAGTAGTAATTTAAGCACAAATATCCTTAATGAATTGAGTAAAAGAACTAAATATATTATTGATGAACTTTATATTAAAACCCAATTTAATTACTTACTGGCAATTTTAATAGTCATCGATTTTGATTTCGTTAAGAATAAAGAACTTAATGAAGTCAAAAAGAAAAGAATCGAAAAAATTATTAAAGAAGACTTTAGTCCCTAATATCAATATCATCTGGATTCGGTGCAGCCTGCTCATTAAAAGCAACACCCATATCACTTTTTAAATTTCCAATTGTATCTACAACTTTAACTGAAGCAACTATTGAGTTAATGGCATAAATTACGGTTCCAACAATATCCAAAGGAAGATTTGATAAACTTCCTCCTGGACCACCTTCGTTATAATTTATTTCAACATCTCCTCCTTTCATCTTTTTTCTTCCCATTTATTTATTATAGATTTTATTTCTTTGATTTCCGACCCTTTGGCTTCTCCTCAACCTCCTCCACAAAAAGTTCAGCTTCAGCCTCAGCAGCTGGCTCATCATTATCAGCACTAGCTGGCACACATGGAACAACAAAACCAGTCTGATACCTTACTTTTCCATCTTCAATAACTGGAAACTTTGACTTAAGAAATCCAATGCCCATATTATTCAAAAAATCAGCAAAATTTTGCTGCTCTTCAGCATTATCAAAAGTAAAACTGGTTGCAAAACCTTCTTCTTGGTCGTCCTGTTGTGGCTGAAAGATTTTCATTCTCTATAAGAATTATATTTCAGTTTTCTTTATATTGTTTTTCACAAAAAAGTGAATTTTATTTTACTTAAATTTTTAAAATTCAATTATGCAAACACTTAGTAATTTTTTTACTACAAAAATCTCAAATCTTACTGATGACCAAAATATTGCATATCAATCCTTTTTGGCCGAAAAAAATATTCTTATTTCCGGCCAAGCAGGTACAGGTAAATCTCATCTTATTCGTAAAATGGTTGCTCATTGTGAGCGTATTCACAAAAATGTAGCAGTAACTGCAATGACAGGTGCCGCAGCTTGTTTAATCAACGGTAAAACAATTCATTCCTGGGGAAGTCTAGGAATGGGCGATAAATCTCCAGGATATCTGGCTGAAAAAATATTGAAGGCTTGGCCTAAGAGGACAAAATGGTTAAAATGTAAAGTATTAATTATTGATGAAGTATCCATGATGAATGCTTCATTTTTTGATTTATTGGAAGAAGTTGCCAGAATAATTAAAGGTCAGGATAAGCCTTTTGGTGGAATCCAGGTTATTATGTTAGGTGATTTTTATCAGTTACCACCAGTTGCAAAATTTGGAGAAGATAATAGATTTTGTTTTGAAAGTGAAAAATGGAATTTATGTATTAAAGATACAATTACATTAACTGAAGTTATGCGGCAAAAAGACCCAGTTTTTCAAAAAGTTTTATCAGACGTTCGTGTAGGAAGATTAAGTCCAGAGACAATTGAAATTATTAATTCCAGAGTTGGAGTTGAGCCTGATTTGAGCAATGGTATTAAGCCGACTATTTTATATTCAACAAGAAAATCAGTTGAAAGAATAAATAAGGAAGAATTTGATAAATTACCAGGAGATGAGGTAATTGAATATGAGACAACTTATGAGATAATTGGAGATAGGACTTCGAAAGTACGGGAAGATGAATTCCAGAGATTTATTGATATGGTAGATAGGGAAAATAATTATGATAAATCATTACAACTGGCTGTTGGCGCACAAGTAATGTTATTAAAAAATATTGACCAGGAGAAAGGTTTGGTAAATGGTTCAAGAGGAGTTGTTATTGATTTTGAGAGTGATTTTCCAGTTGTAAAATTTATGAACAATGAAATAATTACTATAAATCATCATGAATATTCTTATGAAATATCATCTATTTCTCAAATTATAGCGAAGCAAATACCGTTGGCATTGGCTTGGTGTACTACGATACATAAGTCGCAAGGGCAGAGTTTGGATTGTGTAAGAATAAATATAGGAAGTGGTATTTTTGAATATGGGCAGACATATGTTGCATTATCAAGGGCCAGGAGTTTGGAGGGGTTATTTATTGAGGAATTTGACCCTAAAAAAATAAGAGTACATCCGAAGGTTGCAGATTTTTTTGGAGAATAATTTATAATTAAGAAATTGGAACAAGGTCTGACCCCCATTTTGAGAATCCGGCATATACAGTTCTTTTTATGTTTATATCTTGTTGTTCTATGCTGACAGCAATTTCGTAAACAGGACGAAAACAGTGGTATGTCCAAATTTCGTTCATCATAATTTTTTGGCCGAGGTCTCTGACAGAGAATACGAGAATTTTTCCGGATTTGAATCCGATATAGAATTTTGGAACAACTCTGGCTTTTTCGACAGCGGAGGATAGTATTTCATCTTCAAATTCTTTTTTGATAACGATTTCAAATGTTTCTTGTTTGAGAAGGAAAATTTCCATTTTTGTGCAAGCAACAATAAAATTTCTGCACATTTTTGCGGTGACAATTGTGTTTTCAGAAAGTATTTTTTCATTAATAATTGTGTTGTCTCCATTGATAAGTTTAATTATATTATTATCTCTTATTAGTTTTTCATCTTCGAATTTTCTGGATTGAAAAATTGCTTGAGTTTTTTCTTCAATATTGGAATCTCTAAGAATTTCAATATTTTTCTTTGATGAACAAAAACAGGAAAATACCATGCTTATATATTGAATATTCATTGATATTTTTTATCAATTTTTTTTACTAAAAAAAATATATTTAAGGTATTTGTAATATGTATTCTAAAATGGAAAAGAGGTTTATTTTTGAAAACAATGAATATTTTATAAATACATGTGATTTGAGTGAATTATTTTTATTTGCGAGTGATATTTGGTGTGAATTTGATGTTGATTTAAGAAAACAGGTTCAAAAATATTGTTGTCAAAATTTTATGGAAGAAGAAATAAGGTGTACATTATGTAATAGATATGTATGCAAGTTTTGTAGAAAGGGAGATATTTGCAATTCTATGTGTTGTCGGATAAAAAACTTAAATTTTACACCTTTGGGAATTTTAAATGAGAAAAGGCAAAGGTGTATTTCAGTTGATTATATTATAAGATTTATGTTACACCAATGGAATCTTTTTGAGTTCACTGGCGAGAAAAATTTGGAATTTTTACGAGCCAAGTATTGTTTATCAGCAATCGAGGTGGTATTATATGGTAAAAATCAAAAAAGGAGTTTGAATAATTTTCCAGATGCAATTCCTGGATTGGATTCAAGTTTGAATGTATTTTCATCAAATTTATCTGAAATAATTAGGCCAGCAAATGCTAGAGAAATTTCCAGAGGGATATCAATTTTGTAAGCATTGTAGCTTCCATAATATTTTATATTATTTTCGATGAAAAAGAATTTTAGATTTTTGTTCATGAAAATATTTTTATTTTGAACTGCTTCTGCTAGGGCTAAATTAGAAAATTCCAGAGAATTTTCAGGGTCAGTTCTCCACTGTGATTTTTTTTCAATTCCATAACCAGCTAAATACGCACCAGGTCCAGCATCAACTAAATTACTTATTTTTGTATCATTATTTAAACAAGATGTTGTTTTATTATCAAAATCGTATGTGGAGATGTTTTCTATTGGTAAAGCGAGTTCTTTGACTCTACCAAAAAGACATTCATTTGTGATATCAAAATAATTATTATTGATTTTTATTGAAATTGCTCTAATAGAAAAATGAAGCAAATCGGCTGTTGAAACTGAAAAAATTCTTGTTAAAAATTTAATTTCATATGAGATATTTGAAACGCACTCAATTATTTTATTCGTGTCAAAAATAGCAATAAAAATATTATATCCATTTTTAATTGAACGCACTTTTTCTTGAATATCTGGCAAAAATTCTACGATAATATTTCGATTAGTCCCATATTCATTCACAAAGTTTGATATAAAATTATAATTAAATCTATCATATATTACAATCCATTTATTCATGTATAATTTATCTAACAAAAAATAATTTTTTATTTTTTGTTTAGTTGTTTTAATTATATGAAATTTTAAGCGGCATTCTGAACGTGACTAGCAGCACCACGACCTCTTCCTGGACGTGTAGCACCTCGGAAAACATGCGAATTTCCTCGGAATGGTGCACCAGTTCTAAAAGGAAGTGAAACCGATGGACGAGTAAAACTTACTGGCTGTTGTCCAGTAGCGGGAGCAGTAGAAGGACGTTGCTGGAATTGAGGAGTCTGTTGCTGGTGATGCTCTTGTTGGAATTGTTGCTTCTGGAATGCAGGACGAAAACGAGGGGTTCCCTGAGGACGCTCCCAACTTACGAAAATAGCACACTGACGTGGGTTATTAGGCTTACGCTGAAGGAAAACACGGAGCTGGTTCTCACGACGAGTCTTCTCATCAGAAGACTCATCTTCTACCTTTGAATCAAAATATTCACGCAACTTTGAAATTAAAGTCTCCTCCAAAGCAATTCCAGTAGGCTGGACCAATGCCATAATATGAATTCCATTCTTACCTGTTTCATCACATCCAAAATAAAGCTGAGTCGCTTCAGTTGTAGTCTCCTCAACATCTGCATCAGTAGAATATTTACCTCTAGACTGATTAACCCACTTATAAATGGGATAACGGAATCTTCCTTCTTTAGCAGCATTCTGAATCTTCTCCATCACTCCATCGGTAATAACATCAAAGGCTTCATCACGGGCTTTAATATAACGTTCTTGGCGGTCATTTGCATTTCCTTTTCTGGCTTCCAAAGCCATAGTCCTAAGTTGCTGAAACGAACTCATTTTTCTTTTCTTAGTATTTTTAGGTAAGATTTCTTTAAGCTCTCATTATTTTTCAAAAATTTTTAAAATAAATTTTTTACCATTTTTTATAAAAAATGCAGGATAGTTTTCATTATCACATACTCGAAGTAAATTAAATTGTTCATCTATAGACTTTGAAATATCTAATTCGCTATCATTACATGTTCTTTTTTTATAGAATGTTTCATTACCAATTTGTTTTGTTTTATTGATATTATTATAATTATCAATGAAATATAAAGCTATTTCTATTGTTTTAAGACCTTGTTTTTCTTTTATTTTTGTAAATAAGTCCAGAGGGTCAATGTCAATAAAATCTTTTAGATAAAAATCACCATTATCTACTTTAGTATCCGCTTCAAACATAGTAATTGGTATTTTATTTTTTCCTTCAAGAATTTGCCAGGTTAGAGGACTCCAACCTTTTCCTTTTGGTAAGTCACTTTCATGAATTACTATATTGTTTTTATGTAAATTAATTTTTTTAAATATTTTAGTACAACCCAGAATAAATAAAATATCACCAGATAATTTAATATCATTTGAATCTCTGTATAATATACACTCGTGATCTCTAGAAATAATTTCTTCTCTTAGTTTTATAATATATGGATAAATCCAAGAATCATTATCTAATAAAATATTTATTTTCATACATTTAATTTCGAATTATTTTTTATTATTTAAACTATGTTTAAATTCTATAAAACCTACATAATAGCAGAATTATCTTGCAATCATAATCAAGATATAAAAAAAGCTTATCAACTAATAAAGGCTGCACATGATGCTGGAGCTGATGCAGTTAAATTGCAAACATATACTCCAGATACAATGACAATTAATAGTAATAAATCTTATTTTAAAGAATGTTTAAATGGTACTTTATGGGAAGGAAAAACTTTATATGAGCTTTATTCAAAAGCATTTACACCATGGGAATGGCATAAAGAACTAAAAGAATACGCAAATTCATTAGGTTTAGATTTATTTTCAACTCCTTTTGACACAACTTCAGTTGATTTTTTAGAAAATCTAAATGTACCTTGTTATAAAATTGCATCTTTTGAAAATATAGACCATATTCTTCTTAAAAAAGTTGCAGAAACTAAAAAACCAGTTATTATTTCATCTGGCATGGCAAGTTTTAAAGAATTGGAAGAATCATTAAAAGTATTAAAAGAAAATGGTTGTCCAGAAATCTGCTTATTGAAATGTACAAGTGCATACCCTTCAAAATTAGAAGATGCAAACTTATTAACAATAAAAGATATGCAAGAAAAATTTAACGTAACTATCGGTCTTTCTGACCATACAATGGGGATAGAAGTACCAATTACAGCAGTTGCACTTGGAGCAAAAGTTATAGAAAAACATTTTAAATTAGAAAATGATAGTGGAAGTGAGGATGATGCTTTTTCATTAACTCCAGAAGAATTTAAATTAATGGTAACATCAGTTAGAAATGTTGAAAAAATAATTGGTAATGTAAAATACAATTCAGAATGTGAAAGCAATAGTAAAAAATTTAGAAGGTCTCTTTTTGTTGTAAAAGACATTAAAGAGGGAGAAACATTTTCTTCTGAAAATGTACGTTCAATAAGACCAGCAAATGGATTGGAAGTAAAATATTTTTATGATATTGTTGGTAAAAAAGCAAAAAAGAATATTGAAAGTGGTACGCCTTTGAGTTGGGATTTAATTGTTTAATAAATTATGAATATTTTCTTTAGAGTAGATAGTTCAAATATTATTGGAACTGGTCATGTTTTTAGATGTTTAAATATTGCTTATCATTACAATTCAGAAAATATATTTTTTATTTGTAAAAATCATAATTATAATATTAATAGTAAGATTCCTTACAAATTATTTGAACTTGAAAGTAGTAATAATTTAAATACAAATATAAATTCTTGGCTAGGAGAATCAGAAGAAGATGATGCTAAAAAAACAATTGAAATCATAAAAAATTATGAAGTTGACTGGCTAATTATAGACCATTATTCTATAAATAAAAAATGGGAAAATATGTTAAAAAAATATGTTAAAAAAATATTAGTAATTGATGATTATATTGATAGAGTTCATGATTGTGATATTGTATTAAATCAACAATTTTCTCAGGAAGAAGGAGATAGAATATATAAAAAAAGTTATTGTGGGAATGATTATTTAATATTACATCATAAGTATTTTAATATGAATGTTGAAAAAAAAATTAGTAAAAGAATTGAAAGAATTAATATTTTCATGGGAGGTGCAGATACACCAAATATAACAGAAAATATTATTTTTTTATTAAAGGATTATGATATAATTCTCGATGTAATAATTGGAAAAAGTAATAATAATTATCAAAAAATATTGGAATTAACAAAAA
>Ga0194118_10006327_pt1 | contig 11857 bp, 8 predicted proteins | sample TA2MahsurfametaG_2_FD_148662 | JGI IMG/M metagenome (GOLD analysis project Ga0194118, IMG submission 148662) | Freshwater microbial communities from Lake Tanganyika, Tanzania - TA2015013 Mahale N5 surface | ecosystem: Environmental > Aquatic > Freshwater > Lake | place: Tanzania: Lake Tanganyika...
GATTACTCACAAAAATATCTTCACCTCCTGCAGATTTTTCTTTGGTAAAGTCCAACTTAAAATCAAAAAAACCTGTCCTGTCCATGGCTGAGAAGTATAATGCTTTCCCATCGGCTGAGAATATTGGTAAATACTCGTTTGATGCGGTATTAATAGAATGGCCAAGCTTTATTTTTTGTCTTGTAATATCCGAGCTTAGCGTTGATAACTGGATCACTCTTTTATCGCTTATTCCAGAATCAACTGAAGATTGAAAAACCTCATTATTTACCTCTTTACTAGCCTGATTTCCGCCACACCCAATTAATAGAATAAGAAATAGGAAAATAGGTGAACCTATAAATATCTTAAGGAAACTATATGAAATTCCCACTTTTAAATTCATGAAAAAAGTGACCTAATTAAATTTAAAATGGCAAAAGAAATGATAGCTATTCCAACTATTTTACAAGAAATATGTACAAAAAATTGTGGTGAGTTCTTCTGATATTTACGCTTGCTGTAGATCAGTCGAGGTAAAACCATCCAAATGAACAAGCCAAGTATTATTTTTATAATAGCTGATACCATTATTTACCTATCAAAAAAGTGATTCCAGTTTTGACGGGAAAGATTTTGATTTACTTTTCAGATTTAAAAGTAACTTTCTTTCTGTTGCATCAATCACTCCATCGCCTTTGATTTTGTCATACAGCCAATGTGCTTCAGCTTCATCAATTTCACCGGGAGAATTTTCGTCTTCCAATAAATAACTTGATATTGCCTCAACAAATAAATCCGACCAACTCGGGTCATTTTGATTTCCTGATACCGCATTATTAAGTTCAAACAAGAACTCTGCCTCCACGGTATCAATGATACCATCAGCATACAAAATAGCTTTGAGTTCTTTTACTTCAGCCGCATCAATAATACCATCGGCAAGGAGCTCCTTTTTTAATTGTTCTAATGTTTTCATATCATCAATTTAAGATCGAAAAAAGAGGGATTCCCTCTTTATTCGACAAAACCACTCCTATACATTTCATTTACCTTAGTTTGGATTGCATCATATTCTGCACCTAAAGCCTGCTTTCTGTCAGATCCATTCCCAAAGTCGCCACGAATTACTTGTTTCGCTTTATCTTCAATGGAACCTTGAACTGCAACTGAACTTGATTGGCTGCCTTTATTACTTGATGTGTTATGGGAAGCCTCTTGTTTTGCCGCAGAATTCTCTCCAGTTGATGAGCGTTTACTTGTTACAGCACTTTCAACTGATGAAGTTGTATTAGTTTCTGTCGAAGTATTAGACACTTCAGTTTGATCAGAGACCGTATTATCTGCTGTTGGATTGGTTTCATCATTGTTAGAAGTACCTGATTCATTTTCAACAGAACCTGAATTGGTATTGTCAACTTCTGTCACCACAACCTCTTCAGAACCTCCTTCTACAGGTTTGTCTTGATTAAATTGCTTTAGCCCAAAAATACCACCAATGATTACCAATGCTAGAACTCCAAGCCAAATAAGTTTATTTGGCTTTTTAACACGAGGAGCTTGGTCAGGAGCGTCACCTTTGCGTTTTAAAGTGACTTTGCGTTTTAAATTTACGTTGTCCATATTATTCAAGAATTAATTTTGAACCAGGAATTTCCTTGGCAAATTGACCAATTGATAAAACTCTGTTTTCATTGTATAGACGAGGACGACCAGAGGAATTATCAATTTTACAAACAACTACTAAATGGCCCTCATCTGTTGAATCAAGAGGTACTTCGAAATTATTATTACCACTTTCACTGTCAGTTTGAACAGTAACAAATCCATTGTAACTGCCAAAAGAAGCCTTTTTGCCATCCAATGCATCTTCATAGTTTATAACGCAAACATATACGGTATTAAACTCATCAAGATTGGATATCTTCATCTGTTCATCCGCAGAATCACCAACTTTACTATTGCTTTCAGGCTTATCATCTTTATCCAATTCCATCCATGGGAATTTGTCTAAAAAACCCATGTCGGCTGCATTTTGATTATAGCCGGAAGAACATATACCCCCTTCTTTTCCATCTTTACATTTATAAAAGGCCATTAGGTCAAAATCAGGTCCTAAATCACCATTACCGACATCCTGTAATTCCCAATTAAGCTTTACAATCATTCTGGTAAATGTTGCTACCTCTACTCCATCACCTTTTCTTTTTAAGGTGATTTTTTGTTTCAATTTGTATTCTTCCATTGTTATTGATTTTAATTGTTAAAAAATTGTTTACCAGTCAAACTCGCTCTTTGATTTTGTAGGGTCTTTATTGCTTGTTTTTTGAGAATTATTTATTTCATTCGTGCTGTCTTTGGCTTCAGTGAAAAAAAAGTCATCATTTGTTTTAGTGCTTTTCTTTGAATTTAAAAAGTCACATTCCTTTACCTTATCCCTTGTCTTTTCGTTTGTCTTTTTTGCAAAGTTAAAATCATCATCGGATTTTACTGCACCATTTTTAGCTGGTTTGGTTAAAAAATCATCCTCCTTCTGTGCTTCTTTCTTTATAGGCTTATCAGTTACAGCTTTTTTATTGGCAAAAGCAAATGGGTCATCTCCTGTTGTTTTCGCAGGTGAATTCACTTTTTCTTTTGATTTTGACTCAACTTTAACAGATGGTGCTTTCGATTTTGAAGTCGCTTCATCTGTTTTAAACTGCAAATCAAAAGCCAACTTTTTTACTTTTTTAGTTAATTCCTCATTATTGCCTTTTAATGCAATGGCTTGGTTCAAAAATTCAATGGCTTGCTTTAATTCTCCTTTACTTTCAGATTGATTAGCTTTAAATAACAAATCTGTATAAGCATCCTTTATCTCTTTTATTTTCGCATCACAACCTTCAATACCATCAGTTGCTTTTTTATCCTTTTGAATAGCTGCTGCTAACTCATATTTTTCTTTCGCTTCTTGGTATTTATTACTTTCAAACAAACTGTTTGCTAATTCTATAGTAGCTTCAAATTGAAGGAGTTTACGTTGTCTATCTAATTCTGCATGGTGTTGTTGTTTTAATGCTGGAATTTTAGCTAACAATTCAATTACTTCCTTATGATTGCCATCTAACTTCAAGATATCATTGAAAATTGCTTCAGAATCATCAAATTTATTTTCAGCAAGCAAACTATTCCCCTCTGATAGCATTTTAGTAATTTGCGCTTTTTGCTTTTCGGATTCTTTAATCAATCTTTTTATCTCGATGATTGACTTTACAATTTCCGCATTTTCAAAAACCAGTTTGGCAGCTTCAAATTCTTCTAAGGCTTTTTCTAGTTTATTTTGTTCTTTGTATTTTTCTGCTTTTAAAAGATAGCTTTTATACAAGTCATTTTTCTCGTTTCTGATGCGTATCTTTTCCAGTAAATTGGCGTGGTGTAAACTGATTTGTTTAGAAGTTTTATCCAACAACAAGGCTTGCTCGATATTAACTTTAGCGTCTTCTAACTTACCTTCCAACTCCAATTCTACAGCCCTTACATATTTTTGCTGTGCTTCTATTTTATTTAACTCCGCTTGTTTTTCTAGGGCTTCCTTATTTTGAAGCATTTCCTGTTCTTTCCTCAGCCTATCTTCTAATGCTCTTTGTTCAATTTGTTTTAGCTCCTCAGCTTCGGCCAATGCTTTAATTCTTGACTCTTGATCAATGTATCTCTTGAAATCAATTTTTGGATAAGAAGCTAAAATCTCAGATATATCCTTATTCCCGAAAATAAACAACTTGTCTTCGCTTACATAGTTTTTGAATTTTTTATTCACCAACGAACTTAAAAAACAATCACCTAATAAGAATATCCATGCAACATCACCCGTGAAATGTTTTGATTTAAAAAAGTCAAAAATATCTGCTAGTTCGTTTACATAGTGTCCAGTATCTTTATCTATATGCTCCTTGCGAACCAGAACTTGCAATTTGGTACTTTGCATAACAGATAAACTTTCAATTATTGATAATGGAAGATTCGGAGATTGGGCATCCAACCTTTTTAACCACTCATCTGCTTGCTGTTCTTTTCTAACACACTCATCCTCAATTTCATCACTTGAGCATAAAGCACCTGTAGATTTATTCAATTCATTCACAACAAACTTTACCAAAGCACGTTTCCTCGGGTCTATTCCTTTACCTTTGAATGATTCAATTTCTCCATCTATCATAAAATAATTTTCTGAGAAAACCATTTTCATAATGTGAAGGGTGGCATTGGTAGCTGATAGAAAAATCACCGAACTCCCATTGACAATGCTAAATTTCTTTTTACTATGTAAACTGTAACAAGAAAGCTCAGCTAATGGAATGGTGTAGGACTTAATATCGAAACCTTTTTTTGATAAATAGTCTACTAAGGTTTGTTTTGAAAGATCACTTATAGACAAGGAAAAAGTAATCAGCGTAGGTATCGACTCTGAGCTTTCTCTGGTAACACGTTCATAACTTGATTGAACAAGCTTGATTAAATCTGAATACTCTAATAGCTCAATGATTGGCTTTTTGATGCCCCTAATCGTAAATGTTTCTGTGTCATCCGTTATTTTCTCGGTAAAACTTCCATAATAGTTAACCTTACGCTCATTGAAGTGAATTCGATTTTCCCGACCAAAAGAAACTCTATCTTGGTGTGGATTATTAAAAAAATAGAGCCACAACATATTATCATTGCCTTGAGTTATCGGCACAGAAGTAGCATTTCCGACACATACAATGCCGGAAATGAAATCTTTATCGATATGTAAGACAAGGTAATTCAATTGCTATTACGATTTGAAAAGCTCTGGGATTAATATTTTTTCTAAATAACAAAGTCCTTCTGCAATGAAGATAGGGAATCGATACTCAAAGATATTGGTTTGTTGTTTAGATTCTCTCGCTTTTCTATATTCAGCATCGTTCTCAATAAACGCTGAAATTAAAGAAGGTAATTCCTTACTTCTGTTTTCTAGTGCAGCGACATTATTTACCAAACCTGATTTATGTCCAACAAAGTCAATAAATATTTGATGGAACATTTCAAAATTCTCTAATCTTTTTGGAAATCCAAACTGACCAATTTTTTCAAAGTACTCATTTGCAACAACTTCATCTTCTTCAAAAACCGTAATTTGACCTTCCTTAAGATACTCTATATTTCTCTCTGCAAAAATATCTGATGTAAAACGAACATTACTATCAAAAATTAAATCAGTATCAACGGCTAAACCTTTAGAAACTTCAGATTTGTTATCAACAGAAATGTCATTGCGATACTTAATGTTCATTCTTTCTGAGCCCTCACCAAAACCTTTCTTAAAACACTCAGCTAAATAAGCGTTTGTTGCAACTATACCAGGTTTGGTTTGAAGCCATTGGAATAATCTTCCGCCTTTTCCAAATGGCATTAGGTGTATTTCATTTATCGCAGTTAAATTATTGTCTTTAATAGTTTTAGCACACAACTTACCTGAATAAAAAACCAAGAGCCCTGTAACATATGCTGGTATGGCATAAACGAAAGATGCTTCTCGACCAATGTATGAATAGAATGAACTAAAATCATCATCAGACAACTGATCAAACACACTGTTCAAATAAAATGGAGCTTTATGACCAGCGGTTAGAATTTCCTTAATGTTTTCAACTTTGATTTTTCTTTGGCTCTCATGGTATTCATAAATGGCCTTTCTAAATGTATTTGATTGAACTACCGCCTCGAAAAATACACCAGCTGCAATTCTAACAGAACTTTGTTTGAATAACCTTGGTTGATTAGAGGAGTTGATGTCTTTTGCTAATAACAGTATATCACTTGTACTGCCGCCAACGTCAATTCCCAAGAACATATTATTATTCAACCCAATATCCCTGCTTAACGCATATTTACAAACTGCTTCAGATTCAGTTTGTTCAGCAACAGTAGAAGGCTTTAGTCTTTGTTTGGTGTTTTTATCTAAAATAGGAGTCAATAGAGGTAACTCAGTATTATAGATAGAGCGATACTGACCCAAGTCAAATGATGACATGGAAGAAGGATAAGACCATCTTAACTCAGAGGGCCTGCATTTATTTGCATACAAATCAGCACACACTGATAACCAAACAGATTTCAGATAGGAGGTTTTTTTGGATAACCCCGCAATATCAGACAACCATTTCATGTTATAATGAAGTATTCCTGCCTGAGTTGTAATCTTTTCCTTATCCATCTCTTTTACCAAGAGATTTTTTTCATTCACCGCCACACCACCTGCTATTTCCTTGTCTTTATTTGGGCCAACAAATCTGTTATCATGCTCATGTAACCAAGACTTAATTTGACCGTTTGGAGCGGATTCATTGGAGAAAAACAATAATTCGTCTCTGTTGGCTATTTTACCGTCACCGGCATCTACGCCAACAAGAGCCAGGCGTCTATTTCTAAACTCAATGGGTTGTGCCTGATTTGCTCCAGATTTCAATGTGAAATTTACACATGAATTATTGCTTCCGAAGTCAATTCCAATTATGGCATCTCTATTGACTTCCTCCGTGGTTAAATCAACTATTCTTTTATCACCCATAGAGTTGTCTCCAGGATTTTTAACAATCAAATAACCTGCTAATTGAGATTTACCTGCTTTATCTATTCGGATTTCTAAACCAGCAATGGGCTTATTTGACTTAATCACTTGATATTTATGCATATCTTGTGGCACTTCACCAGCCGGATATTCAATAAGATTTTGAATATCCAATTTGGCATCCCTTTTCAAATCTTCAACACTATCTGAGTAAACTACCTCTTTGACCGTATTGATACCACTAGGTCTTTCGTAAGTGATGATCTTTTGATCTTGTCCGTTTTTATAAAACGGAACAAATTTAATTCCTTGAATATTTAATGGGTACTCAGTATATATATAATAGGTATCCCAATTATCAGAAATAAAATCTGGCCACATTAAAACTTTATTGTTTGGCGAAACCCATTCTATTGAATACTCCTTCGAGTTTAATCGATAGGATTGGTCATCAATCTCTACAGTTAAATCAACAATCAAATTACCTTGATCACTAATTTTACCCGATATATCAAACTTAGGATCTTGATGAGAAACCAATCGGCCGAGCTGCTGCGAAAACATTTGAATTCCATCCATGCTTAATGGTAATGGAAAATATTTTACAGGGTGTTCAGCATCAGCAATGTCGTTTACCTGTAAATAATATACAGCTGATTTCGATAATGGTTGTTTTATATCAACTGATTCATACCAACCAAGAATTGACTTGTCTTCTTTTAGTATATTTTGTAAATCACTCAGAACATTTTTTACTAAAGACTTGTCTGAAGGTTCATCAAATGTAAATGAACCATTCTGCAATTGATACACTTTTTGTTGAGAATCCAATAACTCCTTAAACGGAGATGACATGTTAGAGTATTTGGCAACCGTACCACTCTTCTGAAGAGAAGGCTCTTTTCTCTCAATCGATGCCTGCCAATCTCTTAAATAAAATTTAAGACCATTCAAATCTAATTTATTCCTAGTTCTTCCAAGACTTACATTCTCCTCATATTTACTAACGTTTTGATTTGTGTTCTTTAAAAACAAATATAATTTTTGAATTTTATCATTATCCAAATATCTTGTTGGGTCTTCGAACTTACCATTTCTAAACCAAGGGATATCACTTGCCTGTTTTAGATTTGAGTAATCTACACCTGGAAAAAATATAGAGAAAGGAGACGTACCTCCAATAACTTGATTATTATATCTAATTAACTGTATAAATGGCTTCTCATCTGGATTGGTTTGTTTTTTTTGTAAATCGGTCCAAAAATCTCTGTCATCTAACAACATTCGTCCAAAACCACCTGATAAATTAAACAAATCACTCTTGTCATTAAGATAAATTGGATCTGAAAAACTTACTCGATCAGGATACAATGCAACAAGTGCAATCAATCCCTTCCATTCGTCTCTTAATATACTGTAAAACCCTATAAGACCTGAGGTGTCAATGTTGGCATCTTTTCTCTGTAAATAATCAAATGCAAACCAAAACAATTTAACTCTTGCCCAAGGAGAGGGTACCCCTGAAATGAGTGTACTTGAAACTTGATTTATATCTAAATCACCTGCTACAATCCCTTGAATAAAAGGTTTGATTTGATCGTGAATATACCATTTACCAGATGGATTAGATTTTGATCCCTCTGAACTTTTTATTAATTTACCCTTTGCCATAGTATTATTTAATTGAAATTATACAAACTGCATAACGTATCATATGTTCTTTTAATTAATTTTTCGTTTTTGTTAGAAAAACTTTCAGGATCATTGGTTCTTAGGAAAGCATCCTTAAAATTACTAAAGATATTTCCAAATAATCCCGTTTTAAACTTGTTGGATTCAAAATCAGAATCCCTCGGATACAATTTTGAATTGAAATCAAACCTTTCAAACTCACGAATAGAATTGCAACCGAAAACTTCAGGGTTCAATAAAAATTTATCGCCCCCTCCTGTTGATCTATGTAATTGACGTATCCAACCATCCTTTATGCTTCCATTTTCAATGCCAAAATGGAACAAAGACATGTATTTTTTGAGGTTTCTAACTTCTTCGGGATCTATGTCTTCATATCCCTCTATATTTACTCTTTTTAACTCTCCATTTTGTGCTTGATCGAAGAATGCATAATTATCAAGTAATACTAAATAACTCATAGCTGTAAACAATCCGAACTTTTTCGCTAAAGTTACTTTTTGTTCACTTCCAACAAAATCCGTAAAATCTATCTTCCCATTGTCATTAAATGTTCGGTACAGATATTCTACTTTATTTTCATTTTTAAGGTCTTTCAGTCCTGCAAGTTGAGCATTATCCGTTCCTTCTTCCGGAGAATTGAAAAAATGGTATGCAGCATAGGCGGCCAACATTTCAATATAATGGCAGTCATTTTCTTGGTTTTCACCACCTGTTATGGTCTTGTCTTTTACTTTACTCGGCTGCCATTCACTGCCTTCCGTACCCATCATGTAGAACTTTTGATAGGTTTTCTTTACCGTTTCATCTGCTTCATAAAACATCATGGCAGCTTGTGAGTTTAGGGCAAACTTATCGGATGTTGCAATTACCTTTTGTTCTTGCTTTTCTTTTTGATTTGGTAAAGGAAAAGAAAAATAACTGGTCAGTAGTGTAGCACCAAAATAGGCATTCTTTTCAATGTCGGTTGCATCTGAAATATGTGCTGCTGCTTCTCTAATGGCTTTAGGAATGATTGGAATTGAAGAGGCTCCTGTACCACCAAACACAGAACCTAAAATAAATACCCTTGGCGATCCAGAGCTTGAAGCAGTAATAAGTTCAGAAATAAATCTTCTTAAATCACTTCGGTCGTTTTGTTTAATATCATCAATGATAGAATGATACATCAACATACTCCCCAAATGCGTTTGGGCTCTATACCCATGCTTTAGGTCAAACTCCTTAGCGTTATCTGTAAATAATAAATCTGCAATAGCCGCTTCCTCATGGTTGCTGAATTTAGTATCCCCATAATTGTATAAGGCGTTGAATGTTGACAACCTAGAATAATCAGGACTAAATTGATAATATTTTAGGTTAGCAGAAAAGAAAGTATCAGCATGTGCTTCATGCTTTTTATTAACTCCTTTGGTTTTTAAATAGGCTTCCTTTAAATTTTTTAGTCTGGTAAAGTTTCCATTGTCTTTATCGGTATCTAATGCCAATAAATGAACATCTTTTTTATCAAACATGCCTATAGCACAAAGATGCGTGAATGCTTCGATACATCTCATCCCTGTACCACCAATACCAATTACAAATATATTATTGTTACTTGCCATAATTTTCAATTATTTTTTTGATTTCCCTAAAATACTTCCCCATTTCGAAGAGCGAATTAACAACATTGTGAGTAATCCAGCGATTACATAAATACCCAACAAAACTAAAGTTGATAGTAAATTAGCCGTTGAAAACTTGGCCTGTAAAGATGCCCTTACGATGTAGTCACTTACATATAATTGGTTGTATAAGTAGAAAGCGAAGGTAAAAACAATTCCTAGAATAATATACCAAACCCGCCTTTTTATGTGGCATCGACTATTTTTCCCACCTTCCCATGTAACTAGGTTTGCAACTAAAAACGCAAGAGCTAATGCAATACCTGCTGCAATGACAGCATACATGTAGGTTTGACCAATGAGTGCGCCAAGTTGATTAAGAGTGTCAATTTTTCTCATTATTATTTATTTTATTATTTGTAACTAGATGTTTTGATAAATACTGTGTGAATTAATTTCCTTTTTTCGTTTGAAGGGATGACATTCAAGTCTGTTAAAGCGTTTTCTATGCTTTTTGAAATACATATTGCTGTTTCGTTTTTATAAAGGGAAACCCATTCAAAAATGGTTTTATCATATAGTGGAACACTTACTTGGTCAATCACAAAATCTAACCTAATCAGGTTGCCGCCATGTTCAGCGTTTATGAAGTCATCAGTGAAGATTTTATCAGAAAGATAAACATTAATCAAATTCTTTTTCAATGCGTTCTCATCAACAACAAATGCAGCCGATATATCCTTTCCTTTCTTTAAAGCAACAAAATCTGCCGTGATGTTGGTGGCAATAACTTTAATATTTTCAACCTTATAATTTACGCCATGATTGAGTTTGAAGTTTTTAACAAAATGCTGCTTTTTTTCCCCTGAAACTGGCTCACCGTATTCATCTAATTTCATTACATTCGTCCTAATGTCATCCCAACTGTCTTCAATTGAAATGAAATCAAAGCCACTTCCTTTTGTCAATTCAAAACCTAACTCATTGCTAATCATTTCATTTTCATCAGGACTTACTACTAAAATATCCGAATTGGTCATTTTAAACAGTTGGCAAGTCCCATTATTGATAAGGTGATCTATTTGACTTTGAACATTAGCACTAATCGGAGCTTCCAGTTTATCGTCTGTAAAAATGAAATAGAATCTTTTTTTGTCAACTAATCTTCCATTGTATGATTCTTTATAGGGTTCCGTAATGATATATATGGAAAAGCCTCTCTCCATCCAGATTTTTAGCCATGGAGATAAATAAGGAACCAAATCTCTGGTTTTCGATGTTAGTGTGCCCGTTCCACCATCAAAAGCTTCAAAATCACTAACTAAAATGGCTTGATTATTGCCTTTTACGATTTCTTGTACTGCTTTATCAATATCTGCCCAAGGGTAATCTTTATCAATTCTTTTTAGTGCTGTTTCTACTTTATTTTCATCTCTTTCAAGTTCAGTTCTTTCCAATTCACTACCTTTAAGTAATACTAGTTCATCTGTATATTGCGTAAAATTCGGAAATACAGCTTTCCATACATTGGAATTATTTACCGCATCAATAACACATGTAGAGTTATCAAGATAAAGGACTGTTTTTTGGCCTAAAACTTCCTTATCCATAGCTTTCGATTTCTCGAAAGAAGTCTTTATTTGGTCAAATGAGATTTCAAGTTCGGGAGGCCTACTGCATCCATATCCAAATAATAAAAGGAGCAGAAATGATGCATGTTTAAAATGTCTTATCATTTTCTTTTATTTTAGTTTGCGGTCGTGTCTGTTATCCCTTCAATGAAACCTTCCATTTGATTTCCTAAATCTTTAACGGATTCTTTAAAATCAATTAATCCTTTTTTAACGAGGAGGACGGTATATCTTCCTTGAAGTTTTCCAATTTCTTTTATTTGTTCCTCGGTATAGTTTTTTCTATTAACTTCCAAATCATTCTTAAGTTCCTCCATTTTTAACTCAAGTCCATCATAATCATCTTGGGTGAGTTCTTCTTTTTGTTTTTCCGCATCTTC
>Ga0194118_10006329_pt1 | contig 11849 bp, 16 predicted proteins | sample TA2MahsurfametaG_2_FD_148662 | JGI IMG/M metagenome (GOLD analysis project Ga0194118, IMG submission 148662) | Freshwater microbial communities from Lake Tanganyika, Tanzania - TA2015013 Mahale N5 surface | ecosystem: Environmental > Aquatic > Freshwater > Lake | place: Tanzania: Lake...
AAGTGAAGATGACATGCTCCTGATTGAGGGCTGAAACGGGTGGTTCAGGCTGGAAAGGTTCCTGTGCTGCAAGGATCTAAACTGGTGAAGACTGAATGCCGTAGCCGTAGATGTTTCTCGCTGCTACTCTAAAAGAGTAAATTACTCCAGGTTTAAGTGCTTCAACTATGTAGTTTAATTGAACTATGTTTGAATCAACGATTTCGTACACGCCGTTACCCAGTCCTAAGTCCGAAAAAACTCTATAGTCTAAGACTGATGCTCCACCATTGGAGACCGGTGGGATCCAACTAAGGCCAATACGGAAGCCGGTTGTCTTGCCAGCAACATTTTATAAGTCTGTTGGGGCTCCGGGTACCGACAAAATCACTGCACCGTTACCAGCGGCACTGAAGCCTGATTCGCCAATCACATTTATAGCTTAAATTCTAGCCCAGATTGAGGAGCCCCACTGAATGTTAAAGGGTGGGTTCATCAGAGTAGTAACTGGAATTGTGCACTGTTTTTTAGCAACAATGACAGGGTCAGCACCATCACAGTAGCCATCAACTAAGTCCTCTGAGTATGTAGCACCATCGAGGTGTTAAATCTCAATTTTGTACGCGATGATAGGTGACCCGCCGTGATAGGTTGCAGTCCAGCTCACCTCAATCTTGTCAACATAGAAGTAGGTTTGAACTTCGATGGGTGCTTAGGGCAGCGTAGCCACAAGGATTGCAACTTCAGAAGAGAATGAACTTAGACCCACGTCGTTGCGAGCTTGCACCTTAAACTTGTATGTATGTCCTCTTATAAGCGCTACTTTAGTCACGTATGACTGAGTGGGTATATTCTGTTCAAGAAGCACATACTCATTAAGTGACTAGTCATACCAGACGGTGTAGTCGAGGATGGGGCGCCCACCACTTGATGGTCCATTCTTCCAAGTGAAGCCCACCTTGCCATCAGAGGTCAGAGTAGCATCATTTGTGAGTTGAATCGGTGGCGAGGGAACAAGCACAATTGTAGCTCCATTTCCAGCCATTGAAACTGCGCCCTATCCATAGTAATTCACTGCTTAAATCTTTGCATAAACGCTATCACCCAGTATCAAACTATAGGGAGCAGATGTGAGTAAAGTAAGAGGTACTGTGCACTGCATCATTGAAATAAGTTACGATGCATCAACACACCTTGTGTTTTCAAGCACAAAATCTAAGCTCCTCGTTTAAATGAATACCCTGTAAGCTGTGACTGGTGACCCGTTGCTATTAGGCGTTTGCCAAGCGATGATTACATCTGAATTTAGTCCAGTGGTCACAGGTGCCAAAGGAGCTTAGGGTACTGTCGCGCAAAGCATTCTTAACTCTTTTGATTGTAAACTGAGCCCGAACGCATTTCTCGACTAGATTTTGAAGCCATACATGACTCCTGAAGTCAAAGTGTCAATATAGAAGGAAGTACCTAAGTGGCCTGTCTTGATCAAAGCAAAGTCTGCGTCACCGATGGCCATTAAAACTCGATAATCAATTATAGTTGAGCCACCGTTACTCGCTCCGTCTTGCCATGAGAACTACAGAGCTGTCTGAGTTCTTGCCGAGATATCCTCAACAAGAGAAACAGGTTCATCAGGCTTTGTAATGATAATGCCACCATTACCGTCATCTGACTCCAAAGACTCACCGTAAGAGTTAATTGCAATGACCCGAGCGTAAACACTGGAGCCCCACGAGAGATTAAATGGTGGAGCATTCAAGACGTTAGAGTTAATTTAGCACTGCTAATTCTTAGTGATCAGCAGATCAGACCCATCGCAGTCTTGCTTATTTTCAGAGTAAACACCGTCTGATTGCCTGATTAAAATCCTATATCTAAGAATGGGCGAGCCTCCACTTATCGGTGGGATCCAGGTAACGACTAAATTACTTCCTGAGAAAGAGGTCGTCGGTGGGAATGGTTAATAGGGTACATTAGCCGACAGGATTGTTATTGGTGCTGTGTAGAGTGATTAGCCATACTCATTTCTGGCAGCTACTTTAAATGAGTACATAAGACTAGGAGTTAGCCCGCTGATGGTGTAGGAGGTATGAGTGATCATCATATCGTAAACTTCGAAAACTGCAGAAGCTCGATCCCACATCAACGTGTAGTCAATGACATCAGAGCCGCCATCCATAGGATTCGGCTGCCAGGTTAATCCAATCTACTACGAATTTGTCACATCTGGATTATTGAAGAAGTTAATAGGTGGATCAGGTGTCGTCAGCATGATTGCCCCGTTACCGATAGCTGAGTACGGTCCGTGTCCTATCACGTTATTTGCACTGACCTTAGCCCAGATTGAGGAGCCCCAATCGTGTGTAAATGGCTCATTACGTAAGACTGAGACGGGCACAGTGCAAGTTCTACTCGCGACTATTGTCGGATTAGTGCCATCACAATTAACTAGGTCCTCAGCGAAAGTAACGCCATCACTCTTTCTTATTGCAATAGTGTAGCTCGTTATCGCAGTTGCCCCATTGTAGGGCTTAGTCCAACTTATGATGATCGTTGCCTGATCTGTGACGGTTGTAGGCTGTTCAGGTGCATCAGCCAACTAAGAAGCTAAAACAGACAAAGGTTTTGATGGCAAACTGTACCCAGCTGAGCTTCTCGCCTCAACTATGAACGAGTATGTCGTGCCAGGAACTAAATTCGAAGCTGTAGTGTAGAAATTGTTTAAGACATCTTCTGCAAGCACGACGTAGTTTGTTTCACCTTTACCCTAGTCGAACGAAATTCGGTATCCGACTACTGTTCGACCGCCATTAAAAGCAGCTTGCATCCACGATATTGAGATTGCTGTTTGCGACGAAACGAAGTTAACATTCTTAGCCAAGTCGATTGGTGGGTCAGGCACAAAGAAGAGAATGGCACCGTTGCCTGCATCTGACAACACCGAGTCGCCATATAAATTGACTGCAACAATCCTAGCAAAGATGCTCGAGAGATGCTTCAGGTTGTATGGCTCTCCAATTAGAGTTTTAAGAGGAACAGAACACTATGTTTAAGCCAAAGCTTCAAGTGTCGTGCCATCACAAACATGCTAAGAGTAGTGGAACGTGAGGTCGCTCTTTCTGATGTACACTTTGTAGCCAGTGATTGCTGAACCATGCTCTATAGGCTTGTTCCAATCGATTATAACGTTTTCGTTGGCATTTGCAGTAGATGGTACGAAGATTTTATCGGGCACATGAGCGCACATAAGTGTAAGCTGATCAGAGTAGGCACTGAAACCGAAAGAGTTCTGAGCCTCAACTCTAAAATTGTAGCTTACTCCGAACCTCAAACCTTAGACTGTGTACTCATTGCCTAGCACTCGTTCCGATAACACTTGCCAAGAACCGACGGCCTGGTCAAATGAGACACGGTACGATGTCACTGTGGCACCACCGTTCTTAGCTCCTTCCCGCCATCTGAAGCTCAGTGAAGTCGATGTCCTCAGTGTGATGATATCCTCCAAGTTGATTGGAGCATCAGGTCTTGTCGTTATTACTGCACCATTACCGTAAGGGGAGACGTCTGACTCACCATATGCGTTGAAGGCGAGCAGTTTTGCGTTAATACTTGATCCCCAGGGTAAATTAAATGGCCAATCCATCAGGATGTAAATTGGCACTTGGCAGGATGAGGTTGATATGAGTAGAGGGTTGTTTTCGACGCTGCACAGGTCCTAGTTGTAGTTGTAGCCCTCGCCATTCTGGCCTCTAATGATCACACGATAACCCAGAATCGCAGATCCCATATCATTAGGTTCAACCCAGTCAATCAGCACATTATCACCTAGGACATAAGTAGTGGGTGCAGCTGGTATCGCTGGAGTTTCAGCGGCCAACACCTTAACTGTGTTACTAAAGTCGGAATAGCCAACTTAATTTCGCGCCTAAACTCTAAATGAATACTAGACACCGGCAGTGAGTGGAATCTCTGTCAGGTACTTCTATTCAAGAACAGCAAATTCCAAAACCTTCATCGATCCGACCCCTTAGTCATACCATACCCTGTAGTCAAGAATCGGCCCGCCACCTATCTCAACGCCATCCCTCCACTCAAGGCCAATTATGCGCGAGTTGGAAACTCCAAACTAGTTACGCAGTGAGACTGGCGCATCAGGCACTCTTATCATGGTTGCTCCGTTACCCGCTGCGGATACAACTGAGCTGCCCATGATATTGACTGCACTGACTTTTGCGTAGATACTTGAACCCCAAGGTAAGTTAAACGGTGCTGCTAAAAGTGTTTCATATGAAATTGAACACTGTCTCGCTGTGATTATGGCGCTAAGTGCACCATCACAGTCTGAAGTCACAGAATAATTAACTGAGTCACTTTGTCGAATTTAGATTAAGTAAGATGTTATGGGTGAACCACCATTATAGGACGCTCTCCAGCTCACAACAACACTTGAGTCGATGATCAAAGTCAAAGGCGCTTAAGGTTGATTTGGAACCTGAGCCGCAAGGATCGACACTTCTTGCGAGAAGGCAGAGAAGCCGACTGAATTGCGCGCTTGAACTTTGAACTTATACGTCGTGCCAGGTGTCAATGTCTTAGTTCTGTATTAGGTTGATTAGACTCCTGATTACAATACGATGTAAGAGCCAATACCTTAGTCAAAGGAAACTCGATAGTCAATAATATCTTTGCCACCATCTGAGAGTCCCTGCTACCACACAAGACCGATATTGGTTGCAGTTGTCATAGCAGGGTTATTTGCGAGACCCAAAGGAGCATCTGGCTATTGAACCATTGCAGTTCCATCACCAGGCACCGACTCTAGAGACACTCCATACAAGTTAATTGCCTGGATCTTTGCGAAAATACGGTCGCCAAGCAGTAAATTAAAAGGTGCATCCATTAGCAGAGTTAACGGAATAGTACAGCTCGTCCAAACACGCGCACCAAGAGATGATCCGTCACAGTACTTGGTCTCTAAATGATAGTCACCGTCGTTATCTCTTAATTTGACGATGTAGCCAACTATGGGAGAACCACCATTCTCTGGTCTTGTCCAATCGATTATTAGATTAGAGTCAACCACAGTAGTTGATGGTGAGTCTGGGGTTTCAGGTACTTACGCAGCCAGAATTGATGTTGGCTATGAGTAAGCACTATAGCCCGCTGAATTACGTGCCGAGACCTTAAAGCTGTATGTTATACCTGTTGTGACACCGAATAAGGTATAGCGCCTTTCTATTACATTTTCAAGCAGAACCGTGTAAACTCCGTCGCCCTGCTCATACAAAATCTTGTAGTCGGTTATTGGTTGACCGCCATCATATGCTCCGTCATCCCAAATTATCCCGATTTGGTTCGCTGAGGTCACCAGGATGTCATTTCTGACGTTTGTTGGCGGGTTGGGTGTCGTAACTAGACGGGCTCCATTGCCTGCCACTGATGTCAGAGAGGAGCCGTACGCATTATGTGATTACAAGGTTGCATAAACAGAATCACCCCACGTTAGAAGCCATGGCTCCTACATAAGAGTGGTGATTGGAATTTTACACCATAGTTAGTTGACAACTGCGACACTTGCGCCATTACAGTTTGTCATGTCCTAGCTAAAGCTAATTTCATCCTTCTGTCTCAGTTTAATCGTAAATGCACTAATAGGGAAGCCACCATTGAATTCATTTTGCCAGAAAACTTTAATATAAGTTCCGTCAACCTCAGTAAAGGGTGCTGATGGATCATCTGGTCTTTATGCGGTCAAAACTGATAGTGATTAGGATGACTGAGAAGTTCCGAAGATATTCTTAGCCTAAACTCTGAACTGGTAAGTTAAACCTGGCGTAAGACCAGTTATCGTCAGAGTAGTTACAGAGACTCCTGTCTTGATGGGACTAAATTGTGCGCCATCCTCACCCCCATTAGACAAAACAACGTATTCAGAGACTGGTGAACCACCGTCTGAGTTACCTGCCTGCCACTAGAGACCAACCTGGTATGCATTTGTGATCCTGGGCAAGCTGGCTAGATTAATTGGAGCGTCGGGTGCAATTAAAATGATTGACCCATTGCCTGCATCTGAGAAGAGAGACTCTCCAATTATGTTCCTTGCTTGAATGATTGCCCACACGCTTGAGCCCCAAGGTAAGTTAAACGGTGAGCTAGTCAAAACTGAAATGGGTACTTGACATGTTCTCGTGTTAATCACTGTCAAAGTAGCGCCATCACAATATGCACCGGTCTCACTGAAAGTGACACCATCCGCCTGTCTCACCTTGACTGTGTATCCGTTGATAGCTGAGCCGCCATCCATCGGCAAAGCCCAAGTGATCTGCACTCTATCGTTCACAAATGATGTCACGGGTGCTGCAGGCTGGTCTGGAACTGTTGCTGCTATGATTGCAAATGCTGATGAAGCCTAGCCATAGCCCATAGCATTATGTGCTTCGACTCTGAAGTAATAAGTACTACCGGCAATAAGACCAGAAACTGTGTAAGATTTCTCAGAAACTTCGGATGCTACAATGATATACTCATCAATACCCTAATCGTGGTAAACTCTATAGTAATCAACGGGCTATCCACCGTTATTGCTACTATCGAGCCAAGTAAGCGAAACTTAACCTGCCAAAGTGTATTCATCGTTCCTGGCTAGATTTATGGGCGCATCGGGTGCTACTGACAATTTCAAAATGGCGCCATTACCAGCTGTTGAGTAAGCTGATTAGCCCATTACATTTTGTGCGAGCACTCTGACAAACACACTCGTACCTTTCATTAGCGAGTACGGTGCTGACATTAATCTCTGCACGCTGATCACACATTGACGATTAGTAAGGACCACTTGTTGTGAGCCATCACAATTAACAGGATCTTCTAGGTACGTTTCCAAGTCAGCAGTCCTGATCTGAATCTTGTAGGAGATTATTGTCGCTCCGTTATTAAAAGGCTCGCTCCAATTAATCGTAACTGTGTTCGCTAACTCGTTCATAGTCGTAGTTGGAGTCATCGGCGCTTATGGCTCTTGACTTGCAACAAGTGTGACAGAAGTTGACGAAGTGCTGTAGCCAACAAGGTTGCGAGATTAAACCGCATAGGTGTATTGTTGACCAGACGTCAACTCACTTACTGTGTAGGCTCTCGCTTTCAAGTTGTCTGCTAGGACTGACCAGCTGAATGTGTTCGCGTCCTAAATCATAATCCTATAGTCGAGCACTTTCTGGTTACCATCATTAACTCCGTCACTCCACTCCAATGAGATGCTCTTTCTATCAAATTTGACTGAAGTAGATCTTCTTAGATTGAGAGGAGCATCCGGCTCTGTCGATATCTGTATGACAGCGCCTGAACCAATAACTGATGAAGGTGAATCACCAATCTCATTGTAAGCGACAATTGATACGAACACTGTTGAGCCCACCTGCAGATTGAAAGGTGATGCCATGAGAACTTAGACTGGGATCGTACACTTGGTTTCAGCCATAACGACCGCGTTTGATCCATCACAATGTGTAAGTTGCTCACCGTAAGTGCCATCCAGCCACCTTATCATTACCTTAAAGCCTCTAATTTCACTTCCATACGCTGTTAGCGAGTCAAGAGTTGCTAGTGACCACTTGATGACAACTGTATTAATGAAGAGTAGACTGGAGGGTCCTAGAGGTGCTGCAGGCACAATCGCGGTCAAAGCTGTAATAGTGTTTGATTAACTGCTGAGACCGATAAGGTTACGTGACTGCACTCTAAAACTGTATTGAAGTCCGGGCGTCAATGTTGTTACGATGAGTGATTTAGTGAGCAAGTTTTATCTGATGACTCTCCAGGTACCAACACCCTGATCTGAGCTTATTTGGTAGTCGTTGACTGGTTGGCCACCATTGTAGGCGCCGTCAGTCCATACAAGCGCGACCTGCCTCCTGTTTGTTGCTGATTTATCTTGGGTCAGGATAGGCGCATCTGGTATTGAACTCAACTTTACAATTGCACCATTTCCAACAGCAGACTCAATCGAGCTTCCAATCGAATTGTAGACCTAAACTTTCGCATACACACTTGCCCCTGCTGCCAAGTTGTAAGGCGCCGCCATCAGTGTTTCAATCGAGACTTTGCACTGGGCTGCTGCAATCACTTCAAAACTGGATCCGTCACAAGTGGCCAATAACTCGCTGAAAACACCATTCCACTGTTGCAAGTAGATTCGGTAGCCCTGGATTGTATCTCCTCCATTGTCATAGTAGGTTGAGCAATCGTTTACTTATGAATCTAATCTTAAGCTTTAAGTGTTCCCTTAATCTTGGTTTACACAGTTAGCAGACTGGCTCCAATTTATGCTCACAGTGTTGCCTGAAAGACTAGTGGTTGGCATTTGGATCTAATCTGGCACAGTGGCTGCTTTAATTTCAAACGTGGCGGACTTCGAAGAGTATCCTACCGCGTTTCTGGCCTCCACCTAGAACTTATAAGTCGAACCTTTCTTCAAGCCAGTGACAATGTGTGGTTAGGTCACTACTTATTGTGCTTAAACTATGAAGGAGTTTACACCCTAGTCAAACCAGATCCTGAAGTCTATTATTGGTTACCCACCGTCAGAAAGACCGCTGTTCCACAGGAGTCCAATCTGAGTTTTTGTCGTGGTAGTCTGGTCACGAGAGAGGCCAACTGGCTAATCTGGTACCTTTGAAATGGTGAGAGTAGCTCCGTTGCCAGCTTATGACAGATATGACTCTCCGATTAAGTTAACTGCAGCAACCTTTGCGAAAATACTAGTTCCAGGCTGCAACGCGAATGGGGCTTGCATTAAAGCAGAGAACGAAATTGTGCATTGTTTTGCAGCAAAAACAGTTGAATTTGAGCCATCACACTGCGAAAGCATCAGGCTATAGTTATTGAGATCACTGTGTCGAATGTATACTTTGTAAGCTGTAATAGGTGCTCCGTTGTCGGTAACCGGTGCATTCCAATTAACAATCACAGTGTTTACTTGAGTTGTCGTAGTCGGTGCAGGAGGCTAAGCAGGCTCAGTAGCACAAACAATCGACAGCGCTTAAGAGTAGGCTGAGTAGCCGATTTCGTTTCTAGCCTCCACTCTGAATTAGTAGGCTTAACCCTGTACCAAAGTAGAACGCACATAATGATTCTAAGTGATACCTGTTTGCAGCACCTGCCAGTCACCTGTGCCCTAATTGTATGAGACTCGATAGTCAATCACTGGCGTGCCACCGTCTGACGCACCATCTTGCCAACTTAGGCCGGCAGCTGATGTCGTTGTAGCAGATGAGTCTCTCGTCAGTTGCACGGGCGCATCGGGCACCACGATTATTTTGTTGAGTTCTTGTTTGCTCTCTCTTGATGGACCCACACCTATGCTGTTGTAAGCATTGACTTTTACTGTTAACAAATCTCCCACCTTGTATAAGAAAGGAGATTGTACCAACTCAAATACGGTGATCTTGCAAGTTGTGATCATACCTGATGGGCAGTTCTGTAGGCTTTGAACCCACAGACCGGACTTGGTCTTGAAGTATATGTTGTATCCTGCTATTTCTTCGCCAAAATCTGTAAGAGCATCGTCCGAAGGAGAAGACCACTCAAGAACAACATCATTCAGCTAGCGATTCAATGTGAGATATCTAGGCTGTGTCGGCACAATTGCAGCTTTTATAGCGAATTCCTCAGACTTTTGCGAGTAGCCGATAACGTTTCTTGCCTCTAACTTAAACTTGTAGGTTCTACCTGCTCTCGCGCCACTAGTCTTAATTGATTTGGCTGTGATGCCGGACTGAAGAGTTCTCCAAGAGCCGGTGCTCTAGTCGAATGACAGTCTGTAGTCGATGATGGGCTGGCCACCATTAGAAGCTCCATCAGCCCACGAAAACGCAAGTTACGAAGTTGTGGTCTCCTGCTCATTTCGCGTGATGTTGCGTGGAGCATCTGGCTCATACGAGATCGCGATCACTGCTCCATTGCCCACCTCAGAGTATAAAGAGTCACCAACGATGTTTGTCGCGGCAACTTTAGCGTACACTGAGTCCTTCAAGAAGAAAGGCTCGCCTAGCAAAACGGAGATTGGGATCTCACAGTAGGTTTAGGCGATTATAATTGATGATGAGCCGTCACAATACTCTGCCAAGCCGTAGAACTATGTTTTACTCACATCTTGAATCAAGATTGTGTAGCTTGTCAACTGAGCACCGTAATCCGATTAGAAATTAGCAGAGGGTGAACTCCAGGCAATTCTAATCGAGTTAGCAACCACAGTCGTCACAACATTAGTGGGTGGTTTGGGAATAATTGCAGTCAAAATTGCTATTTCGAGCGATTAGTCACTGTAGCCGACCTGGTTGCGAGCCTGCACCTTGAAATAGTATGTCAGACCTTGCATCAATCCAGTCGCTACATATTTCCTCTAGACTATTTCGTCAGCGAGCACTCTCCAAATTCCCATGCCCTGATCGTACAAAACCAGATAGTCAAGTATTGGTTTGCCTCCATTTGCACCGTCACTCCAAGTGAAACTAGCTTGAGTCTTGGTAATTTCAGATGGGGTCGGTTGAAGCGAGATGGGGGCCTCTGGCACAACAGGCACAAATACTTGCGAGCCAGTGCCCTCAGTGGACGGATCTGACTCGCCGATGACATTAGCAGCCACGATCTTCGCATGGATTGGCATGCCATGCTCCAGATTGTACGGTGCACCTCTGAGTGTTGCGATCTTAACTATACACTGTGTATTTTGAATCAAATCGATTTCGGTGCCCTTGCAGTCGTTGGTCTCACTGAATTGTAGGTCTTTTTGTTGGATGAGAACCCTGTACTTGGTGATGGGTGCTCCGTAAGCTTCGATTTGGTCGTAGGGCGCCTTCCAATCGATCACAACGACAGCGTCTGCAAGCGGTGGTGTCATTATTGGCGCATCAAGCTAAGTAGGCCTGGTCGCTGCAAGAACCGACAGCAAAGCTGAGTTTTTACTGAGTCCAATAGCGTTTCGTGCCCTCACTCTAAAAGTGTAGGTCTTTCCAGGCCCGATCACCTGAGCTGCCGTAGTAGTGAACGACTTTTAAGTTAATCCGATCGCGATCACCTAGTAAACACCGGAGCTTTGATCGTAAGAAACCTAGTAGTCGATAATCTGCGATGCACCGTCGAACTCTCCATCCTGCCAAGAGAACGTGATCTGCCTGGTCGTAGTCATAGCATCGTTTCTGGCTAAGGTAACAGGAGCATCTGGCACCACAGCACTTACAGCTGTGCCACCAACCGCAGAGACTGGTGACACTCCGACACGGTTCACAGCAGCTACTTTCACGAGCACGGCTTTCCCGATTGCAAGATTGAATGGTGCTTTTTGTAGTACAAGCATCGGGATCTCACATCTTTTACCTTAGATAACAAACTTGTCATTTTCACCATCACAGTGCTCTAGGTTATTGGAAAATGTCTCTCCGTCATTGTGCTAAATTAAGATCTAGTAGCTTTAGATTGCATCACCATAACTTGCTATCGGATCCAAGCTGGGAACTTGCCATGTAATGAGCACTACGCTGCCCTAATTTTTCGTTTGTACATTAATGGGTGCACTAGGTGAAACCGCAGCTATTAATGTCAGTGTTTCAGATTTGATTGAGTAACCGATTGCATTCCTGGCCTCCACGTAAACTTGGTAGATTTTGCCAGTCTGAATATTCTGCAAAACAGTCGAGGTGAAATGTGTCGAGGTAAAAGTATCGCCGATGACAGTCCATATGCCCACTCCCTGATCGAAGGATACTTTGTAGTCTATGATACTAGAGCCTCCGTTACCGGAGCCTTGGCTCCACGAGAAAGCGATCATTTCTCTTGATGAGAGGTAGTCATCTCTCTTCAACTGAATGGGAGCATCTGGC
>Ga0194118_10006330_pt1 | contig 11847 bp, 9 predicted proteins | sample TA2MahsurfametaG_2_FD_148662 | JGI IMG/M metagenome (GOLD analysis project Ga0194118, IMG submission 148662) | Freshwater microbial communities from Lake Tanganyika, Tanzania - TA2015013 Mahale N5 surface | ecosystem: Environmental > Aquatic > Freshwater > Lake | place: Tanzania: Lake Tanganyika...
GTTCGAACCTGTGACCCCTGCCGTGTGAAGACGCCAGCCAGTTTTTGTTCTCAATAAAAATCAATGGCTTACAAGGCTTCTGAGCCACTGTAGTTAAAAAGTAATTAACTCACGGGCACGGGTTCTGCTCAGAACCAGGGTCTGCTCACGAGCAGGGCCTGCTCGTGAAGTGTCCGGAAACAGGACAGCAAAAGAGCAGACCCTGCTTTTGGCAGTGTTGTTATCGTGACGCTACGAAGGGTTGCGAGCAACTCGGTTTACACACGTGACGAACTGCTTTAGTCTTTAGACAAATAGAAGTTGGGAGGCTTATGTTCACCTGCAAAGAAATGCTTGCGAGGGAATCGCCTGTATTACTAGCTCGCAGGCGTAGCGGCGTGCTTACTGAGTGTGGGCACTCTGCCTTTATGGCTCCCAAGCTCGGCATCCGCTCACTCCCGCCCGTCTGCCCGCTTTGTTCGTATCCCCACATCTCCCTTCCTGAAATGGAGAAGAAGTAATGAGCAAATCCAGTCGATTGATCCGAGCTAAACCAATGCTACGAGCCATCTCAATCAGTATTGCAGTTGGAGTTGTGCCTACCTCGGCGCTTGCCCAGTTTGATCAATTGCTCAAGGGTATACAGAAGGAAATCCAGAAGATCGCCCCGCCGCCAAGCGGTGCTAGTTCGGGAACAAATCAACGAGGGGGTCTAATAAACCCCGAGAGAATTGAGCAAATGTGCCGAGAAATGTTTATCGGTCTCGAGCATGAAGTACGACAGGATAGGGCTCTAATCGACAAGAACTCAATAGCCAGCGAATTTAAGGTCGCCGATCTAGATCAACTTCAAGAACTTTTCTTCGCTGAGTTTAGGCGCAGAAACATCAGCAAGACTTTCCCTCACGCTGATTTTTTTGTTTTCGAATTTGAAACGCCGCTAGTCAACACGCTCTATCAATCTTTTCTAGCCTTCCCAGAACCAGAAATCCTAGCTTTCCTCATCCAGTTGTCGAAAAGCCAAGACCGCCAGTTCAAGGGCGATGCGCTAATGGCTCTCTCCTTCCTGCACCTGCAGGCTCCGAAGTTGTCGGTAAATGATCGACGTTGGAGAGAATTGTTTGATGAAGCATTGCGACCGCCTATAAAAAATTACGTGGCCTATACGTTTGCGGCCCGAGTTTCCCTGTTCGGTGAGCTAGGTGCGAAAAGCAGCGCAAATGCCGATCGCTATCTGATTGAAGCCTCTAGGCATGAAAGCGAAGTAAAAAACTCAGCACAGACGCGGGAGAGCATGGCTCATTTGGCGGGGAATTATGCAGTTTGGGACAACAACAACTTTGCTGTAGTTCAGCAGATGACAATGAAGGAGTTGATGAGGGTAGAGCCAAGCATTGCTGCGAGGTACGCCAAACAAAAGGCTCAGTTTCAGAGCATGGCAGGTCTTGACTTGGATCGCCTCGAAGCGCAACAGCAGGCATACGCAAAACGCTTTCCCCAGACCAGAGCGGGGAAAATGGCCCGAGAGATCGACAAAATCAATCAAGAGACAGCGAATATTGGCGTGACGCTCATTGGCGCTACTCAAGGCGGAAATCAAGCCCTTGGGGAGTTAAAGAGCTTTGAGTCTCTAGTTAGAAAAGAGCAGGGCGATAGGGCTGTTTATGTTGCCAATCCTGCCGAGAGAGACGCATTTATCTTCCGACTTGCTCAGAAGACGAATGCGCTTGCTGCAGGGAAGGTTGATCCAAAGGCTACTCAACTCTTCGTCCAAGCCCAGGAGAAGAGGTATCAAGCGCAAGCTCTTCTCTTTACCGCGCAGATGGAGCTCTTAAACGACCAAAGTGGCGGTGGCCTGCTCGCAAAAGTTGAGCCAATGAAACAGTTCCAACGAGCATTTGTGTCGAGCTGTCAGTTATCAACAAAGTGGGAATTGGCAATGCGATCACGCGACATTCCCGCAATTGATAAGAATAAGGCAGTGGCGGAAGTGGGCTCTCGAGCGTCCATGTACAAGGACGATTGATGATGGCGTTTTCACGCATTCGTCGGAAGCGGCTAGCACAAAGCCTTGTGCTCGTGGGGCTCCCGTCATTATCAATTCCTTTGTCTTTTACTGGCGCATTTGCCTCGCAAAGTGAAAAGCCAATTTGGGTTGGGTTCGGCCTCAACGGAAGTGCGTTAGACACTCGATTTGACATCACTAGAGAGTTTGTAAAGAGGGGAAAAAACTTAGATTTATCGAGTCGGGAGGCCTTCCTATGGCTTATACCTTCGCTCGACAAAAGCGTTAAAGCTACCAATTCTGGTGAGCTTCGCTTCCGCAATACCGCGCAGTTGGGCGTTGATCAATTGCTTGGCTTTGTTCATGACTATGAAGCTCACAGCATCTTTCGAGATGTCTCAAATGGTACAAAGGGAGAAACCGTTTACCTCATTGCCGTAAAAATGGTTGGCGCAGGACTTGTTTGCACTTACGAGAAGAGTATCGGTTGGAGATTGTTGGCAAGCTTCCCTTTTGTAATGGAGTGGGAGCTTCAGAAGCGTGGAAGCCGCCCTAACTTACGTTCAACCGATGTAAAACTTGTCGAGGACATTTACGTTAAGTACGGCGAAGCTTTCTCTCAGCACATCAAGGCCTCTGGCAATCTAGCCCGAACGTCGAGTGTCAACTATTTCGCTAGGGTCGTTAAAGCTCGAGTGCACCCTGATGCCGAGGTCAAGCTTCAAAAACTGAATCTGCAGAAGTCTCTAACCTCTCAGTTCATCGGTTTCACCAGTAGTTCAGAGATCTGCCGTCATTTCGAGATACCGTTGCTCCCGTACTTAGAGAATGATGCTCTCGCAAATAGATATGCTGTTCGCTTCACAGAGGATCTTATTGCCCAAAACACTATCGTGATTCCCGATGCCGACTTGCAGTTTGAGGTAATCGTGCGTGATGTAGAGAAAGAGTTGAGACCGCGGATGCAGTTTGGCGTTACTGAGATACGTCGTCTACTGGTAGTTGACTTCCGTGTCTACGAAACAGATTTTGCGACTAACCAACCGAAGAGACTTCTTCGAACGATTGCATATGCGGATTCGGACATAGACAAAATTCCTTATGAGCAGTCGGACTACGACACGCCAGACCGAGATTTTGTATTTTTTGATCGGCTTTTCGTAAGAACTATGACTTTCTTGTTACAAGGTCTAGCAAAGAATGACCCAAACATTTTGGCGAAATCGAATGTAAAGCATGCGGAGGTGGCCAGTTTGATCCCTCGTATTAATCAATTGGTGCAGAAGACAAGGTGATCCGATTATGAAGAATAACTTTGCTTTTAGTCGTTCCTTTTTTCCCCTTCTTATGCTGGCTATGGTCGGCTCTTTTGGCGCTCTCCCAGCGCAACCCGTTCACGCTCAACAAAAGTTTGTACGGGGTCAAGCGACTGAGTCCTCAAAAGAGGACGCGCTTAAGAAGGCAAAGGTCGCTGCCTGGAGAAACTACCTAGGCATGATTGAGGGCGCGAAGCTTGACAACATTGTGGCGAATGAGAAACTTTTTTTAGAAAACCTTGACAAGTATCTTGGTGCTGTCTCCGTAGTGGAAGAAAAGTGCGATGGGGCGCTATTTGGGAAGTGCACCGTCTCGATTAAGGCGACCATAAACGAGTCGCTAATTGATAGTGGACTTCGGCAGATCAGCAAGGCTGGAGGATCCAGCCCGAGTGCGGGAGCCGGGAGCGGAGAAGACGTCGCTTTTTTGCTTATGGCGAGGGTTCTTGACGAGGCCACACGCTTTGATACGAAGGTAACCAAACGAGCTGAGGTTACCGTTTCTACTCAGGGTGCTGCGGTGTCTTCAGACCAAAGCCAAGCGGGTAGGTCAGCCAGTGTCGAGGCTCAGCGCGATGAGGCCTCGGTTACGCAGAGTTCTAAGAGGGTTACCGGCGGCTCAGAACAGGTCAAGAGGGATCGAAACGTGTATGCCCCGTGGAGCAACATCACGGATTTGCAGAATGCAATCCAAGAAACTCTAAACAATAACAAGATACAGCCTTTAGGCTGGACGGATCTAATGGCGGATTGCGGATTGCCAGACAGCAAGCCATTCTCAAAGCAGTATGCTGATTCAGAAACCGGAGAAATTCCTGCCGATGTCAGGCTTGAGGTGTTCCGAAAATTACGCGAAGAATGCAAGGGTGGAGCAGTTCCAAAGATTATCATTGCCCAGATAGAGATAGATAGCTATCGAACGGATCCTGGAACTGGATTATGGCTTGCCACTGGAAATATCAACATCAACGTTTACGACATTTCGCGTCGTGGCCGAGGGTTAGGGTCTGCTAACAGAACCTTTAGCGGTCGCGCAGCAACTAAGACCGATGCAGCAAGAAACGCTTTGGCGAACTCCGCCAAATTGGCTGCGGATGTAATCATAAATCAGGTTAACTTGAAGTGAAGGCACGGGTGCTCATGATTCGCGCTTTTGTCAGAGACCAAGTCGGCCGATCTTTATTTTCTCTTCTTATCGTTTGGTTCTTTACCGCTAATGTCTCCGCTGAAGTCGTTTACAAGGAGCTTGTTTCTAACGGCACGGGTATTAACGTCTCGGAGGCTGTAGTTGATGCACTTGAGGGAGCCCTCTCACAAGTAAATGGGCAGAGGCTCTCGACGGCCACTTCACTTCGAATAAGTGCAACACAACAAAGCGGGGTCGATAAAATTGAGGAGTCATTCGAGAGGCAGGTGAAAAAAGCCACTCGTGGAGTTATCAAGTCATACACAATTATTTCAAGTGGCATTAGTAATGATGGAAGAGGTTACGCTCAGGTTAAGGCTGTGGTTCCGGTTTACCTCCAGTCCGAGCAGATAAAGCGTTTGCGACTCGTTGTTGCGGCGGCTTTTTTGAGTTCAACAGTTGCAAATGATCCAGTTGCCCGTAATTTTCTTAGCACGACTACTGCTGCTCTGGAAGCTTTCCTTACCCAGACAAGAAGATTTGCAGTACTCGATCGTCGTCATTCAGCTTTGACTAGTAAAGAGTTGAGTACTGCGTTGGTTGGTGAATCAGCAATTGAAGAGACAGTCCGGCTCGGTTCGAGAGCAACTGCGGACTACATAGTTGTTATTGGGTTGCGTAGTTTTAAATATGAGTCATCAACTGTTAGTCGAATTTCTGGGAAGACGGTTGAGAGAAATAGGGCTCCTCTTCAAATTGAGCTTCGGGTTGTTGATATTGCCACGGGTCAAATAAAGTTTGCTCAGACACATCGAAATCGGGGATTTATCCCGCTTGGGCACGGTACAGACCGTTTAGCCTCTGATGTCGCTAGTGAATTGGGCGAAGAGATAAACTTCGCGATCTATCCCGCTGCCGTCATAGCTTTAAGCAATTCCCATGAAATGACGATAAATCAAGGGGGTCAGACATTACAAATTGGAGGCAAATATCGAATCGTTGAACTTGGTAAGGAACTCATCGATCCCTATACGCGTGAGTCCCTTGGTCGGCAGGAGTCCGATGTTGGAACGGTAGAGATTATTAGGGCGACGGACAGAATGGCAACTGCAAGATTAGTGATGGGCGCTATCTCATCTCCGTTTAAGAAAGACCGTTATATTCTTCGTCCGGTTTTGGAGGATGAGCGTTTGGAAACATCATTAAGTGGACAGGACCAAAGTTCCCCATCTTTAAGCAAAGAGGGCGGTGGCGGCAGGGTTGTTTCACCAATTAATCCCGCGAAGGCGTCGGATGACTGGTAACGTCTCTAATTCTTGAACGTAATGGAGAGTAAGTCATGAGGAAAGTTGATTTGGTTTTCATTTCTTGGATGATATTTTCGAGTGTCGCTACGGCACAGACTCAATCAGCTGGCACTCCCGGTGGACTGGCCTCTCAGGCAATAGATCGATTGAATCGTGGCGGTGACTCAACTTCACCTTCACCCCCTACACCAGAAAAGTTAGTAGAGATCGCCTCAGACTCAGATGCTGATGCGGGCATCAAACCTGGGGTCAGTTATGAGGAATGGGTTGAGAAGTTTGAGAAGGACATGGGGGTAAAGGTAGGCATTTCTGAGGCGGGAAGACTTTTTTTTGAAGGTAAGGCGTCGATACGGGTTGGCCCGTTAGATCCCAACTTCGGCAAAGAACTTGTTCTTGCATATGAAAGAGCAATTTCTAATGTGCAGGCTGACTTTATTCTGCAGACTTATGGGGTGCTTCAGACCGCGAAGAGAACTGAGGTGTTTGAGGACGCGTCAACTAATAGCGACGATTTTTCTCCGACAGCGGTTCAGAAGGCTCAGAAGGAGGGAAAGTTATCAGCCCTGTTTGATAAAGCATTAACCGTCATGGGAAAAAAGCTAGATGCCGAATTGATTAAACAGGGCGTGCCTCCTGCCAACTTAAATCGTATGTCGATTGAGCAGAAGAAAACAACTTACAAAAACAACTTTACGAAGGAGACAATTCGATCAGCCGTGAGAAGCATGCAGGGCCTCGTTCCAGTTCAGACGAGGATTTTTACAGAGGCTACTCCGAATGGTAAGAATTTTGTTGTGGGCGTGATTGCAGTGCAATCTGAAAAAACTCGCCAATTTGCTAGAGACATGGCTGCAAAGCGTCCTACTGCAGTTCGAGGAACCCCTATGACTCTGTCCTCTGTGATTCCCGACAAGAAGAGCGACTTTCTAGACGAGTTGGGATTTAGATTTATATACGATGAAAAGGGCCGCCCGATGCTTTTGTCGTATGGTCGATGGTCCGTACGAATATTACCGGATTGGGCCCCTTCGCGAGTAGGTCGTGCGAAGGAAAATGCCACTGAGACTGCTCGTGCGAATGCAGAGGCCGCAATAGTTTCTTTTATGAACACGAATGTGGCGGTCTCTGACTCAAGAACGATTGGTAGTCTCAGCGAGGAGTTGGTTGGACAAGTGTCGAATTTTGAGGACGATCAACTTAAAGGGGTTAGTAAGACTCAGCAGGCTGTGGGCGAAACAATTGATAAGACTCTTCGTAATGTTAAAGCGACTGCGACGGGCGACCTTCGGGGCACCGTGCAAGTCAAGAGGTGGGAGGATACGGATCAGAACGGGATCTTACATGTCGGGTCAGTGGTCGTCTGGTCCTATGATCAACTCAATAACGCGAACGCTATTGAGCGAGAGAACGCTGCTGACGGTCGCTCTAGCGCTGGGTCTCAAGCTGGGGGTCTAGTTAATGACGAGTCACGAAGCTCGAGAGTGATTAACCGAAAGCAAGACTTTTAATTCCTTCTGAGCCCTCAGATATAGCGCCTCATACTTTCGACCTCAGTCGCCGCAATGAGACTCTTTGATAAGCCTGTTAATGGTCTGGCCACGGCGGGCTTTCAGATCATAGTCTCCTCAATGACACTGATTTATCTGTTGTTAACGTCCGGGGATGCTTTTGGGCAAAGCGTGAGAGAGGAAACCCGTCTTCTTGACAAACCCTCGGGCGAGCCGCGTGGTGGCAAGATCATGCCAGGCACAGCAGTGCGATTGATTGAAAGACAGGGATTTTGGATTCATGTGGAAGTATCGGCCCAAAGAGGGTGGCTGAGAGCTTCTCAAATTCGTTTTTCTAGTGATCAGACTGGTTCTATCACCCTTGACTCGGGTCGAATGGGTAGCGGAAATATCGTCTCCACTTCGGCTGCAAGAGGTCTGTCAGCAAAGGACCTTCTCAACGGGAAGCCTAACTTTAATGATGTCGGTCGACTAGAGGCGATACAAGTAGATTCCAAGAACGTTCAGGCTTTCGCTTTAGCCGGGAATCTGAGACCACCGGCGAGCAGCATAAAACTCAACACTCCCGCGCAATCATCAGGAAGAGGTGCTGCTTCTGGTAACGCGGGTTCAGCGGAGCCAGCGTCTTCTGGGACTGGAAAGAAAAAGAATGATGAAGATTGGTAAGTTTTCCCTTCTTTGTTGTGCATTCTTTTTTTTCATCTTTGCGTCAGATTCGCAGGGAGTTCAGTCAGATGAAGAAAAAGTGGGTAGAGCCGCTGCCGCTCAGGTGCTTGGCGCTGCGCGCTTGATCGATACGGATGCTTCTCACCAGTACCTAAATCTACTTGGACAATCCTTAGCTTCCAAGGGGGGCACCTTATATAGATGGCGCTTCGGCGCAATTGAGTCGGATGCGATTAATGCATTCGCTATGCCCGGAGGCTATATTCTGGTCTCAACGGGGTTACTCAAAATTTTAGAGAGTGAGGATGAGCTTGCGTTTGTTTTAGCACATGAAATTGCTCATGTCTCTCTCAGACATCATTATCAGATTGTTTTGCGACAAAGGCTTGCCGAGCAAGCCTCAAGAGAACTTCAATCAGCAGTGCAGGGAAACGACTTAGCCAAGTTAGCGTCCGCAAGTGGTCAAATTTATGCAAGGGGATTGGACAAGGCTGCTGAGTTTGAGGCTGACCGACTAGGGGTAGAAATCATGACACGGGCCGGCTACGATCCAATAGCGGCATTAGGTGTTCTAGATAGATTGCTTAAGTTCAAGGGGAGCGATCCTCGGGCTGAGCTTCTATTCTCAACGCATCCTTCACCTTCAGAGAGACTGGACATGCTTCTTCAGGCGGGCCTTGACAGGCTGCCGAGGCCCTCAAACGAGGGTGGTACGAATCGTCAAGCTCGCTTTAAAAGGTATGTGCAGGGGCTCTGAGCGATGCAAGGTGAGCTCTTCTAAGCTCTATATACTCAGGCGGTGAAGAGGATGTCACGTTGGTCGGGACTTGCTCGTGATTTCGCTCAGGTCCTAAGATCCGGACCCATGAGTTCCACGGGCCTGCTTTTGCGCTGGGCGGGCCTTAGAAGCCTTGTCTTGTCTAACCTGGCTATTCTCACCAGACAACTTGGCGCCAGAGCGATTCTCTTGGTTGGCGTTGTTGCGACTCTTTACGCGACATACTTATTCGCGGTCAATGAGATCGCTCCTGGGGCTCCGACGGCTGCCCACGACGTGATACTCAAGACGCGTTGGGCAAGTCCGAAACCCTCACCTCAAGTTCTAATTGTTGATATAGACGAGCGGTCGCTTGCCGCTCTCGCGCCCGAGCATGGCCGTTGGCCGTGGCCCAGAAACGTTCTTGCTGATGGGTTAGAGCGCATGACGGAGGCCGGGGTAAGAGTTGTTCTCTTCAACGTTTTGCTTAGTGACCCGGACCGGTCCAATCCTGATGCCGACAGCGCGATGGATGCTGCCGCAGCGATTACTCCAAATGTTGTTTTTCCAGTGGTGCGGCTTAATCCAGACAACGACGCTAGAAGCCAACTGGTTGCAGACGATCTGTTGCGCCGCACGGGGGATCCCGTCAGAGGGGATGGGTCGACTGTTGCTCTTCTGCTGCCGATGTTCGAATCTATGCTCAATCGAGTCGGTGTCGCCAATCAACAGCCTGACTCCGATGGAATAGTAAGAAAGTATCCACTGGTTTGGGTTGACGATCGACTAACCATGCCCAGTGTCGTGTTGAGGACGTTAAAGCTTGGGGAGGAACGTCTGTCTGAAGTTCCTGAGGCGATCAACCTAAATTGGAGAAACAAGACGGGTAGATACACTCGAATCTCGTTTTCAGACCTTCTCAAGGCACCTGAAGGAGACTCAAGCCTTGCCTTATTAAAGGACTCCTATGTTGTGCTTGGTGTCTCTGCTCCTGGACTTGGGATGAGCAAGCCTACAGCAGTTCGCCCAGTCGAGGATGATAATGAGATCTTGGCAACAGCTATGGATGATTTGCTGAACGATACTCACTTACGAGTCATGCCACCCTGGCTAGTGTTTCTTATTGAAGTTCTGACAGTCTGGGTATTAGTCTGGGTTGGCATTGGTCAATCTTTTGGCACGCACCCCTCATACGCGAGATATTACAGCTTGAACAAGGCGTTTCTCGCGCTGCAGAGTAGCGCCGCCTTTATCACGCTCATCAGCGCAAGTTATACCTCTTACTTAATAGATCTCTCTACTTGTATGGCATTCGGTGTTGGGCTTTTTGGGATTATAAAGCTCGTTAACTCGTTAGAATCAGGCTGGTCAAGAGCTCGGCCGGGATTGAGAGTGATGGGCAGGAAGAGCAACAGGGGTAGTGTTGTTCTAATTGGTTATCGGGATCAAGAAGTCAATCTTCCCTCCGCGAGACGGCTACAAAGACTGTTGGAGCAGCAACTTGGTCCCAAAAGGGTGATTAGAGTGGACGATCTTTTTGGGGGAGAGGGTTTCGCTAAAAAGACATGTGCGGATTATAGTTGCCAACTCGCCCTAGTACCATTTGAGTGTTATGAGAGACTAATCACTGAGCTAGGTACTCTTGATTTTTTTAATAAGCTTGACATTCGGCAGTTTGATCTTGATGTCAATTGGGATCCTGAAGACGAAGAATTTCAAACATTTATCGTGCCTAAACTACTCAACCAATGTGCCGATTTTGTCCGGCGAAACTCAGTTAAAGATGGATACTTATCGGGTTGAGTCAAGGGGGCGCTTCGTTTGGAGGTCGGCTCATTGACATCTTCCCAGAAACGGAGTGACCCAATACTGTCTCTGAGCACTTGATAAGCCTCTCACCGAGTATGGGGTGGCTGAGATATGCCTTGGCTTCTTCCAACGAATCGATTCCGTAGGTCTTGGCGGTCGCACTCCGTCCAAGCGCAGTTAGCTGAGGAAATACGAACCACATCCAATGGCTTTGCTTCTTGCCATCCTTGAGTTCTTTGAAGACGCAGTTGATAACCCCCTCTTGAGCGAGGGTGAATCTATCCAAGATGTCCATTAATTCTCATCTGGGGGATTGCCGTCACGAGCTAGTGGGACTCATATCTTTAGCTTCGACGCTCATCTCGACTTGTCGCCCCGTTCTCTGAGAGCCTCTAAACAGAAAAGCTAGGTTGACCTGGAGCGATCTGGGCACATCAACCTTCATGCGAGTTAGGCGCTCTATTTCGAAACCGGTTCCAAGCCATACGTGGGTTGGAGTACCCCGGCGGGGTTGACTCCTCAACCGCTTGCCGCAGGCTCGAGCTTACCGAGCGATCGAAAGCAGATTTTGGACGGAGAGGAATCCATCCGATTCCAAAGAATTTAGCCGCCAGTTTTGGAGCCTCTACTGCTTCTCCGTAGCCCTCGGCACCCTTATGACTTAACTCAAGACGACGTTTTATCTCATTAATCGCCTTGCTTTGGAGGGCTTGGTACTTCTCGTCTAGAGACATGGATGAGGAGACGTCACTGAGATCAATCCCTAATTCAACAAAAGCAGCAACCAACCGATCCGACCTTTGACCTATGTCTGATTTATTCTCCTCTTGCGCTTTACAATCTTTGTCGATGAGATTTGAGTAGCTGGGCTTTGGGCGAGGTAAGACCCTTCCGTCTTCGCCAATCACCCATGGGATGGCCACACAAAGATCGCGTTCAATAAACCTGCAGAGCACCTCTGGAGTAGCGGCTAAGTGAACGACATTGCCGCACTTCTCACACTGTCGAATCTCGTGGGTGTGAGTTAATTCTTGGAGATCTGAAGGTGCCATGTCAGCCCACACTTGATGACAATCCCCTTGCTGAAGACAGTTCCTAATGATTGCTGCGTCAGATTTCATATACGAGCGTCTTAATTGAGGCTTTATTGGACACCTAAGCCAAACGAGATCCCTTGATTATCTCACCCTCAACCCCAGACCCTCCCCCTCAGACCCTCCCCCCAACCAGCCCCTGCCCAGCAGCAGGCCCTGCTTGGAAACCAAACAGTAGAACCACACAGAAGTAGTTAACAAAAAAGTTAACTACTTTTGGCTCACGCAGTGGGTGAGGTCAGTGCTGTAGGTCACTGAAAGCGCAGGGTTTAGAGTGGTG
>Ga0194118_10006332_pt1 | contig 11845 bp, 10 predicted proteins | sample TA2MahsurfametaG_2_FD_148662 | JGI IMG/M metagenome (GOLD analysis project Ga0194118, IMG submission 148662) | Freshwater microbial communities from Lake Tanganyika, Tanzania - TA2015013 Mahale N5 surface | ecosystem: Environmental > Aquatic > Freshwater > Lake | place: Tanzania: Lake...
AGAAATAAATGCGTTAAAAAAAAAAAAACAATGAATGAAGAAGAAGAACATAGATATATAACAAATTATTTAGATAAAAAAAGTATACAATTGATTTTAGATGAGAAACCAGAACCAGAAGTGAGTTTAAATCCTATAGATTTATTAAATCGTGAAATTAGTAATTATAAAACAATACAAAATTTTTGTATTTTAGGAAATAAAATAGAATTATTAAATAATCATTTTGATAATTATACAATTCCTAATGTATCTATTTTAGAAAAAACACACATGTGTATAGGAAGTGGTAGGAATGGATTTCAAATTAAAGTAGCTTTATCCAAAGATGAAATATCAAATGAAATATTATTAAAATCATCAAATCCTGGAAATCAGGATAATTTAATATATGAATATTTAGTAGGTTTATGTGTTAATAAATTATGTCTTTATTTTCCAATATTTTGTAAAACATATGGAGTATGTAAATATAAAAATGATACTTTTTTTAATGTAATGAAATCTCAATGTTTTAAATTTGGACAAATGATAGGATTTGAAAATAGTGATAACGTTAATAATTATTTAGAAAATTTTAATATCAAGAATTTAGAACAAAGTATAATTAATGGTTGCTTACATAGATATAGACTATGTTTATTGATACAATATTATGAATCTACAACTTTATATAAACTTTGCAATGAAGGTTTATCTGTAGAAGATATACCTTTAGCTAATAATTTAATTACTATATTGCATTTCATATATGAAGGATTAAATAAATTAAAAGACATGTTTACTCATTATGATTTTCATATGGATAATGTATTATTGTATAAAATACCTAATGATGATTATGTTGAAATAATTTATCATGATGATGCAACGAGTAATGAATACCATATTAAATCAAAATACATTCCTATAATAATTGACTATGGACACTCCTTTATTAATTGTGATAAAATAGACAGCATGATTAACACATCTGATCAGATTTTTACAACAGTTTGTAATAATGATTATCTTAGCAGTAACCCTGTTTGTGATGGTAAATGTGGTTGGGATAGTGGTTTTTTTTATAATAATTTACCAAATAAAGATAATTATTATATATGTAGTAGAATAGCTAATAGGAGTCATGATTTAAAATTATTACAAGATTTCCGTAATGAAGTTGATTTAACTGAAATTGAAAATGAATCTGATTATTTACAAGAATTTATACAATTTTTATATAATGTTTTTTTTAAAGATAAATATGGCACACCTGAATTAAATACTAGAGAGGTAGGTCAAATAAATAATGTTGAACAAGCAGCAGAAGGATTACGCTCTATAATTCAAATGCCATCCTTTATTGAAGATAATCAAAATTTTTTTAGTGGAAAAAAAAAATATGGAACTCTTCATGTATGGATTGATAAATTAAAACAATTTGAATTTATACCTGAATAATTTTTTATTTTGTTATAATAGAAATGGATAACAAATAAAAAAAACCTCTTAACCACTGAGGTGTTTTTTTTTTTTGAAAGTATCTTCCTACTTACTGCGTCTTCCGGGTCTTGAATGGAACCATTTTGCTGCGAATAATCTGTCCAAGAGGAGTTTCCGACTTCTCGGCTTCATAGTAGAGTTGAGTCTCAATGTCAACCCAAATCTTGTGAGTTTCATTGAAAATCCTGTCATTCTCTTCATCCTCTTGTTCCACAGAAGAGTCATGGTCATCGCAGCAAGGGGATTCTTCTTTCTGCTGGATTGATGAATGGCTGTTGCTTGAGACAACTTGATCACCAGAAGAAATTGTCTCCGTGATCTGGGAATCGCCAACTTGAATTGTGTCATTTATAGAGGCGACTTCAATGTAAGGTTGTCTCTCTTCTTCACTCATCTCTTTCCAGCGTCTTCCAGCCTCTTTGGTGATGGAAGTGACCAAGTCACGACCCTTCAACTCTGAGTTTTTGGCGATCAATTCGGCTTTGATGTTTTCACGCTCAGCGCTCAGGTATTCAAAGTAGGGATTCTTGGAGCGCTTGGAGACGGCAGTCTTGACCTTCTTGGCTGGCTTCTCAGTCTTCTCTTTCTTGACTGGCAGCTTCTCAGTCTTCTCTTTCTTGGATGCAGCTATTTTGGTGTTTTTCTTCTTTGAAGCTGAATCTTCACTGTCATTTCCAGATTCATCTGATGTGCCATTTTGTTGATTGTATTTCGCTAGCAACTGATCCCTAAATTTTTCAAACACAAAAGAGGGTCCAGCCTCAACACTTCCGTGTAGCTGCCATTTGAACTCGTAGAAAACATCCTTTCCATGATAGTTGCTCGCAGCATCGTCGCGCTTTCCGTGAATTGAGCCATGCTTCTTGCAGAACAAGCTTCCATCATCTTTGGCACGAGGGCATTGCTTTGGTTCAAATTCACCAGTTTCCTCATTCTTCACAACGGCGAAAATGTAAGCGTCACACTGGCAGCCGCCAGTAATAGTTTTGGAAATTTTCTTGGAATTCGTAGATTTGGCTTCGCCTGTCGGCTTCTTTGGTTTGTTCTTAGATTCTTCTTTCCTAGAGAAAACCTCAGCTGTCAACCTCAACACAAACTGTTGTAGTTGTTCACCCTCTCCAAACATCTGTTGTGCTAAGGCACTGATAGCTTGAATCTTAGCTTGATTTCCAGTAGTCGTCATTGTATCTTTGCTCTTTGAGAATATTCTTATTATAGTTTGGTTTTTGGTGCTACCACTATCAATTTTTTTTTGGAGTTAATCTAATGATTTTTCATTTTGTTATTAGTATCTAATATTTAATTATTTTATACCTTTGGTCATTTAAAACGCCGATTACAAATAAAAAAATTGAATTAAATAATATAACATATATATAATTAAATATAACAAATATGACAATTTTATATCACGAATCTTGGAAACCTTTATTTGATCAATACGAATTTGATATTGATACGTTATATAATACTGCTGAACAAGTTTATCCTAAAAGAGAACATTTATTTAAAGTGTTTGAAATGAACGTCAAAGAAATAAATATATTATTATTAGGTCAAGATCCATATCATGGTCCAGGACAAGCACACGGATTAAGTTTTTCAGTTCCTGATGGCGTAACAATTCCTCCATCATTACGCAATATTTTTAAAGAATTACAAAGTGAATTTATTGAACGTGACTACAAATTTAACTCAGGAAATTTAGATAAATGGTTTTATAGAGAAAAAATATTCTTATTAAATGCTTCATTATCAGTAATTAAGGGTAAACCAGGAAGTCAAATGAACATTTGGGAAGATTTTACTGATAATGTAATTAAATTTGTAAGTCATAATAATAATAATTGTGTTTTTATTCTTCTTGGTAATTTTGCAAAAGCAAAAGAGTGTTTTATTAACAATAAAGATAAAATAATTAAAGGTGTTCATCCATCTCCTTATGCTGCCAATAACGGATTCTTTGGGTCAAATATATTTAAAAAAGTAGAAGAAATTTTGGGAACAAAAATTGATTGGTCTAACTAGTTAATTGTTAATAGTTTTTTATTTTTAAATAAAATAATTAGTATTTTTAATATTTATAATTTAAACAAAAAAGTTGTCGTTTTAAATATCCAAAGGTTTAATATAATAAACTTATAAAATAATATAATGAATAATGGATTATTAATTATAAATAATTCGCGTGGACAGTATCATGATGGAACAAAATTAAATACTAAAACGATACAAAAAATATTTGGAAATACTGCTTATAAAATTTTTAATGATTTTAAAAATATTAATATTGCTATGAATTCATTAGGTAAAATATGTTTAAATTACATTAACTTTTATAATCACTCTATATTTTTTGGCGGTGATCATCTTTCAAGTTATGGGACAATATTAGGCTCACTATTAAAGTATGGTAATGATTTTAAATTATTATGGATAGACGCACATACTGATATTCATAGTTTTGAAACATCGCCTAGTAAAAATTTACATGGTATGGTTGTTAATTTTTTAATAAATCATAATTATAAAGATATACCTCGTCTTAATCCTAATCAAATATTATATATAGGTATACGAAGTGTAGAAACAGAAGAATATGAATTTATAAATAAATGGAATATTTCATACATCAAGATGAGCAATATTAGGATAGACTATTTTAATAGCTTACAATATATTAAAAATTTTGTGAAAGATAGTAATATACATATATCATTAGATGTAGATGTATTTGATCCCATTATTATGCCATCCACAGGCACTCTTGAACCAAACGGTTTGTCTATAAATGAATTTAGTGATATAATACAAATTGTTAAAGTATATTCAAAAAAATATTATGCTACTGATATTATGGAATTTAATCGTAAAATAGGATCACCAAGAGAAGTTGCAACTTCAATTCATACTATTCATCATATATTAAATATCGTATTACAGTAAAAATATTAAAACATAATATATGGATGATTAAAAAATTAAAAAAATCCAAAATAAAAAATAAAATCAAATATAAACAAATTGGTGGATATAATTCTATAATAAATTTAAATAATGAAAATATTATTGAACCAACTATTTTTCAATCTAAGTATGGTATAAAAGCACAGAAATATTTACCAGAATTTATGGTAGATAATATTACGAGATACATTACACAAAATATTAGTAAAAAAAAATCAAGAAAAAAAGATAAAACAGATATAAAAGATTTTATTCAAAAATATAAAATTGACTATAAAAATGTTAATGTTTGTAATAGTAATAATTTAGATGAATGTTTAGAACATTTTGAAACACCTAATGATTTTTTTATACGCGTAAGAAAGGGACTACCTACTCAAAATTCTATTTCTTCTGATATTGTTTCACCAGTAGATGGATATACAACAATTTTTATGAATGAATTGCATTCTAAAAAATATTGGATAAAAGGAGATAACTATACTATTTCAAATTTATTAGATTCAAATGATAATTATGATCATATGACTACAATAATATTACGATTAGCTCCTCATCATTACCATCGTTTTCACTCTCCTGTAAATGGAAAAATTATATCTATTAAAACAGTAGGTTGTTCTTATTATAGTGTAAATCCAGAGTTAGTTAATTCTACCAAAAATGTATTTAATAAGAATGTTAGATGTATCATAACTATTGAAACAATTACTAATAAGATTATTTATATGATAATAATTGGTGCTACATGCGTAGGATCAATTGTTTTTACACAATCAGATCTTGTAAATTATTGTCAAGAAAAAACAGATAATAATAATTCTGAATTATATTATAAATATAATAGAAATGAATTAGATAGGAGTAAAAGATGTCCTACAGATAGATTTTTTAGAAATGAATTTTTATTAAATAATATAAATATAATACAAAATGAAGAACTAGGCACTTTTCAATTTGGAGGTTCAACTGTTATTATTATTTATAATAGTATTGATTATACAATTTTTTTAAAAAATATATTAGATAATTCAAAATTAAACATTGAAACAGAATTAACTGTAGGTATTAATATATGTAATGCAATTAAATAAAAATTGAAATATCATTATAATTTTTATTTTAATAGAAAATGGCTACAAGTTTATTTGATCAATTATTTAATGAATCATATATATTAAATATTATACGAAGTATTGAAAATGGTCAGATAATAATTAATTCAGAAAATCTAACAATAATTACAAAACACATTAAAGAATATGAATCTACTTTACATATGAATGATGAAATAGATGAGCTAGAAATGAATGAACTAAATGATCTTCATACATTTTCAGTTTCATCATTAACTAATTTAATAAAAAATTGTATGTTAATTTTAGATAAATATTTTAAAATACAAAGTGAAAAAAATGAAAGATACTTTTACTTTGATTTTTATAATGAAATATTATTTAAAGATCTGATAGAATATACTGATAAAACAAATTTAATTAGCTATAAAAAACCTATTATAAATACATTATATTTATGCGCTATATATTCATTAAAAGTTATTTTAGATTATTCATTTCGAAAAATAGACAACTTCAAACGTGTTATAAATTATATAGAACATACTATAAAAACAAAACGTGATGAAGATTGTAATAATTTTGAAATAATATTATATGAAAATAGACTACGACAGATTAAAATAGACTTAGAAAAAACAGAACAAGATATTAGAGAAAGTAATAACAATAATTACAATATCATTTATAGTCTCATTTATACTATTTCAAATATAATTAGTAGAAATAATGAATTTGATATAGAATATTTATCTAAAATTCCTGATCAAATATGGGGAATTTTTCAATCCTTAATTAAAATACCAAAACCTGAAAAAATTAATGAGATATTAAATGATATTGTTCTAAATATATATAATAACTGTAATGTTAATAAAATGTTAAGATTTGATATGTTATCATTGATAATATCTGATACTTTCCGTATTCGTGAATTATTCAATTATTTATCTATTTCACAAAACTACACACTTATGTTAAATGATTTATATAAATTAGTGAAATTAAAAGCTTATAGTTTTAATTTCTACACACATATTTTTATAAATATTTGTCATATTTTACAATTTGTTATGAAAAAACATCGTAAATCAATGAAAAAATATAATGCTGTATGTCAAAAAGATTATAGTGATATTATTAATTATTCTGGTGCACGCTTAAAGCATATCATGTATGGTATATTACAATATTTAAGTCAGTGTGTTACAGAATCTGAACAATTGAAAGATAGTAAAGATAATATGATAAACACACTAACAACTTTAATGAATCTATTTAAATGGTTTATACATCATAGACCTGATATTTTAAAGTCAAATCTTTCACATTATATTCCTTATGTTATTACTAATATAATTGAACAAAAAAAAGAATATATTATTGATACATCCGTTTATACAACATTATGTAAAATTGTAAAAAAATGCTTTCATTCTAACGATTTTGTAGATTATTTCTGTTTATTAATAACAGATATATCACAATTTAGTGATTTTATTGATAATATAGAGTTAATAAAGTCTAGACAACAATTATATAGTCATTTGACCGATAATACTGATAAGTTTATTGATCCTATACAAAGCACTTATATTAAATTCATTGGATATTTACCATTATCAAATGGTGAAAAACTACTATGTGATAGGAATGTTGTTAAAACTAGTATATTATTACATGGTAAAAATCCGTTTAATAATGAGGCTATGACTATCGCTGAATTTAATGCCTATCAAGAAACAGTCAGAGATGAAATACAAATAGTTAATGATGAAAAAAAAAGATTTGAAGAACTTAATATGATCTAAATGTAATAATAAAAAAAATTACTTACATTTACATCGCTTATTTTCGCCTAAAGGGAACCAGTTTGTCTCGCATTACTTGCCCCAGCGGATTATCATCTTTTTCAGTCAAGTAATAGAGTTGTGTGTCATTGTCAATCCAAACTTTCAATTTTTCTGAGTAGTCTCGGTGATCCAAGTCGTCTTCTTCAACGGCAGAGCCAACAGCATCTGTATTGCTGAGCTGCCTCAAACTCATAAATACTTCTGGAGGAATGATAATAGGTGATACTTCTTCTGCTTTATGACAATGATTCGGTACTGTTTTTGTTGGTTTTGATGATTTGATACCTGTTTCTCTTTGGCATTTTTTTTTTTTTTGATTTTCTAAAGCAGCATGATATTTAGCTTTCAAATCATCCTCAAATTTGCTGAAAATCCAGCTTGGTTCGTGAATTGTCCCCAGATGTTCCCATTGATATTTGTGAACTATGTCTTGACACGAATTCGTGCTACACACAGAACAATGTTGGTTGACAATAACATTGTGCTGTTTGCAGAAGTCGCTTCCACATTCTTTGGCACGAATACATTGCTTGGGAACTAGAACTCCGCGTTCGTTAGGTCGCACCATATAGGTAGCAGCATTGCAGCGAATGGCATCTGGCTTCGGTGTGATGATGGCATGTATCACATCATGTCTTTCCGGTTCCTCTTTTGGTTCAAGTTCCTTTAGAACAGAGCCTATAGATGAATGGCGTAATGCTTCCAAAAATGAATTCAAGCCTGGATGGGTGCTTCCGAAATGTCTTGATGCCAAATTGGCGATTGTTTGCATATTGAACTCTAATAAGTCTTGAAACTAAGACATTGGCTACCAACGACCATAGTTATCAATTTTTTTCTATCATTAATATTAATAAACTATCATTATATAAATATAATCTGACTTTATAATTAAAAATAAAAATATATGTATAATAAATATTTTAATATAAACAAAAACAATATATTAATAGTAAATATGACAGATATACGGATATTATTAAATAATGTTTGGCAAAAAGCCAATAGTGAACAAGAATCAGCCTATCAAAAGTACATAAATGATAATAGATATGTTGAACAATCATTAAATATAAATGGAATACATATTTATAGACCTGAAAATGATCCATTTAATCCTATTTATATGGATTATCAGGAAAATCGTTTTATTCCAATTATAGATTGGAATAATATTAAAGTATTTTTATTAGATGTTCCTGATACAGAGCGACCCAATTGGTTTCAAGCAAGAAATTATCAAGCTTGGTCTTATATTCATTTTATATATAATAATGTGCCACTTATGAATTACTCATCTAGAGGAACTCCTTTACATTTAATAAAGTATCCAAATACTTTTATCGATATTCCTAATTTACAGCCAGAAATAGTTTTTACTATATCACGCAATAATAATAATAGTGTTTATTATGAACGTAATGATAATTCACAAAGAAGATTCCGTATATGTGATAATGAAAGAGCACGGTCAGGCTATTTGGGCTGGTACACTAGGATGACTATGCCTATTCCGATGAGCTTTAGTTATGAAAATGTAGTGAATAATTACCTCGTTTTACCGACACAACAAACCGAAATTACTAATATTGAAGAGGAACAATGTATTTTATGTTATAAAAATAAAAAAAATATAAAATTTATACCATGCGAGCATTTAGTTATATGTGCGAGCTGTTATCCTAAATTAAATAAATCAACTGAATGTATTATTTGTAAAAATACTATAAATGAATTAAAGCTGGCATAACATAATTATTAAGCAAGAAACATACTCAAGGAATTCTTGATTTTCTCATCTTCCTCATTTTGAATCCATTCATCAAAATTTGAGACTGACAATTTATATTCTTCGTATTTTTGCCCTATCTGCTCTTTGATGAAACCTTTTGCGGAAATCATAGGAACTAATAATTTTTTAACAGCTGTTTTCCTATCATCCACTTTCTTTTGAAGTTTTATAGCTTCAACCATTGCTGAGTAGCTTTCACGAGCACTAAAATAATCAAGAGCATAATCAAAACGGCTTTCGACCCCAACTTTCTTAGGTAATCGGCTTGTTTCCTCTACAAAATCTGTAAGGAAATGATGTTGAGCATCCTTGCGTTGTTTTGAATTTTTGGTCTCAGGAAAGTTAGTGTCATGGTCGTAAATCCAGGAATCATAGATCTGTTGAATAATTTGTTGGCGGTCATGAATTAGTTGAAACGGTTTTTCAGGTGTGCCAATAAAACGAAAGATATCTTCTGGATCTTCTGTCAGCATCAATTTTTGATTCCCAACTTCAATATAGAGACCATTGTCCCCCATGGTTAGTCCATGACGTTTAAAGAAACGACCAATTGTTAGTCCAAGTGCTAAGCTGTACCACGCTATAGCAAAATTGTTTTTGACAGTAATGATATCGACCTGCATTCCGTCAATATCCATGGAACAAACGTTGCCATTTTCAACAAAACGAGATGGTTTGAATAGTTCCTTAGCGATATGTGCATTTTCACTATGATCGCCTATGAAATAGAAGTCAAGGTCACCCATATCCTGGCGCTTTTCATCTTCCCACATTAAAATATCTACTTGTTTTAGTCGTCCGTCGTCTCTAATTTTTTCATTTAGTTGTCTCTTGGTTGACATATACTTATCTCTAGGAATTCTTTGAAGATTTAATGCTCCTCCTCCCATTTTTTTTGTTGTAAAACTGATATTTTATTTTTAAAATACAAATATCAATTTTTTTATACACTTTCGTTTTATCTAATGATTATTAGACCACCTCCAAGAAATGATTTATTGTATTAATTTTAAGTTATTTATTAATTAAACACGTCTAAGATTATAAGACCAATATAAATGTTCCAATCCGTCTAAAGTTTTATAATCATCAAATTTTACTTTGTATTGTATTTCTGGATTTGGTGTATCTTTATAGCGATGGATAATATTAACAATAGTTCCTATAGTACCTAGTGGGACAGGCACTTTATCTGTATATGAATAAATTGATTCACCACAAGTAATAACTCTATCACCAATTTGTAAATCAGTTGACCACATTTTTCTACAAACATCATATTCTTCATCTAGGTCATCATCTAATTCCTGATATTTTGAAACAACTAAATAAATACATTTCTGTATTTCAGATAATTCTTTATCTGTAAAAACATCATCATCTTTAATAATTAATCTACTAATTAATATATTATTATCAAACATTAGTTCTCTATTTGGGTTATAGAATTGAAAACTTCTTTTATCATAATTAGCAGATAATTTTAAATCACATGTGCAAATAACATCCTTCATTATTTTATCTAATAATTTTTCATGAAAGGGTAAAATAGGAACAGAATTTTTTTGAGTGAATCCCTTACCTAATTGTTTTTTTTTACTTATAAATCTCTTTTTTAAATTTTTTTTATCTTTGATATTTTCATTATACAATGTATTCAGAAAATATTTATTATATATTAAAAAATTGAAATAATACAAGAATTTATGTAAGATAAAGTTAATGTTATTACAAGACTTAAACGCACATGAACGTGATTCCCATATTTATATGGATGAACCAACACATGTTTATTATTTAGATAATATTCCAATGTCAATTAGCGGAACAGGTTTTCTTCACCTTTTCTTTGATCCATTTGAACCACATAAAGTAGCAGAAGAATTATCTAAAAAGGCAAAACCTGATACTAAATATTATGATAAAACTCCTAAAGAAATTGTAGCTATGTGGTCAATTGGAACTAATGCTGGAACTATTATGCATAAAAATATAGAATACTTTTTTAATGGTCTTATTACAAAAGACCGTATACATGATAGAAATGATTTTGGTTTATTTGATATGTTTTACATATTATTTAATAAATGGGGACTAGAACCATACCGCACAGAGTGGATTATTTATGATAAAGACTATGATATAGCTGGTTCTATTGATTTTGTTGCTATAAATAAAAAAACAGGAAACTTTTGGGTAATAGATTGGAAAAGGTCAAATAAATTTAGTAGAAATAGTTTTCGTGAAAAAAAAGGAAAACGTGTTTGTGATGATCTGGAAGACTGCAATGGAATTCATTATCAATTACAAGTTAATTTATATCAACACATACTTGAAAAAAATTATGGTATTAAAATTGAACAATGTGTATTGGTAAATCTTCATCCAGATTTGAAACAACCTGACTTATTAATGGCAGAAGATATGCAGGATAAAATTCAACAAATGGTCAGGTATTGGACTGATAATAAAGAAAAATTACTAGAAGAGCATAAAAAACATTAATTATTTTGATATATTCTATAAAAAAATACTTACTAATTTTTTTTAGAATAAATTATTTTAATATTTAACTAGCGTTAAATATATTTTTATATTATAACTGATAATATTCTTGTTACCTTTTTTTAGCTGTGAGTGGCTCTGGTTTCGTTTTTTTTTTGTGGTTGATG
>Ga0194118_10006342_pt1 | contig 11833 bp, 9 predicted proteins | sample TA2MahsurfametaG_2_FD_148662 | JGI IMG/M metagenome (GOLD analysis project Ga0194118, IMG submission 148662) | Freshwater microbial communities from Lake Tanganyika, Tanzania - TA2015013 Mahale N5 surface | ecosystem: Environmental > Aquatic > Freshwater > Lake | place: Tanzania: Lake Tanganyika...
CACCCATGGAATCGGCATGTCTTCGGGCACCGATGCGCTGCTCGCCGCCCTCATGGCCCTCGACATCGGGGCGGGGGATGGCGTCATCACAACGCCCTATACGTTCTTTGCGACCGCCGGGACGATAGCCCGGGTCGGAGCGCGGCCGGTGTTCGTCGACATCGACCCTGGTACCTACAACCTCTCGGTTCCCGCGCTCGAGAAATTTTTGAAGAACGACTGCAAACGCGAGGGCGCAAAGCTCGTTCATAAACCGTCCGGCGTCACGCTCAAAGCCATCATGCCCGTGCATCTCTATGGGCAGATGGTCGACATGACCCCGCTCATGGCGCTCGCCCAAGAATTTGGGCTGCGCGTGATCGAAGATGCCGCACAGGCTATTGGCTCGGCCGATGGTCAAGGCCGCAGGGCCTGCAGCATCGGCGATATCGGGTGTTTGAGTTTCTTTCCGACCAAGAACCTCGGTGCGTTTGGCGACGCCGGCATGTGCGTCACGAACGATGCGGCGCTTGCGGCGAAGCTTGCGATGATCCGTGTGCATGGCATGGAACCCAAGTATTACCACCAGCTCGTGGGCGGAAACTTCCGTATCGATGAACTGCAGGCGGCGGTGCTCGTCATCAAGCTCAAGCATCTCGATGCCTGGAGCCGCGGTCGCCAAGAGAACGCCTGTTTTTATTTTGGCGCGTTCGACAAGGCAGGCCTCAAGAGCCAGATCACGCTGCCGGCGGCCTTGCCCGGAGCGCGCCATATCTACAACCAGTTCATCATCCGCTCGCCGAAGCGCGATGCGTTGCGGGCGCATTTGTCGGCCAAGGGTGTCGGTAGCGAAATCTATTACCCCGTGCCGCTACATCGGCAGCAGTGTTTCGCCTATTTGGGTTACGCGGAAGGCGCCTTCCCCGAGAGCGAGCGCGCCGCGGCCGAGACGACAGCGCTACCCATCTTCCCTGAGCTCTTGCGCGAGCAGCTGCAGTACGTGGTCGATGTCATTACCGAGTTCCATGCATGATCGGGCCCGAGAGCGCAGCATGGGCCACGCTCTCGCGCTTGGCCGAAGAGGGCGCGGGCGCAGATGTCGCGGCGGCGTTCAAGGCAGACTCCACTCGAGAAAGCCGCTATACGCGTGAGGCTGCAGGACTCCTGCTCGATCTCTCGCATCAACGAATCGATCAAAAAATATTTGACGCGCTGATCGAACTCGCGCGAGAGGTCGATATTCCGGGTGCATTCCGCGCCATGTTCGCGGGCGAGAAGATCAACAATACCGAGGGTCGTGCCGCCCTGCATGCGGCGCTGCGGCAAGAGGCGGGCGATACCGTTGGCGGCGCCGACGTCGAACGGCTCGTACTCGAAGGTCGCGAGCGGATGCTCGCCTTTGCGGAGAGTGTTCGTAGTGGTGGTCGATACGCCACCGTCATCAACATCGGCATCGGCGGCTCAGATCTCGGCCCCGCCATGGCGACTGCGGCACTCAAAGGTTTTAGCAAGGGAGCGCCTAAGGTTCGGTTCGTTTCTAACGTGGATGCTGTCGCGCTGCACGATGCGCTCGAGGAGAGCGATCCCAAGCGGACGCTCTTCATCATTTGCTCGAAGACGTTTACGACCCAAGAAACGCTTGCCAACGCCGAGCGCGCCAAGGCTTGGCTCAAAAAGCACATGGGCGATCGTGATGTCTCGGCGCACTTTGCGGCAGTCTCGGTGAATGCCCCGGCGATGGATGCCTTCGGAATCCACCCCGATCAGCGGTTTGCGATGTGGGACTGGGTCGGTGGGCGTTACTCGGTGTGGTCGGCGATCGGGCTCTCGCTCGCGATTGCCATCGGCGCCGAGAACTTAAAACGATTCTTGGCGGGAGCGAGAGCGATGGATCGTCATGCGCTCAGCGCGCCGCTCGATCAAAACTTGCCCGTGTTGCTCGCGCTCGCGGGTATTTGGAATATCAATTTTCAGAAGATCTCGACGCTTGCGGTGTTGCCTTACACCGATCGTCTTGCGCGATTTCCCGCGTTCTTGCAGCAGCTCGAGATGGAGAGCAACGGCAAGAGCGTGCTGCGCGATGGTTCGCCCGTACGCTGTGAAACGGCGCCCGTCATCTGGGGCGAACCGGGCAACAACGCGCAGCACTCGTTCTTTCAGCTTCTGCATCAAGGTGGTTTGCTCGCGGCACTCGACGTGCTGCTCCTGCGTCGCTCGCCCGTGGGTGATGACGAGGCCGCAACACTTACACTCGCTAATGGCCTCGCGCAGATCGAGACGTTTACCGTCGGGCAGGGCGGTGAGTCGCATCGCGTGCATCCAGGCTCGCGGCCGATGTCAGTGCTCTTGCTCGAGTCACTCACGCCCGAGACGCTCGGTGCGTTGATCGCGCTCTATGAACACAAGGTATACGCGCAGAGTGTGGTCTGGGGTATCAATGCGTTCGATCAGTTCGGCGTGGAGCTCGGTAAGAAGATTGGTCACTCGACGCTTGCTGCGTTGAAAGCGCCGGGCGCGGTGAAGGGTCTCGCCTCGGTGCGTGAGCGCCTCGAAGGGCTGCGAGGCTAATGGCGTGATGCTCGCTCTGAGAAGTCACCTTCAGCCCTTGACCGTGCTCACGGTTTTTTTGGCGTTGGGTCTGTGCAGCGGCACTACGCTCGCGCAGACCAATGATTTTGGCGTGGGCGGTGTGCTCGATGTGCCAAGCGCTAGAAGCCCGGAGGAAAACACCTTCTCGGCGACGATCTCTCGCAAGGACGCATTCGACGTTTATGCAATTTCGTATCAGGTGATGCCGAGGCTAGAAGCGAGCTTTCGATATTCGCTCTTCAACGAGCGCCCGAGACCCGGAAGTTTCGAGGGCACTAAGGATCGTAGCTTCGAAGTCAAGTTCCGACTTCTCGATGAATCCGACTATCTCCCGGAAGTCGCCGTTGGTATCCGAGATTTGCTCGGCACCGGCGTTCTTGGTGCGGAGTATCTAGTTGCCAATAAACAGATCGGCCCGCTCGATGTATCCCTAGGTCTCGGCTGGGGAAGACTGGCAGGGCGATCGATCGGTAAAAACCCGCTGCGTGTGTTGAGTGATGAGTTCGCGAATCGAGAAGGGTTCACTGGGTTTGGCGGTGAGTTCTCTCTGAAAAGCTATTTCCGAGGGCCTGATGTTGGCGCCTTCGGTTCCGTGCGGTACTCCATCCCCCGATGGAACGTTGACCTGCTAGCGGCTTACAGCAGCGATCGATATGACTACGAGGCGAGTCTCGGGGTCTTCGATTCTGCTGATCCGTTAAGCGTCGGCATCGAATGGGAAGCCACTCCGGGCGTTCGACTCACAGCGAGCTGGCAGCAAGGCAACAACCTCGCGCTCAAGCTTTCTGCAGCGCTCGATACGGGGTTCGAGTCACCTCGCAAGCCACCGAACGGGTTCGGTGCCACGAATTCCCCTGCTGCAATCAATAAGCGAGATATGAAATTTGGCTGGTTCCCGCGCATGGCGGGTGATGCCGAAGCATCGGGGGTTCTGCTTCGCGCCTTGCAAGAAGAGGGCGACGGAGTCTTGCGCATGCGTTACAGCAACATGACCTATCAGATGGAAGCCGATGCGATCCGTCGGGTCATGGATCTCGTCGAACTCTACGCGCCGCGTACCGTACACACCGTAGAGTTGACCGGCGATGCGTTGTCACTACCTACCCACACGGTGCGTATCGTGCGGCCCTCGCGTGACCGGGAGCTTACCGAGCTCTTGCCGCCGAGGATTTCCATCGATCGTCCGGTCGAGCTCGAGCGTCCGACTCAGCTGCGCAAGTTCAAGTATCCGAACGGCGAGTTGTCGGTCGGCATGAATGTACGCACTTATCTTTTCGATCCTGATGCACCGCTATTGCTACAGCCTTCGATCAACGTGCGAGGGGCGGTGGATTTCGGTGGCGGATGGGGTCTCGATAGCGAATGGGTACAGAGCCTGTCGAACCAGTTCGATCGTATTACTCGCGATGGAAACTCCCAGCTGCCACCTGTTCGTACTGAATTGAAGCGTTACCTTCAGGAAGGCGAGAGCGGTATTGAGCGACTCGCGCTGCTTCGCCGCGGCAAAATCAACCGTGATCTTTATTACCAAGTATTCGGCGGCATACTCGAGGAAATGTATTCAGGAGTCGGTGCCGAAGTACTCTGGCGTCGGGCTGATCTGCCTTTTGCGGTGGGCGTGAACGTGATGGCCGTGCAGCAGCGCGAGTATGACAAGATGTTTGGCTTGCGCGATTACAAAACCGTTATCGGGCACGTGAGCGGCTACTGGTCGACCGGATTCCATAATTTTGACGTCGTCGTTCATGCGGGCCGCTATCTCGCCAAGGACGTCGGCGCCACTCTCGAAATCCAGAAGCGGTTCGCCAACGGTTGGTCCGTCGGTGCGTTTGCCACACTCACGGATGTGCCGTTCGAAGTATTCGGCGAGGGCAGCTTCGATAAGGGGCTGATCTTCCGCATCCCCCTCGATTCTTACTCGAGCCGAAACTCTCGAGGGGCGTTCCGCACCATCCTTCGCTCCATCAATCGTGACGGCGGCCGGATGATCGAGAATTGGTCGGGTCAGTTGTGGGAATCGATGAGGTCGACGCACGGCGACATGCTCGAAGACTCGCGCGAGCGGATGGTACCCACCAATGATTAAGCGAGCGCTATGGTCGTTGGGCGTATTGAGCATGCTATTGCTGGCGGGTTGTAAGCTGGTGACGCCGCAAACCGAGGCCGTCAAACGCCTATTCTCGTTCAAGTCTTCTGATCAAAAAGCACTAGAGGCTTACGCATGGTCCTTCTCGGTCGGTGGCGCCCAATATCGGCTCTATGCCATGAAAGTCGAGGGGCGCACGGTTTATTTTCGAAACGACTTCGGCATGCGTGTCACTTGGGATGGTGAGAGCTTCATCTCGATTGAAAACATGCCAGGGGGCTTTGGTCAGTACGCTTCGGGTCGAGAGCTCAACTCGCAAGGACAAGAACAGCGCTGGTACTCGCAGGAGTCTTTTCCGGTTCGTCGGGCTCGGTGTACGCCCGCCGCCGAGTGGCGATTGAGCAGCGACCGTTTCGGGTGGCGCCAAACCTGTCGTGGCGAGGTCGATGGAGTGTCGGTCGTATCCACACACGTCGTCGAGTACGACGGGAAATCATTAGTTCGTGAGATCGAAGCTTCGGTATTTCCCGGCGGTCCGCGCTTTATTTTGCGCAGGCTGAACCCCTGATGCCGACGAATCGGCTGATCTGGCTGGCGTGGGCGGCCCTTGTGCTGCTCGTAGCCGCCCGTTGGTTTGCCACGAGTGAAGACGGCAGTGTCGAGGCGCCTCCGTCGTCGCCACCCGCAGTCGCCGCCGCCGCACCGGATCAGGCTGTCCGGGCGCCGCTCTCCGCACTACAAAACGTCAAGACGGGCGGCGCGTGGAATGCTCCCGGGAATATCGTCTTCACGGTAGATTTGCTCGTTGATTTACCCAAGGCGATCGAAATCAAGTCGATTGATGTATCGCTTGACCACAATGACACGTACCGGGTCGAGATCCTCACTGCCGACGGGTATATTCCGATCGGCGACATTCTGCCGATCGAAGGCTTTGGTTTGGCGAGGCGTCAATTGGTTGCACCAGATCTACCGCTCTCGATGCAGGCAACCCAAATTCGTATCTCCGCCCTCGAGGGGGACGGTATGTATTCCATCGGTCATTTGGTGATCAACCCATGAGCGGTGCATTGCAAGCTCGGCAGATCGATCGCGCCATTACGGTGACTTTAGTGGTACCCATATTCAACGAGGCCACCACGATCGTTCTTTTCTTACAGCGCATCCAGGCGGTTTTCGAGTCGACGCCGCGCTTAAAGGGCGAGGTGCTTTTCGTTAATGACGGCAGCACCGACGATACCCTCGACGTTATCCTCGGCCAAAGATCGAATTTTGCGCCACTCGCGATTCACGCACTCGATCTCAGTCGTAATTTCGGCAAGGAAGCGGCGCTCGCAGCCGGGTTAGCCGAGGCGACGGGCGAGGTCGTGATCCCCATCGATGTCGATCTGCAGGACCCTCCGGAACTCATCCCGGTGATGATCGAACAGTGGGAGAAGGGCTATGACGTTGTCTTGGCGCGACGCGTCGATCGGTCGCGCGATCCGCTGATGAAACGCCTCACGGCCGATTGGTTCTATCGTTTACACAACGCCATTTCTGATCCGCCGCTACCCGCGAATGTCGGCGACTTTCGGGCGATGGACCGGACTGTAGTGGATGTCCTTAAGTCTTTGCCCGAGACTCAGCGGTTCATGAAAGGTCTCTTTGCTTGGGTAGGTTTTCGGTCTTGTCTGGTCGATTACTCTCGGCCAAAGCGCAGCGCAGGGCAGAGCAAGTTCAACAGTTGGAAGCTCTGGAATTTCGCTCTCGAAGGCATCACGAGCTTCAGCGCGGCACCGCTGCGCATGTGGACTTATCTCGGAGGTCTGATTTCGCTGGCCTCTTTTATCTTCGCTGCGACGATCGTTGTGCGAGTGTGGGTGTATGGAGTCGACGTTCCGGGCTATGCCTCGCTCATGGTCGCAGTCACGTTCTTCGGCGGCATTCAGCTCATCGGCATCGGTGCGCTCGGAGAGTATCTCGCGCGCACCTACATGGAATCTAAGCGGCGACCGCTCTACGTCATTCGTCGTCGGTACACTGACTCGTCCACATGAAGCGCCGCGCGCTGCGGTTTGCAATCACCGGTCTCGGCAATACCGCCGTTCACGCGCTCGTGGCACTTAGCTTGGTTGCAGGCGTTGGCTTCTCGGCAGGCTCGGCGAATGCAGCGGCCTTTTTGGCGGCGACTGCCGTCTCATACGTCGTCAATACATTCTGGAGTTTCGGGTCACGGCCTACGCGTGATAATGCGCTGAAGTATGGCGTGGTCACCGCAATCGGGTTCGCGATGGCCGGCGTACTCGGAGAGACGGCGTTCGCGTGGGGTTGGTCGCCGATTATAGGAGTCGTATTCGTGTCGGCCGTCGTCGCGCCTACGAACTTCTTGATGCATCACTTCTGGACTTATCGCGTTCGACGTACCCAAAGCCCGACGGGCGAGTCCCCCTCGCGTCCGAACTCCACCCATTGAAAATCGGCTCTCAAACTCTCGTGCAGCGCCGACCAGCGACTTCCCGCACGAACGTCAGCAGGAGTCAGCAGCACGTAACGAACGGCAGAGGACTGTAACCACGGTAAGGGGTTGGGTTTTCCGCCGCCATAGAAGGTTACGATTTGATCGCGAAGTAGCCAGACGCCCGACGCCGTACCACGCCAGGTTTGTTGATGCATAGGCCACCCAAGCAGTACGGGCTTCGCTGCGAACATCGAAATAGCGGCGGTGTCGCAGTAGGCCGTGCAGGTGACGTTTTCGAGGACGATTCCGCGTTCGGAGGATTTCAAATAGTTGATCATCCCTGCGAGGCGTTCGTCTTTGGCGTAAACCCCTTCGCCCGAAAGGTCACCGCGGTGGGTCGAGTCTTGGATAATCCAGTAACGGTACTGATCAACAAGATGCACGTTCACCAGAAGCAACGCGGCGACGATCACCGCGCGGATCGCGAACTTTCCCGAGGCCAACACGAGCGGCGCGAGCCCCGCGAACGCCGCAGTGGTGAGATAGCCCCACCACTTCATGGTGGTATTGGTCCGCTCGAATCGGTCCGCCGAGGGGTCGTCGATATAAAACACTTCAGATAAAAACAACATCACCGACAAAGCCACGACGAACACCGTCGCTAATGAACGGGTTCGCGCTTGAGCGAGCCCGACGCCCAGAAGCAGCATCACGGGCCAAAACGTGGCTACGAACGACCCGATAGGCGTGAAGTCGGACGCGCGAGTCAGAGCTGGGGAGATCACCCCGAGTCCGGTCGAAAGACCCTGAAGATACGGATAGAGCAGAAGCATTCCTGAGAATCCGCCGCCGATAACCGCAAGCCAGCTCATTGGTTTTCTTTGTTCGAGACGCCAGAGCATCCAACACAAAACCAAAAGACCCTGCAGCGGAAACACCCAAGCATTCGTGGCGAGTTGTGCAGCCACAGTGAGACCGAGCAGAGCCTGATAGATCAGCGCCGTACGGCCTGCAGAAATCTCGATTGCACCCATCAGCGCAATGGCGAGCAGCAATAGAAAAAAACCGCCGAGGGGTGGGTGATAGTCGCCGAGTCCTATTTGGTAACCAAAGTTCTCGCTCGGTAAAGATCGCGGTTCTAAGCCATTCTCTGCTTTCGGGAAAAGCCAGCGTCCGAGTGTGGTGTTGGCGCGTTGATCAAAATCGCCTGCGAAGCGAGCGCCCCCCCACATGCGATCGTTGGTTTCGATGTACGCCGGCGTATCGGGCGGTGTGTCGACGGTGAGCTGCGCAAAGACCGTTCCGCCAGTGCCTCCGATGGCCACAGTCGCTACGACCAGCGCTCGCAATCCTGTCGAGTGGAGTGCCGTCGATGCGAAGCTCCATACGAGCGAGACGCCGAGCGCTACCACGATGCAGAAACCAAAGTGATAACCCAGCGCGGGAGAAAGATCGAACCACCGTACAAGCAAGGCGGCCCCATAGTGCTGCAGCCCGTAATAAAAGTCGAAGGCGAGTGGGGGATACCAGCTGTCGACGGGGGGTAGACGAGAGCCTGGCAGGTAGTTCGCGATGAAATACAGGTTGGTCAGGCGCTCGGAGCTCGGCGAGATGTTTGGAAATCCAAAGCGCCAAATAAAAGCCCAAGCGAACCCCGCGAGAAAAACGATCTCGCCCTGCCATAGCGCGCGCTCACGCAACCGATTCCGCGCTCGCCAGATGACATACGCGCTCGCGACCGTCGTGATAGGCCAAGCGAACCCGAGCGATCCAAGCCCCACGAAGTGCTCGAAGAAAAACATCACAAGCGTAAGGCCGAGGATCATTGCCGCTCGGGCGAGGATGAGGTCCGGTACGAATCGACCCACCGCCAAGCCCAGCGCCATCAAATGCGCGAGCACGAGGAGTGTGGTGAACGCAATTTGAGAATCAAGATCGATCATCGCTCATCCGTCCCCAAAGGCTTGCGCCGTTGCCAAAGCCCGATGGGCACCGCGCCCACATACTCAAATGCCCTGAATTCATAATCTTCAGCCAGAGACTCCGATAGCGCTTGAAATCGAGCGCCCGAGGTCGTCGCATCTTCGCGAGTGAAGAGGATGTAATCCACACGGTGCGTGTTCAACCAGTCTCTTTGATCTTCGAGCGTCCCTGCGAATAGCCGTCGACTTTCATCCGCGCGGCGCTCGATGACCTCTGAGCCGCCGCGCCAAATGCTCTGTGTCCCCCACCACCCAATGAGTGACGGCTGTGCCGCAAAAAGTGCCATCGCCGCATGAGATGAGTAAGCCTCCCGACGTGGGTTCTCGAGCACGATGCCTTTGGGTGAGCGCTGCAGTTGCAGTAAAAGTTGGTTATGCGCGGCATCTTGCCGCAACCAAGCGTCACCGCTCCAACGACCTGAATGCGGGAACTCAGCGTTTAGGAGATAGCGTGAGGCATTCCATGCACCAGGCAACAGCAACAGTGCTAGGGTGGCGACACTCACCCGACGCGCCCAAGTCGAGCGGCTGGAAAGTACGATCGGCGCAATCCCCGCGAGCACAGCGACCCACAACCAGCTCCAGACTTTGAGTACCGTGTTGAATCGGTCGTATCGAACTGGGAGCGGGTCATCAAAAAATAAAAGCTCGGATGCCAGAGCTGCAGTCATTACAAATACGACAAGAACCCACGCCCACAGATCGCGAACCTTCGCGATGACGAGCGACAGCATCAGTAGGCCGACGGGCCACAACACCGCGAGTAAAATCGACATGCGGGTGCGATAAAAATTTGGAACAAACTCGACGCTGGGCGATAGTGCACTCGAGGCAAACGATGCCAGGAAAGGCGCGATACACAGCACCGAGATCAGCGCGCCGACCGCTGCATCGCGGATCAGCGTGATATCTCGACCCCTCCACCATTTTAAGACCACCCAAAGGCCCACTAGACCGAGCTGCAGCGGAAACACCCATGCATTGGTGACGAGCGTGAGGGCTGGCGTGGCGGTCAGCAGACCTGTGATGACCCGAACGCTTCCACGAGGCAACTGGGAGGTTTCTCTACGAAGCGCGGCGATTAACGCCAATGAAAAAATCAAAATCAAAAACCCGCCGAGCGGTGGATGAAAATCTCCGAGTAAGGCGTAGTACAGAAAAGTTTCTAGCGGCAGATCGGGCGCAGTCTCGATGTTCGCGTTCCATCGCGGATCACGAAACATCGCCTCGCCTACAGGCGTATTGATGCGTTCTTCATAAAGGCCTGACCATCGAGTCGACGCCCAGATGCTCGTACTGGCGGCGTAAGCTTTTTCGGCTTGAGTCTCGGTGGGCATTGAGACCGACACCTGCACCGCCGGTGCCAGGCCCGACCCACCTACGAAGAGCGTCGCCAAGAGCAAGACGCGCGCGGCGCGCGGCACTCCCCACGCTGAAGCGGCATACCAGGCGAGTGACCCTGCAAATCCAAACAAAAGACAAAACGCGAGGTTCATCGCCTGGCCGCCCGTGAGATCGAGCACGCGCGCGAGTAGGGCGGCGGCGTAATGCTGAAACGCGTAGTAAAAATCGAATCGCTGCGTCTCACCAAGCCATTGATCAGGCGGTGGCAGACGCGCACCAGTCAAATACTGTGAAATGAAATACAGGTTGGGGATCTGCTCGCCCGTCGGCTCGATGTCAGGATCGAGGCCACGCCAGAGAGCCGCCCACCCAAATACCGCGATAAACGGCGCCTCGGCACGCCAAAAAGTAACATCCGTGAGTACTGCTCGTCGTGCCCACAAGACCCACACCGCGAGAATAGTCAGTACGGGCCAAAGCATCCGCAAAGACCCGAGACCGACTGCGTGTTCGATCGCAAAGAACAGCAACACCGTAAGGCTGACTGCCGCGACGCGACTGATCGCCGACGGCAACATGTGGCGGAGCGAGGCCGTCACCGCCAACAGCCAGAGATAGATCAGCGCGGCAGAGATCAAGCCATGAAGCGTGGACACAGAAGCAGGAACTCGGCGTTATGATTCTCGACACATCCTACCCTCAAGAGAGTGATCGATGCGTAGTACGACTCAATGGTTCATGCAGAACGGGTTAAGACTCTTGGTTGTAGCCGCGCTCATGGCGGGCTCGTCAGTTCACGTCGCGGCGGCTCCAAACGATCCGAACGTTCCGCGGCTCGTCATGCGAAATGGCGTAATGACGTGGGTGAATACGCGTGCGTTTCAGCCGGTACCGGCGGCGTTGCTCAAGCAAGGTGAGGCCGTGTGCCGCATCTTCGATACACCGACTCAAAAGTATCGGCCGGCGGGTTATCACCCGCGCGCGCTGAATGCTGAAGGAAAGCCGTTTCCGGGCGGCGGTTACTTCTGCGTGAAGAAATAGCGCTCAGAGCAGATCACGACCGGAAATAAAAAACCCCGGCTGAGCGATCAGCCGGGGTTTTTGTTTTCTCGACGAGACGTCTTAGGTGCCGGACGTCGTGGTCGTGGTCGTCGTGACCGTCGTCGTAGTCGTGGTGCTGGTGGTTTCAGCTTCCGTTGTGGTCGACGCAGCCTGAGTCGTCGTTGTTGCCACTTCCTGAGTCGTCGTAGTCGTCGCCGGAGGCGGCGTCGGCGTCGGGGTCGGGGTCGGCGTCGGGGTCGGCGTCGGCGTCGGGGTCGGGGTCGGGGTCGGGGTCGGCGTCGGGGTCGGGGTCGGCGTCGGGGTCGGGGTCGGCGTCGGCGGCGGGGTCGGGGTCGGGGTCGGGGTCGGGGT
>Ga0194118_10006343_pt1 | contig 11833 bp, 9 predicted proteins | sample TA2MahsurfametaG_2_FD_148662 | JGI IMG/M metagenome (GOLD analysis project Ga0194118, IMG submission 148662) | Freshwater microbial communities from Lake Tanganyika, Tanzania - TA2015013 Mahale N5 surface | ecosystem: Environmental > Aquatic > Freshwater > Lake | place: Tanzania: Lake Tanganyika...
AGGCTTCGGCTGTGGCTGGATCACTGGGGCTGAGCAGGCGTAGTTGGCCGTTGCCATCCACCAGCTTCAGCCAGTGCACGTGGTTGGCGAAGCTGCCTTCGCCGTGGTGGTTTTTGCCGTGCACATCCGCGGCGATCGCCCCGCCGATGGTCACGTTGCGGGTGCCGGGGGTGACGGGCAGGAAGAAACCAGCCGGAACAATCACCCGCAGCACGGCATCGAGGCTGGCGCCCGCTCCGCAGGTGGCGCAGCCGCTTGCAGCGTCGAGCTGGATGTGATCGAGCCCTGTGAGCTCCAACACCGTGCCACCGGAGCACTGGGCCGGGTTGCCATAGGCGCGGCCAAGGCCGCGGGCGATCAGGCTGGCGGGTGTTGCGGTAGCCACTGCACTCTGGATCTGCGCAACGGCGCTGGGGCTGCAGAGCACGGCGGTGGAGGGATCGGTACGTCCCCAACCAGTGAGCGTTGTGTTGTGGCCGCTGAGGGTTGTCGTCATGGCCTCAGAGCTTGGCGGCAACGCGGGCTGGCAGGCGTCGCACCAGGGCCATCAGCGGCGTCCACCACCAGGGGATCGTTTCGATGCCGCGGCGGTAGGGCTTGCGCAGCAGATCGCGGGCGATCTGTTCGGGTTTGGCGCAGAGCAGGGGCGGCGCCTCGCCATCCGTCATCGGGCTGGCGATGAAGCCGGCCTTGAGGATGCGCACGGCGAAGGGGGTGCCGTGGCAGCGCAGCAGCAGGCCTTCGCAGAAGCGCAGCAGGCCGGCTTTGGCGGCGCCGTAGTGATAGTTGGAGGGGCGGCCGCGATCTGCTGCCACGGAAGAGAACACCCAGAGAGCACCGGTCTGTTGGATGCGTTCGGGCGAAACGATCGCCGTGAGCCAGGGGATCAGGCCTGTGTAGTTGGCCTGGGTGATCGCCTGGGCCTCGGCGGCATCGCTGCGGGCCCGCTCGGCATCGCCGAGGCTGCCAGCGGCCACCAGGTAGAGGTCGAAGGATTCGTTGAGCCGGGGCGAACTCTTGTCTGGGGCGAGCAGATCCACGCTCTCGCAGCTCACCTCGGCGCCGAAGCTCTCGCGCAGGTCGCTGGCCAGGGCCTGATTGCGTTCTGGATTACGGGCCAAAAGATGAAAACGTCTGCAGCCACGCTCCGCCAGGCCGCGGCAGATGGCCATGGCCACGGTGCTGGTGCTGCCGAGCACCCAGGCGGAACGGATGATTGAGCGGTTTGTCGCTGTCATGCCAACCAGCCCAAACGGTGGCCCATCCCTACCACGATCGCTGTGGCCAGCCAGCCCAGCAGGGTGAGCTGAATGCCACGATCCCCCAGCAGGATCTCCTCGGGCTTCTCGCAGTTGCGATCCGGGTAGCGGGCGCAGCGACGCTCGGTTTCCTCCGGGTCACTGAGGAGCTGGTAGCGGAAGATGCCGGCGATCACGAAGGGCACCGTGAGCAGCATCCAGCTGGTGGAGGCGCCGCGCAGGGTGGGGCCGGCGCTCCAGAGGGCATAGGCCATGAAGGCGCTGCTGGCCACCAGGGATTCGAGCCGTTGCAGCAACGGCAGTGAGTAGCGCAACAGCACCTGGCGCGTTATGACGCCCCGATCCAGCGAGATGCGTAATTCAGCCTTGCGCTTTTCCACCGCTAGGAACAGAGCCAACAGGCCGATGGTGAGGAGAAACCAGGGGGACGCGCCTAGTCCAGTGGCCACCAGGCCAGCCAGTGCCCGCAGCAGAAAGCCCGAGGCGATGCAGAACAGATCCAGCAGGGGTTGGCGCTTGAGCCCCACGCAGTAGGCGATCTGAATCAGCGCGTAACCCGCGATCACGCCAGCCAGGCCAGGGGCTACAGAAGCGCTGAGAACAAGGCTCAGAGTCGCGATCAGCGCTCCGGCTACCAGGGCGGCAGGCACTGGCAGGGCTCCGGAGGCGATCGGTCGTCGGCACTTGCTTGGATGGGCGCGATCGGCTTCGCGATCGATCACATCGTTGAGCAGATAGATCGCGCTGGAGATCAGGCAGAAGGCCACCAGCGCTTCTGTGGAGCGCCACCAGATCTGTGCTGTGAGCTGGAACGAGAACAGGGCCGAGGCATACACCAGCAGGTTCTTGGTCCACTGGCGGGGGCGACAGGCGGCTACCAGGGCTTGGATCACATTGACTTGCTGCTCAGCCATCGACGCTGGGATCCTCCCAGATCTGCATGTTGTGATTGCCTGTGCCGATGCGCACGTTCTGGAGGTGTTGACCTCCGAGCGCGCGGGGCAACACTGCATCGAATCCCACTTTTGCGTTGGTTAAATCGTGGGCCCGTTTCACATCACGCCGGGGTTGATTGATCGGGATTGCAAGTTGTTCGTCAGTGCCATAGGTTGCCAGCAGGTAAAGGGTCTGACTGGGAGCGCTTGCCAGGAAGGCCCAGCCGCGCAGCTGCAGCGTGGTTGCGTTGAGCGTTTGCTGATCAATTTGATGTCGAATGGGGCCGCTGGCGTCATCTGAGCCAAGCAACTGTTGATGCCACCCCATTGGCTTCACGGGCCAGGCCCCTTGGAAGTAGCGATCCACCATGCGCTGGCGCGGGTGGATCTCTTTGCAGGGTTCCATCAGGCGAATGTTGCGCACGGCAAGGTCGGCATGCTTGGCGTGGCAGAGGAAGCGCTGGCGCTTTTGCTCTGCCCAGCGCTGGCCTTCACCCCAGGCGCCTGAATAGCTGAGTCCAGTGGCCTGAAGGCCCTGAGGGAAGGAGCCGAGGGTGGTGATCAGCACGAGGAAGCTGCCAAGAAGGGGTGTGTGGGTGCAGCGGCTGCGGTCGTCGATCAGGGCTAGGGCTAGAAGAGCGGTGAGGCCCAGCATCAAGCTATGGGTGATATAGCGAGAGGAATTGGCTTGCTCAAGCCCGAAGCCAGCCCGCGAGAGAGTGATCATTCCGGCGAAGATCAGGCTGAACAGGCCGGGCATGAGTAGGGCTGGCCAATATTTTTTTGGAATTGTGGTGCGTCGTCCCAGAAGCACGGCTGCAATCACCAGACAGAGCACTGCTAGGCCTTGCCACGGACCGCCCAGCAAGGCGCGAAGGAAATAGTCAAGCTGAAAGCTCAGTTCTGGATGACCGGCCGGTTTGCTGTAGGGCAGAAGCGCGAAAAAAGTCAGGCTTGCCAGTCCTGTGGAGAGGCTGACAAGTCCGCCAAGACGTGGGCTGCGGAGCCAAGCACAGGCGCAGAAGGCCACCGCGAAGGCAAGCCCCTGTCCGGTACTGCTGAGGGCCAGCCAGGGGAGCAGCACTGCCAGCGGCCTTTGCCAGGGGAAGGGCGCGCGCGGAGTGTTTGCCTGTGGAGCGCTCAGGAGAACAGCACCGGTCAGAACCAGTGCATTGATCAGAAACCAGGGGGTCTGAAATTCCCAGCCCAGGTTTTCGTATTGCCATGGATTAACGAGTAGCAACCAGCCTCCAAGCGCTGTGATCAGCCGCAGATCGGAACGCTGGAGCAACCGCTGACACAGCCAACTCCAAAGGCCAGCGCAGCCCAGGATCAGAGCCAGGTTCTGAAACAGGGCGCTCTGGCCCGGCGGGATCTTTAGAACTTCGGTTTCCACCAGGCTGGCTGCCTTGGCCCAAACGATGCGGTGTTCGTTGTGCTGAGCGGTGAGCCAGCCGATTAGAGGCTGGTTTGCATTGCGTTGCACAAAGGCGAAGCTGTCGCCAAACAGATTGGGTTGCTGCCAGTGGGCGGCTGCCAGGCCAAGGATTTCAACGAGACCATGAACAATCCCTGCAAGGAGTAGGCCCGTCATCAAGAGCGCTACGGGTTGCCGTGCAAGTTGTGCGGCAAGGCCGCTACGAAGCTGCTTCATGCGATCACTGACCCAACGCACCGCTGGCCACCAGATCGATCAGTTCCAGCTGTCTCGGCAGGCACCGCTCCAGGCTGTAGCGGGCGAGTGCATCCTTCCGTGCTTGCTGCCCGAGTGCTTTGGCGAGTTTCCGGTCGCTTAGCAGCTGATCTACGCCTTGGGCGATCCCTTTGGGGTTGAAGAAATCCACCAGTAGGCCGTTGTGGCCGTGTTGGATGACTTCCTTCACCGGCGCCGTGGCGGAGCCCACGATGGCGCAGGCGGTGCTCATCGCTTCCAGCAGGCTCCAACTGAGCACGAAGGGGTAGGTGAGATACACGTGCGCTTGGCTGAGTTTGAGCAACGTGAGGAAGTCGGCGTAGCCGAGGCTGCCGGCGAAATGAAGGCGGGATGGGCCATGGGATCCCTGGATTTCAGCCATGAAGAGGTCTTTCCACTCGCCTTGAGGGCACGCAGACCCGTAACTCACCCCCTGCTCCGCTCCAACGATCACGATGCGGGCATTCGGTTGCAGCTCCTGGATGTGAGGGATGGAGCGGATGAAGGAGTGACAGCCCCGGTAAGGCTCGATCGTGCGGTTCACAAACGTGATGATCGGCTCGCCCTGCCGCAGCTCCTGGCCGTCGCGCAGGGTGAGTGTGAGGCCGGCATTCGCTTTGGCGGGAGCGGCATTGGCGTCGATCCCGTCGTGAATCACGGAGATGCGCTGATGAAAGCGCTCAGGGAAGCTGCTGCGCTGAAAGGCGGTGGGTGACACATTCCAGGTGGCCGCCTCCAGATTGAGCAGGGTGTTGGCATTCTTCATCTGCGCTTTGGCGCATTTCTGCCAACTCAGTTCAGTCTGAAATTCGGGGTCGAAGTCATAGTCGAAGCCCCGGATCTGGTAATAAAACTCCTGATACATCAGGATCGGCACATCCGGCCACACGTGGGGCAGAAACAGCAGTTCGCCCCAGCCCGGATGGCCGCAGATGATGTCTGGGCGGAAGCCCTGGCGTTTGAGTTGTTCCGCTGCGGTGGCGCAGGCCTCGGCGCGAATCACCTTGGTTTCGGTTTCCAGGGCGAGGGGATGCACGTCCTGGCCATTGCCGCGGGAGGCGCCGTAGATCACGTGCTGAACGCCCTTGGGCAGCGGGCTGCGGGGCTGTTGCATGCCCATCGCCACCAGGCGGTGATGGCCCTGCTGCGCAAGAGCGCGGCAGATATGCAGGTATTGGCCTGGAAATCCCTGGTGAACAAACAGAACGTTCACGCCGTCCCAGCGCCGAGCCGGCAGTGTACGAACAGCTCCCGGCCCCACTGGCAGGCACTGCAGGCTTGGTTGTGTGGCTTGGTGCCTCTCCTACGCTCCCCCGAGCTCAGGGGCTGCATCGGTGCAGGATTTATTGCCGCAGGGCACCGCGCGGGTGCTGGTCACGGGCGGTGCAGGCTTCATCGGTGGGGCCGTGGTGAGGCGGCTGCTGGCCAACAGCACCGCTCAGGTGTTCAACCTCGACAAGCTTGGCTACGCCAGCGATCTCACCAGTCTTGGTGAGCATCCCCGCCACACCTTCCTGCAGGTGGATCTGGCCGATCCCCGCGCCACTGCAGCGGCGGTGGCAACGGCCGATCCCGATCTCGTGATGCACCTCGCAGCCGAGAGCCACGTGGATCGCTCCATTGATGGGCCTGGCGCCTTCATCGAGAGCAATGTGAGCGGCACCTTCAACCTGCTGCAGGCGGTGCGGGCCCACTGGGAGCAGCTGCCGGCCGAGCGGCGCGAGCGCTTCCGCTTCCATCACATCAGCACCGATGAGGTGTTCGGCTCGCTGGGGCTCACGGGCCGCTTTTCAGAAACCACCCCCTACGACCCACGCAGCCCCTACTCCGCCAGCAAGGCGGCCAGCGATCACCTGGTGAGCGCCTGGCACCACACCTATGGCCTGCCGGTGGTGCTCACCAACTGCTCCAACAACTACGGCCCCTGGCAGTTCCCCGAGAAGCTGATCCCGGTGGTGATCCTCAAGGCCGTAGCCGGCGAGCCGATCCCCCTTTACGGCGATGGCGCCAACGTGCGCGACTGGCTCTACGTGGAAGACCACGTGGAGGCGCTGTTGCTGGCGGCCACCCGCGGCCGCCTGGGCGAGAGCTACTGCGTGGGCGGGGCCGGCGATCACGGCAGCCCCAGCGAGCGCACCAACCGCGATGTGGTGGAAACGATCTGCGCGCTGATGGATCAGCTGCGGCCGGAGGGGGCGCCCCACGCCCGCCTGATCACCCGCGTCAGCGACCGCCCGGGCCACGACCGCCGCTATGCGATCGATGCGGCCAAGATCACGGCCGAGCTGGGCTGGACGCCCCGCCATAGCTTTGAGCAGGGGCTGGAGGCCACCGTGCGCTGGTATCTCGAGCATCTCGACTGGTGCCAGCAGGTGCGCGACCGAGCCGGCTACAGCGGTGAGCGCATCGGAACCCAGGCAACCCAGGTCCCGGCAGCAGGATGAAGCAGGGCCCACCGCTGTTGTGGCTCAGCGTGGGCCTGGATCTTCTCGGGGTGCTCGCCGGAGCGTTGTTGGCGGCGCAGCTGCGCCACCACAACCTTGCGCTGGTGCTCCAGGCCGATGGTCTGGCTTTTGGGTTGGGCTTTCTGCTGTTGGCCTGGTTCCTGGGGGGCTATTCCTTCCTCCGTTGGCCCTGGATGCCCTACCGGCAGCTGATGCAGCGCTGGCTGCTCGTGGTGGGCAGTGCCCTGGCTCTGTCGGTGCTGGCCGGTTGGGTGCTGAATGTGGCGCTCACGGCAGTGTGGTTTCACCGCAGCACCTTGCTGATCCTGGGATTGATTCTGGCGGCCTGGGGGTTGCTGATGCGGCGCTGGCTGCAGCCGCTGGCGCGGCGCCAGGCGGCGCTTCGCTTAGCCCGATCCCCGGTGTCACGCCGGCGCTCGAGGGCCGATGCACCTGTGGCCCAGGCCGGCCGCACCCCCCAGCGCCAGCTGCTGCTGCTCCTGGTGGCTTACCACCCCTCGCCCCTGGAGGTGGAGCAGCTGCAGGCCTGCCTGGCGGAGCTGCCCCCTGCGGTGGGCTACGCGGTGGTGGTGAACGATCACCAGCCGGGCGAGCCCGTGGAGCAGCTGGCGGCCGGAGCCGATCTGTTCCTCACCAACCGCGACAACCCCGGCTACGGCCGTGCCGTGAATCGCCTCGTGGTGCGGCTTGGGCAGCTGCCGCCCTACATCGGCGTGCTCAACACCGATCTCTCCTGGCAGCCGGGCACCTTCGAGCAGTTGCTGGCCTGGCTGCAGCAGCACCCGCAGGTGAACCTGGCGGTGCCGCAGATCCTCGATGAGGCCGGCACCCCCCAGAAGCTGTGCAAACACCACCCCACGGTGCTGGGCCTGTTCAGCCGCCGCTTCCTGCCCGATTGGCTCAAGCCCACCTGGTTGAAGCGCTACGACCGCTGGTATGTGATGGCGGATCAGAACTACCAGGAGGTGTTCGAAGCGCCCTACCTGAGCGGCTGCTGCATGCTGATCCGCAGCGAGGCCTTCCGCCGCGCCGGCGGTTTCGATGAGCGCTACTTCCTCTACCTGGAGGATGCCGATCTCACCCGCAGCCTCGCCCGCGATGGCCGCTGCGTGCATCTGCCGGTGGCAGGCGTGGTGCACGGCTGGGGCCGAGGCAACTACCGAAACCTTGGGTTGATGGCGGTGAACCTGGCCAGCGCCTGGCACTACTTCCGCAAGTGGGGTTGGGCGCTTTGGTGAGGGCCAGCGCCATCGAGGTGGTGCTGCCCACCTACAACGGCGTGGCTTATCTGGAGGCGCAGCTGGCTTCCATCCACGCGCAAACCCTGCGCCCCGAGCGGGTGCTGCTGCGCGACGACGGCTCCAGCGATGGCACCCAGGCCCTGATCCATCAGCTGCACCAGCGCTACGGCGCCTGGCTGCAGGTGTTGCCAGCCGACGGCAACCTGGGCTGCACCGCCAACGTGAATCGGCTGCTGGAGGCCTCCATCGCTCCCTATGTGGCCCTGGCGGATCAAGACGATCTCTGGCTCCCCCACAAGCTCGAACGCGCTCTGGCGCTGATGCAGCAGCTGGAGGGGCGCCATGGGGCCGACACCCCGCTGCTGGTGCACAGCGATCTGGAGCTGGTGGATGCCGATGGAAAGCGGCTGGGCTGCCGCTACTTCCAGCGCCAGCGCCTGGATCCCCAGCGCTGCGCTCCGGTGGATCTGGCCCTCACCAATGTGGTAACCGGTTGCACAGCCCTCCTCAACCGGGCGCTGCTCCAGAAGGCGCTGCCGATTCCTCCGGAAGCGCTGATGCACGACTGGTGGCTGGCTTTGGTGGCCAGCGCTTTCGGCCAGATCGCGCTGGTGGAGGAGCCCGGGCTGCTCTATCGCCAGCACAGCAGCAATGTGCTCGGAGCGCAGGGGTTAGGCCTGGCCTACTGGCGGCAGCGGCTGCAGGCCCTGTTGGCCGATCCCGCCGCGGGCGGCCACACCCGAGCGGCGTTGCAGCAGGCAGAGCTGTTTAAGCAGCGCTATGGGCTGCCGATTTCGGCACTTCCCCCCCTGTTGCACATGCAGCGGCGACGGCGCTGGTGGGCGCTGCTGCGGTTGCCGGCGGCTCAGCGCCCTTGGAAACACGGGCCCCTGCGCACGCTCGGGCTTTACGGTCTGCTGGCTTGCTTGCCGCGATGAAGGTCCGCACCCTGCTGCGCCGGTTGCGCACCTCGGCTCAGGTGTTGCGGGGGGATCCGGGCGTGGTGCTGCGGGCGCCGCGGTTTGTGTGGCGCACCCTGAAGGAAGGGCCACGCGCCAGCCTGGATCGGCTACGGCGGATCAGCGATCCACTGCGCTTCTCGGTGGATTACGAGGCCTGGCGGGCTGAATTTGGCACCACTGCCGAGGAGAAAGCGGCAATGGCGGCCTGGGCGGAGGCGCTGCCGGAGCCGCCTCCGATCGCTGTGCTGATGCCGGTGTTCAACCCGAAGCCGGAGTGGCTGCAGGCGGCGATTGATTCGGTGCGGGAGCAGCTCTATCCCCACTGGCAGCTCTGCATCGCCGACGACTGCTCCACCGATCCGCGCATCCGCCCGCTGCTGGAGGCCGCGATGGCGGCCGATCCGCGCATTCAGGTGGTGTTTCGCGAGCGCAACGGCCACATCTGCGCCAGCTCGAACAGTGCTCTGGAGCTGGTGCAGGCCCCCTGGGTGGCGCTGCTCGATCACGATGATCTGCTGCCGGATGAGGCGCTGATCTGGGTGGCCAAGGCCATTGCCGAGCACCCGGACGCGCAGCTTTTCTATTCCGACGAAGACAAGCTCAGCCCGGCCGGTGAGCTGTTCGATCCCTACTTCAAGGGCGACTGGAACCCTGTGTTGATGGAGGGGCAGAACATGTTCTCCCATCTGGGTGTGTATGCCACCGATTTGGTGCGGCAGGTGGGCGGCTTCCGCGAAGGGTTGGAAGGATCCCAGGATCACGATCTGGTGCTGCGTTGCAGCGAGCAGCTCCGCCGTGATCAGATCGTGCACATCCCGCGGGTGCTTTATCACTGGCGCGTGCATCCTCAAAGCACAGCCGGTGGTGCCAAGGCCAAGCCCTACACCGTGCAGGCGGCCGAGCGGGCGATCTGCGAACACCTGCAGCGGCGCGCCCTGCCCTTGCGGCAGATCAGCTGGACTCCCGTGGGCTTCCGGGCGGAGCTGGCGCTGCCCGAGCTGCCACCGCGGGTGAGCGTGATCATCCCCACGCGCAATGGCCTGCAGGTGTTGCGGCCCTGCCTCACCAGCCTGCTGGAGCGCACCCGCTATCCAGATGTTGAGGTGCTGGTGGTGGACAACGGCTCCGACGACCCAGCCACCCTGGAGTTCCTGGCGGATCTGGAGCAGCAGGGCCAGATCCGGGTGTTGCGTGATCCCAGCCCGTTCAACTACTCAGCCCTGAACAACCGGGCTGTGCAGCAGGCCAGTGGCGAGCTGATCTGCCTGCTGAATAACGACATTGAGGTGATCGATCCCGGCTGGCTGGAGGAGCTGGTGGTGCAGGCGTTGCGGCCGGGCGTGGGAGCTGTGGGGGCGCGTTTGCTTTATCCCGATCGCACGCTTCAGCACGGCGGAGTGTTGCTGGGGGTGGGCGGCGTGGCCAATCACGCGCATCTCGGCTGGCCGGGTGATCACCCTGGATACTTCTCACGGGCTCAGCTCACGCAGGAGATGGCGGCCGTAACCGGTGCCTGCCTGCTGGTGCGGCGCAGCCATTACGAAGCAGTGGGCGGCCTGAATGAGCAGCAGCTCAAAGTGGCGTTCAACGATGTGGATTTCTGCCTGAAGCTGCGTGAGCAGGGCCTGCAGAACGTTTACGCCCCAGCGGCGCGCTTGATCCACCACGAATCCGTGAGCCGTGGGCAGGATCTGAGCCCTGAGAAGGCGGCCCGCTTTGCGGCAGAGGTGGCCTGGATGCAGCAGCGCTGGGGTGATCAGCTGCCGCAGGATCCGGCCTACAACCCCAACCTCAGCTTGGACAATCCCCATTTCCGTTTGGCCTGGCCGCCGCGCGTTCGGCGATGGATCAGCCCATGAGTTGCGCCGCCCTGGTTATGGAGACCAGCGCCGCCCTTCTTTGAGCCCGTAGCGAATCAAGTGTTCGTATGGGTTGATCCCAGCGGCCTCCACATCTGGATTGGCTTTCAGATAGAGTGTGGGGTCGAAGTTGTTGAGTTTTGATAGGTTGGTTTGTGTATCAGCCTCAGGAATGGTTCCGCTTGCATCAGTATCTCGAAGTGGTTGCCCCACTTTCCGAGGTGATCGCCATGCGATTTTGCCGTGGGGCCAGTCGCTATGGATCGGGGTGTAGTGACGGCAGTTTTCGAAGAAATAGTGGGTCACCTGGCTCCACCGTGTTCGGCTGCGATCGCGAACCTCACTGCCTCCATGTAGCAGATTGGCCGACCAGATCAGGGCTTCTCCAAGTTTGGGCGTATAGGTTTTGAGCGGAAGATGCTGTGCCTCAATCATGGCCAGCCAGGCTGGATGAAAGATGTCTTGTTTTGGTTTCTGGTTGGATTCAGTGTGATGGCCAACGTCGTGTGCTTGAAGGTAAGGAAGCCGATGGCTGCCGGGCACGTAAAGTAGAGGGCCGGAATCGGGATGAATTTCCTCCAGGGGAATCCAGACGCCACACATGAAGCCAGCTGGCTCGCTGTGAAAGTGGATGGCATCGCTATGTAGGTGTTGTTGGGTGCCAACGGGAAAGTTGAGGGTTTGAAATGCAAAGGGTTCTCGCCCGTAAACGGTTCTCAGAATCTCCAGAATCTGGGGGTCAAGGGCAAGTTTTTGGATGATTTCATGGTCTATCCAGGCATCCTGAATGCGCAGACCTGCTGGTGTGTTCGATTGCTTCCAGGTCTCAAGATCGAATTGGTCAGCTAACGCGGTCCTGATCGCTTGAGCGCAAGCCTTCATTCGCTCTTCGCCAAGGTTAATCACGGCTAGGCCTTCGTCATGCAGTTGTTGAGCTGTTGTCACGTGAGCCCCGAATGCACCATGGTCCAGAAGCGCTGGAAAGAGCGGAGAGTCGAATAGTGGAATATCGGGCAGCAGAGAGGTCAGTTCTGTCTGGCAAGTATTGTTCATGGTCACAGGGCTTTGATTGGTAGCTTACTGGTTTTGCAGAGCCCCGTCACCTGACGATCTCTTGAGCCAGGTTGTACATATTGGTGGCGATGACGTCGTTGGTTAGTGGGTAGCTGTCTTGCACGGGTGCTACCACAAAACAGCGGTGGGGTTGTAAGTCGGCGCGGGCCTGGTGGAAGCCGCGGCTCAGCTTCGGTGTGAGGCTGCGTTTGATTTCAATGGCCCAGCGTTGCCCGTTGGGATAATCAATCACCAGATCCATTTCAGCACCTGCACTGGTGCGATAAAAGCTGGGGATGGCGCGCTCTGGTAGTAGCGAGAGCAGTGTTTCCACCACAGCTCCTTCCCAGCTGGCACCGGCAATGG
>Ga0194118_10006345_pt1 | contig 11832 bp, 17 predicted proteins | sample TA2MahsurfametaG_2_FD_148662 | JGI IMG/M metagenome (GOLD analysis project Ga0194118, IMG submission 148662) | Freshwater microbial communities from Lake Tanganyika, Tanzania - TA2015013 Mahale N5 surface | ecosystem: Environmental > Aquatic > Freshwater > Lake | place: Tanzania: Lake...
CGGTCACCCGCATACGCGAGGGGCTCCGGCTTTTTTCCGGCGTTTAGTTGGTCCGGCTCTGCCGGTCTTTCTGTGGGGTCTAGTTTCCTCCGTTTAAGGGTGCGGTAGGTTTGGTAAAGGGTCGCGGTCAATCGTTCAAGGCTGCAAACCGTTGAGCGACGGAAACATCGCAGGAAAGACCGAACCACAATTTCATGAGCTTCATCGGGGTGTCGTGTTAGTCGTTGGGCAAGCTGGTAAAGCTCATTCCAATCAATCCAGTCAATCGGGTAGACGCCGATCTCGCCTGTGGCTTCTTGGTCTGATAGTCTTCCGATATTGGGGGCTCCTGTTTACGGGGAAGTCAGGTCGGAATCAGTTCGCCGCGGTGTTTGCCGGTTTTGGTATCGGCCCGCACAGTCCGCAATCTACAGCGGATTTGCGAGGATTGCAACTGATCCCATTTACGTTCCCATTCGTGAGAAAAAACGTTCAAACGGGGTGTCGGTGCGTTCACCCCTAGGGTGGGGGCCACGATGTCCTGCCCCTACGTATAAACGCTGGTATACCCGCGCAAGCGGGTATACCCGCACGTTAGGCGTGCCCTGCACAAGCGGCATCGCAGAAAGCGGAACCGCAGCGCAGAAAGCGGAGCCCGCGTAACGCATAACGCGTAACCGCATCGCAGAAAGCGGATCGCCTTTAACGGCGTAACGCAGAAAGCGGGTAACGCAGAAAGCAGGTCGATTGCAGTAGGTTCCTGGCGACGTGGTGTCGCCGGGTTTTTCTTTGTTGTCCCAATATAGGAGTTTATCATGGCGCATGAAGTGATTTTGACACCCGCTTACGGGCGGGATTACAAGTCCGCCGAAGCAGCCCGCGAGGCGTTCCTCTCGGGTAAAGACTGGATCTTGAACGATCTGTCGTCCCGTTGGGACGGGAAACCATGCTCGAAAAACGATTTCGAGCAGGGCCAGACCTTTCGACTGCGTTACAACAAGCTGCGGAGTGTGATCCGGATCGAGCTGTAGGGTAGGCCTTGTTTTTCTTTGTTGTCCCAATATAGAGGAGAAAGTGAAATGAGTCATAAGTACAAGTACAACACTATGCTCGACGTTGCGTTCTCAGTCGAGCATAGTTTTTCAAACGCAGAATCCTTATTGGATTCAGCGCAAGGTCGTCAAATGGTTCTTGCTGCGGTACTAAAACGCATAGCATTTTTGGTTGAAGAACCAAATGAAGCCTCAGAAGCTTTTGGAATTTGCGACACATACGACATTCCGGAGGAAAAGTCTTGAACGGGAACTTAATCGGATCAATCCGCCTGCGTTACAACAAGCTGCGGAGTGTGATCCGGATCGAGCTGTAGGGTAGGCCTTAGACGGGTGCAGGGACGTTCCAGAAGAAACTATTGTTGGGCTTTTGAAACAAGCAAAACTTTACGATTAAGGTGTTAGCAATGGCAACCGCGGAAGAAAAAGAAAAAATGAAAGACATCCTAACACGATTGCGTAATTCGTGTTTAGAGGGTCTCGCACAAGTTTGGGATTGCTCAACCGACGAAGGTCGCGAAAGCTTTGAACCAATGGCAGATGATTGCGAAGAGCTGGCTAAACTGCTAGGTATTGAGCTTGAACCTTTCGAATCGGATGAGGACGAGATCGAAGATACCGACGAGTTGTGACACAGGCCTTAGACGGGTGCAGGATAGATGGCCGCTGCGGCGGCCATCGTTCGTGTTCCTTTCTTGTTTCCATTACGGAGGTAAGTCATGTCTGAGTACTGGATCGATAATCACGGTCACGTTACGTACTGTGACGGTGACGCAGGGGTTGACGTGGCGAACCACGAGATGGTGGCTCGCCAACACGCTTTCGGGCTTGTTTACGCAGCGCTTAGTGCCGCAAACCCCGACGACCCCGTTTACGATGAATTTTTATCGGTGTTCGACTTGATCGCGTCTAACGAGTACGGCTTAGACTGCATCGAATTACGGTGCAGGCTGGCCGACGTAAACCCAAGTCAAGATCTATCATGCGATGATCTACTCGCGCTTTGGACGGGGCTACCGGAACTGGTGGCCCAGTTCGCCCTGCAGTCTGAGCCTAACACGGAGGACGTTAGGCTGTATGCGATGCAGCACTGGGGCTGGCACCGAGTCGTGGTTAAGGGGAGCTACCCGTCAATCGAATCGTGGCGGGTAACGCGAGCGATAATCAAGCGGATGCATTTCTGGATCGAGGAGTGCGAGGGTGACCGCGAGGATATTACGTGGACGTGGTACGTGCGGTCTACAGATAAACAGTTCGAGATCACCAGCGAGGAAATGCGGGAGGGTCTCATCAACGTGCGTTCCGAGGTACGCTAACGCAGAAAGCAGGTCCAGAGCAGTAGGTTCCCGGCGACGTGGTGTCGCCGGGTTTTTGTTTTTACATTAAGGACGAAATGGAGAAAAGCTATGACACGTGAAAAACTGTTTGCTTTCATCAAAAGCAAAGGCGGAAACAAATGCGTTATCCGTTTCAGTGGTGGCAATGATGAGGGCGGATGCCATGACATTGTCATCCAGAAAGATGACACAGTCATCTGCCAATTACATGAAGATTATTGGCCAGAGGATTCGGGCAGAGAGCAAACGCCCGAAAACGCGCTTGTTCGCGGGCTGTGCCGACCAGTTTATGACAAATACTATACGTTCGCTGGTGAATACAGCGTAACGGGTGAGGTTATTTGGGATACCACGACGAAAACTGTCACGATGAAAGGGTGCGAGGAAGTTTTAAATTACGAAGATTTTGAGGAAAATTGTTAATACTAACGACGGCGGTAACCGGGCCGCCGCCGAAAGACTTTGATTTCAAAACCCGCGCGAACGGCGGCTCCGGTTGACCGCTTTGTTCGCATTCTTTGGAGTTAGGTGTGAGGATTGGCCTCACACCTACCTTTTTTTATGGAGGACACAATGGCTAATCCATATCATCATTCCCTTTCCTCAACCCAAAAATGGGGCGGAAACCCAGAGGATTATCAAAAAATTCACGAATGGTTTGATGCCAGCAAGGAAATGTTTGCTGATTTTCGGCATCGTGCTTTACGACATCATGCTCAAGGTATCTTTGAGTGTGAACGCGTGTTCGGCAATACAATCACGCTATCAACGGGCAGGGTTATTCCTACTCGATGGATAGGTGAACAACACGTTACCGAAGACATGGGCTTTATTCCTTCAATTCAAGATTGGTTCATTCATATCCAGCCACAACCTTGGATGAACAAGCCAATGAAATTATCCAAGGTTGTAGGATAGCTGATGCCAACACCGTGCCTTTTAAATCGTGAAGTAGCGAGGAAATCATGAGCGAACATGTTGCTATTCTCCGTGGATTGATTGATGGGGAGCAAGATGATCTTGCTCTGACCCTTCAGCCGATCGTAAATGTGCTTCAGGCGGTGGACAGGCTTTCCACGGCGGAAATGGCGTCACGTATTGTGGCAGCGTTGTCTGCTGCTAAGCTTATTTCCCCTACAAACACGTGTTCGCAGTTGGCTGTTGTACAGCAGACTCTCGATGCGGGATTCCAAGGAATCAAGTGATGGACGGTTTCTTTTTTTAATTCCGGAATTTACCTGTGGATGAAATTGAATCACAACCTGGTAGAAAAAAGTTCAAAGGCGTAGTAAAACACACGCTTTCTTTGCCAAGCAGAGAGCGTATATCTTGCAAGCTTTTGTGTGACTGCGTCTTAAGTAAAGTACCGGGACCAGACAAAAGCTCAAATCTTTACAAAACGTACACGCTGCAACGGCGTTTGCGTCAGCAGTATTTTCGGTTAATTCAGCACGATCCGGACAATCGGTTGCGGTACACGTACAACTTTAATTGTTGTCCGGTCGGGTTTGATGTTGCGCCTAAAACTCGGTTTTGTTCTCAGCCGCAGCTTTGTCCCTGGTGTCATGTGCGTCGTTGGTTGTTACCTGCGTATAAAGCTCTGCACGCAGTACCAAAGTCAATGCGAGAGAGTCATGCTTTAGTAGTTTGGCGAAGAGGTGTACTAAATGTGAAAGCACCTCCATTTTTTGCCTCAAACTACGGTCCGCATCAGTGGTGCAACTCGTTAGTAACTGTGCAACTTGGGTTTTCCTGGCCGTATCTTGAAGCTAATGCCGCTCCAAACGCTGTAGTTCATTATCACATCGGTATGCAGATTGTGCCTAAATCGTGTGATGTTTACGCTGCGTTAAATCGGCGTGCCGTGTCGCCTGCTTTGTCTATTGCTCGTACTTCAAAAGCGACGACAAAAAACATTTTCAAGCTGATGGCGCATGTAACATCTTTGCCTTGGTTATCGTTGTACGATGAGCAAAATTTTCAATTCTTTGCAAAAACAGTTAAAACGAAAAAGCTCAAATCGTCTCGGCTGTTGCGAATCACTCCTTACCGTGAAAGAAACATCGATGGAAATCATCACCCCGCCATATCCGAAGAATAGCTCGTCTCCACGAAACCTGTATCAGGCTTTGTGCGAGCTATACGCCTGGACTGCAGAACACCGCGACTGGGCAAACATAGAGGCGTCACGACTTGAAGCGCCAGAATCCCCTTGGATTTCAGGATTAGGTCCAATTCCAACGTTGGAAAACTCAGACAAATTTTTAAACCTTTCTGTGCCAGACATGTTCATGTCTTGGCAGATTTTACGGCAGATTCGCGAACGATTTGATGACGTTGTGCGAAACTACGAAGCTGAAATTGATTGGCAATCTGATGCCTGCGTGTATCACCGCATCAACATTATTCGCATGGCATCTTTGTTGCTTAACTCTGAACAGCGCGAAGCCAAAGGCGAAGAGTTCAAAGCTAAAGCACAGCGAGACTTCTTAAAGAAAGTTAAAAAAGCGTTTCAGGAAATTGAAAACTTCCAAGAGGACAAAAACTATGGGAATTCGCAAATCGACTTCGACAACTTGTTTAATAGTGAAGAAAACTAAAAAAGCAATTAAAAGGATTCACGTTAATCAGTTCGCAATCAGGCGAAACTTGAAGTGCGAGACAGATGACCCTGTAATTACAGTCAAGCAAAGCAAGGACAACACGTACGGACACGAAGTTTTGATTTACGACAAGCATGGCGAACTTGTGGCTACGGTCACGCAACCACTAGACAAGAAGCTAGATTGCGGGGCAAGAGTATGGGTTGAAACTTCGTGCACAGTCGAAGTAGTCGACCGAAACAAGAAAACAACGAAAATTTTACCTTAAAAGACAAATAAATGAGCATAGCAATGAACACTAAAAAGAAAATCAAACTCAAGTTGGACATGGACTCAGAGGGAATATCACCATTTGATGAAAATGATGTTTGGAAATTTGTCACGTTTCGTATGGATACCATGTACGACGTCGACGTCGATGCGTGGACGATTGAGTCTGAAGGTTTGACTGCTGCTGATTTTAACGTCAATTACTGGCCTGTTAGTTGCTATCGGCACACTGGCGCGCATTGGTTTTTGCAGCAAGACAATAAGAACTCTTGTCCGTGGGATACTCGTCGTTTGGCAGGGTACATTATCTTGCTGCAAACAGAAGGCAAGTATGAGATACCCAAAAAAAACAGACTTGAAGCTGCGCGAGGCATGATCGAGTCTTTTGACGCATGGGCTCGCGGCGACTGCTGGTGGTATGCGCTCACATACGATCAAAAGTTACCTGTAGATCCGCACAGCACTTTAGCTGAGATTGAAGAACAAGAGTACGACTCTTGTGGTGTGTTTATCGGAGAAAAAGACACAGTAGAGTCAGTGTGTCAAAGCTTTGCAGCGCTACACTTGTCTGGAAACGTCAAGCCAGAAACACATGAAATTGTGTTAAGTGTTCCGAAGTACTTATTCGTAAGCACTTCGGAGTTGACTGAGAAGCTCAAGAGCATGGGTTACGATGTGCAGCTTGATGAATATCGCACTAACTACTAGCGTGATTCATTTTGCAATCAACAAAGTCCGATTGGTTTACCAAGTCTGCAATCTGGTTTTTGATCCTGACTCGAATACGATTTAGGTCTCGAATCCGAATGGCTCGAGTGCCGATCTCGCTCAAACCGAGGTCGGCATCGAGCCCTTGTCGGATAGTAGCTTCAGCATCCCAAATGCTAGCGTTAATTTCCAGAAGGTTACAAAGAAAATCTGCCATGCCCGGCAAGGAGCGATCAATACCACTGTCATAATACCTAATTTGACGACGCAATCCTTCCTTGTCGATTTCCGAATCAGGTAATCGCTCAAGTTTAAGCTGTGCAATAGTGTAACGATCGCACAATTCGCAAACAGGCATGGCTACAGGTTGTACTTTCATATTTTCCTCAACGGAGTTTTGTATGAGAATTTTAGTTACTAGCGATCTGCACTTGTCTGATCGCATTTGGCGACACCGAGCAATTGAAGGTGACAGCTATCATAGCTGGCACCAGATTGTAGACCTAGCAATTAGCGAACGAGTCCACGCGGTTATTCTAGCAGGAGATGTGCTTGATAAGCAGCAGAATTTGTCTGCTCCTGTTCAACATTTACTGGAAGGTATAACCCAATTATCAAAAGAAGGCATTCGTGTACTTTACAATCAAGGACAGCACGAGTTTCAAGCTCAACCTTGGATATCGGCCGGACCTGATACGCAATGGCTTCAATTGTTGGATTACGTTACACCGAAAGGATGGGTAATTTCTGGGTGCGACTACCAAAACGCAGACAATCTGCAAACGTTCCTAAAAAGCTTTCGAGCCAAGGCGGCAGACATTCTTGTCTGCCACCAAGTCTGGAAGGACTTTATGGGAGAAGTTGGAAAGCCGCAGGGCGAGTTTGCCGACATCCCAGAAAACGTCAAATTGCTAATTACTGGCGATTACCATGAGCACATCTGTCAACAGTTTGGCAAGCTAACTGTGCTATCGCCTGGCAGCACGCACATGCGCTCAATTTCAGAACCTGCAGACTGTTTTGTTTTTTTAGTAGAGCTAGGTGCTCGTAAAGACAAACCAAAGATTAAATCTTTAGAGCTAGCTACGCGCCGCCGTATTTGGCTATTAACTAAAAATTTCAAATCAGAGGCAGAACTGAATAATCGGGTTAAAATTGAGCTTGAGTCGGCAAGAGAATACGCAGAAGCTCGCAATCTTCCAGAGCAGCTGCGTATGCCGCTTCTTCAACTTGTGCATCACACAGACGAAAACGAACTTGTTACTCGGTTTCAAGTTAAATGGGATTCAGCAGCACATTTGTTTTTTAAGCAGGCAACAAACCGCACTACAGAAGAAGAGTCGGTTGTTGACTACCTTGACGCTAGTGACCGTGTAAACATGTTGAATTGCTTAGAGCAGTTTGTAGATCCACAAACAAAGCCTTTGAGTCATTCGTTGGCGCTGACATTGCTGCAAAGTCCAGACGTAGAAGAGGCACTGTATCGCTGGATAAAGGAACAAACAGCATCATGAAAATTGTTGATCTAGGAACAAAGCACGGAGAAGCAATCAGCCACTTTAGATCAAAAGCAGGACTAACAGTTTTGCCAAGAAAAGAAGTAGCTAGGTGCCTAGCTGAACAATGCGTTGGTTACGAAAGGCCGGAAGCTGCAAGTTACCGTAAAAACGTAGAAAGCCGCGGCTATCGGTTTGAATTAGCTGATCTGGCTGTTCAATCAAATTTGACAACTTTGCCCAAGTCTTCAATTTATCTAGCTTGGCATGTTCTTGAACATCTACCAGACAAAACATGCGCGGATCGTGTAGTTCAAGCCGCGTTAGATAAAGCAACGCGATTAGCGTGGTTTCGTTTACCTAGCTTTGAACAGGACGACGATCAAGGTGAAGGTGCTTTGCGTAAACTCGGCTTACGGTTTAGCTGGACTCACTGGTTAGGGCATCCAACGGCATGGCTCGTGTCTGATTGTGTTGCGTCAATCATGACTTGGAAAATTAAAAATCCAGATCGACCGTTTGAGTTGATTGTAAAGCCAGCTGGTTACATCAAAAGCACAGACGACAAACGCGTTGTGCCAATTAATGCTCCTATAGATACAAATTATTACAGCCCAAAGTTAGGTTTTAAACCAAACGGCGTAGTGTTCAAACCTTTTATTGTTTCTGAATGGGAAGTTATTGTGAGGTTTCCATGCGAATAACGCGAGTTAAGTTACAGAACATTGGCCCGCATCAGCATTTTCAAGTAGAGCTTGATGCTGGTCTTATTGGTATTGTTGGCGCAAACGGCGCAGGCAAGTCTACGTTGGTAAACAGCATTTACGCCGCACTAACAAATGACTTCAGTCGCTTTTCAACTGTCAAGTCTGACATTATCCGAAATGGCTCAGGGACAGAACCTAGTTTCATTCAGCTGGAAGGTACGCATCGCGGTCAAGAATTTTTGCTTACGCGGTCGTTACGGCCAAGTCACAATGAATTTACAATCGGCAATCGTGTCTATACAAAAGCTAACGAAGTTAATGATGCAGTAACGGCTGAACTGAACATTACCAAGTCAGTGATCGACAAATACGTATTTGTTGACCAGTGGCAAATGTTTGGATTTTTAAATGAAACTGCAAGTGAGCGAGCTAAGACGTTTCAGTTTCTTTGCGGCACCGAGATTGCAAGTCAAATTCATAAAACATGCGCTGACTACGTAAATCGGCAGCAAGGGATAGAGATTGTTGATAACTCGGTTGAGTTAGAAGCTGCAATTGCTGAAGCGAAACAATCAATGGACGAGGCTAAGAAAGAAGGTAAAGAAGCTGAAGCTTGGTTGCTTTCTGAAGAGGCACTAGATGCCGCACAGAACCTTTATCAGGCAGGTAAGCGTGTTGTAGAAGCTAGAGAACAAGAAGCACGCGCAAATAGTTTGCTTACTTTGTCACTAGAGGAACAGAAAACACTGACTGAAGCTAAGATTGATCTAGAGAGTAAAATCAAAGCCAACCAAGCTTGGTTGAAAAAATCAGAAGAAGCTATTGCAGGTGCAAGAGCGTTTTTGAAATCTCAAAAATCTCGTGACAATATTGCAAGTCTAAGAAAAGAAACTGCCATCGATTTAAGCGACGCAAAATTGATGGTTAAAGAACGTGCTGACGCAGATAAATGCAAAGTAAAGCTGTATATCTCACCAAGTATTCGGTCTTCTACAAGGGAGTTAATTGCAAGCTTGACTAGCATGATCAAGGCAGCTAAAGCATCCCAATTAGACAATGCAGTCTGTCAGACTTGCTTACAGCCAATTGACGATAAGCATAAGCAAAAGCTTAAAGTTAGTTTGGCTGAAAACGAAAAAAAGCTTTCAAACCTTGTCGTAGCATTGCAATATTCGGAAATGTATGACAACGAAGAAGCAACAAGGCAGCAATCGCTACAAGGCTGGGTTGAAACTGTAACACGGCTAGAGGCACAACTGGAAAAGCTACAATCTGCTGAAGAATCTGATTCAATCGAAAACAACTTAACGGTTAAAGAAGCTAAAGATTGGTTACGTAAAGAAAAAAAGTGCCGCGCTTTAATTGAAGAATTGAACGAAGAGCTATCAGATTATCCGGAAGGCGGGATTAGAGGTAGACTCGAAAGAAGTCAAGCAAATGTATTTCGTGCAGAAGCAAGGTTGCAGGCTGCACGAGATATCATTAAGGCAGCACCTAGCGCAGCTGAATTTGCTAGAGTTAAAAAAGAGCTTAAGTCGCATCGTGATGCCGAGAACAAGCGGGCAATGGCACTAGGTCGCTATCGTGCGTTCAAGCGAACGAAAGCAAACTCCGAAGAAACGCTGGCTCAACTCAAACTTCGGTTAGCTGAGACGGCTAAAATCCGGAATTTGCTGGAAACGATTTCTTTTGTTAGTGATGTGTTTCACTGGAACCAACTGCCAAAAACGGTATCGCAGGCAAATCTAGAGTTGTTGATTGAAGACATCAACGGCAATTTGAAGTTGTTCAACTATCCGTTTGTGGTTGAGGCTGACTCGGATCTTACGTTTAGAGTATTTTTACCAGGTCAACCGCCAGTCAAAGCAAAGCAATTGTCTGGAGGACAAAAAGTTATTCTAGCAATTGCTTTTCGTGCTGCTCTGGATAAAGTCTTTGGCCACGATGTTGGTATGATGTTTTTAGACGAGCCAGCGGCTGGGTTGGATGCAGACAATGTGAATTTCTTTCATGAAGCTTTGCAACAACTTGCCCAAAAAGTTGGACACAGTCGCCAGTTGGTCGTTATTACACACGTCCAAGAATTTGGAACTGTTTTCGACCAATTGGTAGAGGTTAAGAAGGGATGAGTTTAAGCGAGCGATACGAGCATACCTGTCTCCACATGGATTCTGAGGGGATTATATGGGGCATGACGCCCCAAGGTATAACAAAGCCGGTTAAGCTGCGTGATTTAGAAGAGCTATCGCGCGCAGGTGATTATCGTGTTGTTGGTTTACCTAGCAACTACCGATTGATTACCGAATTGCATTTGATGTTGTTAAAACTAAAAGCAAAGGCGCAGATTTGGGTTGGTTCTCCTGAAGTTTGTCCTGGAAAGAATTGCCAACCTGCGCCGTTGCTTTCTTGTTTGTCTGTACTGGGAGTACACGATAACCTACATCATCGCTGGCATCCGCTTTCTAGTGAAACCTACAACAATTTCCTTTTGTTGCGGGCGTTGCACGACGAGGGGTTTTCGGACCTTACCGCTGCTATTTACAATTCACACTGCCTAAAGCCTTTTTGTCAGTTTGTTGGACTAGCAGATCCGCAACTAGCCGCGAATGTGATCTCTAACATTGGAGACCCTAGATGGTATCTAAACCCAAAGCGACCTTATCGTACAGCTAAACTAGAAAGTTATTTTGGACTAGCTTCAACACAGCTTGCAGGTAAAAAAAGTGTTTTGCGACAAAAAAGGCTTGTTACTTTAATGGCCGCTTTTAACTCTCTAAAACGCGGTAGCTGGCTTCGATCAGAGCTAACAGCAGGAACGAAAACCAATAAGCATCAAGGTTGCAAGTTGTTGTTAAGATTCTTGGCGCGAAACTGGTTAACGCAGCTTACTCCACTAGATCATTTTGATCCTGATCGATTTTTTCAGCAGCAAGAAGCAAAGTTAAGCTATCTCAGTCAGTTCAAGGATTGATTGTTATGCGAGAACTTAGTGTCCGCATCAGATTTACAAATCCAAGTTTAGGCAACGAAAAAGATGCTAAGACCGGGCGATTTCGTTTTCAACGCAGTCCGGGACGAGAAGGCAAAATTTTGTTTCTGGCAACTTGGCATCATGCCAACATGAAGTTAGCTTCTGATATGTTAGGTCGACACCAAGAGGCCATCAAACAAATATGCTGGGACATTGAGATTGATGCTACGCTGCGGGAGAAGTGCCTAACTAAGTGCTATTACCAAAAGTCGCCAGGAGGTCGAGAGCGATGGAGTTTGCACGAGTCTCTGATGCAGGGACAAACAATCACTATCAACTGTGTAGTTCCTGTTGAAATTGACGATCAAGATTTTTGGTCGTTGATGCAAATTGCAGGAAAGTACAAAGGGCTATCACCTTGGCAACCAGGTAAATATGGGCAATACGAGGTGATCAGCATTCAACCAAGAAGGCGTCAATTGTCAGTAGATGTTGACGCATAAAAAACTGCCACCCGGGCGGCAAAACCCGGGTGGCATGCGTGTAGCGGTCTGCGGTGTACTTCGCACGACCCGTTGTTATTTTACTAACAAAACAATGAAATGCAATAAGGTTTCGGAGTAGTTTAATGGTCAAAAACAAAACGTGGATATACCATCACGTCAATGTTGTAAAAGTCATTGATGGCGACACAGTCGTGTTAGAAATC
>Ga0194118_10006346_pt1 | contig 11831 bp, 10 predicted proteins | sample TA2MahsurfametaG_2_FD_148662 | JGI IMG/M metagenome (GOLD analysis project Ga0194118, IMG submission 148662) | Freshwater microbial communities from Lake Tanganyika, Tanzania - TA2015013 Mahale N5 surface | ecosystem: Environmental > Aquatic > Freshwater > Lake | place: Tanzania: Lake...
AATAACTTCCTTCTTCTTTAAATGATCCTTCAGAAAAACGAATAGATCATCATCATCCAATGTCCTTTCATCAGGAGGCATCATATAATCTTCATACAGACTAGCTACTTCTGTACTCTTCGCTTCATGCAAATCTAACACCACTTTTTCATCATAAGTAATACACCGATGAATCAAATTTGCTATTTCCAAACAACCGACATCTAATGCCTTCGATAAACAGTTAACTAATACTTCTCGAATGTCTGAGTCATCACCTAATCGTACCCTATCCAATAAATATCTTACTATAGATATCTGTTGACATTCACATGCACGTTCAAACACCGAGACGGTATCCACATTCGGAGTCGTTAATTCAGGCGGTGTTACGAATATATGACTATTATCTATAATCCGATTATCTAAAATATATTGAATGGTTCGTAGATGTCCAGCTTGTACAGCCCTATGTAAAAATGATAGCTTCCTATCGGTTGATATTTCTATTAGTTTACCTATCCTATGCAGATATTCTATAAACCATAACGCAATCGATTCGTGTCCTTTATTTGTCGCATAATCAAATGGCGACAACTCACAGTCTGACGTATTTTGTGTAAGTATTTCGTTACATATATTATCTTCAGTTCCCATATACACCAGTAAAAGTTTCACTATATCCAAACAACCAACTTCTGAAGCATACATTAGCATGGTATAATTACCTACCGAAGCCTTCGGATTTGCTCCGTATTGCAATAATCTTTCGACCATACTACAGTTTTTATAAGATATAGCGATAGATAATGGATAGTAATAGTCTAACATTTCTGATACATCTGTCCTCCAATTCAATATACGATATGTATCTAAATATATATGTCTTATGGTTAATAAATATTGCACTTTATTTACACACTTGTTATCTAGGGAGATCATAAAAGCTCTCTTCATTATTTGTTTCCATGTTTCATAAGATTGGACACGTAATGGAAACAACTTACCGTATATAAATTCTAAGCGTTCTAAATTCAAATCATCAGATATCATTTCGGAATACCATAGTGATTGACAAACAGTCCTAGTTAGTTCATCTTGATATTTTCCTAACGAAAATACATCATGGATCTGATGCGCGGTAAGTACGTATTTATCGACGGTTTTCATCGTTTCATCGCTTAGGGTCCTTAAATGATCATATAGATGTATATGTCCAAATCTAGCCGCAAACATCAACGGAGTATATTGGCATATATAATCTCGTTGATTTATATTTTCTGAGTTCCATAACAAATCAACCACTTTAGTAGACAGACCACTTTTACAAGCCATCATTAGTGCAGTCATATGAGTATCCCTATGCTTTTCATTAATAGAAAAAGGATTTGCGTTCAATAATAAACGAACCACTTCTAACACATTATTGTCGCGGACTGGATCATCTTGTGGTGGTTGTTGTTTACATACTTTAAATAAGACCGTATCTCCGTCATTATTCGTTGTAAATAGATCGATGTCGCTTTTAGTTAATAATAATGCAAGTGTTCGCAAATTATAAACATCAACCTGTTGTTCGTGTGATAAATCTACCTTCGAATTTATACATTTTCCAGCACATATCATCAACACCGTATTACCATATGTGTCTCGAATATCGTCAATCGATAGAAAGGGAGAGTCATTGAAAAGTGACAGATAGTCTGAGAAAAGTTTGTAATCTGTTTCTGTATAATCATCTTGTTTAGAAATATAACGTAAAAAACGTGTTTTATTCATCCTATCAATGGAACGATTGATATTCATAGTAGGTGACGAATCTTGCGACGGAACTTGCAGTGGAACATATATAGTCATTCTTTTATTTTGATAATTATAAAAATAAAATTTTATTTCTATGATCATCCTGTCACTGTATATATATATATATATATATATATATAATATTGAGGAATAATCAATGACCAAAATAAATAAACTGAACATCGAGCCAGTAAAGAGACTGCACTGATACTTTCTGTAAAAGTTCTAAATCAAGAATGATTTTTTCCATTGTGATTTTAGTAAATAAAAAAATGTTATTTATTTGTTTAAACAAATAATGATTATAGTATAAACGAATTATTTTTATAAAATATAACAACATTCCTCGCTCGTCAAGTAGGATGATGATGTTCTCTTATAAGAAAATGATATCCTATGTATTCATCGTTAACACGTTCGCAATGAATGTTTATTCGTCTACTTTCTTCATAGGTGCTGCAACTTCCAGTTATCAAATCGAAGGCTGGAATGTTGGCGAATGCATTTGGGATAAATATACCAAAGAACATTCTTTAACCCAAGTAGGAAATGCGACTAATCATTATGCTCTGTTTAAAGAAGACGTTCGTCTCATGAAAAACCTAGGTATTCGACAGTATCGGTTTTCGATTTCATGGAATCGAATTATGCCCACCGGACATATGGAAATCAATACGGAAGGGATTGCGTTTTATCATTCTTTACTCGATGCGTTACAAGAACATGGAATTGAACCGTACGTAACGTTATATCATTGGGATTTACCACAATATCTACAAACCAACATGGGAGGATGGTTGAATGAAACGATTATTTCTTATTTTTTAGATTATTCGAAACTCATGTTCAATGAATATCATACCAAAGTCAAATACTGGATGACAATTAATGAACCATTGACAACCTCTACACAAGGATATGGTGGAGTATGCACATTTGCACCTGGTCTGTGCAGTGAACAGAACATGTTCTTGTCGGCACGTTACCAATTGCTGGCACATGCGCATGTCGCCCATTATTATAAACAGAATTATAAAGAAGATGGAGGAAAAATAGGGATGGTGATTAATACGAATTGGATGGAACCTATTCACGAAGGAGCAAAGGAACAAGCCAAACAAGCGATGGAACGAATGTTTGGATGGTTTATGGATCCATTATTTTTCGGGACATACCCGTCTATTTTACAGTCACAGAATCCACCGTTTACAGAAGAAGAACAGCAATTATTGATCCATTCCATTGATTTCGTGGGACTGAATCATTACACAACTTATTATATCGATGAATCTGGGCAAATCAGTACCGATCCCGACTGGTATCCAGCACAGTCTACGTGGTTGTATGACGCACCGATCGGAATGAAACGCGTCTTATATTATATACGTGATCATTATTCGTCGACCATACCGATCTATATCACGGAAAGTGGGTTTTCTCAACGAGAAGATGGTATATTAGATTTAATACGTACGCATTATTTAATGGGTTATCTTCATGAAACCATGGAATGTATTCAAAACGGCATGGCATCACAAATTCAAGGGTTCTTTGTATGGTCTCTCTTTGATAATTTCGAATGGTCTTCTGGATATAATGAAACATTCGGTATCGTTCATATTGATTGGAATACATTCGAACGAACCCCTAAATTAAGTGCATGGGTGATTCAACGTGTTTTATCCATACTTTCTAACTCAATGAATGAATAAGGAAAACATCAAATCGACTTACTATCCAATTTGATGTTATTTATGTATAGAAAGTGTTTTTTTTTTGTGGTTATGATTTATCATAACAAACCCAAATACAATCCCCATTAAAATACTATCCGAAATATCATCTTTTTTTGAATAACATTGGAACAAGTCATAGGCTACAGGATCATCCGACGTTTGTAGAAAATGAGTCACTTGTTGAACGCTCCATTGCTTACGTTCTCGTGTTCGAGGAAACTGTACATGAAACATGGACGTTTTTAGGTTCGGTTGAAATTCTTGTACTTGTTTCATAGGATAATACAATAAAAAAAAAGCATAAATGTGTTGAGACAATTTAACTGCTTTTATGTTATACATGGATTTGGTCGACATTTGCTGCTCAATCAAAATGACATCCACTGTATCCCATAAAGATGTCATGGAACGTAGATACTGGTGGATATTGCAATAGATTTGATGCATTTGAGTATCAAATACATTAATCAAATCGAATGATTGAATCTGAATAGAAGACGGTAACGGTTGATCCGTTGTCCATGAGACAGTTGGATCAATCTGATGAGTGTCATCATAGGATACAATGGACCATGCTGTGTGTTTGATTCCTATATCGAACGATAAAATACGCATGTGTACTTTACACTTATTTTTATATTTGTTTAAAGAAACCAAACGATTTTTTAAATAAAAGTTTTTATAAATAGAGAAGGATGGACTGTTCGTAATAGTCTATCGTGTCATGAATGGAAAATCGACGACGATAGTCAGGTTCGATCATTTTATCACGTAAATGATAGACAGCATAATGGAAAGAGGATGGGTAATATTCGCACTGACAAAAAAATTCACTAAATACGAGACCTAAGGAATAAACATCTATTTTTTCAAAATAAGTTCTATAGTCTGATAAGGTTTCGAGAGCCTTATAACGAGCTAAATATTCCATGTTTGCTTGATGGAATGAATTGTTTGTTTTATACTTGGTCAAACAACGGTTCTCATGATAATGTTGAACCAAACGACGTAGTCGTTTTTCATTGAATTGTAAGCTGCGGATTCTAAAGGGTTGAATATCCGACACGGATATTCCTAAGAAAGGCGGTTGACCATTCGAGGATGACGACTGTTTCCAAAAATAGCGATCTAACGGCCAAACAGGGTAAAAGGAACGTACTGAACGTTTCGATAATAATGCGTGCATATAATTTTGTTTATCAAAGTTAATATATTCGTCAATTGTACCTAACAATTCTTCATTATCAATAATTTTAAAAATGTGTTGCGTAGGACAATAGACAATATTCTCAAATTTCAAATCATAATGAACGAGCTGATGACGGTACAGACAATTCAGTGCCTGAAACAAATGACTAAAGCGTCTCAAATAAAATAAAATCTCTTGTGCTTGAAATAATTTATTTTCTAAATATAAACCTAACTCGTAACCCGTCCATAAATAATAACAAGTTAAACGAGAGTGAATGTATTCAATATGGAACGCATATTGAAAAAATAAATGTAAGGGATCTGCTTCTTGTAATCGATGATTGTTCTTTAGATATTGTTTAAAATGAGGAGAATGATAAATAGTTTTGATGGTATAAGAATGTTGGACATTTGTCCATTTCGAGATTTTTTTGAGAAAGGGTTGATGTTCGGATATGGTGGTGATGGATTTTGGCGAGGAGGATTGCATATCACGGAGAAAGGCTTCTTTCCATGATAGATAGGATAAGAAAGAATCGAATAAACTATAGATGGAAGGATATTCAGGATATTTATGGATAATTTTAGAAGAGAATATATTGTGGTTGTTCATTATGGTCGTCGATATCGTGTTTTCTTTGTATGATTTTAATTTGGACATGAACCACGATGGTAAAAAAAACAATTGACGGATATATTGTATCATCGTGATTGTATGTGTTAATGTTTATTATTTAATTGACTGGTGATGGATAGAAAAAAAAGGAAATGTACATCATTCGTACTAAAACTTACTTACATCCTAAACACATTGCAAAATCCAACTAATATTTATACACAATGGATATGTATGAAAGATAATAATAACGAGAGAGATGATGATAATCGAAACATAAAGTGATTCGAACAAAGAATTAGAATTGGTTTCAAATTCTAAATTTCTAAAAGAAATGATAAATCCATCTGTTTACGAAAAGATTTAATATCTATTTCGTGTTTGTGGTGTTCGTTTTTTTTAATTTTAAATTTTAAATTTAGACATCATTATCCTCAAATGGGAGAACGATATCATTGTTCAAGGTTGACGTCGTTGTGGATGGTTCGTTTCGATTTTGAATAGAAGAGGACGAAGACTGTTCTGTCCTATCGAACGTGATCTTCGGATCAAAGATGAAACGAAAAAGGCGAAGATAGGTAAAATAGAAAAACACAATCGAAAAAAAACAAAATAAAATGTATATAAAAAAATTCGATGAATATTGCGCAGTAGTGACGTTGGTATTATTAGATGGTGGATGATAAATCATCGTTCGATTGGGATTTAAATAATGATACACTAATAATCCCGGACCAGGATAATGGTGATTGGAGTGAACGGAACATGGAGCGTTTTGATCACCTAAAGACGCCGTGCCCGTTGGTTGAAGATCCGCTCGAATTAAAGAAGGATAATCTAATCGGTCCGCGACCCATGCCCATGCTACGAAGTGTAATCCATGTTTATCGATGTATCGAAGTAATTCATCCGCATACCATCCTCCTTGTAACGATGTCTCGTAACGATCTAAACCGAATTCCGTGATAATGACAGGGAACTGTTGTGTGAGATGTAAAAAAGCAAAAGAATCATTCCAACCTTGTGTATAATTCGTAGTCCATAATGGTTCGGTATACCCGATAATACATGACGTATGATTATGAAGTACTGTTGGAAAGGGTATAGTATTTTGATGATCAGGAGAAGGATAGCCTTTGTATGCATAAGGATGACTTCCGAAGGCAATATTGGAATAGGTTTTAATTTCATCAAGGATGGCTTTTTCATGTTGTAAAAAATGTAACTGATAAGCATAGTCTAATCCATTTAAAATAATGATTTGACTCGTGATGGAACGGATGGCCAATACGATTTCTTTGTATCCGAAATAATATTCATCTCCATACCACCATGTAGAGGGAGAAATTAAATGCGGTTCGTTAAATAATTCATACATGATAGTTGGTACGGAACGAAAGGTGGTAGCAATCATTTTCCAAAAGCGAAGCGCATTATAGGCTTTATCATCTTTAATCATGAAGAGATCTAGTCCATACGAGTCGTTTAGAGTATGTAAATCTAAGATAATGAAAAAATCATGTTGATGTAAATGATAAATGAACATGTGAACAATTTCTTGATATTTTTCGTTCATCCAATGAGAATTACGTAAAGGAAGTCGGACACAATTCAACCCCCATTGCTTCATGGTTTGTATATCTAATAGAATCATCTCTTCTAAATATCGTTCATAATCGATATACAAATATTCTAACCCCGATTTAGAAACACCTTTTAAATGGATTTCGATTCCTTGATATACTATTTGATTCTTATAAATTGACAACTCATTCATTCATATAGATTATCTATTTAATAATTAATATTTATTTATTTATTTATATTATTATCATGATGACAATCATAAAAGATTGAATATGTGTTTTTTTGTTATCATTTCTGCAAAAAAAAAATAAAAAAATATAAAAAAAATAAAAAATGGAAGATACTACTTATATTAATCCTCAATCGTGGGGAAATGGAGCATGGATATTCTTACATTGCATTACTTATACTTATCCCGAATTTCCGACCGAACAAGAACAAAAACATTACGGTGCCTTTTTCAATCAACTAGGATACGTCATACCTTGTCCAAATTGTCGAGAGCATTATCGAGAATGGTGTAAGAAATTTCCATGCGGGAAATTCTTAAAAAGTCGATACACACTCTCCAAATGGTTGTATGAAATGCACAATTTTGTGAATTTCAAATTACGAAAGCCGTTAATCTACGATTTTGATACATCTCAACAGTTAGTATTGAAACAGATTATGATTCAACAACAACAACAACAAAAACAAAAACAAACGTCGTCCTCTTCTTCTAAAAAAACAAGTTTATTTTACAAATGAGGATAATTGTACATCCTCTTCATGGATAGCAAAGGATTCCAAGAGGGTTAATTCTTTTAAATTATAAGAGAGTGGACGAATTACTTGATGTAATAACTCGTTCATATTGGAATAAGAATGAGAACGAATGGTTTGACACATGGATATAATTTCAAAGGGAACATTGACGTTTGAATAATATTTTTGAATCCATTTTGGAGTATTCAAAATTTTAAGAAAGTCTTGACATGCTTTGGGATCATTTCCACCACGAATTAGCGATGCATTATATGTTGACATTCCAAAATCCCATAGTACAAATAAATAACCGTGATTTTCAATGTAATAAGATTGTGATTGTATATGATAACACCAACAACCTCCTTTCTCAATAGGGAATACCAGAACATTAGCCCAGTGGAGATCATTGTGAAGGATTCCGCAATAATATTGTAACACATATAAACCAAAAAAAATTTGTAAAAAACAACTGATCCATTCATGTACACTTCGTCCGTGTTTCGCCCAATTTTTTAAATCATCACTGGCGAGTTCGTTCAACACAAACAAGTGAGGTTGTTCTTGAGTATAGTCTTTCAAAAAATCATGATTATTGGAATATAGACAAAAATAATGTATAGGTAAATGGATGCTTTTTTTTAATTTGAGCAATTTCATACACAAACGTAACACATAAATTTCTTTCCATACAGTCTTGCTCTCAAAAATCGTTTTATGATTCATTCGTTCTTCATTCAACATGAATTCGAGGTCAAGAGGACACATGGGTATTAATTTAACACATAGACTGGATCGTTCCGAATATTTAAAATACCCGTGGAATATTTTACCGTATTTGGATTCATTTCCGATGCGTTTTGTTAATTCCAGTTTACGTAAAAAAGAAGTGAATTTGTCCCAGTTTTTGGATTGTTTCATGTAAATTTTAACGGCTTCGAACAATAAATTGGCGGAAAATCGTTCTCGAATGGTTGACATTTTTGACGTTTTTTTTGTTTTTTGTTTTTTGTTTTTTTGATTATTATTATTTTTTTTATATCTTTCCAATAAAAAGTTATTAAAGAATGGATAACCGACAAATAGGACATACTTGGTGTAATTGTAAAATACATTGTAGACAAAAACAATGATGATATTGATTGTCATGTACATTTATACATTGAGTTTCTTCAAAACAAACTCCGCATTCGCAATATTCTATGGGAAGAAATGTATATTTCAGTTCCCGAAAAAAAGTAAAAGTGTGAAACGGTAAATAAATTAAAATTTCTTGGAGAAAAAATCCATTCGTAAATAAAATACAGGGCATGAAATCATGATAATTAATTCGATCTTTATTATACAATACCATACTCTTACTAATAACTTGTCCTAAGGTATAATCATCTGGACTATTTTTAAAATAGAATTCAAAAAATCCAGATACAAGATCGATATTATGCCTCGGATTCTCGATAAAAAACCAAAAAGAATTGGTGAGAGTACATTTCATTTGATAAGGTTTCACATCAATCAATAACAATGGATTATAATATTTATCACATTCAATCTTAAAATTATCCTTATTTAGTAAGCAATAGAGACTCATTTTAAATATCATAAAAAAATTAAAGTTTTTTATGATATTATTATTACAAAAAAAATGAAAGGACAGGGACTAAAAAAAAATAATTTAAAATTAATTGATACTTTTTATATAAATCCCTTTCTTTTCCATGTCGACAATGGATGATGTCATAAACCAGTATGTAAAGAATCACAGCAAACAAGATCTCGTCAACGAATGCAAATCTAAACAGTTAAGTACGTATGGAACAAAACAAGATTTAGCGAAACGCATTTTGAATGTAGATAATAGTACCAACCATACAAAAAGAAACGCAAACACAGCTCCCATCATGACTACAGCTATCAAAAAAAATAAAATAGATTCATCTCCGTCCTCCTCTCCCGTTTATATTTATAAGAACCAATATAATCACTATTGTCACGACGAATCCCAGTTAGTGTTTGATCCTATCTCCAAACGAGTCATTGGAGTTCAATTAGAGGATGGTAATATTAAATCTTTAACACGAGAACATATTGAACGATGCCAGACATATAAATTTAAATATAATTTACCCGAGACTATGGAAGTGTATGAGATTCTTGAAAACTCGGAAGCTCCAGAACCGTCTTCCGCATTATCGGACTCTGAAATGCACGATGTATGGGAGGATGAGGAAGAGATATATGAGATGGAAGACGAATTTTAGACTCCAATCATATAGGATCGTTGGTGTAAGATCATATTTAAATAATCTCGTAAATTCACGAGTGTCATACGGTGTTTACCAATTGTTTTGATGACATGGGAAGATAATGGATCACGATCGATGTCATGATCATACTTCTCTTTCAAACAAGGGAAAATATCATGTAGGAACGAAATCACTTCGTTGATAACTGGTTGAATCCGTTTTTTGTATTCGGTATGTAATTGTCTCTTTAATTGATGATCCGTACTGGACAGTATTAATTTTAAATATTGTTGTAGTTCAACGCATTTATTTAATAGTTGAAGTAAATGTAATAGATCTACTTGACGTGGTTGTTGTTTATAAATCGTCTTCAATTCTTTAGTCAACTGTAGTACATGAGAAATGGATAATTCGACTTCCGTTACTAGTAGAGTAGATAATAAGTCTTTTTCGTAAACATAAGGAGAACTACTATTGGATGGTAAAGATGCTGAACTATAGACCGAACTCATCAAGTGAGAAAATAATTGCGCCTGTGATTCTAATTCCATTCGAGGATCCTGGTCCTCTTTTTTTTTGGGCAGTGATTGGACATAAATAATGGAACAATTATCGTCGTCGCTCGTCACGGGTCTATTACTTTGTATGATATCACCCGATAAATAAGACGGTTCATGGGATGACGACTGTTCTAGTTTGTGTACATTTTGTTGGAGTTCGGACAGTCGTTTTTGTAAATTTTTTAATTGTCCGATTTCCAGTTCGGATTGTGTGATATCATGGGATGACGACTGTTCTAGTTTGTGTACATTTTGTTGGAGTTCGGACAGTCGTTTTTGTAACTTTTTTAATTGTCCGATTTCCAGTTCGGATTGTGTGATATCATGGGATGACGACTGTTCTAGTTTGTGTACATTTTGTTGGAGTTCGGACAGTCGTTTTTGTAACTTTTTTAATTGTCCGATTTCCAGTTCGGATTGTGTGATATCATTGGGTGGTAAAATGGTTGGATAATCTAATCCGTCCGTATTATCCTCCCATTTGTCTTCTTCATCCTGAAAACGACGTGATTGCGGTTGCATTCGCCTTTTTTTCAGTTGAAGTTCTTGACGTTGTTGATAATTACTCTTCATATTCGTTATCTGTTTATTTTATTATGATATAATAAAATAAAATTTTTTAATCTTTTTTTTTATTTGCGACGAATCGTTCTGTTAGTTACTTAAATAATCATTATATACTATGAAAACACTAACATTGAATAAAAAAAATGTCTTTATTGCAAATCCAAACTTTTTTACAAACTCATCATCATGATATTCTTGAATATTATTTACTAGAACAGTCCATCCAATGGATCAAAGTCATCAGTCGCAAAACTGGATACATTTTCTTCGTGCATTTGTTCAAATATCAAGTATCGTTAGACGAAACGGATAGAACTCCCTTCTTTGTTCTACAACTCGAATCGCCCGATTTACCGATGGACGAATTCGTGTCGGATTTATATCAGGACTTTGTGCATTTATTTCCAGAAATGTACTCTAAATTTCTACTATTACACAGTTCTTATCTTTATATGAAAACAGATGAACGATATGCGATTAAAAATGTATCCGACTCTAACGATCTCTGTTTATTTCTATCGTTTGATATCGAAACTGTATATGAACAGATTCATATTCTCGCTTACGAAGTAGAGAAATTTTACACTCATATTAGTCGTAAAATACAATCTCATTACGATCATTTTGTAGCCTCTTTCGCCCTTCACTCTCTCCCCTTTCAAAAACCGTTCGGTCTTTATCATTCTAGGCTACAGTACTATGATACTCAACATTTCAAAATTAAGAAATTGTTCTTGTTCATGTGTCAATCGGAAGAAGCGTTGAAACAATCTTTATTACAATTAGAACACGAATCGTC
>Ga0194118_10006353_pt1 | contig 11821 bp, 8 predicted proteins | sample TA2MahsurfametaG_2_FD_148662 | JGI IMG/M metagenome (GOLD analysis project Ga0194118, IMG submission 148662) | Freshwater microbial communities from Lake Tanganyika, Tanzania - TA2015013 Mahale N5 surface | ecosystem: Environmental > Aquatic > Freshwater > Lake | place: Tanzania: Lake Tanganyika...
TGGCGCTGAGGTATCAAATCGAGATCGAAGAAGACCAACGGACCCAGAACGACCCCGCTTACCAGGCCGAGAAAAGCCAACGAGATCGGCTTTGGGACCTTATGGCCTTTGCCCAACAATATTACACGCGCCTGCTTTGGGACCATCCATCGGGAATGGCCATCGGTCTCTCTTATTTCCACGAAAGGGGCTTAAGCGATACCACCATCCATCGATTTGGCCTGGGCTACAGCCTGGAACAATCCGCAGCCTTGGTGGAGATGGCGACCCAAAGCGGTTTTACGACCGAAGAATTGGAATTGGCCGGGCTGGCCCTGCCCAGCGAAACCCGAGGACATTACGACCGCTTCCGTGGGCGGGTTCTCTTCCCCATTTATCATTTAAACGGCAAGACGATAGGCTTTGGCGGTAGAACCCTCAAGACCGATCGCAAAGAGGCCAAGTATATCAATTCCCCGGAAACACCACTATACCGCAAGAGCGAATCCCTGTTTGGCCTGCACCAAGCCCGCAAGGCCATGACCGTTGCAGGCTTCGTGTACCTGGTCGAGGGTTATATGGATGTTATTTCCTTGAGCCAAGCCGGGGTTGAGAATGTGGTGGCCAGCAGCGGAACCGCCTTAACCCGCGAACAAGCCGCCTTGATCCACCGATTTGCCGCAGAGGTTACGCTCATCTACGATGGAGACCAGGCCGGAATCAAAGCCGCCCTTCGAGGTATCGACATCCTGCTGGAAAATGACCTGCGGGTCCGGGTGATTGCATTGCCGGAGCATGAAGACCCCGACACCCTGGCAAGGCGTTTGCAAGGCGAAGCTCTCAAAGAGTTTTTAAACGATAATGCTCAAGACTTTATGGCATTTCAGCAAAATCTTTTGTTGAAAGAAGCGGGTCGCGATCCCTTGCGCATTAGTAGCGCACTTCAGGTGGTCGCGGCCAGCATTGCCTGCGTTGGTGACCCCATCCTGAGAGCCATGTACATTCGGCATTTGGCCGAAGATGCAGGCATCCCGGATACCTCTGTTCAAGAGGCGGTGGTGCAACAATTCAAACTCAAAGCCAAACGATCCCCCAACACGACGACCAACACCGTACCCGCCCCATCCCCGGAAGGGCTTACCCAAGCCCTTGCTGGGACCAAGGACGAGGCGCACACGGTGCCGGATTTACAGCCTTTGAGCGATATCCCGCAAGAATCAGAAATTCTTCGCCTTTTGCTCTTGGTCGGCCACCAACCCATGAGCCAAACCAGCGCAGACGAAGCGGTTTCCATAGTGGAGTATATGGGTGAAACCCTCCTGAGCTTGACTTGGGACAGCCCTTCGTGCCGTGTCCTCTTGGAACTTTGCCTCGCGCGGTGGCAAATGGAAGGATGCCTCCCCGGAAACCACGAATTAATGAACCATGCCGACCAAGGCATTGCCACCATGGCGACCCGCTGGTACACCGAGAATCCGCAAATAAGCCCCAACTGGGATCAGATGCACGATATCGCGGTTCCTCCCCCCCACGATAATCTGAACAAGGAGATCCAAACCACCTTTGACCGTCTCCTCTTGAAGAAAATTTTGAGGCATAGCCGGCTCAAACAGATAGAGCTTCAAACCCTGCAACAAAGCCCTGAGGGGTATGATCACCCGGCCATTTCTCAAATTTTGCGCGATATCCAAGAGCTCAAAGAAGCCGAACGCCGCATCACCGCCCGTACGGGCATTGTTATCACCCATTAATTCAAGTCAGTTCAGCTCATCCTCCAAGTTGGTTCAGCCCTTTCGCCAAGCGACGGCCCAGTACCACAGGACATGATCTTGACTGAACGAACCTGCTTCAAACTCAATGCGTTCGTAGGGGCATTCGGAGGCTTCTGCAGGGTTGGATTCCACGCATCCGATCCACCTTGGCTCATCCAATCCAATGGAATCTTCTTTCTTTTCGATTCTCGTAATTAATTGATTTTTACCAAATAAACCCTCTTGAGTCAAGGCAGCTTTGTAACAAGCCTCTTTGATGACCCAAATCAAAACGGCCGCCTCAGCCTCCAAGGCCCCTGTCACACAACGTTGGACCTTGGCGATGTCCTCCATGCTGGAGACGCGGGAAACCACGCGAAGGAAGCGCTCGGAGTACCGCTCCACATCCGCCCCTATCCCCACCAAGCTGGGGTGATCGGCTAGGGCGGCTGCACCCATCCCCACCGTATGCGCCAAAGCCAAGGGCACCACCGCTCCGTCAGCGTTGATCAGATACGGCTTTCCGGATGGCTCTTTACGCAGGTCCATCGGGATTGGATTCGTTCCAAGCGCATCCGCAGCAGCATTCCACAATAGCTGCAAGGCCCCGCGGGAACTTCGCCATTGACTCCATCGAGGGCCCTGCTCCAAGGAAGCCTCTACGCCATCGAAGCCCTGGTCTTGGGCATAGGCCTCATCCACCAAAACCAAGGCCCATAAACCCCCGGAATGCTCCATGCGCCACCACAGCGGTCTATCTTTGCCGTCCACCAATTCTTGGCCTTTCATGGCCACAAAATACCATGATCTTATCCGACCAACGCATTCTCGAAGCTATCCACCAAGGACATATCCTGATCGAGCCTTTTGATCGGCAATGCCTGGGCACCAACTCCTACGATGTTCATCTGGGAAGGTACCTCTCCGTTTACAGCTCCAGAATTTTGGACGCCAAGGTGGATAACCCCGTAGAGGAACTCACCATTCCCTCGGAAGGCCTCGTCCTGCAGCCCGGAACCCTGTACCTCGGGGTGACCGAAGAATACACCGAAACCCATCGCCACGTTCCTTTTTTGGAAGGGAAATCGTCGGTAGGTAGGCTTGGCATTGACATCCACGCCACCGCCGGCAAGGGCGATGTGGGATTCTGCAATACATGGACCTTGGAAATTTCCTGCACCCAACCCGTTAGGGTCTATGCGGGTATGCCGATTGGTCAACTTATCTACTTTGAAGTGGCGGGCGATATTGAGCAAATGTATCATTCCAAAAAGAACGCCAAATACACCACCCGAACGGTCAAACCCGTTCCATCCCAGATGTGGCGTAACAGCTTTTAGGAATCAACGCGGTGCACCGCCCCACTCCCGGCCTGGGCACGGGGCATCAGCAGCAAGTCGGCGATTTGCACGTGGTCGGGTCGGGTAGCCATGAACCCAATCGCTTCCGCAACATCCTCGGGACGCAAGGGCTCCAAACCTTGGTAGGTACTGGCGGCCCTATCGGCGTCGCCTTTGAATCGAACCAAAGAAAATTCTGTTTCAACCATACCAGGTGACACGGTTCCCACCTTAATCCCAAAAGGCAATAACTCGTGGCGCATGGTTTTGGCGATGGCCTCCACCGCAAATTTGGAGGCACAATAAATCCCACCCCCAGGATACACTTCCTTCCCAGCCGTTGAGCTTACATGAATCACTTGCCCGCGGCCCCGCGTTTTCATCCCCGGCACTACCGCCCTGCTTACGTTCACCAAGCCCTTGATGTTGGTGTCCAAGACCCTGTCGGCATCCTCCGGGTTGGATTCGTGAACCGCATTCAAACCCTGCGATAATCCAGCATTGTTAAGCAAGAGATCAATGTTCTGCAAAGAGGGTGGCAAGGAAGCAAACGCCCTTTGAACCTGGGCGTCCAAGCGCACATCCACTTGGTCCACCCAAATTTCCAAACGATTCCCCACCTGCTGCGCCAACACCCCTTGGAGATCCTTCAAGCGCTCGATACGCCTTGACCATAACACAAGGCTCCATCCTTGCTCGGCAAACCATCGAGCGCTGGCCATCCCGATACCCGAACTTGCACCGGTGATCAAAGCAATTTTCTGCATTTGGATTCTGGTCAATTCAGGACACTTCTCGTAATCATATAAAAATAAAACATTACTCAAAAGTTAATGAAAAAATCCAAGTTCGTGAAAAAAGACTTTGCATATAATTTGAATAAATATGGTTTTCGGGCACTAAAACATTTCGCATTCCATTAGCAACTTTAATTTCTGGCGATAACTTAAAATAAGGCAAATACAGGTCTAGTCCTAATCCTGTCTCATATGCAAAATCAAATCGTCGAACTTTCACTTTTTCAACATCATCCACTACTTTTTCTTGAGAAGCCATGTCAATGCTGGTCTTTAGAGCACCTACTACATAAATTCTATAGTTTTTCAACCTTTTAGATCGAAATTTGAGTGCAAGCGGAAGATCTACGTTTGCCATTTGAATAGATTTCTTGGAATAGTCATCCTGATTTCTAATCTGATATTCAAAATTACGCTGTGAAAACATTAAGGTTGGAGTAAATCGGAGTGCCAAGTATTCATGCAACCTCAAATCAGAAATGATGCCCAACTGAAAACCCGGCCCAAAATCTGAAGAAATATATTCTAAATTGGTGTTCGTTTGATAGTTAAATGAGTCTTTCAATAAAATTCTATGGCTACTTCTATTGAAACCAACATGAAAGCCAAAATGCAACAAACGACTATCGTAATAGGCGTTATTCTGCCCCCAAGTAATCATAGGACAAAAGAAATGTAAAACAAAAAAAAGAACAAGAAGGGCAAAGGGTTTAATATCTTGCTGTTTATTTTTATTTAATGTGATATTTAAAGAAATTATTTTCAACATATCGTACAGCATTTCAGGTTATTTTTTTGATTTTATGCGTAAATCTTCAAAATCTCATAAATTTATTTTTTAGACGCAAGGTAAATAGACGCAATACCTAAAGAAACCCTTTTAGTTTTCTGGATAACAAATTCATTTTTCAATAAGTGAATTTCAAAATTCTTTCCTTCCGGGAACACCGCCACGGAATTCGGCAGATAGGTATAAGCGGCTTTGTCTCTTGATAACCACCCTCCTAAGGTGGGCATAATCAGCCGAAAATAAGCATTTAGAGCAAACCGGATTGGCCATAGTCGAGGACGAGAAAATTCGAGAACCATCAAAAAACCACCAGGTTTTAAAACCCTATTCAACTCCGATAGACCTTTTTCCAAATTTTCAAAATTCCTAACCCCGAAGGCGACTGTAACTGCATCAAAAAAGCCGTCCTTGAAAGAGAGATTTTCAGCGTCACCCTTCCTAAGTTCCAAGCTTGCACCAAGTCCTGCATCTTGAATTTTACGCCTCCCCATGGCCAGCATGCCTTCTGATATATCCACACCAATTACTTTGGCATCAGGCCAATGATCGGCCAGGGCGATGGCCAAGTCAGCCGTACCTGTAGCCACATCCAAAATTTGAGTCGGTTTTGTGTACATTTCTAGCATCCTCAGGGCCTGTTTTCGCCAACGAATGTCTATCCCTGCTGATAGCAACCGATTGAGTAAATCATATCGATGTGATATTCCGTCAAACATCTTTGCGACTTGGTCCTTCTTATTCCCTGCTTCATTGCCGTAAGGAAGAATCGAAATTGAATTTATGCTTTTCTTTTTCATAGGCTTCGGTAATATGAATTAGGAATCTGCAGATAGCAGAATATTCCTCTTTCAAAGACAACGATTGCGGCCCAAATATAGTTCACAGAATTGGAGCATACTTTTGAGGGATGAAAACGGATTTGGTCAAAATAAAAGCATCCTTCGTCGGTAGTGGCGTTCGGTTGGATCAATTGCCTAAGCCCGACCGGTGCGAAATCGCCCTTATTGGGCGCTCCAACGTCGGCAAATCATCCTTAATCAACCGTTTGGTTGACCACCAAGGACTCGCCAAAAGCTCCGCCCAACCGGGCAAAACGCGTTTGATCAACCATTTTTCTGTCGAAATGCAGGGCGCACCCCCCATGTACCTGGTGGACCTGCCGGGCTACGGATACGCCAAAGCATCCAAAAAGGATATTGAAGCCTGGAACATCATGATGCGGAACTACCTACGCAAACGCCCCAACTTGGTCTGCGTGATGCAACTCCTGGACAGCAGACTCCCCCCCCAAAAGGTTGATCTCGAGTTCACGAACCAATTGGGCGAATGGTCTGTACCCTTTGTAATGGTTTACACCAAAACCGACAAAGGGTCCATGGTCAAAGCCCGTCAAAACGCGGATGCCTATGGCAAGGCCATGCTGGCGACATGGGAGGCCGTCCCCCCGGTGTATTGGTCCTCCGCCGAGGATGGTCGAGGACGCAAGGAACTGCTAACTTTCTTGAGGGACTGCAGCAGCTCGTACCAAGACGTATCCCCAAACCCTTAATGAACGCCCAAAAAAGGCTGTGAAGCATATCGCACCTTTCCGCTAAGGCTGCCATGCCTGGCATTTCCTTTCCATTCCACGGTCAACGTGTACCGACCTTTTGCCATCACGGGTTCGCGGAATTGAATCCGTCCTAGAGCATCCACCGCATCCTCCCCCTGCTCCATCCGCCTCCCCATCGCATCCCTTATTTCCCAGTGACACCAACCCTCGGCATAACTCTTGGGAAATTGAATCCATAGGCTGGATGATATCGATGGACTGGCTGGGGAATGGTTGGAAATTGTGAAACGAAAGGGCTCTGCCTCCGCCGCTTCTTCCAAGGATTCCAAAGAAGTAGCCAAAGCTGGACCAATGACCAATTTGAGCATTACCGGGAGATGGTCCGAAATTTCATGCAGAGCATTGGCCACGGCCACAGGTACCGAGGCATTGAATGTGCCGTTCACGCTCCCATTGAATCGATTACCGTCATTACCGGGAATTCGGAATGAAGCAGGTACATATTTGATCTGGGCAGAATCACCCATCGCCCAATCGTTCAAGAGAATATGATCGTAACGATCATCCATACCCCCTCCTGTTGCGCATCCATTGGAAGCTGTCCTGGGTGATTGCGTATGCCATAGGGCAAAACTCGAGTTTCCGCTCCATGATCCAGGCCTGGACACCGGGTCCTTGAGCCTCTGATTCAAGACGGAAGCCGCATTGGTTAAGCTATCATATGCGGGTTCCGATGAGGCGCTTACGTTCAGATCACCCATGACCAACAAATTGCCTCTGAAGCGGTTAGCCCGCATGTATTGCACCAAAGCGCCTGCTTCCTGTCCACGTTGTGTTATATCCGACGATGTCCCGCCTGCCTTCAGGTGGGCTACGGCTACATACAAAAAGGTCGTGTCACCGCTTGCAGGAATAGGCTTATGAAAGAGCCTGTACCAAGCAATATCCCGGCCTTGGGTGCTAATGGGCGTCTGGCTATGCATTCCGAATTTGGCGGAATTGTAATACAATAAGGCAACGATGTCCGAACCCGAAGGGTTCATTAAATTGGCGCGTAGGTAGCCGCTACGACCGCCGCTGTTCAATACATTGTTAAGAAGACCCAAATTCACGGAGGAAACAGAACTCATTTCGCATACCCCCAATAGATCCGGTCGCACATAATTGAACAAGGTCATCAAACCCGCGTTTTTGGCTGTGACGCTGTTGTTGGAGCTGGTGCAAAAGGAGGTATTTACCCCATAATACAGCATATTGTACATCATCACGGTCACCGTATCCCTTCGCAATCCTTGGGCATACGATGTACCCCAAGTCCATAGAATAACGGCAAGGACCCTAAAAAACAAGCCCGAAGTTTTCACCTCGGGCTTAGTCCAATGAATGCAATTACGCATTTTAGCGCTTATAGCGTTGCTTGAATTTGTCCACACGTCCCGCAGTATCCACAAGAACCTGTTTCCCCGTATAGAAAGGGTGTGATTTATGGGAAATATCGAGCTTAACCAGGGGGTATTCATTCCCGTCTTCCCACTTAAGGGTTTCGCGCGTTTCCGCGCAGGATTTCCCCAAAAACATGTATTCATTGGACATGTCCTTGAATATCACGATACGGTAATTCTCGGGATGGGTATTGGTTTTCATGCTGTTTACTTTTGAAGAGCGCAAATATAGGGGTGATCAGCGGGAAATCAAGAGCTTTTTGGTCAATTTACGACCTTCAAAGGTCAAGGTATAATAATAGAGACCCTGAGCAAGGGATGAAGTTTCGATGCCCTCCTTGTACCATCCCCCCTCCTGCAGGCCCAACGAACGCCCCCACACCGGCCTGCCGTAGAGGTCTCGCAATTCAAGCCTGGCCTTACCGCCTTTGGGCAAATAATAGGCTACCGTGGTTAAATCCGAGGCAGGATTAGGGAAATTCTGGGAGAGTACCAAGCCCATATCGCCGAGTTCGGGTACCGAGACCACTTCGCAGGGGCCTGGGAGTAATTCGAAGCAAAAATCATCAATGGACCAACCCTCCCCCTGGAAGGCATAATCCGAACCAAAACGGAAACGGAAAATGACCTGGGCGTTGTCGGTGGTATTGAATATTTGTTGCATGGGCACATAGAGCGAGGGAGACACACCGGACCACCCGAAACCAACAATGTTTTGTTGCGAATTGAATACCGCCAAAGCCTGAACAATGGCGTTGTACCATTCGTTCGTCAACGTATCCAGGTACCCGAAGGAATTCCACCTGACGCCCCCGTCGGTGGAATACTCTAGGGTTCCACCATCCCCATGCAGTGGCCGCGTGGTGGTGTCGTTCGCAAAGAAATCCGTCATCCACAATGTCTTGAACTTAACCACATAGCAAGAATCCTTGATCGTTTGGAAAATAGGCGTGTACAATGCGGAGGAATCATAAGGTTTGTACAAGCTGTCCGCGGAAATGTACCAGGCATTCGGCGATGACGCCGCACCGTTGATTAAGCCTTTGGACGGTGTTCCAAAGACCCAAGTATTTCCTAAACTCCTTAAAGTCACAGGGTTTCGAGTCAACCAAGCGGGTTGACCTTCGTCAAAATTATTGCAATACGGGAAGGCATCAATCAATGGAAATCCTACCGCATCCGTGCACGACGTATCATCCAGGGGGAAATTATCTGCAAGTCCATTGGGGAGAGAGGATGTCACGCACAACGCATTCGATCCTAAATTCAAATTGAAAGTATTCGAGAACGTGTACAAGGTATCCTTCATGAAAGGCAAAGTCATGGGGACCACCAAGTTCTGTACCGAGGTGCCGTTCAGTTTGAGATCCAAATTAAGGTTATTGAGGACGTAGGTGGGGTTTGCATTGTTGCGAATTCTTGCTTTGGCGGTTACCGGGGTATTGGCCGTCGGAAATGGAGGATCGTACAACACCTCTACCACTTCAGCTCCGTTGGGTACCGAGTTGTAAATGATCAGATCATCGATAAAATTACCGTTGCGGTCCGTTCCCCCCGTGCCAGCAGGCAGGAATCGGTACCTGCACTTGGACTGAAATTCGATCACCAGCGGATCACCGGCCACATAACACGTATCCAATCCTAAGTCAATCGTTTGGAAAGGATTGTTGGCCGCCGTCATGACCAGGGGCTGCAGGGTGGGTCCCACTTGGCGACCGTTGGCCACGACCCTAAGCAAGGAAATTCTCTTGTCAGCCGCATTATCCCCTGCAACTTGCAAGAGTTTGAATCGAATTCGAATGTTGCTGCGGTTAGCCGTATTGACCGGGAAAACGACCCTCGACAGGTAGGTACCGTTCCATGAATCCGCCCACGGGTTCAACGGTATGGTGGTGTTGAAAGAAGCGCCGGAGAATTCTGTACCCATGAACATCGCATAATCTGGAGAATTATTGATGGCCGGCACCGGGGTATAACGAATATCCGTCACCGCATTCGCAAAGGCCGTGTCACAATATGGCGCATAGCCTTGACGCTCAAAATTATTGGTATGGGTCAGGTTGAGCGCCTCACGCCCAAACAGAGTAACCGCCAAGGTGTCGTTGTTGCGAACAGGGTCAACGGTGCCGCCGTTCACAAACAAACGTATGGTGGTGTAGCCGTTGGGTATATTGGCCGGTGTGTTGATGATGATGGTATCAAAAGCATTCGGCTGGATGACTCTGGTGAAATTCTGAATCACCGGAGGCAAGGTGTCGATGCGGAAACCGGCGGTAAAAGATGTTGTTGGAGAATGGCCAATATTCCGAACCCTGAATTTGAGTTGACGTAAACCGCTGGGATAACATATTGCAGAAGTAGGCACAATATTGTTAATCATGATGAGATCATTCACCGGAATCGCCTTGATGCAACGGGTGATCGTATCGTTGGTGGTTCGTGCATCCCCGGTGAGTTGGGTAAACACCTTCAAGGTATAGGTCCCTGGAGGTAGTGGAGATTGAATTGCCGGCAAAGTCACCGTTGCTTCTGACGCAGGAGGCAAAGGCGTGGTGTACAAATAAGGACTTGCACCCAACACAGGAGGCTGGTTATCGTAGCGGTAATTGAAAGGAATCGAAAACAAGGTATCCCCTCCATAATTCCGAATCACAACCCGAATGGTATCGGTTGCTTTGAGGGAGTCAGGGCAAGCTACCGGTTTCAGAATCTGACGCATCCCCACCTCCCTCGCTGGAGGAGGAACAATGGCCCAATTATCAACGATTACACCTTCCGAGGGGGTAAATCCACTTTGGAAATCAAGTCGAAAGCGAACACGATTATTACGGTAATTGAACTGAGCAGGCAATTCCAGGCTATGTTCCACATAGTCCGCAACGCCACCGCTGCTTCCTGAATTTCCATTCCATGCAGGACCAGCGATGCCCCCGATGGTACCGGTAGAATTGTACCAATTCACCCCTGTGGGATCGGATACTTGCCCCAGCGTCTGCCAAGAGGAGAATAATTCATCCACATATGAAATCCTAAAAGCGGAACCCGAAGTGCCCAGCCTTCTGTTCATTCTAAGCTTAAGGGTAGTGTTGACACTACTTCGGAAATTATAAAGCGGAGACAATACGTAACCCCCCTGACCCGAAGTAGGGTTCCCGTTTAGGACAGTCCCCCACACGTTCGGTGAGCTGAATGCCGCATTCAACTGAGGCCCCGTTGGGACTCCTCTTTGCCAAGGGTTGGCTGCAGTACCCATCGCCACCGGAAGCCAATTGTCTGGTAACACATCAAAGTTATCGTTGCTTGGAACAGATAGAATCGGTACCCCGTACATCTGAACCGAAGTCGAGTCGTTGGAACTGTTTCCGTCCTGACCCAAAGCGGTATAAGCCGATAAGGTAAACCAACGCAGAGGTGCCGACATGATGGAATCCAAACGAAGAGCCGTTGCCGTAACAGCCCCAGGCCGTAGGGAGTCTGTCAGGCGAACCTGGGTGGTTTGGGTAAAGGAGCCTATCCTTACCGTTACTGGAATCACAGTGTCCAAAATCGTGCGTAGCCCGAAATTCTGGAGACGAACAAAAACGGCAAAGGGCTCTCCCCCCTTGACTTGATAATTGTTGTTGGGAACAGATACCAGGGTGCCGCTTGTATTGGAGGCGATCAACTGTACCCCTACATCCCGTAGAGGGGGCATGGCCACCTTAATATCATCCACCGCGACTCCGTTGGAAGTGGTGGCTCCGTTAGATCGAAAGACCATACGGAAGCGGACTTTGGAAGCCGTACCTCCCAGATTCACCCCTTTGAAGAGCGAGTCCGGCAAACGAATTTCGGATCGAACCCATCCACCATTTCGCCCATCCCATCCCCCACTGGTGGTCAATCCCGAAATGCTCGAACGATTGTACCAATTGCTCTGTGCTGAATTAGGCAATGCGCTGTAAATTCCAAGTTTCTGCCAATTGGGTACCGAAATATTGCGGGTATATTCTACCCAGAATCCGTCGCCCAATCCAGGACTGGATGGATTGGTGACCCCTCCGCTATCAATTGCTCGCCATTGCATGAAGTTCAAATACGATTGCTCCGAATTGAGAAAATTGAAAACGGGAGATTCCAACACATAAAAGGCGTTGTTGGGATAGTTTCCGTTCAATGAATCCACCGTCC
>Ga0194118_10006359_pt1 | contig 11810 bp, 12 predicted proteins | sample TA2MahsurfametaG_2_FD_148662 | JGI IMG/M metagenome (GOLD analysis project Ga0194118, IMG submission 148662) | Freshwater microbial communities from Lake Tanganyika, Tanzania - TA2015013 Mahale N5 surface | ecosystem: Environmental > Aquatic > Freshwater > Lake | place: Tanzania: Lake...
TAATTATATTGAGCGGTCTGGTTGAATTGGATGAGAATTGCGCCATGGCTTATCCATGGTTGGTTCAAGGAACCTTTAACTGAAATTTAGGGACCAAAATTGATGTAAATGTCCCCGGGCGGGGCAGCATATTCTGAATGCCGCTGTTTATCGGTATAATATCTATAAATTAAAAACCCGACCCCACATACCAACAATATGCATATAAATAATAGAATTGACATTTATCTTATAATAACGTATTCTATTATTTTTTATATAATGAGCAATCATATTGACAATTTCCCAATTGATAACCTGGTTATATCTGAAATAAAAAATAAAAAAACGCCTAAAATAATCCTTGCAAATGTGGCCTATCCAATCGGGTTTGAAACTCCGGTGGCAATTACTCCGTTTGGTATTGATACTGCCTATGGAAAATTTTATATGAAGTTGTGTATCGATCCGACCACGGACGGCGATTTTTTACGATTGATGCATGCAATTGATCACAAATTAATGGGTTTAGTTCCCGGCTTGAAATCGAATTTTACAAATGCAACCACGCTGCACTGTTTGCTGGATCGCAACGTAGTTATTGTTGACGCAGACGGAAAAAATAGTTCCATGTTTTCAATTCAAAAGGGGGATCGCCTGAAAGCAACTGTTGAATTAAGCGATATATATTTCAATAATGCTTACAAATGGATGGTTCGTAAAATTATTTGCATGGGTGCGTTAAAATGATATAAAAAATATTTTAGCAAACACTATATAGCAGTAATGTCGGGTTATAAAATATTTAATTATAAAACATTTGATATCGAAACCGAGGTTGCATATCAAAATCCAACTAAAACTAGGGGCAACAATTACATGTGTCATTTTGACAAACCATATGACGTTTTAATACAAACAAAGGACACCGTTTTAAAGTCGGGCATTGTTGAAAGCGACAAAGAAGCCTACATTGAAATTGACGTAAATGGAACGGACTTACAAACTTTTATTGAAAAAATAGATTCCTTTAACATTGATCACATATTTAAAAAATGTAAGGAATGGTTTGATCAGGACATTCCCTATCAAGCAATTAAAGAATTTTATATTAGTAATGTGGACAGCCAGGGCACGCTCAAAATCGCGGTTCCATATGTTCGAAAAAAGGTTGAAATTAAAGTTTACGATGATAAAAAAAATTTAGTAGAACATAATAATATTCAACCTGGATCTAAAGTGGTGCTTATTTTTCGAATTAATGGATTAAAATTTTTAAAACAACGGTGTATTATGGATATTGACGTGGTTCAAATCATGCTCATGCGCAATCGGGAATCGGTAGTCATTCCGTCCAATGAAATCGGCTTCTCTAAAAATGTGCCGATAACGGACTCCACCGTGAAAAATGACATGTTAAACCGAATTCAATTTCGAGAAAAACTCAAAGAAAAAAAGGAACAAGCTCGACTGGCATTTGAAGAAGCTGAAAAGGCACAACTTCATGCAGATACCCTTAAAGAACGAACCACACAACTGGCAAAAGAATATAAACAATTGGAAGAAGAGTTTTACAAGGATGACGAAGAAATGGATGAAGAAGAATAAATTTCTCTAAAATGGGTATTGTTTTCAACATAGTCCGAAAAAGTTATGATTTGACCGTTCGTGCTTTTATAATCTTGAATGGTATGCACTTGCTTGTTGTAATACGTGTATTGAACCGGAAAAAATGGCAGCTCAGTTATTTCTGATTCAATCAAAAGTTCTTTCGCGCCTATTAATTGGATGGAACAAAATTTTTCAGTTCTTGAGGCTCCGGTATCTTTATTTAAAATGAAGCATCGATCTGCAGTAAAATACCGCAATTCCGTTCTGGTTGAAACCAATTCCTTTCCAGATTTGGCCTTTTGCCATTTTTCAACATTAATGTTTTTATAAAACATCTTGTTTTCCGGATCATACTGTCCAAAATAATATGTATTTTTCATCTTTTGATAAATACATACAAATTATTTAAAATTCAAATTTTTTTTAAAACCATGAAGGCAGTTGCAAAGAGCGCTGACCTTTGATGGTTTCATTTTTTGGCAAATTAATCGGATCCGGTATGGTTGAAATAGCTTCCATGTATTTTAGGTGTTGCTCTATGGCCGATAAAATTCCAGGAACCACTGCGTCAACAACCATCCCGTCCAAAGCACGAACCTGTTCCTTAATATCATTTGAGCGGTTTAAACTGAACTGCAAATAAATGGACCGCATAACAATTTGTAACTCCGTATCACTTTGACGACCGATCTTGTGCCGTCCTGCGGATAATTCATACACGCGCTGAACTATTTGCGATTGCAAGTAATCAATATTCGCCTTACTAAAAAAAATATCACTCAGTGGATTTTTTTGCAGAATGGTTTTGATAGCATCGTTTTTAAATTCAGAAAGCCCATCATTTTTTTCATAAAACATTTGATATTCGGGATAAATTTTACGATCCACCATGTTTATTCTTCCATTATTTTGATAATTCATCAATCTATATATCCATATAAATATTATTTATTTTAATTATCTAATGGACTGTCTGTTATTTTTGTTCCACAATACTTTTGGGGATTCTTTTTAAAATTTTGCCGTTTATAAACACCTATTTTAATTGCCTCTCGTAGTAAAAAACGAAAATTATCCCAAAATTCTTCGGTGTGTCCCGTGGATACGGTCATCACATGTCCCAATTCATGCATCGCAACAAAAATGAGCAGGTTTTCGTCTTCAAGCCGCGCTTGTTTCGTTTTAGAACGAATGCAAAACACTATTTTTTCACCTTTATTTACGCTGTAGCTCGTGTGTTTACTGCCCGTCTCACTTTCTTCAATGTTATCCGGGTTAAACTTCATTTTCAAGCGCGCCACATTGTCCTTGTTGGGATACTTTTGAACCAAGTAATCCACAACCCGTTCCAGCTTTTGCCGAACCGATGCTATTAAATTTGCCGCCTTTGCTTTGTCTGCCACATTTCGAACCAAATACATTTTACCATCCAGGTCCGCTTTTTGATAAATCAGATTACTGTTCTTGGTATCAATATATAAAAATATAGTTGTCAAAATAATGACCACAACAATAAATTTTATTAAATCATTCATATAGATAAATTATCAAATATATATGTTAGAAAGATAAAACATACACCGCATTGAAATAATTGATGATTCTTTTTATTTCAATGCTTTCAATATTTTTTTCTTTTGACACAACTTTAATTGACGATAGATCGTTTCCAGAAATTGGACTGTCATATGACTAATAAAACAGGGAATAACACAATTCGAATGTAATTCCGTGAGCGTATTTGATTTGTAATTATGAAACAACCATGTATCATTTGTTGGAATAAAATTTGTGCGCATAAGAACGTTGTCGGCGTTTGAAATTTCCAACCACTGCGGCAAAAAATCGAGCAGCCCCGTCTTTCTGGTTTGTTGCACACTGTTTAAAATTAACCAACAAAATTCTTCCATATTCATGTCGTCCAACAAAATCACCCGATTTCGCATAAAACTTCTGATCGGATTCTGCTCTATTTCTAAATTGGTTTCATAACAATTCAGCTTAAACGCAAACATTTCATTTTCATACGCCACCACGTCTTTATAAATGAATACCAAGTGTTGCACGTTGTAGTTATCAAAGAGTCGATACCACAGTTCGTTCTTATGATAATCCGTTTCCAATAAATGAGAATTGTCCACGTAAATAAACATATTATGAAATTGGTATACGCCTTTGGCATGGATTTCATCCAGTATCAGGGTCATCATGTCAAAATAACCGCTGTTGGGTTCATAGTCCATGATCGAATATTTTAATATTTGCGATTTTTTAAGTCCCATTGCAAACCCAAAAAAATATTGAACCCCACTCCAATACACGGCATCCGGTTCCTGATAAAATATAAATATGCCCATCGAGGGATGCTGTTTTTGTAAATGCTTTTTTTCCATATATATGGTTTATAGAAAATAAGCAATTCCTTAATTTTTAACGGGTTTCCACTGACAAACTCCATTCACGTTTGCAACCGACTGGTATAATTTGCCGTCATTGCCTTCAAGCCGCATGCCGCAGCAATCGGCCGCAGAATACGGGGGACTGGGACGTTCGCGGTATTTTTTAAGCGTTTGTGCAACACATTTGGTAGATACGTCATTGGGTGCAACAACCACCGGGACGGGAACTATTGCCACTGTTTTTTTCTTTGAAACACGTTTTGCAGCAGCTTTTACTTGCGGAATTTTTTCAGGCGCAACTACTTGCATTTTTGAAGCTTTACTGGATTTAGGTCTGGGACGACCTCCTCGTAATGAACGCTTATTCATTTTATATATATATTATAGATTTTTTTATTGAGTAAATAGTGAAAAATAAATATATCGCTTATATATCAAGCTTCTTCTGATTGTTTACAGTTTCAGACGAAACCGGTTTCATTTTGGGAATATGCAATGGCTCATTTAAAACCGCATTATTAATTAATATTTCTTGTTCATTCGTAGGTTCCTGTTTTTGAACGGATTGAGAAAAAGCGCTCGGATCCATACCCATGGCTTTCAATTGCTCGGGAGGAAGCATCTTTAATTGTTCCATCAGGTTTTTTTGCTGCTCTTCCATGGTGGCTTTTATTTTTTCCACCTTTTCTTCGCGCTGTTTTTTAGGCATCCGGCTTAAATTACTGCGCATTTTGGCCATTTGTAAGCGCTGTTTTAATTCTTCGCGGCTGGGCTTGGACGATGTGTCGGTAGTTGAATTCATCTCAATATATCTTAAATATCCCACCATATTTTTATATCGTATTGGCTCTCAATTCCACTGCCAATCTTTTTCCCAATCTGGACTTGGAAATTGTCGATTAAAGTTAGTTCGTATTTCACGCATTCTTACACCACGATCCTCGCGCAACTTGTCATAATCAAGCATTTGATTGCTTCTTATAAATTTTAATATTTGTTTATACGAATATGCGTTAGATGCATAATCGACACGGGTCGTAACAAACCTATCCAAATAAGCATAGAACTTGTCAGGAGTTTGTGAATCTGTTTCAAAAAAAGACGTTACTTTCTCGATCAAATCTCCATTATCCAATAAAATGAAATAAAATACAAGTCCTAAATGATATATATCAATATTTAACAATTGGATACCTTTAAAATCGTATAATCTAACAAACGGATACCATCCTTCGGTAGATCCAGACCATTTTACAAATGGATTTGTTACGGAGTTGGCCAATCCAAAATCAATATAACGTGCTACATTATCCTGACCGATCAAAATATTGTTTTCTTTTATGTCCAAATGACAAAAACCTTTGTCATGCATTATAAATAAACCATCCACCAAATTTCGTAAATAATTCATTTTTAAGCCTATATCTACCGGTTGCTTCATTTTTTTGCCCAGGGTTGTTCCCATATTATCCATCACCATATAAAAACGTCCCGCATGAATGGGCATTAATTCCGGAGTCATTTCTCGATCGGATGAATTTTCGTAGGTGTCAATTGTCATCCGGAGTATATCATTTGGTATTCGCTTAAATCCAAAACTATACAACCTTTTGAATAAAACATCATTTACAAGGCTTAACTCTAAATTTATTATTATTTCATTTAAAAAACGAATGATTACCAACATATGATCTATCCCTGGATATATCGTTGACCCACCCCCAACACGTAAATCAGCGGATTCAATAAATTTTATAATCTTGGATGGATTCTTGCAACTATAAACGGATCCAAATCCACCTTGACCAATTGAATCTTCCAAATTTTTGTAATATTCATCCTTTTTGTAAATTTCACAATCAGCTACGTCAATCGAAAACAAATATTGAATCATTTTTAAAACCTCCGGTGATGCATTGGCACAACCAAATTTATTAAAAACATATAAAATATATTCATCCGTAAAACAATTAATTTCTGGATTTTTTGAAAAAATCTTACTCTCTATCATGGCCATATCAATATTTTTTCGATTGGATACCAAATTACAAACTTTTATAAATATTTGTATAAAAATATTGTTAAACACATGCAAAAAAGGAATTAATGAACTTTCATACCATCTAAAACTCGTTGTTTGACCATCAATCGTTTTCATATAATTATACAATGAAAACCAGCCTTTACCATACGAAAACTCTAAATCCATAATCCAACTTTGATAAATAATATAACAACCATCTGTGACAGGATTTAAACCCGATGTATATAAATCGTTGTATTTTCGAATGCATTTCAAGGTTTCCTCTGGAATCCAAAATTTAGGATGTGTATCTGTATTTACCTCAATTAATTTAGCCGAATCGTTCTCTTTGGAAGCAGGCCAAAACAAATCAAACATTTTATCTAAAATTATATTTATACCGATTGCAGGCATGTCGCGCAGGCGAGGCTCGCGCGGTCGTCCACCACGTTTATTCAATCGCCCCACTGATTTTTTTTTATTGTTATTGTTTTGTTTCCGTTGCACGGTATTTTTTTTTTTGGATTGTTTAAAAATCATTAAATATATAAATATATTATTTATTTATTTTTACGCATTCAAATATTTTATTTAAACAAATATATAAATCAACAATGGAAGTTTTAAAAATAGCAAACCTAAAATTTAATAAAAATATTGAATTTTTACATATTGCGATAGAACCAATTATTGCATTTAGCGTTGTTTTTGGAGTAAGTGATGGAAATATCACGAAAGTGTATACCAGCCAAAATACAACATTTGACAATCGAACACCGTGGGTGATGGGAATCGCTCAGAACAATGCGCAAATCGGAGAAACCGTTCAAGTTCAATATTTTGGGCTGTCCAAGGTGCGCTTTTTCAGTCGCAATGTGCCCGTCAATAAATTCATTTATTTATTAAATAATAGCGACGGGGTGTGCTGTTTAAACAACGAAGCTGGTGTAGAAACCTTTAAAAGAAATGGTAAATCAATAATGATTGGAAAAGTTCTGCCCCGAACACAACCGGACATGGGATCAACCCAGGAACCTCGGGAAATGCTGGTAGATTGCTACATTCATATTGAATCCAGCCCAGAAGCAGTCCAAGAAACATTTTTCCAATTAAATTATCGCATTTATTACGCGGATCCACCCATCCCTCCATATAATTTGATAGTATTAATAAGTAGCGCACCAAATAATTTTTTATTTTCGTATAAACGTCAAATAAAAGACACCCAAGACAACCTGATTGGCGTAGGAACATACCAAATTGAAATATTTTTCGTGAAAATAAGTGCCGATAAAAAAACGGGCGAAATGATTGGTGATTTCTCAGCACACCATGAATTTGGTTTGGATTCTGATTATGATGTATTTTTAGAAGGAAATATTAAATTGAAACTGGGTTTACGACCGGGACTAACTGGAACGGAAATTGATCCATCAAAACCCTACGATTATATTATTGGGAATGATTTAGATCGAATTTCCGCAAAATCTATTTTTAGAAATAATAATAAAATTAATTATGGAAATAATTCAGTAATTATAACAAACAATTATCAGTATACAATTACAGGCGTTGTTAGTTCCAATAGTTTTGAAAATGTAATACCTAACTAAAAATTCTAAAGAGTATTAAAAATATACAAAAAAATTTACATCTTTAATACTTTTTTATACATGGCGATGCCATCTTGTCGCGCAAGTTTATTATTTGCCAAAATTGGAATCGGATATTTTATGGAACCGACATATTTCTTGTAATTCAAATCCCACTGAATAATATCTTTTGCAGCAACGTTGGTGAGTTCCGGCACCCACTTTTTAATATAAACGCATTCCGGATCAAATCGCTCCGCCTGGCTTTCCATGCTGAACACTTTATAATAATCGTTGCTCCATTTTTCGGTTCCTGCTGTCCACTGCCAGTTGCCAACATTATTTGCCCAATCGGCATCCACTAATTTTTGACTGAAATACAGCATGCCTTCCCGCCAATCCAATCGTAAATAATAAATGAGATAACTGGCAACAATCATGCGAAGGCGATTATGCATAAAACCCGTGGCATTCATTTCGCGCATGCCGGCATCCACTATGGGACAACCCGTCAAACCCTCCTTCCAACGCTGTAGCGCACTGTCATCCGCCACCCAATCAATGTCATTAAACACGTCTTTCGTTATCGATATGGGCGTATCAAAGGTGCCATAATAATGCAAAATCATGTGATAAAAATCGCGCCAATACAGCTGTTTCACCAGTTCATTCTTGGTTCCCAATTCATCTCGCACTGCATAAAACGCTTCCCTGCAACTTACACACCCAAATTTTAAATAAGCGCTCAATCGCGTAGTGGGAATGATGGGCGTGTTGCGCTCTTCATTATAGTCCTCAAAATCGGACATGGCCTTCAATATTTGTAATCCCGCCTTTCTACCTCCGCGTATCTCCACACCAGGTGAAGGGTTGCGCGCCTTGCTTCGAATGAATTCCAGTGTGCAATCATACTTTGATTTTTTTAACTTGGTTTCCGACCGTTTTTTTATTTTTGTAGATAAATCCCGAGGCATGGCTACCGCATTTTTATGCGCATTATTAAAATAGGGCGTGTATTTCGTGTATTCCTTGCCTTGGCCCGTTAACACATGCTCCACGGGATTCAGCAGCGCATCCTCTAATGCGATGTATGTTATGTCGTGCTTGTGTGCCAGGACAGCGACTCCTTTATCGCGTTCCACTGCATAGGGTGAATAATCGCGATTATTCGCAATACCGTCTACGGCGGCATTCTCGGTAATTAACTGCTCCAATACTTTTGACGTATTTCCATAATAAAAAAACAAAGTCAAGCCGTATTTTTTGTATTCGGATGTCAATTCATCAAGCGATTCCACCATGAATTGAATGGAATTATCCGATTTATAATCGTTGGATTTATCCAGCTGATCCGGCGTGCCAATAAAAATGGGTTGAAATTCAAGGCCATTTGAAATCAAATAATTTAGAGTGTTATTGTCTGGAATTCTCAAATCGCTATGATGCACAAACAAATACATTCTATATTTGATTCAAAGAGATTTATATTTATATCAGGGTGAAAAGGTGCATTCCGTATTGCGTTTTCCTTTCCAGTCTTTGCACCGGTTCAATATTTTTTGTAATTCTTTTAATTTTGCAAGTTGATCCTGAGAGCTGGGAGATTGCATGACCCTGTTTTTATAGTCTTTGTATATATCACGTATTTCGCCGTATTTATATCCCGATTTGAACATTTGTTCTACTGAAACAACATTCTTTAAATCATTCGCCTTGACTCCAGCCGCTTGTAATTCTTTTACGGTAAATCCTCCTTGAATTAAATCGAGTATTTCAACATTTTTAATTGGTATTTTTCCATCCAAAGCAGCGTTTGTTTGAAGAAAGTCATTTAAATTGAAATAGCCTGGTTTGTTCAATTCGCTTACCATAAATCCTTCGGCTATAAATTCATTTATTGATATGCCCGCATCTTTTAATTCTTTAACCGAAAATACCTTATTCAATTCCTTTAATGAAAAAAGATGTTTATTTTTTATAAACTCATCGAAATTAAAAGACCCGTTCAATTCCGAAATACTAAAACCATTTTTAACAAAATCACCTAAATTAACACCAGCTGTCTTTAATTGTTCCACTGTAAAATGACCATGTAAATCGCGTAATGGATAATGCCGGTTTTTTAGAAAATCTTGAAGCTCGAATTTGCCAGGACCCGTAATTTCCCATACTCTTACACCCGCTTCAAAAAAATCTTTTATGGATATACCCGCTTCAATCAATCGTTCCGCGCTAAACACTCTCATTAAATTGTATAACTTAAATTTATTATCAATAAAATCCTTCAATTGGAATCGGTCACTTTTTTTTAATTCTTCTATTGTAAAATAATTTTTTAATTCATTCAAAGGAATTCCTGCATCATATAAATCACTAATCGTAAAACCACCCTTTATAAATTCATTATATGACACATCATGTAATTTATTCAAATATTTGATAAAATCTTGGAAATCGAATGCTCCCGAATTTTTTAATTCCCGAATGGAAAACCCATTTGAATAAAACTGATACAAATTTATTCCTTTTTCTTTCAATTCCTCAAAGGAAATTCCGGCATTTATTAAATCACGCAAAGTGGTGAACTGTAACAATTCTTTTAATGTGAATTTGGCATCAGTTATTAATTGCTTAATTGCAATTTTTTGGTTTAAAAAATAACTCAAAGGAACACCCCCATTTTTCAATTCTTCTAAAGAATACACCTTCATTACGTCGCTTAATTTATAAATTTGTAATATTTCAAAAAAAGTGAATTCCGCTTGTTTTAATTCAGCTATTGTAAAAAAATAATCGGTCTGCCTTTCGGAAGAATGCAACCCCTTTAATTTTATTTCAAGCTTTTGGATTACTTCATCAATCGATGGGCGCCGTTCATTGTTTGTATCGATCATATGATACAATCCAATCAAATGCAAACACTTGTTCTTTTCAAAATTGAATTTGGTATCCAATCGAATATATCGATAAAACAATAGCTCCGCCATAGTTCGACCCAACGAATAAACATCACACTTTTTATAATCGATATTGCTATATCCCATTTCAGGGGCGACATAACCCGGTGTTCCTCTTGTAAATATTGGATTAACTCCAGGTTTAATCAAAAAGGATAACCCGAAATCAATTAATTTTGCAGTTTCATTTAAAACTGTAATATTTTCGGGTTTAATATCTAAATGCACATAATTATTATCATGCATGCATTTAACGCCCTTCGCTATATTTATAAACCATCGAAGGAATGTATCAAACGAAAACGTGTTATGTTTGCCAACCACATCCACCATATCTATTCCACAAAACTCCATTCGAACAAAAATAAATCGTGGATTTATAAAAATGTCCATTAATTTACAGAAATAATTGCTGTTGCATGCGAGCTGTGAAATATTGTTATAATTAATTATTTCATCGTCAATTAAATCAATGATTTTATTTTCACTTTTTTTAGAATAGTCAATAACTTTTATTGCTTCGTTAACATTTTTATTAACGCATACCATACCAAATGCACCACCATTATAAAAATTATATATTTTACCATTTAAGAGTATATCTTTTTTCTGAAACCGTATTTCATTCATATCTAAATTAATTTTTGATAAAGGAAATGTAAGATATAACGATTGAAATAGTTTTGATCTCCATAAATTAGTTGTTTTAAAATAAATTTGTTTTATATTTTCTATAACTTCCGGAAACACTACCTCATTTTCATTTATAGATGCACTTACTAGTTTAGATAGCAACAAATTCATTTGATAGGGTGTTATTGCATTATAATTATCAGCCAAAACTTGAAACACTGTGCTAAGACTGGAGACGTTCGTTATTTGGTCAATAGCCGTTACAATGATTTCATATGTATTCCCACCCTTTTGAAATCTTTTGCGGTGTTTCGATCGTTTAGATTTCAACTTGGATCGTCTTCGACTTATGGAAGTCTTCATATATATAATTTATTTATAAAAAAATGTATAATTGGTTCATGGTTAATCATTTTTATCTTATAAAATTTTTATAACAAATTTTATTTTTTTTATTATAAAATTAAAAAATAATACCGAATAAATTTCTATAAATAACATTGAATTGAACACACCACTCAATTTTCCAGGATTATCTTCTTACATTGAATATAATTTCCACTTTCTAATGCGCCATGCCCACTCACAATTTTAAATTTTGATAATGGATAATACC
>Ga0194118_10006363_pt1 | contig 11805 bp, 9 predicted proteins | sample TA2MahsurfametaG_2_FD_148662 | JGI IMG/M metagenome (GOLD analysis project Ga0194118, IMG submission 148662) | Freshwater microbial communities from Lake Tanganyika, Tanzania - TA2015013 Mahale N5 surface | ecosystem: Environmental > Aquatic > Freshwater > Lake | place: Tanzania: Lake Tanganyika...
CCAGGGTCATCCGGTGAAGCGGGCCAACTGCTACTAGGCGATGGAAACCGGCGACACCCTCAACCGTATACATCTCTAGCCCGATGGTTCCAGCCCTGCGGAATCACCTGCAGTCGCTGGCGTCGGTGAATCAAGTTTGGACTGACGAAAAACCTGGCCAACGCTTCACTCTCGCAGGCCAAGCGAGAGAGAAATTCGAATCAGCGAACGTGAGATTGGGGTTGTAGTACGGGTCGTGTTGGAGCTGCTCGCCCCAGCGTTGGTGCATCCACGCCTCTTCGCGCTGGAAGCGCGCCACCTTCTCCGGGGCCAGATCATCACCCCGGCTCACAGATTCGTGATGCAGCAGCACCGCAAACGGGGTGTAGACGATCCGATGCCCAGCCTCGCGCAAGCGCAAACAGAAATCCACATCGTTGAACGCCACAGCCAGGTGCTCAGCGTCTAAACCACCCACCTGCTGCCAAGCGCTGTGGCGCACCAGTAGGCAGGCCGCCGTTACCGCGGACACCTCCTGCGCCAGGTTTGCCCGACCGAAATAACCGCGCTCTCCACCATCAAAACCACGGTGGCCGTGGGCGGCCACCCCGCCGAGCCCTAGAAACACGCCAGCATGTTGCACCTTGCGGTTGGGGAACAGCAACTTCGCACCCACCGCTCCCACACCAGGCCGCTGCAGTTGGCTCACCATCTCCTCCAGCCAGTCGGGCTGAATCACCTCAATGTCGTTATTGAGCAAACAGATCAGCTCTCCTTTGGCCTGGCGCACCGCCAGGTTGTTGAGCGCTGAGTAATTAAACGGGCTGGGGTCTTTCAGCACCCTCACCCGCTGATCGCGCTGTTGTAGATCCTCCAGGAAGCGCAAGGTGGCGGGATCATCGGAGCCGTTGTCCACTACCAACACCTCCAGGGCGCTGTAGTTCGTTTTCGCCAGCAGGCTGGTCAAACAGGGCTTAAGCACCGATAAGCCGTTGCGGGTGGGAATCACCACACTCACCAAGGGCAGCGGATCCGGTGGCTGGAGCTGCGCCCGGAAGCCTTGAGGCAGGCAGCTGAGTTGCTTCAACCGCAACCCGCAACGCTCAAAGTGATCCGTGAGTGCTCGTTCAGCCGCGATCTGGGCGTAGGGCTTGGCCTTCGAGCCGGCGGCCGTGCTCTCCGCATGCACCCGCCAGTGATACAGAACCCTGGGAATGCGCACGATCTGATCTGGGCGCAGCCGATCGCTGCAGCGCAACACCAGGTCGTAATCCTGGGAGCCCTCATAGCCCTCCCGAAAGCCGCCCACCTGGCGCATCAGCTCGGTGGCATACACACCCAGATGGGAGAACATGTTCTGCCCCTCCATCAGAACTGGATTCCAGCCGCTCTTGAAGTAGGGGCCAGAGCGCTTGCCATTGGGGCCGAGCTTGTCTTCGTCGGAATAGAACAAGCGTGCCTGAGGGTGCTCCTGAATGGCCTGAGCCACCCAGATCAGAGCATCCTCGGGCAAGAGATCATCGTGATCGAGCAAAGCCACCCATGGGGCTTGCACCAGCTCCAAAGCTGAGTTGGAACTGGCCGAGATATGGCCATTGCGCTCGCGAAACACCACCTGAATGCGGGGATCTGCCGCCATCGCTGCTTCCAGCAGCGTCCGGATCTTGGGATCACTCGAGCAGTCGTCGGCGATGCAAAGCTGCCAGTGGGGATAGAGCTGCTGGCGCACGGAATCGATGGCCTGCTGCAGCCATTCCGGGCGTGGGTTGTATACCGGCATCAGCACAGCGATGCGGGGAGGATCCAGCAAACCCTCAGCCCAGGCCTGCATGGCAGCCCGTTCCTCCGCGCTGGGCGTGTGAAACAGGGTGAGCCAATCGGGATAGTCCTGCGCGAAGCGCAACGGATCACTGAGGGTGCGCAAACGCGCCAGCGTCTGCGGAAGGCCCTCGCGGCTCATGCGCCAGGCAAAGCGGGGCAAGCGCAACAAGGCCTGGGGCTCGCGCCGCAGCAGCTGGCTGAGGGTGCCGAAGCGGCGCAGCAGTGGCCGAAAAGTGATCAAGGCGCCAGCAACAACAGGCCGTGCAGGCCCAAGGTTCGCAGAGCACCGTGCTTCCGCGGCCATGGGCGCATCCAACAGCGCCGCCAGCGAGGCTGTGCCAGCAGCTCGCATACGCCCCGCTGCGAGCCTCCAACTCGTGCGCGGAGCGCCTGTTCCTGGCCGCAGAGGCGCTGCAACATCTCCCAACCCCGGCGCCGAGCGAACAGGCGACGACGCCAATACCGCCAACCCAACCCCGAAGCACCGAGCACGTTGTGACTGTGCTGGCGATACAGCAAGGTGGGCTCAGGCACCACCCCGATCGCCCCTCGTGCGGCGGCGATCAAGGCCAGCCACCAGTCGTGCATCAGTGCCTGAGGAGGGATCGGCAAGGCCTCCCGCAACAGGGCTCGATTCGCCAACACGGTGCAACCTGTCACCACATTGGTGAGCAACAGATCTCGGAGCTCCGTGCGGGTGGGATCAAGCCGCTGGGTTTGCCAATAGCGCTCTGGCAAGGGCCGGCCCTTGGGATCAGCCAACTGCAGATCGCTATGCACCAGCAGAGGGGTCTGAGGGCGGAGCTGCTGCTCCAGCAGCTGCAGCTCCGCCAAGGAGGCCTCCAGCTTATGGGGAAACCAGATGTCGTCTTGATCCGCTAGGGCCACATAGGGCGCTTCGCTGGCCACTAGCAGGGCATTCACATTGGCGGTGCAGCCGAGGTTGCCGTCCGCGGGAAGCAGCTGCAGCCAACTGCCATAGCGCTGCTGCATCCGATCGAGCAGCAGCAAGGTGCCATCACTGGAGCCATCGTCGCGCAGCAGCACCCGCAACGGCCTCAGAGTTTGGGCATGGATCGATTCCAGCTGCTCCTCCAGAAACTGAGCCCCGTTGAAGGTGGGCAGCACCACCTCGATCGCTTCCGTCGTCACCAAAGGGCCCAACCCCACTTCCGGAAGTAGTGCCAGGCGCTGGCGAGATTCACCGCCATCAGCCCCAGGTTGCGGTAATTGCCCCGGCCCCAACCATGCACCACACCAGCCACCGGCAAATGCACGCAGCGACCCTCGCGGGCGAGGCTGCGGGTGAGGTCGGCGTCTTCGAGGTAAAGGAAGTAGCGCTCATCAAAGCCACCGGCACGGCAGAAGGCATCGCTGCGCATCAACATGCAGCAACCGCTGAGATACGGCACCTCAAACACCTCGCTGTAATCCTGATCGGCCATCACGTACCAACGGTCGTAGCGCTTCAGCCAACGGGGCTTAAGTGCCTCCGGCAGGAAACGCCGGCTGAATAGGCCGAGCAGCGTGGGGTGTTGTTTGCACAGCTTCTGCGGTGTGCCCGTCTCATCCAGGATCTGGGGAACCGCCAGGCTCACCTCCGGTTGATCTTGCAGCCAGCGCAGCAACTCCTCGAAAGTGCCTGGTTGCCACACCAGATCAGTGTTCAACACCCCGAGATAAGGCGGCAGCTCTCCAAGGCCGACCACCAGCCGGTTCACCGCACGGCCATAGCCAGGATTGTCGCGATGCGTGAGGAAGTGATCAGCACCCTTTGCGAGCTGATCCACCGGCTCGCCGGGCACATGGTCGTTCACCACCACCGCATAGCCCACCTCAGGCGGCAAGGCGTTGAGGCAGGTCTGCAACTGCTCCACTTCCTCGGGTGAAGGGTGATAAGCCACCAACAACAGCAACAAACTGCGCGGCTGCCCCACCGATGACGAGCGTGCATCGGCCCTGAGCGCACTCCGAAGCACCGGCGAAGCGCGCAGTCGCTGTGCAGCCTCCAACCGCGCCAGTGGCTGCAACCAACGCCGCATCAGCAAACCCCAGCTACCGAGCACCAGGCCCAGGATCAGGAGGGTGCTGCGGTGGAACCAAAGTTGTGTTGGGGCCGGATTGAGCAACCAGCCCGCAAGCACCGCTAAAGCGATCGCAGCGGCCAACACCAGCAGGAAGCGCCGCTGCAGTTGCCGGTAGGGCATCCACGGCCAACGCAGAAAGGAATAGCCCCCCAGAAACCAGGCCAAAACGAGAAAGCCCAAGCCAAAGGCCACGCCATCCCATTGCAGCAAGAGCCTTGGGTTGTGATGACGCCATAGGGCCGCCAAGACAGCCCCAAGGAGCACACCCACGAGATCCAGCCCAACAGAGAGCCACAGCAGCGGCCAGCGACGCTTCATCCAGCCGAGCCAGTGCTGGCTGCAGCCTGGGTTCCGATGCGCTCTCCGCTGTAACCGGCCCTGGCGCGCACCTGTTGGCACCAGTCGAGGTGCTCGAGATACCAGCGCACGGTGGCTTCCATCCCCTGCTCAAAGCTGTGGCGGGGCTTCCAGCCCAGCTCGGCCGTGATCTTGGCCGCATCGATCGCATAGCGACGGTCGTGGCCGGGGCGGTCGCTCACGCGGGTGATCAGGCGGGCGTGGGGCGCACCCTCGGAACGCAACTGATCCATCAGTGCGCAGATCGTTTCCACCACATCGCGGTTGGTGCGCTCACTTGGGCTGCCATGGTCGCCGGCACCACCCACGCAGTAGCTCTCGCCGAGGCGGCCTCGGGTGGCCGCCAGCAGCAGCGCCTCCACGTGGTCTTCCACGTAGAGCCAATCGCGCACGTTGGCGCCATCGCCGTAGAGGGGGATCGGCTCGCCAGCCACGGCCTTGAGGATCACCACCGGAATCAGCTTCTCGGGGAACTGCCAGGAGCCGTAATTGTTGGAGCAGTTGGTGAGCACCACAGGCAGGCCGTAAGTGTGGTGCCAGGCGCTCACCAGGTGATCGCTAGCCGCCTTGCTGGCCGAGTAGGGGCTACGCGGGTCGTAGGGGGTGCTTTCCGAGAAGCGGCCCGTGGGCCCCAGCGAACCGAACACCTCATCGGTGCTGATGTGGTGGAAGCGGAAGCGCTCGCGCCGCTCATCCGGCAGCTGCTCCCAGTGGGCCCGCACCGCCTGCAGCAGGTTGAAGGTGCCACTCACATTGCTGTCGATGAAGGCGGCGGGTCCATCGATCGAGCGATCCACATGGCTCTCGGCCGCCAGGTGCATCACCAGATCGGGATCGGCCTGGCGCACCGCTCCGGCCGTGGCCTCAGCGTCGGTGAGATCCACCCGCAGCAGCTGGTGGCGGCGGCTGGCCTCAGGCAGCGCCTCAATGCTGCTGAGATCGCTGGCGTAGCCGAGCTTGTCGAGGTTGAACACCTGGGCCGGGGTGTCGGCCAACAGGCGGCGCACCACGGCGCCGCCAATAAAGCCGGCTCCTCCAGTAACCAGCACCCGTGCGGTGCCCTGCGGCAAAAGATCCTGCACCGATGCGGCCCCTGAGCTCGAGCGAGCGTAGGAGAGGCCATTGACAGCTCGTACACTGCCGGCGCAGCGCTGGGACGGCGTGAACGTTCTCTTTGTTCACCAGGGATTCCCCGGCCAGTACCTGCATATCTGCCGCGCCCTGGCCCAACACGGCCATCACCGCCTGGTGGCAATGGGGATGCAACAGCCCCGCAGCCCGCTGCCCAAGGGCGTGCAGCACGTGATCTACGGCGCCTCCCGCGGCAACGGCCAGGACGTGCACCCCCTGGCCCTGGAAACCGAAACCAAGGTGATCCGCGCCGAAGCCTGCGCGGCTGCCGCCGAACAACTCAAGCGCCAGGGCTTCCGGCCCGACATCATCTGCGGCCATCCCGGGTGGGGCGAACTGCTGTTTCTCCCCTATGTGTGGCCGGATGTGCCGATCCTGATGTATCAGGAGTTTTATTACCAAATTCGCGGCTTCGATTACGACTTCGACCCCGAATTCCAGACGGAACTGAACTGGCAGAAATGCGCCAAAGCGCATATGAAAAACGCCAACACCCTGCTCAATCTGGAGGCCGCCACCTGGAACGTGGCACCCACAGCCTTCCAGCGCAGCAGCTTCCCCGAACGCTTCCATCAGCGCATCTCGGTGATTCACGACGGCATCGATGCCAAGGCAGCGCCCGCCAAGACGAATACCGGCCTTTCGCTCACCCTCCGCGACGGGCAGGAACTGCGCCAGGGCGAGCCGATCATCACCTTCGTGAACCGCACGATCGAGCCCTACCGCGGCTGTCACTCCTTCATCCGCGCCATCCCCCACATCCAGGAGCTGCAACCCAACGCCCGGATCGTGATCGTGGGCGCGGAGCAGGGGGTGAGCTACGGCTCGGTGTGCCCCCAGGGCGAATGGAAAGATCTATTCCTTGCTGAAATCGAGGGCACCTACGACCCCTCACACCTGCACTTCGCCGGCAGCCTCGGCTATGCCGATTTCCTCACCCTGCTCCAGCTGAGCCAAGCCCATGTGTATCTCACCTATCCGTTTGTGCTCAGCTGGAGCCTGCTGGAAGCGATGAGCACCGCCTGCGCCATCGTGGGTTCGGCCACAGCACCCGTGCAAGAAGTGATCCAACACGGCCATAACGGCTTTCTGGTGGATTTCTTCAGCCCCGAGGCGATCGCAGAAGCCGTGGATCAGTTGCTGAGCGATCGCAAACTCGCCAAACAACTGGGTCAACAGGCCCGCAAAGATGCCCTAGCTCGCTACAGCCTGGAGCGCTGCCTACCCCGGCAACTTGAGCTGATCGATCTAGTGGCCAGTGGAGCGCTGGGGCAATAAGAGCATGAAACGAGTGCAGTCCGGCTTACGCACACAGCTCACCAAACAGCCAATAGCCCTAGTAATCACAGGCCTGCTGCTGGCAGGCGTTGCCCATGGCCTGAGCCAAATGTTTGGCCTGGCGCTAGCCCACTGGCAACAGCCCAACCTCTTTGGCGACAGTTTTGCCTTCGTTCTTCGCGATCCCAAACAACCCCTTCTCGGCTGGCTCACGGCGCAACACAACGAGCACCGCATCATTTGGGCCAAGGCAGCCAGCCTGCTGGAAACAGAGCTCTTCAACCTGCCGCCTGGGCAGAGCGCCATTTTCCAGAACTTAGCCCTGATCCTGGCCTGCGCTGGATTTTGGAGCTGGATTTGTCGGCGACTTTTACAACGGCCTGATCTACAGCTGATCACAACCCTTGGGGGCTGGTTGGTTCTGCTTAATCCCTGGCAATACGAAAACCTCGGCTGGGAATTCCAAACGCCCTGGTTTCTAACCAATGCTTTGGTGCTGCTTGGGGCGCTACTGCTAACTGGCTCCAATACGGAACATTCACTCTTCCGATCTAAACTCCAAACAGTCCTAGTGATGCTCTTGCCCTGGGTTGCTCTGGCGAGCACTGGGCAGGGCTTAGCCCTTGCTGTGGCCTTGGCATGCTGCTCGTGGCTGCATAGCCGCAGGCTGGGGGCCTTGGTGAGCGGTTCCACAGCCCTCGCTGGGATCTCCTTTTTTGTGCTGCTTCCCTACAGCAAGCCCGCCGGCCATCCCGACCTGAGCTTCCAGCTCGACTACTTCCTACGCGCCTTGCTGGGAGGGCCCTGGCAAGGCCTTGCCCTGCTCTGTGTGGTGATCACAGCCGTGCTGCTGGGGCGTCGTCAGTCCATCGCTCGAACGAGCTGGCCAAGCTTGCTGATGCCTGGCCTGTTCAGTGTGCTGTTCGCCGGGATGATCACCCTTTCGCGCGCAGGGTTCGGGATTGAGCAGGCCAATTCATCCCGCTACATCACCCACAGCTTGATGCTTGGGCTGTCAGCACTCCTGGCTTTGGCGCTGATCGACGACCAAAGCCAGGGTCGTTCCACTCCCTTGCTGGGGGCATTCCTGGTGTTGGCGACCACACTGGGCTCCATGCCCCAGGGAATCCAGTCAGGCGGGCTCAGTTACATAGGCGCCTGGGCGGAAGGCCAGCACTGGGCTGCTGAGAAACGCGAACGTTTTGCCTGCTCCGCCAAACTCCCCAGCCTTGCTGCCAACGGCATCCATCTGCAGGAGCCCTGCAAAGAGATTTTTCCGCGTCAGGAGGTGGTGAATCGCTACTTCCAGGGTGGCTGGGCCGTACAACCACAGGGTTGGCATCGACAGCTTCTAAACACAGCAAGCTCTTTCAAACCCAGCCAAATTCGCTACCAGCTTGATCAACAAAAACTTTCTCTCAACACCCTTCAACTCCTGGGCTGGGCGTTTGTGAAAAAAGCCCCTGATGAACCTCTCTTTCTGTTAGCCGACTACGGCACTCAAGAACAGCTGGTCTTTCCGATCGACCAGCCGAGACGCGATGTGCAACGCTCCCGCAAACTCACTAAAGCTGGCGTGGGCTTCAAAACGGTCCTGCCTCGCAGCTACAAGGGTCAACCCTTACGCACCGTTCGGCTCGGCCAACCCAACAACAATGTGCAGATTTGGCAGGATCCCAGCGCCGATGGCTAAGCAACCCGGCGTGATCCAAGCCTTACTTAAAGCCTGCCGGCCCCGGCAGTGGACCAAGAACCTGCTGGTGTATGCCTCAGCTCTGTTCTCCTTCCAGCTGAACCCGCAGATCTGGTGGGCATCCACCGAGGCGTTGGCAGCTTTCTGCCTGATCTCCAGCGCGGTGTATCTGCTCAACGACGTGATCGATCGCGAGGCCGATCGCGCTCACCCGAGCAAATGCCGCCGCCCGATCGCCTCCGGCGCTCTACCCGTGCCCATGGCCCTGGGGGCTGCAGCGGTGATCGCCAGCTTGAGCCTGGTGATCGCCGCGGCCGTGACCCCCGGCTTGGCTGGCGTGATCGCTGGGTATGCGCTCATTCAGATGGCCTACTGCGTGGGACTCAAGCGCCAGCCGCTGCTGGATCTGTTCTGCATCGCTTCCGGCTTTCTGTTGCGAGCCCTGGCTGGCCTGGTGGCCACAGGGCTCGGGGCTTCCCCCTGGTTTCTGCTCACCATCGGCCTGCTGGCCCTCTTCCTGGCCGTGGAGAAGCGCAAAGCTGAGCTGCGCATCTCTCTGGATCGCGGGGTGGTGACCCGCCAGGTGCTGCTGCGCTATTCGCTGCCACTGCTGCAGCGGCTGGAATCGCTGGTGGCGAGCAGCGCCTTCATGGCCTACGCCCTCTGGAGCGCTGGCCCCACCCTGCGCGGCGCGTCCACCAGCTGGATGCTGCTCACCGTGCCCTTCGTAATCGCCGGCATCTTTCGCTACCAGCTGCTCAGCGATCCGGAGGAAACCGAGCGCCGCTGCGCCCGCTACCCCGATCGCAACTGCGAGAAACCGGAAGAGATCCTCCTGGGCGACCGCGGCATCCAGCTCACCCTGCTGGGCTGGCTCACCACCGCAATCGTGGTAGGCATGGGCCACCGTTTGGGCTGGTTGGCATGACAAACACAACAGGCCCAACCCTTCGCTCCGCCTGGGTGCTCGGCAGCACCAGCACCGTGGCCATCGCCATCTGCCGGGCGCTGGCCGAGCGCGGTTGCCGCCGCTTTCACCTGCTCGCCCGCAACCCTGAGCGCAACCAGGCCCTGGCCAATGAACTGCGCGAGAGCTTCGGGGCCGAAGTGAGTTGCGAAGCCGTGGATCTGCTCACCCCACAACCCCTACAGCCGCAATTCAGCGAGGTCTTCGATCTGTATCTGGTGGCCGCCGGCAACCTCGGCGATGCCGAGCGGGCCCGCAGCGACGCCGCCGAAGCCCAGGCGATCACCCAGGCCAACTTCACCGGCCTAATCCCCTGGCTCACGGCGATCGTGTCGCCCAAGCGGATTCAGCAGCCCGGTGCCCTCTGGGTGTTCTCTTCAGTGGCGGCCGACCGTGGCCGCCCCTCCAACTACCACTACGGCGCCGCCAAAGCGGGCCTGCTGCGCTTCTGTGAAGGTCTGCTGCTGCGCTGCCACGGCACGCCCTTCGCCGTGCGCATCCTCAAGGCCGGCTTCATCGCCAGCCCGATGACCGAGGGCAAGGCCCCTCCGGCATTGTGCGCCAGCCCAGAACAGATCGCGCGCGATCTACTGCGCAAGCCCTTCCGCCGCGGCATCGAAACAATTCCCTGGTGGTGGCGGCCGCTGATGGCCGTGGTGCGTCGCCTGCCGCCGGGCGTTGCCGCCAAGCTCTAACGCCATGACAACGACCCTCAGCAGCCACAGCGCCACTCTCACCGGCTGGGGCCGCACCGATCCCAGCACCGCTCAGCTCTGCCAGCCCACAGCGATTGAGCAGATCCAGAGCGTTGTGGCGGCCGCCAGCCCCGCCAGCCTGATCGCCCGCGGACTCGGCCGCGCCTATGGCAACCCGGCCCAATGCGCCGCTGGCACGGTGCTGGAGCTCACCGGGCTCGATCACATCCAGCTCGATGCCGCCAGCGGTTGCGTCACCTGCGGTGCGGGCGCCAGCCTTGATGCCGTGCTGCGGGTGATCGTGCCGGCGGGCTTCTTTCTGCCCGTCACCCCCGGCACCCGCAACGTGACCATCGGCGGGGCCATCGCCGCCGATGTGCACGGCAAAAACCACCACGGCGAAGGCAGCTTTGCCAACCACGTGCTGTGGCTGAAGCTGGTGGATGGCAGCGGCCAGCTGCACCAGCTCAGCCCCAGTGATCCCGCCACGGCCGACGCCTTCTGGGCCACGGCCGGCGGCATGGGCCTCACGGGCGTGATCGTGGAGGCCTGCTTCCGCCTGATCCCGATCAGCAGTTCGCTGATCAGCGTGGACACCACCCGCTTCCGCGAACTCGATGGCCTGATGGCAGCAATGGTGGAGGCTGATACCCGCTACCGCTACAGCGTGGCCTGGGTGGACAGTCTCAACCCGGCCGGTCGCGGTGTGCTCACCTGCGGCGATCACGCCAGTCGCGAGCAGATCAGCAACGCTGACCCCCTCCATTACGACCCCAAAGCCGTGGCCGGCGCGCCCTCCTTGCTGCCCGGAGGCCTGCTCAACACCTGGACGGTGCGGGCCTTCAACGAAGCCTGGTATCGCAAAGCGCCCAAGCAGCGCGACGGCGAACTGCAGGCGATCAGCCCCTATTTCCATCCCCTCGATGGGGTGAGCAACTGGAACCGCATTTACGGCCCGGCGGGCTTCCTCCAGTACCAGTTCGCCGTGCCGGATAGTGAGGCCCATCTAGTGCGCACCACCCTGGAGGCCCTGCGCCGCATCGGCGCCCCCAGCTTCCTCACGGTGCTCAAGCGCTTCGGGCCCAGCAACCTTGGCCCTCTCTCCTTCCCGATGCCGGGCTGGACGCTGGCGGCCGATGTGTCTGCCGCCGTGCCGGGCCTGTTCGCGCTGCTCGATCAACTGGATGAGCAGGTGGCGGAAGCCGGCGGGCGGCTCTACCTGGCGAAGGACTCGCGCCAATCTGCAACCATGCTCGAGCGCAGCTATCCACGCCTCGATGCCTGGCGCCAGCAGCGGGCCCTGCTCGATCCCCGTGGTGTATTCAGCTCTGATCTGGCCCGTCGCGTGAAGCTCTGATGAAGGTGTTTCTTCCCGGCGGTGCCGGCCTAGTGGGGCTCAACCTGATCGCCCTGCTCCAGCAGCACCATCCCGAGTGGCAGCTGGTGGTGGTGGACAAAAAACGCGAGGCGGTGGAAGCCGGGCGGCAACTGTTCCCAGCCGTGGAGTTTCTGTGTGAAGACCTCACCAGCACAGAAGGCGTGAGCTGGCCCAAGCGCCTGGGCGGCTGCGACGCCTGCGTGATGCTCCAGGCCGAGATCGGTAACACCGATCCCACACAGTTCGAGCGCAACAACATCCGCACCACTGAAGTGGTGCTCGAGCAGCTGCAGCGCCAGGCCATCCCCCGGCTGGTGCACATCAGCAGCTCGGTGGTGAACTCCGTAGCCACAGACCTCTACACCACCACTAAGCGCGCCCAGGAAGAGCTGGTGCAGCGCAGCTGGCCTGGGGTGGTG